>Ga0209517_10002673_pt1 | contig 24797 bp, 20 predicted proteins | sample PeaSoiMetSII2010_FD_187695 | JGI IMG/M metagenome (GOLD analysis project Ga0209517, IMG submission 187695) | Peat soil microbial communities from Weissenstadt, Germany - SII-2010 (SPAdes) (version 2) | ecosystem: Environmental > Terrestrial > Soil > Wetlands > Peat | place: Germany... | reverse complement strand
GTTCTGGCTGACTGACTGTGCCGCCTTGGAAACTACGTCGGCTTGGGCCGAGGTTTCCTCGGAGTTGGCGGTGATCTGCTGGCTGGTGGCATTCAGTTCCTCGCTGGCTGCGGCCACGTGCTCGGACGCCTCCGCAATCGCCTGGACCGTCTTTCGCAGGTTGTTTTTCATGGTATTCAGTGCCGACGTTGCGCTCCCAATTTCATCCTCGCTTTCTACCGGTAAATCCTCCATCGCCAGATTGTTGTTGGCAATGTGGTTGGCCAGATCAACGGCCGACGACAGCGGCTTGGTGACGAGTTTACGCACCAGGACGAACACCACCCCGGCAGCCGCCAACAGCGTGAAAAAACTGGTTAGAAAGAGTCCAATCGAATTCGAACGAGCGGTTTGGACCAGCCCTTCCGTCGATGCTCTTACCGTAAAGGCTCCGCGCAAGTCACCCACCTTCATGCCTTCCTTTGCGTAGCCGAATGGGTCCTTCGCCCCGACAGGATCTCCATGGCAGAACAGGCAGTCTTGCGTGAGACGGATGGCCTGGGCGTAGCGCATGACATCCTTTCCGTCCTCAACCCGTCGTTCCGAGAATTCTTTAAGTGCGGAGTCTTTCTGAAATGCTTCGAGCGCGTGATGCTCGAAATCGTCGGCCTGGTTCTTAGGGTTGCGCGGGGTCAGCGAAGGGGTGTGAAACTCCATGTCTTGCGATGTCGCATATTGCCGGGCAACGCTCCACGCCACCACCACGGGTACCTGATTCAGAGTCTTGAAGTTCTTGCCGGGCACCAACGTATCGATATTGTCGGAAAACCAAACGCGCGTGGCACCGGCCATTCCAGTGATCTGACGGACCTTATCGCGAAACGCCTCTTCCGCCTGCTGGTTCACACGGCGCTGCATAATCCAGAAACTGACAGCCGAGGTCAAAACGAGGGTTAAGGCAATCGATCCCAGAATCTTTCCGTTCAGTTTCATCTTCTTAAACATCTCGCCATCTCCAATGACTTTCTAATCATCGAGTCCAGTTCGCTTCCTCTACGCATGAGCTGCCATGCTTCGAACTCCAGTCGATGCCATGCCGTGCTTGCCGCCGTTCCCGCCAGCGTTGATCCTGAATTGCTCGACCAGGCGGCGAAGTTCGGCCGATGTCTCCACCAGTTGCTGCGACGCCTTCTGGGTATCGGTGGCTCCGCGCGTCGTACTCTGCGCCGCCTCCGCCACTCCCGCAATGTTGCCGGTGATCTCGCCGCTGCCGTGCGCCGCTTCGCTCACGTTGCGTGACATCTCGTTGGTGGTCGCGTTCTGCTCCTCCACCGCCGTGGCAATCGTGTTCGAGATATCGTTGATCTGGTTGACCACCCCGCTGATCGATGCAATCGCGTCCACCGCCGCCTTGGTGTCAGTCTGAATGGCTTCGATCTTGCGGCTGATGTCCTCGGTAGCTTTGGCGGTTTCCTTGGCCAGTTCTTTCACTTCGTTGGCCACCACGGCAAAGCCCTTGCCCGCCTCGCCCGCGCGTGCAGCTTCAATGGTGGCATTGAGCGCCAGCAGGTTAGTCTGCTGCGCAATCGAAGTGATGACCTTAATGACCTGTCCAATCTCGGTGGAAGAATCGCCCAGCTTGGACACAGTAGCGGTGGTGGTTTCGGCGACTTTGACCGCGGCGGTTGCCACTCTCGCGGCTTCGGTGGCGTTCTTGGCGATCTCCTTGATGCTGGCGCCCATTTCTTCGGCCCCGGTAGCGACGGTCTGGAGGTTCTGGCTGACTGACTGTGCCGCCTTGGAAACTACGTCGGCTTGGGCCGAGGTTTCCTCGGAGTTGGCGGTGATCTGCTGGCTGGTGGCATTCAGTTCTTCGCTGGCGCTGGCGACGTGCATCGCATTTTCCGTGATGGCCAGGATCATGCGCTTCAAGCTGCCACTCATCTTGTTAATGGCCGTGGTCAGGTAGCCCAGTTGGTCTTGGCTACGGACCTTCAGGTCGTCACGGGTCAAGTCTCCGGCCGCGATGGCCTCGGCCTGGACCAGGACTGATTGGGTTGCGCCAGAGATACCGCGGCTCAGGAAAATGGCCACGAAAATTCCGATGCCCAAAGCGGCGAGAGTGGTTACTGTCATCGTCAGGTTGAGCGAGCGGTTCTCCGCATGCAAGTCTTCCTGGCTCTTGGCCAATAGCTCCATTACCGAATCCGCCAAACCTCCAAGCGATTTCCTGATCCCGTTGTTGATCGGTGTGGCCCGGTCCGTATACTCATTCCCTGCTTTCACAACCGCGTCCCGTTCGCCGCTGGCTGCATGAGTGATCGCAGCATCCTGGGCTTCGCGGAAGGCGGCTATGGCCTTCTTGATCTCGGCCAGCCGGTCACGGTTCTCCTGGCGGACCCAGTGAGGTGACAGTTCGTCCAAGCGGGCGACATCTTTGTCGACCTCGCTCCAGTTGTCATCCGAAAGCTTCTTCGCAGCCTCTCTCCTGGCTGGGTCCCCTCCTGCGAGAACTGCCTGACGGCCCTCGTTCCCTGCCTGGTTCAGATCCCTCTGCAAATCTGTAGCGGCTTCGATCGTTGGGACGCGTACATCGAGTGTGACGTCCAGGCTTTGTTTGATGTCGGCCGACTTCACGTAGGTCATGGTAGCGCTGAAGACCATCAAGGCGAGGATCACGCCAAAGCCCAGTCCCAGTTTCTTTCCAAGTGTTAGCTTCATTGTTTTCACCCAGCTTTCCGAAATTCAAAACCAGTAAACCCATGGCCAGCGGACGGCGCGGCGCCACCGATCCGGCGCTTGTCGGGTGGCACAGCCAGCTATCGCCCAACTGCCGCAGTTTCCGCCACATCCGTCATCTGGCACGCCTTTTCGATGTCCAGCACATGCAGGAGCCGGTCATTCAGTTTGTGGACACCGAGGATGATGGTGCGGACCGAGCCGCGCAAGGTTTCGGGCGGCGGCTCAAAGCTGGTTTCCTCGACCTCGACCACATCGCCGATTTCGTCCACCAGCAGGCTGACCGCGCCGTCCTCAGCGCGCACCACGACGTTCATGGCCAGCATGTCCGCCGGCCGCGGCTCCAGTTCCAGCCGCCGCCGCAGATCGACCGCGGTGACGATTTGTCCCCGCAGGTTGATGAGGCCACTGACCACTGCAGGCGCCAGCGGAACCTTCGTCATATCCAGCGAGCGGATGACTTCCTGGACGCCTTTCAATTCCACGCCGAAGAGCAGCTTGTCCAGATAGAACGTGCAAAACTGTGAACTGTGTGCCATGGCTTAGTTCGCAACCTCCGCTGATCTCGTCGCCAGGCCGGGCTGCTTAGCGCTCACATCCGTGCTGCGCAGAATCGCCGGGATATCGAGCAATTCCGTGATCCGATCCCCGATCAAGACGGAAAAGAGAACGGACGCCCGCGTCGCCGCCGACTTCACGTCCGCCCGGTCTTCGACAATGTCCAGAATCCGTTCCACGACCAGGCCGAAAGAGCGCCCATCGTGATTTAGCACCAGCACCTGAATCGGTGGGGAATCGAGCGTGGGCGGAACTTGCAGGGCTCGCAGCTTATTGCGCCGCTCTTCCAGCACGACCTCGAGACGAATCAAGGGCAGGATCTGGCCGCGATACTGCGTCACCCACTGGCTGCCCGACATTTCCACTTGCGCCACGGGAAACTCCTCCAGGCGCGCCAGCGTGCTGAGCGGGATAGCCATGCGGGAATCGCCCGGGCCCGCGAAGAGCAGGAAAGTTTGCTTTTCTCCAGCCGTCGCCGCCGCTTCCGTGGTTTTTTCCGTCATGGCGCGGTCCCTAGTTTCCGTAACCACGCTGGCGCGCTGCGCCAGGCCGAGCACGTCCAGGATGAGGGCTACTTTGCCGTCACCCATAATGCTCGAGCCGGCAAACGTCTTAACCGTCTTGAGCTGTTTGCGCAACGGCTTCACCACAATTTCTTCGGTGTCGTTGATCTGATCCACCACCAGCCCGAATTGACGCTCATCGGCTTGCAGGACAACGATGTTAACGGCTCCGTCCCTTTCCTTCGCGGGGCGCGCATCGGCGGCGAGTTTCAGCTCCCGGTCGAGATACACCAGAGGCAGGAGCCGTCCGCGCAGCCGGTAGACCGGTGCGCCGTGGACCAATTCAATGCCCTTCGCCACCTCGTCTGCCTCGAGCCGCACCAGTTCGAGCAGGCTCACCTGAGGAATGGCATAGCGGTCGCCGCCGCAGGTCACCACCAACGCGGGGATGATGGCCAGGGTCAGGGGAATCTTGACGCGAACGGTCGTGCCCCGGCCCGGCGTGGACTGAACGTCCACGGTACCGCCAATTTTTTCGACATTCGTCTTCACCACATCCATGCCAACGCCGCGGCCGGACACGTTGGTCACCTTTTCCGCGGTGGAGAATCCGGGAAGGAAAATCAAATTGAAGATTTCCCGCTCGGTCATGCGGACCGCCTGTTCGGCGGTGATCACTCCGCGTTCGACCGCCTTCTTGCGGAGGCGCTCCACGTTCAAGCCCGCGCCATCGTCGCTGATCTCGATATTGACCTCTCGATGCCCACCTGCTTGCCACAACCGAGCGCGACGTCGCGCACCGTCCGCGGGAACTGGCCCCAGATGTTCCCGATGGGCTGCATGCGGGTCTTCATGACCCCCTCCTGCAGTTCGGTGGTGATCAGGTTCAGATGCTGGGAGGCGGCCAGAAAGCTGGTGTCTTTCATGCGGTTGGCGAATTGCAGGACCTGGTTGCGCGCCAGCACCAGTTCCCCCACCAGATTCATCACCTTGTCCAGTAACCCAACATCCACACGGATGGTGCTGTCCGAGGCGGTCGCCTGCACGCGGGAGGACTGCTGAACGCGCAGCGCATCCACGACATCGGCCGGCTGCGCCGCGCCCTGTTCCACCAGAATCTCGCCCATGTGGCGCGGGTCGCCTTCTTTCTGCTGCTTGGCCGCGAGCAGGACCTCCGCCGAAGTGACGCCGGCCCGTTGCATCAGAATGTCGCCGATATTTGGCGGCAAGTCGGCCGCTTCGGAAGCAATCTCCGTTACGGGGGCAACCGACTTTGTCTTTGCCGGCGCTTCGGGCGGCTGCAGCAGCCGGGTCAGGGTGGCAATCAGAACGGAATCATCGCGCTCGCCTTCCTGGCCGGTCGTCTCGATCTGGCTCAGCAACTGGCGGACGGCATCCACCATACTCAGCAGCGCCGTGGTGATCTCCGGGTTCAGGGTGAGTTGCCGGTCCCGCAGCCGGGTCAGCAGGCTCTCCCCCACGTGCGCGACCTTTTCCAGCTTGTTGAAGCCTAAAAATCCGCACGCCCCCTTGATGGTGTGGATGGTACGAAACACGCTGCCCAGCGCGTCGCGATCTTCGGGATTCTTCTCCAGACCGACCAGTTCCCGGTCCAAACGGTCGAGATTCTCGTAGCTCTCGACCAGAAACTCTTTAACAATGTCGTCGGAATCATTCATGGCGATACCCTCTCCATCGGCGCGGCCCTTCACTCGCTTTAGTGCGGAGGCGCTGGGCGGTCTCGATTTTCAGTTCCCGCACGCAACCCATCGGCGGAAATTCCCGATCCCATTAGAAAGCTCTCACCGTGCGGCTCGATAATTCTTGACATGGAGCATTCGCGGGGCCCAAACAAACGCGCATCCCGCACCTTCGACAGTCTCCAATGGACGGATCGGCAGTCCTGCGCCCGCACTCGTTGTGCGAACCTTTGTGCGAACTTTTGTCCGGACTTCAGGGATGGGCGAAAAATCCATCGCAGAGAGAGGAAGGAATCCCTACTTCATTCCCGAGAGGATTCGGGATCTTTCGGAGTGACTCGCAATGACTACGCCCAACCAATCAGGTGAGCTTGGTATCACCGACGCCTGGATCTGATACTTCCAGTCTTAATCCAGTCTTCGGCAAATCGGCTGTCCTAGACGGAGTAGGAGACATCGTCAGCGCCTTGCGCCGTGCTTTCCGTCGTGGAGGCGGCGTCAGCAGACTTGCTGCCACGTCGCATGGCCACGATGCCGGTGCGCACCATCTCCAAAACACCATACGGACGCAGCAACTCGAGCAGTCCGTCGATCTTGTCTTCTGCGCCCGTGATTTCGATGGTCAATGATTCAGGAGCGACATCGACCACGCGCGCGCGAAACACGTTGGCGAGTTCCAGCACGTGGGAGCGCGCTTCGTGAGTGGCCGCCACCCGGATCATGGCCAGGTCGCGGATGATCGCAGGTTGATTGGTGATGTTCTCGACCAGCAGCACGTTTACCAGTTTGTAAAGATTGGCTTCGATGCGGCGGGCCTGGTCGCGGTCGGCGTCGACGGTAATGGTCATGCGCGAGACTTCGGGTTTTTCGGTGCGCCCGACCGTGAGCGAATCGATATTGAAGGCGCGGCGGCGAAACAGCGAAGCCACGCGGGTGAGCACACCCGGTTTATTTTCGACGTACACCATGAAAGTATTCAGCATAATTTTTGTTCGACTTGTACTTATAGTAGTCGGCTAATCCCGTATTGCTGGGCTTCGAGCCTCGAGCTACGAGCTTCGAGCAAGCGGATGCCTCGCAGCCCGTAGCTCGCAGCCCGTAGCGCACTTATTCATCTTCGGCAGTCTCGACAATCGGGCTGGGCCGCCGAATCATGTCGTGCAGTGCAGCGCCGGCCGCGACCATCGGATAAACGGTGTCTTCCTGTTCCACCTTAAAATTAATCAACATCGGCCCATCGTGCTGGCGCGCCGATTGAACGGCGGGCACGACCTGCGAACGCTCCGACACAGTCGCGCTTCGGATGCCGTAAGCCTCGGCTAACCTGGCGAAATCCGGATTGAGCAAGGGCGTTGCCGCGTAGTTGCGGTCGTAGAAAAATTCCTGCCACTGCCGCACCATCCCGAGAAAGCCGTTGTTGATGATGGCGATATGGATCTTCAGATTCTCTTGCACCAGCGTCGCCAGCTCGCACATGGTCATCTGGAATCCGCCATCGCCCACCACGACCCAGACCTCAGCGTCGGGGCACGCGACTTTGGCGCCGATGGCGGCAGGCAGCGCGAAACCCATCGTGCCCAATCCGCCGGAAGTAATCAGCGAGCGCGGATGCTCATGCTTGTAGTACTGCGCCTCCCACATCTGGTGCTGGCCGACGTCGGTTACGACGATGGCGTTGCCGTCGCGCGTCTGGCGCCACAAATCATTGATGACGTGGGCGGCATAGAGATGGCCGCTGTCGGGCAGGTTCTGGATGTCGCGCACGGCGGAATCGCCCTTCAGCCGGTCGATCGAATCCAGCCAGTCACTACGATCAATGGATTCGATGTGCGGCAATAATTCCAGCAAAACTTCGCGCAGATCGCCGACCAGCGGGACATCAACCTTGACGTTCTTGTTGATCTCCGCGGGATCGATCTCGATGTGGATCTTCTTGGCATTAGGCGCGTAAGTTTTCAGGTTGCCGGTGACGCGGTCGTCGAAGCGCATGCCGAAGGCCAGCAGCAGATCCGCTTCTTGAATTGTATGATTCACCCAGGCTTCCCCGTGCATGCCCATCATGCCCAAATTGAGCGGGTGCGACGCGGGGAACGCACCCAGGCCGAGGAGCGTGAGCGCGACCGGAATCCCGGCCCGCTCGGCAAAATCGCGCACCTCGCGCATGGCTCCAGAAATGATGATGCCGTGGCCGGCGAGGATCAAGGGCCGCTTCGAATTGTGGATCAACTCCAGCGCCTGCTCATACTCCCGCGGAGCGGGCGAAAGGTCGGGGCGGTAACCCGGCAGTTGCGGCTTGGCCCCTTCCCAGTCGAACTCGCATGTACCCTGCTGCGCATCTTTGGTGATATCGACCAGCACCGGACCAGGCCGTCCCGACCGCGCCACGTAGAAGGCTTCCCGGATCGTGCGCGCCAGTTCGTTCGCGTGGGTCACCAAATAGTTGTGCTTGGTGATCGGAAGAGTCACGCCGGTGATGTCGGTTTCCTGAAACGCGTCCGACCCGATCAGCTTGCTGCCGACCTGGCCGGTGATGCAGACGATCGGCGAGGAATCGAGCATGGCGGTGGCGATTCCGGTGACCATGTTGGTCGCTCCCGGCCCCGAGGTTGCGACCGCAACTCCCACCTGTCCACTGGCGCGCGCGTAGCCGTCGGCCATGTGGGTTGCGCCCTGTTCGTGGCGCACCAGCACGTGATGAATCTTGCTGTGCTTCAGCGCGTCATAGGCCGGCAGAATGGCGCCGCCGGGATAGCCAAAGACGTGCTTCACGCCTTCCCGTTCCAGACATTCCCAAAGAATACTGGCGCCGGTCATTGTCGTTTTGGCCTTGCCAGTGGTTGGCGTGTTTTCCTGATCCGTCATGAGACCTCCCTGCGCTGCTCCTCGAAAAAACAAAACCCACCGTGCCAGCGTTTCTGGCGGGTGGGATTCGGGAGCACTTACGATTTCTAATTTCTCAGCTCACTCTTTCCCCCGCACCGAGACGGACAGCCGTACTCGTACCCCGGGGATTCTAAAGCTAATTCGTCGGAGACTCCGTCCATTCGCCACGGTTGCACCAAAGAGTAGACGTGATAGTACCTAAGCTCCCGCCCGGCTGCAAGCGGAAAGTCAGGCTCCCTCTCTTGCAGACATTCCTCTTTTAGCGGGGTGGCGCCAAGCTGCTTGTGTAAATACGGGGAGCGTGCGGGTTTTCCATTCCAGGTTGAATCTCTCCCTTCCGGGAGCTGCCGCCAACTGGCCTACCCAAGCCAGCAAGAATCAGACATGGACTTACCCGGTCCCCTTCCCTACTTGTTTAACCGCGAATTTTTCCGGCATACAGCGCCATTCCCACTACGGCATCAATTCCCAGGGCGTCGAGGCTGTCGATTTCCTGCTGTTCGGTGATACCGCCGGCGACCACCAGGTGTCGGGTCGTGGCGCGCCGAATGGCATGAACCGTCTCCATCGGAATTCCGCCCATCGAGCCCTCTGTGTCGATGTGGGTGTAGAGGAAGGCCTCACAAAACGGCTCTAACTCGCGAATCATGTCGAAGGCAGTGACGGCTGTCTGCTTACGCCAGCCGTCAATCGCAACTCGGCCTCCTCGGGAGTCGAGAGCAAACATTAGTGCCGTCCTCGGGAGCTTGTCTGCGAGGGTGCGAGCGTGCTCCTGGTTGATCCGGCCTTCGGTTAGCAACGCGGACCCAATGATGACCTTGCGCGCACCCAGGTTCAGAAGTTCCTGTGCGGTTTCGACGTCGCGAATGCCGCCGCCAACCTGGCATTTCAGGCGGCCGACGATCTGCTTCACCAACTGCCGGTTGTCGCCGGCGCCGCGCGCTGCGTCGAGGTCGATGAGTTGGACTATGGGATAGCTGGAGAAGCGCTCGATCCAGTAGTCGAAGTTGTCGAACTCCAGTTTCTTCTTCTCGCCCTGGACTAACTGCACGATCTTGCCGCCCATGAGATCGATCGATGGGATCAGCATGGCCACCTCACCGGGACGTTGGCAGCTTGCAGTTCGCGTTTCAATTGTCCGATATTTTCGAGACCGAAATGGAAGATGGAAGCGGCCAGAGCCGCGTCTGCGCGCCCGCTCTGGAACACTTCAATAAAGTCTTGCGCCGACCCAGCGCCGCCTGACGCGATCACAGGAATGGAAACTGCGTCGGCCACCAGCTGCGTCAACTCACAATCGAAACCAGCTTTGGTCCCGTCGCGGTCCATGGAAGTGAGCAGGATTTCTCCGGCACCGCAAGCGGCTGCCTCCCGCGCCCATAGAAGCGCGTCCCGGCCTGTGGGAATGCGGCCTCCGGCAACGAACACTTCGAAACCACTGCTGACCCGCCGGGCATCGATCGACACCACCACCGCCTGCGAGCCAAACCGAGCAGCGATTTTTCCGATCAGCGTGGAGTCTTTCACCGCGGCCGAGTTGATGGCGATCTTGTCCGCGCCTGCCTCGAACACGGCCTCGGCGTCGGAGAGTTCACGGATTCCTCCGCCGACGGTGAACGGAATAAACAAACAGCGTGCCGTGCGGAAGACAACGTCGAGCATCGTCTGGCGTTTATCGCTGGTGGCCGTGATATCGAGCAGAACGATCTCGTCCGCGCCATCGCGGGCGTGAGCGGCGGCGCATTCCGCTGGATCCCCAGCATCGCGCAGATTAACGAATTGCACGCCTTTCACGACGCGGCCGTTGTCCACATCGAGACAGGCGATGATGCGCTTGGTCAGCACTTATCCAACCTCACAAATCGGCCTCACAGAAATTCTTGAGAATGAGAAGCCCCACGTTCCACGATTTTTCCGGATGGAACTGCACTCCGAAAATATTTCCTTGTTCAACCACGGCGGAAAATTGCATTCCGTGTTCGCTTGCCGCCGTGGTAGCGGCAACCACCGGCGCTTGAAAAGAATGGGTGTAGTAGACAAAGGAGTCGGGTGTGACGTTACGCAGCAACCGCGAGCCTTCCCGGATCGCCAGCGAATTCCATCCAACGTGCGGCGACTTCACAGAAGATGGAAACGGCCGGCATCTGCCCGCAAAAATTCCTGCTCCCGCGAACTCGGGAGCCTCGTCGCTGCCCTCGAACAGCCACTGCATTCCCAGGCAGATCCCGAGGAATGGCTTGCCGGCGCTCGCGCCTTGCAGCACAGCATCTCGCAAGCCCGTGTTGTCGAGGGCGCCCAACGCGGAGAAGTGCCCGACTCCAGGCAGCACGATCTTGTCCGCGCTGGCGACGATTTCAGGCTGCGTGGTTACGACGACTTCAGCGCCGAGATAGTCAAACGCCTTCTTCACCGAATTCAGGTTGCCTGCGCCGTAATCCACGATGGCGATCGTTTGAGCGATCATAGAAGGCCCTTGGTGCTCGGCAGCATGCGTCCCAGGCGGCGGTCGCGAGAGCAGGCCACACGCAGAGCGCGCGCAAAAGCTTTGAAGAGCGCTTCGATCTTGTGATGGCTGGAGCGCCCGTACAGCACACGCGCATGAACATTCGCGCGCGCGCCGCGGGCGAAGCCCTCGAAGAAATCGCACACCAGTTCCGTCTGCAGATCGCCGACCCGCGTCGCGCGAACCTTAGTCTGAACCACGGCCGCCGCGCGGCCGCCAAAGTCCACTGCCGCCACACCGAGAGTTTCGTCCATGGGCATCAGAAAATAACCGGCTCGCAGGATGCCGCGCCGGTCGCCCAGAGCGCGGTCGAAGGCCTCACCCATGGCGATTCCGACATCTTCCACGGTGTGGTGTTGATCCACATCCAGGTCGCCCAACGCGGCGAGTTTCAAGTCGAACCCACCGTGACGCGTGAACAGCTCCAACATGTGGTCGAGAAAACGGATTCCCGTGGAGACTTCGTACTTTCCACGGCCCTCAATGGTGAGGGCAATTTGAATTTCTGTTTCCGCGGTCTTGCGATGCAGTTTGGCTTTCCTCACGCCCGCACCCCATTTGGCAACTCGGTTCGCAATCCAAGCTGCTCAACCACGTCCCGCAGAGCGCCGATGAGAATCTCTGTATGTTCGTCCGATCCCAGGGTCAGGCGGACGCAGCCTTCGCAGCCGGGGTCATAGTGCCGGTCACGTACCAGAATTCCGCGACTGCGCAGGGCTCGAACGAACTCCGTGTGGGCTGAGCCAACGCGCACGAGCACAAAATTGGCGTGGCTCGGCCAGTAATGCAACCCGAGAGCGCCAAGTTCCTGCTGCAATCTGTCGCGGTTGCTTAGCACTTGCGCGACATAGCGGCCGACGTATTCCTGATCTTGAAGAGCCTCTGGCAGGACAGCGAGGGCGGCCGCGTTGACGTTGTAGGGCGAGGCCACTCGGCGGACCATCGCCATCTGCCGCGTTTCTCCCGCAAGAATTCCAATTCGCAAACCGGCGAGGCCGTAGGCCTTGGAAAAGGTCCGCGCTACAAAAAGATTCTGGACCTGCCGCGTGTGTTCAATCAGCGTTTCTCCGTGAAATTCGAAATACGCCTCATCGACGAGCACGGCAGCTTGCGGCGCTGCTTGCGCAATCTGAATCAGGACATTGCCTGCAACCGCTGCCCCGGTCGGATTGTTGGGATTCGCCACCGCGATGAGCCGGGTGCGTGGGCTGAGTTGAGCGAGCAGATCTTGTGCGGGGAATGCGAAGTTGTCGCCGGCACGCACTTCGATAACGCGCGCGCCTTCGGCCTGAGCGAAGATCGCGTACATGGCGAAGGTGGGCACGACGATGAGCGCTTCGTCCTCAGAATCGAGATACGTGGAACACAGCAAATGAATCGCTTCGTCGACTCCGTTGGTGAGCAGAACCTGTGCCGGATCGAGTCCGAGAAAACTCGCGACCTCGCTTTCAACCGGCTCGCGCTCGGGATAGCGCGCCAGCAGTTCGGAATCGAGCGAGCGCAGCCGCGCCAACACACGCGGCGAACATCCTATTGTGCTCTCGTTGAAATCGAGACGCAGTCCCGTTCGGCCAGCCAAAGGGGGCCGATAAGCGTGGAGATTTTTTACCACTCCGCGGGCTTCAAGCATGGGAACATCTCACTCGGAATGCCTCCGCGTGTCCCTTCAAGCCTTCGGCATTGGCCAGCGTAATGCCCGGCGGCGCGATTCGGCGGATTCCCGCGCGGGACACTTGCTGGCAGGCAATCACCCGGACGAAATCGAGCGCACTGAGGCCGCCACGCACACGGGCCATTCCACCCGTGGGCAGCACATGGTTCGGTCCGGAGACGTAGTCGCCCGCGGCCTGGGGTGTGAACTCGTCCAGGAAAACCGCGCCCGCGTGCTGCACTGCCGGCGCCAACGCCGCCGGGAGAGTGAGATGCTCGGGCGCGATGCGATTCGCTATCTCGACGGCCTGTTCAAGAGAAGAGACGAGAAGAATGGCGCCGCGACGGGAAAGTGATTGCGCGGCGATCGGGTTTGCGCGCGCGCGCTTCCGCACCTCCGTCTGAACTTTTCTCGCCAAAGCGCGTGAAGTTGTTATGAAGATGCACAGCGCGTCGGGATCATGTTCAGCCTGCGCCACCAGGTCGGAAGCGATGCAAGCCGGATCGCCGTCTTCGCTGATGATGACGGCTTCGGTGGGACCCGCCAGGAATTCAATGGCGCAATCGAAAGCTACCATTTTCTTGGCTGCGGTTACGTATCGGTTGCCCGGACCGACGATCTTGTCCACGCGCGGAATGTCTTCCGTTCCATAAGCGAGGGCTGCGATGGCCTGTGCCCCACCAACCCGGTAGAACTCGCGCACGCCCAGGAATGCAGCCGCCGCCAAGGTTGCCTGCGCCGGGCGTGGAGACGCGACACGAATCTGTCTGACACCGGCGACCTGCGCGGGAATCACCGTCATGAGCAGCGTAGAAGGCAAAGGATAGCGGCCGCCCGGAACGTAGCACGCCACCGATTCCAGAGGGCGCACCAACTGGCCCACGCTGACGCCGGGCTGGATTTCGCGCCGCCACTCTTTGTCCTTGAGTGCTTGGGGCGCTTGCCACTCCGCATAGCGACGAATATTGCTCGCAGCCTGCCTGATCGCGTCCTGCAATTCTGCATCAGTTTTTCTCCAAGCCACCTGAAGGTCGTCCTCGGGAACACGAAGTGGCTCGCCCTTGCCCAATCCGTCCCAACGTGTGGCGTAGCGGCGTACAGCGCGATCGCCGCTGCGGCGGACTTCACCCACAATGCGGCGGACTGCAGGCTCGACCTCTGCAAGATCGGTCGCACCGCGCTCGGCCAGCGCAGTCACAAGGCGAGCTTGCGCGGCGCCTTCGAGAATGCGCATCGCATCATTGCGCATCACATGACCACCTTGTTCAGCGGATATTCGACGATGCCCTGAGCGTTGGCTTGCTTCAGCTTCGGAATCAGCGTCCAGGCGGTGTGCTCTTCAATCACTGTGTTGACCGCGACCCACTCGCCATCGGCCAGGGGCGCGACGGTCGGATTTTTCAGCGCCGGCAGAAGACCGAGAACGGCGGACAGGTCCGATTTGCGCACGTTGAGCATCAGACCGACCCGACCCTGTGCGGCGATAGCTCCGCTGAGCATGACGGCCAGGTTCTCAATCTTTTGCCGCCGCGGGGGGTCGGCCCAGGCGGCCTTGTTCGCGACCAACTGCGTGTTGGACTCAAGAACTGTCTCGATGACTCGCAAATGATTTGCGCGCAGTGAACTACCGGTCTCGGTGACCTCGACAATGGCGTCTGCCAGTAACGGAGGCTTGACTTCGGTTGCGCCCCAGGAAAACTCGACCCGCACGGGAACGTTCCGGCTCGCGAAATAATTGCGCGTGACACTGACCAACTCGGTGGCAATGATTCGACCGTCAAGGTCTTCGAGTTTCTGGAAGCCCGAATCCTCCGGGACGGCCAGCACCCACTTGACCCTGCCCATGCTTTGCTTGGCATAGATCAGGTCGGTGACCTTGACTACTTCCAGGCCGCTTTCGAGCACCCAGTCCAGGCCAGTCAAGCCCGCATCAAGGGCGCCGTGTTCGACGTACCGTGCCATTTCCTGAGCGCGAATGAGCAGGCATTCGATATCGGGATCGTCCGTGGCGGCGAAATAAGAGCGGGCGTTGGTATACACGCGCAGTCCGGCACGCGTGAAGAGGCTCAAGGTTGCTTCCTGCAGACTTCCTTTGGGAATGCCCAGTCGCAATTTCATCGCGCAGCCCTTTCTTGCCCAGCCAACGTGGTTCCCAGCGCAGTTCCAAGAGGAAGTTCCTGCGTAAAGCAGGAGCGTGTCCCGGTGTGGCAGACCTTGCCCTCGCCGAGCACGCGGACGCGCAGCAGCACAGTATCCCGGTCGCAGTCGGCGAAGGCGGCAACCACCTGTAGGCGATTGCCGGAGGTTTCTCCCTTGGTCCACAGTGTCTGGCGGGTACGGCTGTAGAACGTCACGAATCCAGTGTGCAGGGTCATATCCAGCGCTTCCCGGTTCATAAAGCCCACCATCAGCAACTCCCCGGTGCCCGCATCCTGAATGACTGCAGGCGCCAGGCCCTGCATTTTGTCGAAATCGATTTCCATCGAACCCTCCTAACCTCCGTGTCAGATTTCAGAACTTGCACAAAAGCAAAAAGCCCGCCGGGCAAGTTCTGCGCCGGCGGGCTTGGATTTCCTACGAGTGCTTTTGGTTATCCGTGATTCCCCGCCGACACGCTCGTCGCATGGTGATGGTGGTGATGGCGATGGGTCAGCGGAGTCATACTGGGCATGATCCTAGGGCAGTAGAGGTATGGTTGTCAATCTGTTTCTGGGGCCACGCGGCGATCAGCAGCAACAGTCAGCAGGGCGACAGCGCTGGATACGTGCTGGGCGAAGCACGGAACGTCCCTGTCTCACTGCGGCTTCAATAGACAGAAACACACGCGGGTCAGAGAAGTAAGAAAATGGCGAGTTCCCGACAAATCCATTCTTGTCATGCCGAAGGGATGAAGCCGCATGTTAGGCTTCTGCGAAGCCTCCGGAGACGCTAAGGTGATTAGCCGGGTCTTTAAAGCATTTCAATATCGCGATTTCCGCCTGATGTGGTTTGGCGCCTGCACCTCGAGCATCGGCACCTGGATGCAAATCGTGGCGCAGGGCTGGCTGATCTACCGGCTCAGCCACTCCGCGTTCTTGCTGGCGCTGGATCAATTTCTCGGCGGCATTCCCATCTTTCTATTCTCTCTGATCGGCGGCGTGGTGGCGGATCGCGTGGAGCGCCGGAAAATTCTGCTCGGTTCCCAGTATGTGCAGATGGCTAGCGCCGGGCTGCTCACCATTCTGGTGGCGACCGGCCGGGTACACGTCTGCCACATCCTTTGCCTTTCGTTCATTTCCGGTTTCGCCCAGGCCTTCGGCGGTCCGGCCTACCAGGCGCTGATTCCCACGCTGGTCGAGAGGGAAGACATGCCGAACGCCATCGCCTTGAATTCGATCCAGTTCAACGTGGCGGTCATGGTCGGGCCGGCACTCGCCGGACAGGCCTTAGCGAGGCTCGGAGAGAAGTGGTGCTTCGGGCTGAACGCGCTTTCCTTCCTGGCACCCATCGTGTCGCTGTCGATTATCCGCGCCCGCTTCCTGCCGCTCAAGACCACGGAGTCGATGTTCGCCAGCCTGAAGCAGGGCATTCAGTTCGCTCGCCAGCAGAGTTCGATGGAGGCGCTGATTGTGCTGGCTTTCTGCATGACTGGTTTGAGCATGCCCATGCGCACCTACCTGCCCGTATTCGTGAAGGACATCTTCCATCGCGGTCCGGAAACCTACGGCAATCTCCTCGCGCTCATGGGACTCGGTTCGATTTGCGGATCGCTGACCATCGCGAGCGCAGGCAATATAAGAAGAAAGGGGCGCGTCGCTCTCGGCGCGCTCGTCTGCCTGGGCGCGGCGATTTCCGGGTTCGCCCTCTCGAAGTCGCTGCCGGTGAGCCAGGTCTTCCTGGTGCTGGTGGGCGCATCCATGATGGCGGTTTTTGCCACGGTGAATTCGCTGGTGCAGTTGATTACCACGAACGAAATGCGCGGGCGCGTGATGAGCGTGTACAATTTCGCATTCCGCGGCGGCATGCCCATGGGGAATCTGCTGTCGGGATGGCTCGTTCCCGTGTTTACGGCGCCCGTGGTGCTCAGCCTGAACGGATTTCTGCTTATTCTGCTGGCCCTGTACTTCCTGCTGGTCCAACGGCGGTTGGCTGCGCTTTGAGAAGCGGCGAGGCAGCCAATTCCTTTGAGTGTGATTGTTAGAGCGGGTTTTTGGGCAAGTTTTCAGGGATGAAGCACGTAGTTCGAAGCAACGTCGCGAAATGCAGCCAACTGTTTCGTTCGGGTAACCTCGTCCCAACCCAGTTCTGAAGCCATCAAGTCCGCGACAGCGGGCGCCATAGCGAGGGCTGCGCGCGCATTCAAGAACAGCGCTCGCGTGCGCCTGGCGAGCGTATCTTCCACGGTGCGGGCCATTTCGTGTCGCGCCGCCCAGATCACCTCCGCTTTCACGTAGGGCAGCGCCGCATGCAGCGGTTCGCTGAGCCCAGCGTCAGTCGCGATGAGCTTGCGAAGCTCGTACGCATCCGAACCATAGACCGCCAGCGAGCCGAATCCTTTCGCTGCATCGTGGAAGCCGTGGATGCGCAGATGGTGCGTCACGCACGGTTTTTCCGGCAATTGCGCGAGCGTTGCCGCCTGATCGACGCAATCCTCGGCCATATGCCGGTACGTCGTCCATTTCCCGCCGCAGACGGTGACCAGGCCGGAGCGATCGATGTGGATGACGTGATCGCGTGACAGTGCCGCCGTCCTGACCACGCCGCTGGCCGCGCCCGTAGCGCTCACCAGCGGCCGGATGCCGGCGAATACGCTCAACACATCGTCGCGCGTGGGTGCTTTCGTCAGGTATTGCCCGGCGGTCGCGAGGATAAATTCGATTTCCTTCTCCATGGCGACGGGCTCGAGCGTTGCGGCTGCAATGGGCGTGTCGGTGGTTCCGACCAACGTGTGACCGTGCCACGGAATCGCGAATAACACGCGGCCATCGCCGGTGTGAGGAACCATGACCGCGCTCTCACCCTGCAGAAAGCTCGAATCGAAAACTAGATGAATGCCCTGGCTCGGAACAATCATTGGCGTGGCGGAAGGCTCCGCCTTGAGTCGAAGCAGATCGCTGAAAGCGCCGGTGGCGTTGACCACAACCTTGGCGGCTGCGCGCAATTCGTTGCCGGTTTCGACATCGCGTGCGCTGACACCATCCACAAATCCTTGAGCGTCCTTCGTCAGTCCCGTGACTTCGACATAGTTCAGCAACGTGGCGCCCTGCTCGAAAGCGGTGGCCACCATGTGGATGAGCAGCCGGGCGTCGTCGAATTGTCCATCGTAGTACACGGCGCCGCCGCGCAGACCTTCGGTCTTCAGGGTTGGCAGATGTTTGAGCGTCTCTTCTTTAGAGAAGATGCGCGAAGTGCCGAACCCATACTTACCGGCCAGCAACTGATAGAGTTTCAATCCGAGACCGTAGAATGGAGCCTCCCACCAATCGTAGTTCGGCACGACGAAGGCAAGATCGTGCACCAGGTGGGGCGCGTTTTGCAAAAGCAGTCCGCGCTCCTTGAGCGCTTCCATGACCAACCCAATATTGCCCTGCTCCAGGTAGCGCACGCCGCCGTGTGCCAGCTTGGTGCTGCGGCTGGAGGTGCCTTTACCGAAGTCGTTCTGCTCGAGCAGCAGCACATCGTAGCCGCGCGCTGCCGCATCGATGGCAACGCCTACGCCGGTGGCACCGCCGCCCACGACAATCATGTCCCATGCTTTGGGATGCGCTTCGATGCGGCGCCACATGTCGGTTCGATTCATAGCTTCAGTTTGTGCAGTGATGCGCCTGGACATATGACCCGGCGGACGGGCGAGGCGCCCGTCGCTCCACCCTATGTCACTGTACTAGCTTGATAATTGCAGCGCCGATGCCGCCAGCGATCAGCGGGCCAATGATCGGCACGAGCGCATATCCCCAATCCGAATTCCCCTTGTCGCTGATCGGCAGGATAGCGTGGGCCATGCGCGGACCAAAGTCGCGAGCGGGGTTCATCGCGTATCCCGTCGGTCCGCCGAGACTCAGACCTAGCGCCCATACCAGGACCCCCCACAACCACGGGCCGAATCCAACCGCAAGACCGCTGGATGACACGGCCTTGCTACCGAAACTGAAGCCAACAATAATCAGGCATGTGGTGGCAATAACTTCGGTCAGCAAGTTGGCGGGAAGGTTGCGGATGGCCGGCGTCGTGCAGAAAATCGACAGCTTCGCTCCCGCGTCGGGCGTCACTCTCCAGTGGGGCAGGTAGGTCATCCAGACAAGACTGGCGCCGGCGAAAGCTCCCAGGATTTGCGCTATCCAGAAGAGGGCGACGTTCGACCAGTTTCCCGATAGCAGGGCCACAGTCAAGGTGATCGCCGGATTAATGTGGGCGCCCGGGCTACCGAACGCGATGGCCGTAAAGATGCCCGCAACCACGGCCATTCCCCATGCCGTTGCGATGACGATCCAGCCGGAGTTTTCGCCTTTCGATTTCTTCAGGAGAACATTGGCGACGACGCCGTCGCCCAGCAGAATCAGCACCAGCGTGCCCATAAATTCGCCCAGAAATGGTCCATGCATCGTGTGTGGACCTCCTTCGTTCTGTCGTAGCTTCTTCCAAATGACGGTACGGCGCCCAGCCCCTAAAGGGGCGTCCAATCTTAGAACTTGCGGTATCGGTAAAGCGATACCCTGATACGAACCTGATCGTCGCGAGCCCGGGCTAGACGGGGCAAGCCCCGTCTCTATGGCGATTCCACCCAGTCGAACGAGCGCGCCACCGCCTTTTTCCAAAAGCGATAGAGCCGCTCGCGAGATTCTTCATCCATCTGCGGCTCCCACTGCTTATCGACCGACCAGTTGGCGACGAGTTCTTCGGTATCTTTGAAGAAACCAACAGCCAGTCCGGCGGCATAGGCAGCGCCGAGAGCAGTGGTTTCCTTCACCATTGGACGAACTACCGGCTTCGCCAGAATGTCGGACTGGAATTGCATCAGTAGATCGTTCATCACCATGCCACCGTCGGTGCGCAGGACATCGAGCGTGATGCCGGAGTCATTTGCCATAGCATCGACCACCTCGCGTACCTGGAACGCGGTGGCCTCCAGCACGGCGCGGGCGATGTGGCCTTTGTTCACGAAGCGGGTCAAGCCGGCAATCACGCCGCGCGCGTCGTCCTTCCAGTATGGCGCGTACAAGCCGGAGAAGGCGGGGACGAAGTAGACGCCGCCGTTGTCGCTTACGGTTCGGGCGAGCGCCTCGATGTCTGAACTTTTTTCAATGAGTCCGAGATTATCGCGGAGCCATTGCACCAAGGCGCCGGTAATGGCGATGCTTCCTTCCAGCGCATAGCATGCCGGCTTCGCGCCGAACTTGTACGCTAACGTGGTCAGCAGACCGAAGTTCGAGAGCACTGCCTTTTCGCCAGTGTTCATCAGCATAAAGCAGCCGGTGCCGTAGGTATTCTTTGCTTCTCCTGGCTTGAAACAGGCCTGACCGACGAGAGCGGCTTGCTGATCGCCGAGATCGCCCGCGATCGCAACTCCCGCAACGGCCGGTAGTTTCGCCGTGCCGTACACTTCGCTGCTTGAAACAATCCTCGGCAGCATCTGGATCGGAATGCCGAAATCTTTCAGGATGCCCTGATCCCACTGGAGCGTGTTGAGGTTCATCAGTTGTGTGCGGCTGGCATTGGTCACGTCGGTCACGTGGACACCGCCATGCGGTCCACCGGTGAGATGCCAGATCAGAAAAGTGTCGATATTTCCAAACAGCAGATCGCCGGCTTCGGCTTGTGCGCGTGCGCCTGCAACCTCGTTGAGAATCCAGCGAATCTTGAGGCCACTGAAATAGGTGGCAAGCGGAAGGCCGGTCTTGGTGCGATAGCGGTCCTGTCCCCCAAGCGCAGCGTACTCGGCTACCGCGGGAGCAACGCGTGTGTCCTGCCAGACAATCGCGTTGTAAACGGGCTTTCCACTTTTCTTGTGCCAGACCACAGTGGTTTCGCGCTGGTTGGTGATCCCGATTGCAGCCAGATCTTCCGGCCGCAGCCCGCGCGCTTCCATTGCTTCCTGGATGACACCATCCGTGCGGCGCCAAATTTCTTCTGGATCGTGCTCGACCCATCCCGGTTTGGGATAGATCTGCTCGTGCTCTCTTTGAGCCGTGCTCACGATGCGTCCGAAACGATCGAACACTATGAAGCGCGAGCTTGTCGTTCCCTGATCAATGGCGCCAAGGTAGCTTACCATCGTTGGGTTTCCTCCTTCGTTGCCCAGGTGCGTACCCATTCAATTTTTCTCGTGGCTCGCGAAGTCTGCATTCTAGCGCCTGCGCTCGCTTGCAAGTGCAGGCAATATCGGACCAGCCCAGACGGACTCTGAAGCCGCATGTGTCCGGTAGGGGTTAAGAGAACCAGCCCATTCTCCGCGTCATCAGAGACGGCAAATGACGAGAACTAAAGGAGTTAGCTACAGTCGCGTGAGCGATAGATTCCTCGGCTACACGGTGCGGATTCTCTTGGAACTCCCGGATAGCACAAACGTGGCCTGTGACTCGCAACGAGTTCGTGGCATCTTACTCAACAATGATGTGGGTTTGCGGCTACCGGCAGACCAGGAACGTGGGGGTCCGATGAAGAGTCTGGGAAAAGTTATACGGTCTGTGCAAGCCTTCGGCCGCGAACTGTCCCGCAAGCCGAGTGCAACAGAAGCGCAGCGCATGCCCGCGATTGGTGTCGCCTTGGGCGGAGGCTTTGCCCGCGGCATCGCGCACATTGGGGTTCTCAAGGTCCTCGAAGAAGAAGGCATCCCGGTTCGCATGATTGCGGGCACCAGTGTAGGCGCAATAATGGGTGCCGCGTATTGCAGCGGACTCACGATCGCGGAACTGGAAGAAGTCGCCCACAAAGTTCGCTTCACCACCTTCGCGCGCTGGACGCTCTCGCGCTACGGCTTTGCGACAAACGACCGCATGGTCCCTTTCTTGACGCGAATTTTGAAAGTGAGGACATTTGAAGAGTTGCGAATCCCTCTCGGCGTGACTGCCACCGACTTCAACACCGGCAAAGGAGCCGTCTTTACCTCCGGTTCGATCATCGAGCCGGTGCGGGCGAGTTGCGCTTATCCGGGGATGTTCCTGCCGATAGCGATTGACGGACGCTGGCTGGTGGATGGCATGCTCTCCTATCCCGTGCCGACGCGTCCTCTGCGCGCAATGGGCGCGGAGCGCGTGCTCGCCGTGCACCTGAAAGGGCAGTGGTCGAAGACGAGCGCTCCCCGGCATTTCTTTGACGTGATCGGGCAGTCGTTCGCGATCGCGCAGGACATGATGAGTTCCGTGTGGAGAAGCGCGGCCGACGTCGTGATCGAGCCCGATGTCGCGGGTTTTGACTATGACGACTTCAAACGTGCTGGCGAATTGATCCGCGTAGGCGAACTCGCGATGCGCCGCGCGCTGCCGGAAGTGCGCAAATGGATTGAGGCTCCTGCGAAAGCGGCCGCCCCTCTCAAAGCGCCTGGACTGGTCGCAAGACCCGCCCCCATGCCAGCGGACTGAAACCGCGAGCACGTCTGGCAACCGAGATTTCGCCGCTCCTCGGTTTGGACGCCATGTTTCAAGTGCTGACAAAGTCAAGTCGCTTTCGCCGCATCATCGGTTTGTGATCGCATTGCATTCGCGTGATGGAGTCGTTGAAACCGGACGTCGCGTCTGTCGTCCAGAGAAAACGCTCCAAAGGCTGCCTGCGGAGGCAATCCTATTGCCGGTCTGTGCCCGACATGTAGCGCGTGTTTCGCGCAAGGAAGTTGTTGTGCAGGACTCCACGATGGGTGTAGGATGCGTGCGATTGGGCTGGCAGGATCGGCCACTACTTGCTTGATCTGGAGCGAGTCATGAATACTTTCCCGATATTGTTGGGTGCGCTGTGCGTATACGCAATTGCCTACCGTTACTACAGTGCGTTTATTGCCGCGAAGGCCCTGGCGCTCGACGATCGCCGCATCACTCCCGGGCACACCTACGCAGACGGGCATAACTATGTTGCTTCACCGCGCTGGGTGCTCTTCGGACATCACTTCGCGGCCATCGCGGGAGCCGGGCCACTGGTGGGGCCGACCCTGGCGGCACAGTTCGGGTTCGCGCCGGGTTTCCTTTGGATACTGATCGGCGGCGTCCTGGCCGGGTGTGTGCAGGACTTCACCGTACTGGTGGCTTCCATACGTCACCGGGGCCGTTCCTTAGCGGACATTGCCCGCACCGAAATCAGTCCCTTCGCCGGCCTGGTGACGATGATCGCCATGCTCTTTATTCTTCTGGCGACGCTTGCCGGCCTCGGCATTGTAGTGGTCAATGCGCTCTCCAATAGCCCGTGGGGCGTCTTCACTATCGGCATGACCATTCCCATCGCCCTCATCATGGGGTTGTGGATGTTCAAAAGCCATGCCGGAAAGATTATGGTCACCGGCCCCAGTATCTTTGGAGTCGTCCTTTTGCTAAGCAGCGTGATCGCCGGGCACTGGGTAGCTCAGAGCGGAGCTGCTGGAGCGCTTACCTTCACGCCTCACCAGATCACGATCCTCATGGCCATCTACGGTCTGGTGGCTTCGGTTCTTCCCGTCTGGCTGCTGCTGGAACCGCGCGACTACCTCTCGACCTACGTCAAGCTGGGCACGATTGCCGTCCTGGTCGTCGGCGTCTTCATCGTTCATCCCAACATCCAATTTCCGAACTTCACGCCGTTCGTTCACGGTGGCGGACCGATCATCAAAGGAACGCTGTTCCCGTTTCTCTTCGTAACCATTGCATGCGGAGCGATCTCGGGCTTTCACTCGCTGGTGTCTTCCGGCACCACGCCCAAGATGCTGGATAAGGAAACTGACGCTCGTTTCATCGGATATGGCGCCATGATGTGCGAGTCGCTGGTGGGTGTGCTCGCCTTAATTGCGGCCTGCTCCATGTATCCGGGCGACTACTTTGCCATCAACGCCACGCCCGCGATCTTCAGCCACCTGGGCTTGACCACGGTCAATTTGGATATGTACTCCCGCGAAGTAGGAGAAAAACTTGCGGGGCGGACGGGAGGCGCCGTCTCGCTGGCGATCGGCATGGCGCAAATCTTCAAGGGCCTGCCCGGGATGGCTCGTTTGATGGGCTACTGGTATCACTACGCCATCATGTTTGAAGCCCTATTCATCCTGACCACGGTGGACACGGGAACCCGCGTGGCCCGCTACGTTCTGCAGGAACTCATGGGCAGAGTGCACAAGCCCTTCGGCAACACTGCCTGGTGGCCGGGAAATCTGATCACCAGTTCGCTGGTGGTTCTGGGTTGGGGATACATGATCTACACGGGAAATATTTCCACGATATGGCCGTTGTTCGGAACCGGGAACCAGTTGCTGGCAACCATCGCGCTAGCGGTGACGACTACCTTCCTCATTAACATGGGCAAGCAGAAATATGCCTGGATTACGGGAGTTCCAATGTGCTTCGTGGGTGTCACTACGGTTACCGCGGGAGTGCTGGGGATCAAGAACATTTTCTGGCCCTTGACCTCCAAGCCGGGTCAGGTATTTACCGGGTACCTGGATACAATCCTCATGACCATCTTTATCGTGGGCGTGGTTCTCGTCGTATTCGATGCGGTGCGACGTTGGATCGCGGTCCTGAAAGGCGCCCCCGCGCCGCAAGAAGCCTTCGGTCCTCCACTCACCGCCGCCGGCGAAGTGAGGATGGGTTGCTGCTAGGCGCTCAACGATTCTCGTAAGAGAATACTGGGTACTCAGAAAAAGCATCTGGGAGTCGTGATCTCGGTCCCAAGCCTCAGCCGGAAGGCATAGCTGACGAAATCAGGCGTGCTTGTTGAAAAAGGAATGCCAAGGAGAAATCACATCACCGCCACGAGTACCGCAGGTACACGGAACTTCGCGGGGATGACGACTATCTGCTGGTTGCCTTGCTATAGCCAGCCATCCGTTTTATGTTGACTTTCCTTTCTACATGCTGTAATTCCTCACACGAAGTCCCAGGAGGAAATGGTGACGGTCTGGCACCAGGTCTATAACCCCTTCGGCAACGCCCTGCTCTCCACGCTCGTGGCGGCCATTCCCATTTGCACCTTGCTGTATTTCATCGCCCTCCACCCCCATCGCGACAAACAGGGCGCGAGGCATCTCGGCATCAACGCTCCGTATGCGGCGTTCTACGGGGTCTTGGCGGCGTTCCTCGTCGCCTGCGTGGGGTTCGGGATGCCGCTCGGGTCGGCCTTCTCGGCCTTTGGCT
>Ga0209517_10002670_pt1 | contig 24808 bp, 18 predicted proteins | sample PeaSoiMetSII2010_FD_187695 | JGI IMG/M metagenome (GOLD analysis project Ga0209517, IMG submission 187695) | Peat soil microbial communities from Weissenstadt, Germany - SII-2010 (SPAdes) (version 2) | ecosystem: Environmental > Terrestrial > Soil > Wetlands > Peat | place: Germany... | reverse complement strand
ACGCCAACAATCCTGAAGGGATTGCGCAAACCAGCCCAGGGTTGCAGAGGGTGGAGGGGTGCTACCCTGGGAACGGAACCCTAAAAAAGTCCCCTCCCTTTTCTCCCCGGTTTGGGTTGTCCGCAGCGCAAAACCCTTTTTGCGGCTGCGGACAACCCAAACCGGGGAGAAAAGGGAGGCAAGTAATGGCACCCAAACCAGCACCAGCGTTCCCTTCGGTCTGTCCATTTCACGCGACGCGAACACCGCTTGCTAAGCGGTTACGCGGTCTTTGGGGCGTTGACGGAGAGGTGCAGTAGGACTAATCTCCTCGTAACTATCGGCCTGGAGTGGATGCCGGGAATGCGTGCTGTTTGCATTCCGGGGGTCATTGCCCCGGCACCATTCAGCGTGGTTGTTAGTGTGTGGTTGCCCACATGATCTCGGCCAAAGACATCGACACCCTCCGTTCGATCGCGCGAGCAGGAGATGATTATGGCACGATAAAGCGATTGCTCGATATGACTGAGTGGGAGATTGATGAGGACGACACCAAGAAGGCATCGACGTCACTCTCTGGATACAGCCAGTTGGCACCCCCATAGAGAAGACGCTCCATTGGTAAGGCCACCTAAAAGCGAGCCAGACCGCAGTTAAATTCCTGTTTCAGAAACCGGCTCAGCGAGCCCGATCGAAGTCCCGGAGGGACGATGCGAAAGTAGCCCAGGGCAAAGGAGCCCTGCGACTGCCGCCCTGGGTAAGAAGCCCCCCAAAAATATCCTCCTTTTTCTCACCGCTTGGCCTCGTCCTCCGCCTTAAAATCGTTTGGGGCGGAGGACGAGGCCAAGCGGTGAGAAAAGGGAGGCAAACGGCAAATACATTATCGGCGCCATTGGAACGGAACCGTGGGGCTTTGTTCAGGGTCGATGAGCGAGATGGAACACGGATGGCAGAAGGAGACGAATCGTTGAGAACGAATCATCGAATCAGTGAATGAATTTTCCCAACTTCACTAATTTACTGAATCGGCATTCATAAACTGCCTTCCTTGACATTGTGATAAATATATGTATCGTAAAGTGCTTAAATAAAATATATATATTGCTTAATGAAATCGAAGGCCATTAGCACGATTCCCTTGCCGGTTCGTTCCGCGTTGAAGAAGCTCGGCGAGGACATGGCGGACGCGCGCAAACGCCGGCGGATCTCCACCGCAACGATGGCGGAGCGCGCCCGAATCAGTCGGCCCACTTTGCTTCGCCTCGAACACGGCGACGCCAATGTTTCCGTGGGAATCTTTGCGATCGTCCTGTTTGTTCTCGGCATGCACGAGCGCCTGGCTGATCTGGCGGATGCCAGTCATGATCGGGTCGGCCTGGATCTGGAGACCGAATCTCTGCCTAAGCGAATCGCCGGCCCTCGCAAGAAACGGCACGCAAGTCCCCATGAACCGTGAAATCGAAGTCCATGTCGATTTGGACGGCCAGCCGCATTTGGTTGGCCGCCTGTGGTCGCGGGTAAGCAAGGGACGCGAAGGGGCCTCGTTCGCTTATGATCCCGCATGGCTTGCCTCGCCACTCCGCTTTCCTCTCGAGCCGGCGTTGAGCCTGGATCCTGGCTCACACCACACCCGTGAGGGGCGCTCACTGTTCGGCGCGCTGGGTGATTCAGCGCCCGATCGCTGGGGACGGATGCTGATGAAACGGATGGAACGCAGAATTGCCGAGCGCGAGGGTCGCTCGCCACGAACGCTCCTCGAGATTGATTTCCTGCTGATGGTGGACGACGCAATTCGTCCGGGCGCGTTACGATTCAAGGAAGCCGGATCAGAGCGCTTCCTTGCAAGTGGTGGCCTCCGGATTCCGCCACTGGTTTACCTTTCCAAACTACTCGCAGCCTCGGATCGCGTGCTTGCCGATAAGGAGTCCGACGAGGATTTGCGACTGTTGCTGGCCCCGGGTTCTTCTTTGGGAGGCGCTCGGCCCAAAGCGGCGGTGACGGATTCCAAGGGCCATTTGCACATCGCCAAGTTTCCGCACGGCCAGGATGAATACAGCGTCGAGCGCTGGAGCTACCTCGCTCATACCCTGGCCGGCAAAGCGGGAATCAACGTGGCGTCCAACCGAATTCTCCAAGTGGACAAGAGAAGCGTGCTGCTGGTCTCGCGGTTTGACCGAAAAGGGCCTGTGCGAATTCCATTCCTGTCAGCCATGAGCATGCTCGGCGCCGCCGATGGCGAAACGCACAGTTACCTTGAACTGGTGGACGCGTTGCGCCAGTATGGCGCCGATTCGGACGCAGACCAGCGAGAGCTCTGGAAACGGGTTTTGTTCAGCATCTTGATTTCCAATGTGGACGATCATCTGCGCAACCATGGTTTTCTCTATGACACGGCGAAACGGGGGTGGCGTCTCTCCCCGGCCTACGATCTCAACCCGGTTCCGCGGGACGTGAAGCCCCCTTTTCTCTCCACGTTCATTGACGAAAAGGACAATGCGGCTTCCTTCGAATTAGTCTTGGGCACGGCCCAGTATTACGGTCTTTCTCCCGCGGATGTGCGGCAAATTGTGAAGGAAATCGTCACGGCCGTAACCGGCTGGCGCAAAACTGCCGCACAGCTAGGCATCTCCAAAAAGGAAACCGACCGGATGGCCAGCGCATTCGAGCACGAAGCAACCGACGCCGCCCGCGCCTTTGCCAAATAACAGGTTTGAACAAAACGGCAGGAACGGCTGTTTTGAGACCTGCGGCAGCCCCAGGGCCAACGGCCCGTCTCATACCAGCCCAGGGCGAAGTCCGCGAAGCCCTGGGGATCGGCCATCAAAAAATAATGTCCCGCACTGAAAGCGCGCCTCATCATGCCCGTGTTAGAATCCCCAACGGGATTCCGTCCTTCAGCCCAGGGTTGGATGGGCCAGGGCAAATAGGGCAAGTCCGATCAGCCAGATCGGTCAGATCGGACGGATCGGTCCGACCCCACTTCCCTAAATTGGCCTTCATCCCTCATCCCTATCCCTTCCGGGACACCCCTCACTGAATCCCTAATTCGCTGACTCACAACTGTCTTCTGGCCCCCCGAAACCCGCGCGCGCTGGAGGCGCGCCTCATCATGCCCCGTGTTAGAATCCCATCGGGATTCCGTCCTCCAGCCCAGGGTTGGATCGGGAGGGGACGGGGGCCCGATCCTACCCTGGGTCTCCGCAAAAAAATCCGTCAACCCTGAAAGGCGTTGCGCCTCCGCTCCGTGATACCACGAGGCCGCGCCCGCCGTCTGCGCCTCCCCACCGAACGCCGCCTTTAGCCCTGCCCCCCTCTCCCCCCTCACTGATTCACTAATTCACTTATTCACAACTGCCTTCTGTCCCAGCCACCCCCAACAATCAACAATCCGGCGCCAGGAGTATGGCGGAATTCACGATTCACCGCCCTTTCACGCCGGCCTGTTGCACATGCGTACGCATACGCCTGGCCTCATTTTTCTGAAGCTGGGCTTTGCGAGCGTTGATGAATTCCCAAAGGCCGGCGTCTGACATAGCTGTTGAGAGTTAAAGAACGAGGAGAGCCAGGAGGCGGCTGGAGTACCAAGCGCCTTCCATGAGTTCGCCGCGGTATTCGAGGTCGCGATGGAGGGCCTGAGGAACGTCGGTGGTCAGGGCGGACTCGAGCGAGGGCACATTAAGGTCGGGGTCGAGATGGGCTGGCAGCGGGTGAAATTGGTCGAGGGGAAGCGATTCTAGAGCAGTCGCGCGTGAGCCCTCGGAGCCAAGGGCGATTTTAGTCACTGATTGTTTGAGGTGCCCGTTCTTTCCGTGGATGGTAACCGTCCAGATGGTGAGGAATCCTTTGTGGGCTTGGCCGTCGGCGGCGAGCAGGGCCCGCTCAGTGGCGGGGAGCGACTGCATTTTCTCGAACAGCGTCCGGATAAGCGGTTGCTCAAGGCCGAGCAGGGCGAGGCCGTCCTCGCGCAAGGCGCGGTCGCGGTTAGTGGTTAGCCGGACCGGGCCGGAACCGTTAAGGGACACCTCAAACTCGTCTTCCCTTTTCGCGGTCCATCTGCCGCCCAGGGCGGTAATCGAGGCGCGGCTGAATGCGAGGAGGCGGCGCATGGCGAGGCCGCCGTCGTCCACGCGGCGGTAGTCCTGGAGGTTGAACTTTTCCAGGTCCTGGAATAGCTCGAACACGACGTGGCGGGCGCGTTCGGCGTTGGTCATGGCCACTTCGATTTCTTGGCGGGTCCGCTTCAGGGCGGGATCGGCGAGCCCCTCCTGGTAGAGGCGCTCGTAGTTTAGACGCGTGTTCAACTGGCCGAGCACCTGAACGCGGAAGTCCTCGGCCGGCTCGCCGTTTTCGTTCACTTTACCGAGGGTGCGCGCGATTTCGACCAGTTTTTCCTCAAGGAGCAGGTAAATGCTGCCCTCGATCGTGCCGGTGGTGACAAAATTGTAAACCTGGGCTGTGTCCCGCTGGCCGTAGCGGTGGATGCGGCCAATCCGCTGCTCCAAATCCATAGGATTCCACGGGAGGTCAAAGTTGAAGAGGATGCGGGCGAATTGGAGGTTGATGCCTTCGCGGCCTGCGGCGGTGCAGATAAGAACGTTGGGGCCGTCGGCGCGGCGGAAGCGGCGTTGAGCGGCGGTCTTAGAACCATGATCGCCGCCTTTCAGCACTTCGACGCCCTGGGCGGGAAAGCGGCGAACGATCGCGCTCTGGAGGCTGTCGACGCTGCCGAGGTATGTGGCGAACACGACGACCTTCTCGCCTGGGTTTTGCCGCCAGATTTGGTTGAGGGCCTCAAGCAGTTTAAGGGCCTTGGATTCAAGGCTGTCGGGGTACTGGCCGAGGAGCTCACGAATTCTGCGGCGTTCTTCTGGGAGGGCGACCGATGGTGTGGTGGCCAGGTCTTCCTCGGTGGCAGCAAACCGCTCGCCATCGCCGTAGCTTTCGGCGCTGCGAAGGTAATCTTGGGCCTCCTCTTGCCGGCGAAGCAGACTCAGTTTGGCATCGGCGAGGATCTGTTCGACCTGGGCGCGACCGAGGGCCTCATCGCTGAGACCGTGCATCTGATGAATCAATTGCCGGGCTTCGTTCAACATAGCGTTGCGGTCGTCCACCTCAAGCATCTCGTCATGATGAATCGCCTCTTGAATCGTGAGCATCAACAGGCGCTTTTCGAGGGTGCGGCGGACGGCGGCGAAGCTGCTGGCAGCGATCTTCTGGAAGATGGTCATGACGAAGCCGAGGGAGCGGCCTTCGTTGCCGCGCGCGCGGGCGAGGTCGTAGCCGTCGTTGAGATATTCGGTGAGGGCCTCGTAGAAGAGCCTTTCGGAGGGCGTGAGCTCAAAGGCTTCGGAATGGACCATGCGGCGCGCAAAGAGCGGTGAGCCGTCGGCGGCGCAGGCGTCGGCCTTGGTGCGCCGTATGACAACGGCATTCAGCCGGTGGCGGTTGTCGAGCATGTCGCGCTCGTCCTGAAAGAGCTTGGGGTCGAGGAGGTGGACCAGCCTCCAGAAACGGAAATGGTCGCCCTGGTGAGGGGTGGCGGAGAGAAGAAGCAGGTCGCGGCAGTGGGGGCGGATAGCCTCGGCCAATTTGTAGTTTTCGGTTTTGCGCGCACGGTTGCCACTACGATAGACGCTGAGGTGGTGGGCTTCGTCGAACACGACGAGGTCCCAAGGTGGCGCTTCGAGCAAGCGGCGGATGCGGGTCGGCCGTTTCAGCGTGTCAACGGAGGCGATGATGCGGTTATGTTTGGCGAAGGCGTTCGTCTTGCGGTCGGTGATGTCGCCCTCGGAGCCGAAGACTTCGAAGTCAAGGTTGAAGACGTCATTCAGCTCACGGCGCCAGTTTTCGACTAGGCCAGCGGGGACGATCATCAGGGCGCGCTGGAGCTCGCCGCGGCTGGCAAGCTCCCGGAGGATGAGGGCCGTTTCAATGGTTTTGCCAAGGCCGACTTCGTCGGCGACGAGGAAGCGGCGTGGCTGGGTGCGGGCGATGCGGTCCACCAGCACTAGCTGGTGGGGCAGAAGGTCAATTTTGGCGGAGGTCAGGGTTGCCGAGCCCTCGATGAGTGGGAGTTCCTCGGCTTCGACGGCGAGGCGCAGCTTGAGGAGGGAGTCCGGGGTGGCTGGCTTGAGGCCGGCGATGACCTGGCTGATCCAGGATTTGGCATCCCGGAGCGCGGACACTGCGACCTGGCGTTCGCCAAGGTCGCGGAAGAACACGCGGGCGAAGCCGCTGGGTTCAAGGGCGAGGATGACACCCTCGCCAAGGTCCTGGTGCTCGACCTTAACGCCGGGGGCGAAGTTCGAAGGCTGGTGGACCGGTCTGGGCCCAGGCGCCGTCTTAGGAGATGCGGCGGACATGGAAACCGATGTGGTCGCGTGATTGGCTGTTGCGCAAGAGGATTTGGATTTCGGCGCTGGTGCCACGGCCCCAGAGCGGGGCTGACAGGGGCACGAGTGACTGGGCGGCGCGCTTGTACGAGATGTCCTCTTCGCGCTGAGTGACTTCAAAAGCCCGAGGGCTGGCGGTCGGGAATCCAAAAATGATTCCAAACTGCTCGAGTTTGCCCTGTTGGCGGCGGATGAGGGCCTGGACGCGGTTGAGGAGGAAAGCCTCGCCTTGCTGCGGGCTCAGGACTTCCATGCAGGTTTGGAGGCCAGCGACCAGGACGGTCCGGCTGGACCGTGGCAGTCGGGCCGGCCAGGCGTCCTGCCAGGAAAGGAATTGCCGCAGGGAAACGAGAGAGGCGGTCGGCAGAAGCGCCTGAAGGGAGGCCTTATCCCAGATAATTGAGGAGCCTTGGCGTTTCCAGGAATCTGCTGACAGCTCTTTCATGGTCATGTCAGACGTGGGTTGGCGGCACCGCTGGCGGTGATGATGACGGGCGTTTGTGAGTCATTTCCGTTTCGGCGTTTTCCGGGCGCCCCTTTGGCCCCTATGTGGCCCCTTTGCGGATCTCTTCACCAGGACGGGTTTGTCGAGTTTACGTCGGGGTTTGGTGGATGGCACGGTTGGCACATCTCCGGCAGGTTTCTTGGCGGACCGTGTTGGGGGGCGACTCGCCACGTTTCCGGTGTCCGATTTGTCTGGTTTCTGTCCGATTTCAGGCTGCGGGTTGGATGTCCGATTTGTCCGATTTATGTCCGGTTTCCTGGAAAGCAGGTAGTGGGCACCGCGACCCACTTCTCCCATCTTGGTGAGGAGCCCTTTGGAAACCAGTTCATCGAGGTCGCGGGTGGATGTTCTGGGGTGGGCGCCGGTTAGCTGGCGGTACTCGCCACTGGTTATTCGGCCCACGGCTTTGAGGTGGGCCAGTGCTCGCTGCTGGCGAGCATTCAAATCAAACTTCTGAATGACCGCTGGCGTCAGCCAGTCGCGCCAGATGGTGGTGACGAATTCGCCGGCACGCTGTTCAAACTCGGGTTCCGGGAGGCCATGAGCGGCCGATTCGCGGATCATCATCAGGATGCCGGTACCGAACTTCTCGATGTAGCGGGCGAGGAAAAGCGCCTCGCATATTCGGTGGTTTCGGGCGATGGAGCTATGCGGGTGGCGCAAACGCTCCGGGGTGAGTGGCGGGGGCAGTTCGCCCGGATTCCAAACCTCGACGCGGTCAGCAAAAACTGAAACCTGGATTGCGGCAGCCGAGGAATAATCCCGATGGGCTATCGCGTTGACGATTGCCTCGGCGACGACCTCCTTGGGGAGTTCGTATTGCGTGGGCGCCTGAGGCCCTTCGGCCCGCGTGCCGACCGAACGGTTGATTTTGGAGAGCACGAAATCAATCGCCTGGTCCACATGCTTGAACAGGTTTCCCTTGAACACCTGATAGAAGGGGACGGGGCGGGCGATCTCGGTGCCGTGAAAGTGCATGCAGCGCAGCTCGGCGCTGGGGAAGGCGCTCTGCGGGTTGCGTCCGAACAGTAATATGGCAGTTTTGGTGGGCCGTCCGGCCAGCAGGAGGTTCAAGTGGGTCATCACATCGGCCAGCGAGGCCCCCTCGGAGAGGGGAAATTGGCGCTGCTCGCGGGCACGGCGGACGAAGGCAGAGACGGAGTCGGGATCCAAATCAGCAAGTGTCGCTCCCGGGCAGGGCTGTTCCTCGAAAGGCCGATCCTGGACCAACCCCTTAGACACGAGGTGGTCGGCTAGACTCTCACTCACCGCTCCAGTGAGTTCTGCGACATCCGAGAAGCGGCGACGGATGAGCTGTCCGCCGGCTCTGCGAACGAGAGCCAGCATCTTCGGGTGGCGGTTCTTGTCGTCGGAACCTTTGACGTAGATGAGGCGAGTTTTGCCCTGCGCGGTGGCTTGGTCGAATTCGCGCTCCGTCGGGGACACGCCGCCTGAATCCTCAAAACCATATTCGCTGCCAAGCAGGCCGATGTAAATGGAGCAGCGGTCCACCTGGTCCAGATAGACCTCATCCGCGCGGCGGTCCGAGGCAGGCAGGTCTTCGAAGAGAAAAACTTCAAAAAAACGGCGCAGCAATGCGTCGCCCTGGATGTATTCCTTAAGCGCCCTGCGCTCGGCGGCCAGTTCCTTCTGCACGCGGCTGATGAAGATACGTTCCATACCCCTTTATGCCTCGGATTGTGCCACCTGCAACAGTTCGAGCTGGGCGGCTTCCGGGCGGCGGGCGTGTTCGGCGGCTTGTTTGGCGCGCCAGGAGGAGAGGATATTCTTGGCCAGTGCTGCGGCCTGGCGATTTTCCGCGCTGGGGTCGGTGAGTGCGATCCAGTCGAGGAGGGAGTCAACGCTGGGCTTTACGGTGAACGTTTCGCGGTCCAGTTCGGCGTCGATGTTGAGGCCGCTGCGGGGCAGTGCGGCGCCGGTGAGGAACTGGGCCTGGTCGAGGTCGGCGCGGATGATCTTACGGTTGCGGCCCGGGGCGGTAAAGAATTGGAAGCGTTCCAGGACCGGAACAGTGTGGACCGTGGTGCCAACGACGCGGACCCAACCTCGGTCGACGAGCAGCGCGGTGTCCACAGTGGTGCCCTTCAAGCTTTTGTGCAGCTCATCGCGAGGCATCGCGGTGCCGCGGGCGAACAGCCGAAGGAAAAGCCGGGTGACGGGGTCGGCGGCCTCGGGCGGGCGGTGGACAGCGGCGACGCCTTCGGCGAGCAGGTCGTCCAGGAGTTCGTTGATACCGACGAGGGCGTTTTTGACGCTCAGGATCTCCTGGCCGATCCAGACCTGGCCGTAATGGCGGCTGTAGAATTCGAGGGCCTTTCCGCGAAGAATGACGCGCAGATCCGCGTCGGAAAGTAATTGGCCGTGCGAATGTTCGAGCAGGGACTTCAGGCGGGAGGCTTCATCGCGGACCCAGCGGCGCATCTTGGCCCAACTGACGGGTTCCGGGTTTACCAAGCGCTTGCGGCAGACGTGGATGACATCGTAGGCGATTTTCTGACTGCCGAATTGGGCGTTGTCCCCCTTCGTCTCGTCCGCGATGACGGGATACGTGGCCACGAGCAGGAACCCGGCTTCGAATAGGGAGCGCAGGACGTTTGCCCACGCGCGATCCTCGTCGTGATGAAAGGTGAATGCGAGGAGGGCGCCTGGCTTCAAGACGCGAAATGCTTCTGCCCAGCAAAGGGTCAATCCTTTTTCGTAGAAGTCTTCGGCCGGGGGTGTCCGGTAGAGTGGGTTGGGTAAGCCATCAATTCGTTCCTTCCTTTGTTCGTCAGTGCGGTCGTCAGGATGTTCAGCTTCGTTTTCAATGACTTCGACTGACTTGGGAGTGAATGGAGCACGGAAATAACTTGCTTCGGGTTTGCCTTCGAGAATGCGCAACAACGGTATGCGAATCCAAACGTAAAAGAAATCCGCCAAGTCCGCGTAGTTGATGTTGTGCCCAAATGGCGGATCGGTGATGCACAAGTCAACGGAGGAGTCTTTGAGCGCGCGCAATTCCGTCGATGATCCGCAGACAACCTCCGTTTCAGACTGGCTTGGTTGTTCTCCAAGGGGCAGGCGGACGGATTTGCGTGATCCCTCGCCACTGACGAGCCACGGCTCCCATGGATTGATGAAGTACTCCAGACCGTCTGGAATTCCGTTCACGGTGGAGCGCCATGTTCCGTAACCCTTTGCGGAAAAGCTGACCTCGATGCTGCAGTTCTTAGTCCTGTAGTCTGGGTTTCCGAAGGTGGGGGCAAGGCAGTCGCGCGTGCGATGGTAAAACGCCAGCATGTTCTGGTTGCGCAGATACTGTTGGAATCCCCCCAGCGCTTGCATCCCCAAGTCCAACGACCAGCCCTTTTCGACAAGCTCAACGATGGTCTTGATTATAGTTGAGTGAACCAACAACTGGCGCGGATTGAAGAATTTCCACCAGTGCGTGTAGCCGTGGCTAGGGATGACGTCCTTGATGAATGTCCGCCGGGCGTAGGGAAGCTGTTCTCTCGGCCAGAACGCCGCCAAATCGGTTGCCGAACGCACCTGCCATTCGCGATCCGCGGCAACAATCCGGCGAAGGTCTTCCCTTGTTGGAGCTTTGAAGAAGCGACCGTCGTAGGTGTAACCCTCGGCGCGCCTTTTCGGACAAAAGCACTGTAGGACGATCGGCATCACCGGGCCGGTGTGCTCTGCATGGCGCAGGGCGTCAACAACCTCCTGGCTTCGCCCGTCTTTCGCACAGACAAAGTTACCGTTCTCCGGTGCCGGCCCTTTCTGGGTCTGGATTATTCGTCCATCGGCGAGTCTGATTTGCGGAGGCAGGCCGTATTGTTTTCGTTCGTTTTCCTCAGCCTCTGGGCCTTTTTCCGGTGCTGGGTCAGGCTGCAGGGCGTCTGCGAGCTTCACCCTCCCTCGGACTTCAATTAGAGAGAGCGTTTTGAGGCGCTCCTCGTACCAGCGTTCAGTTGCGTCACTGGCCGCCCCGGCAAAGCCCCCAAGTTGAGTGCCGTCAATTAGGCCAGGGCCACCGTCGAACCACTTTGGATCGAGGAGCAGATACATGAAAACCGGTTTGGACCGGATATTGAAATCCTTCTTCTTGAGGTCGGCAGCGCGGGAGGCACGTTGCTGCCGCTCCAGCGTGGCTTTAATGGCAGCACCGCACCATTCGCCAGTGTCGGGGTGACGAAGCGCCGGCTCGGTTTCGACCAGATCAAGCAAGCGCCGGATGCGCACCCGCTTTTCATCAGCACTGCCATTGTTGTAGGCGGCGAACAGTCGCGCGAATTCCTGGGTGCTTTCGGCGAACCGCGGCTCGGTCTCAAGAATCACGCGCTCACAGCCGGGCGCGAGGCGCGTTTCGCCAAGTTCGGCGTGGTACGTCGCTCCAGTCTTAGGACAGCGCAGTTCAAAATAGTCGGTGACAAGGTCTTTCTCAGCGATGACGGGATTCTTGAAGAGGGGCGTGCGGTGGTCGCAGCCCTCCGCCATGCACGGGGCATGCCTAGCCCAAAAGGTGTAGATGACTTCGGCGCCGTCCCATTCGTAGTGCTTGCGCCGCTCGGGTTCGAGGTCAGCCGGGTCAACGTCCGTCGGTGCGCCGGTGCGAGTGTCTAGCCAGTGGCCCTGATGACCGTCAGGGCAATTGGTAACATAGAATGGATGGATGAGCGGCTTCACCTCACGCTCGATCTCGGCGAACATGGCGCGAACCTGCTCAGGATCGCTTCCGGCAACTTCATTCTTCACTACCAACCAGGCGACCGGGTTTAGGTCATTGCCGATTACGTGGTAACCGAGTCGTGCGCCCTCAACTAGGGTCGTGCCACCGCCCATGAATGGCTCAAGGACCTTCATGCCGCGGAAGGTTCCGGCCTTTTGGTGGTTGGCGTAGAAGTATTCCCAGACCAAGCGAGCAGCCTTTTCTGGATCGTCTGGGGCTTTTATTCCTGCGGCGATGAGGATGGCACGGAAGATGCACGAGCGGCGACGCGCCCACCATTTCGACATCTGATAAATGGGTTTGCCCGCGTTGCCTTCAACTTTGGAGAGCGCATTGATTGGCGCGATAGGGAAATCGACTTCCAAGCAGGTAAGCGGGCGGTTGGGATCGTTGAAGTCCACAACTGGGAGCCTAGTTGCTTTGGCGAGATTGGGTGGAAGACTGGCGAGGTCCTCGGGTGTTGCTGGTTTTGGCTTCTTTGTCTTCGCGGTGGTGATGGGGGCAGGCCTGCCGCTGGAAAGGTTGAAGACCTGCTCGATGCCGGCGAATTCTGGTTGGCTAGTCGGCATGGGCTACTGGGCTTCCTGAAAATCTCTCGGAGCCATGAGGACCCAGAATTTGCCTTCCTTTTCCAGGCGACCGGTGACGGCGACTCTTCTGCCGTCGCGATGAGCATCGCAGGCTCGGCGGTAGTCGTTCGGGTTGAGCACAACCCGTACGGTGCGTTCGATCCCCTGACTTTCAGTACCTTCGATAGTGACGTGGTGCGGGGTGTCATCCTCATCCGCCTCGGTTGGAGCTGATTTCGAGCGGAGGGCGATGACGAGTCCGGTGACGGTGATTTCGGCACTCTGCTCGGGGGACCGGAGGTATCGGGCGGCGGATTCGAGGTACTTGACGGCCTTGCCTTCGAGAGGGACTGCGGCGGGAATATCGGCGGCAGGGGTCCATTCGGGGGACCAGCCAACGGAGAATTCGGTCTTAGCTTCGTCGACTGAGAGCAGAAACTCCATGAGTGTTTCGCAGAGATTAGCATTGAAGCCCTGCTGGAATCTTTCAATCAAAGGCTCCGGGCTGCCGGATGCGACGGCTTCCTGAGTAAAGGCAATACCCCGCATGATGCGCTCGAGAACACGACGCTCGAATGGAGCGGCCGGGGTTGGAATACCTGCCTGGGCAGCGTTGGGAAGCTGTGGGGCGGGGCTGACCGTGATGGGAGATTCGACGGTAAAGCCGAAACTGCCTCGGAAGGTGTGGCCGAAGCGGCAATTCTTGACGTGCTTAGCGCCGATGCCAGTCGCCTTGGCAAAGGAGGGACGCGGATCCTCCTCGGCGCAGGCGGCGTAGGAGAAGAGGTCACGGAGGTCGGCGACGACCTTTACTGCGCGTTCCAGGGATATGGAGCTTTGTGCGCCCCGAGGGTCGGCGAGACGGGAGCTAAAAAGGTCGCGATCGACGCAGCGGACCCAGCGAATGACTTCTGGGCCGGGGCGATCCAACAAAATGCTCAGGGTGTTCAGGGCAGAGGCCAGGTTGCGGGCGACTGAGGACTCGTCTCCTGCGGTAGGGAGGATGATTTCGGTATTCTTGCCCTCCCGGTCGGGCGCTCCGACAAAGGCGATCATTCCTGGGCGCTTAAGCTGGAGAGGCTTCCAGGAATGCAGGCGGAGGAACCGCGCGAGGTCCTGAGGGGTGAGTTTGGAACGGCGGACGTCGGCTTCGGAGATTTTCGTCATGTGATAGCCTCCTGTCGGAGAGTCACGAAAAGCTGTTGGAGGGCCTCCGGGCTGAGTACCTGAGCGCGCGGGATGCGAAGGCGGATGGAGTCGTTGTTGGTGCTGGGAGGCGGATTAACTCGGTACCAGTAGCCGCACTTGCGCAAGATGAGCTGTTCCTCGTCGAGGGCCATCCATTGGGCCGCATTTCTCGGGAGGCAAAGCACGATTAGAAAAGCTGCGGTGGTGCCAGGGGAAGCGGCCCGGGTGGCGAGATCGTTGTATGTTTTAGCTTCCACGTCATACACTAACTCGTTGCCTTCGATGTTCCAGTCCACCGTGCACTTAAGCTGGAAGTCCCATTTGAAGCCGGACTCCACGTACCTCTTTTTCCCTGTTAGAAGCGTACGGATTTCGACCTGGTTGAAGGTGCCGTCAATGCCGTAGTCGAATTCGCGGTCGCTGATGCTGGCGTTCATACCGGCGCGGCCGGCAATGGCCTGAACGTAGGCGCGACAGAGTGCCTCTTTTGTGTGTTCTTCGGTGATCATAGGCATCTAAATGGGCGGCAACTCGACCCAGGGGACGGCGACTTCGAGCAGGCTGAGGCCACCGTGACAGCGGGGCGGGAAGCCACCCTGGACGCGCCACTTGACCTGGCCAACGACGACGTAGTGTCCGTTGGTGTGTTGAACGAGCGGGGGCAGGAACGAGTGCGGCCACGCGGCGGGGGCCGGACACAGGCGACTGGCGCCGAAAACGTCCTTCAGAGTGGAGACGACCTGTTCGTCGTCGAGCGTGGTGGAGAAGTGGGCGCTGACGGCGTAGCCGTGATCGGACGTAATGACGAGCTTGCGGCCCTGGCGGAGCCGGTTGACGAAGTCCCAGAAATCATCGGACTGAAGTTGCTGGGAGGCAGTGCGATGAACGGCGTCGTGGAGGAGATTGTTGTGGACCTGGGGGTCCTGCCACTCATGCCAAAGGAATAGGTCGCGCGCGTTGGGAACCGGGCAGTCGCGAAACGGCGCGTTAAAAACGTCGGTCTGGAGGTTCGTGCTCTGGAGGGCGAACGAGGCGGTCGCGCCGTTGTGTTGGAGGGACGAGCGGCTTGAGGCGCCGAGGGCTTTGGCGAAAGGGGTGGTGTCGGTGGGGACCTCCGCGCCGGTGACCGCGACAACGGTGGGTTGGATGTGGCGGGTCTGCGCGCCGCCAAGGAGCGCGGGCAGGTCGCGGAGGCTGAGGGCGTCGAGGATCAGGACCGCACGGCCGCCAGCGGCTGAGCGGGTCCACCAGTCTTTTAGCTGAACGGAGGTACGTCCGGGGAATGCAGGATATGCCGCCCAGAGTTCCCAAGCGCTTTCGGCCAGAAGGCGGTCCCAGGGGCTGAGGGCCTGGTTGAGCTCGACCGGCGAGGTGGTGGTGGTGGCGAGACGCTGGAGTTCCTGAAAAATCTGAGTCCAGATTTCCTCCGCCGGCCGTTTGGAAAGGATGGTCTCGTTCCAGTTCATGGAGCGGGAGGCGGCGGTTGGTAGGTGACCTCCAGGTTTGCCCGCTGGCCGGACGGGATTTGCTGGAGGATACGGCGGAGCTGCTGGGCGGTGACGTTGCTGAATTCGACCTTGGCGACGGTCAGAACCTTGTCCGGCGTGATGCCCCACAATTCGAGTTGGCCGATGAGGTTGAGGGTGATGGTCTCGGTATCGGTGCGCCGGGTTTGTGGCGCCGGCACGAGGGGCAAGGCTGCTTGGTCCGGGCCCGGGGCTTGGCCGGGCTGGGCGGGTGGTAGCTGGCCTAGCTGGGCTGCGGGCGGCTGGCCCGGAGGCATGGGAACTGGCTGGGGCTGCTGGGCGGCCCCGGCAACCGCGCCGCCGCCGGCGGCGGCGGGCGGACCGATGAAGGCCAGACGGGCTTCGGCACCGGAACGGAACGCGACGCGCTTGATACGGCGGAAAGCGGATTCGTCGTCCTGGTCCTCGTGGTTCCGGGCGAACCAGGTGTTGTTGACATTGATCGCGAGGTGACCGCGACTGGCGAGGCGGAGGAGTTCTTCGTAGATGTGAGTGTCCCCAAGGAAAGGAATGGCAACGGCGCTAGGGGAGGTTGGGGGCTCAGCGAGCTCCCGGAACAGATCGCCAACGGCACGGGGTTGTTGGGCGAACTGGACGACGAAACGCTCGAATTCAGTGCCGTCGTAGAGATCGGCTTTGATTTTCTCCTCGATTTGCTTCGGGAGGGTAGTCGAAAGCTCGGCGACTGGTTCGACCTCGAAGACGCACTGGGCCGGGTTCTGGAAATCCCAGTGGCGGAGAATAGTGAAGCGGTCGAAGCGGGATTTAAGCGCAGTGGTAAGCGGGCGGTCAAACTCGAGCCGGATATTGTAGTACTTTGGCTCGGTGCTCCAAGCTTTGTGGGTGAGAAAACCGCACCGAGCTTGGAAGATGAGATCGGGGTCGGCGAACAGGGGCGTCGAGCCCAGCCTGGGCACGAGAAACCGGACGGTATTGCGGCGGGAGGGGACCTGGGCGATGAGCCAGGAGGCCAGGGTGAGGGCATGCCGGTGGGCGTCGATGTCCACGGGGGTAGGGAACACGATCAGGATCGGTTTGTCCCAGTGGGCGGGCTGGAAGTCGTCGGTGACAGAGTTCCATGGCGTGGTCTGCCAGTCGGGGCCCAGGACGATGATGTCGCTGGGCGGAGCAGAGGTGTCGCTCGCGAGCATGTGGCGGATCTTGTCGCGGAGAAACTCGGTGTCTTTGCCGGGGTAGCGATTCGTTTGGTTCTGGTCCGCGACGTTGAGATCCCAGAGGCGGTCGTTGCGGGCGACGGAGCGGACCTTGGCGCGGGGATTGTCTTCGAGGTCGAAGTAGAGCCGGCCGTCGGCGCTGTTTTCGCCGTGGATTTTGAAGCAGTTGCTCAGGAGAAGATTCAGGGTGCCCTGGAAGGCGTTGTCGTCCAGGGGGACAGTGCGCGTGATGTCCAGGTGGAGCTGCTCGCGCGTGCCGCCCCGCGCGAGGTTAGGTGAAAGCGAACGAAGCCAGATGGCGCTGACGAGTTCACGGGCCTCGGGGATCGGTGTGGGGAGGGTTTGAACCTCTTCGAAGTTGCGGATGGCGACGTCGCGCAGGCGCGCCTGGAGGTCGCTGGAGGCGATGGAGTCAAGCAAGGTTTGGACGCTGCCGGCATCGTCGCGCTCGTCCACGGAGAAATCGGCCGGGGTAATGACCGGGACATTGTCGCCGCGAGAGCGGAAGATGAGGGTGAGGATTTTGATAATGTCGCGGGCCTCCTGGGCGGCGGCAGACATAAGGATCTGGTCGTCGAGCACGGTGAAAAGCTCAGGGGCGAACGGCCAGCTTTCGATGACCTCGCGAATGATGCGGGGGCGTTCAGCCTCGGGCAGATGGCCGAATAGGAGCCGGTATCGCTCGTGGGCGTAAGCCGAGACCAGGGTTTGGATGCTGATGCGGGGAATTTGGTCGCGGTTCTCGAAGAGGCGATGGAGAACCATCTTGCGGCGGTCTTCCTTGGCGCTGGCCCCCTCGAAGTTGATTATGGTCGGGTGGTGTCTATGGATTTGGCGGAAGGCTTCGGTTTCGTTGTTGAGGACGGAGACAACGAAGATAAGGCGATCCGGGTGGTCGGAGGCAATTTCGGACAACACTTGGATGATGCGCTCGGCGTTGGTCCGCCACTTGATGCCGGTCGCACCTTCCTGGTCGTGAAGGCTGTCGAACCATTTTTGGAATTCGTCAAGGAAAAGCGCAGTGGGCCTGGCGCGGAACATTTCCTCCATGATGGATTTGCGGGGGAATGCCTCGCCGGTTTGCTGGAACTGGCCGAGGAAGCGGGGGCCTTCGGGATGGCGACTGAAAATGAAATCCCAAAGGAAGCGGAATTCGCCGTGATGGACCGGCTCGGAGATCGGGAAAAAGCCGCGAGGAAACCGGAGGTTGCGCAAATTGATAGCGGAGTCGCGCGTGGTCCAGTCTGCGCCCCAGGCCTCGACTTGGTCGGACAGCGGAAGATGAGGAGCTGCCGAACGGAGGGGATGGGAGTGGAATGAAGCGGAATGACGGGGGGAAGGCCAGCGCTGAAGGGCCGGATTTCCGCGAGCGTGGCCGGAATGGGTCGCTAGAAACCAGACGGGGCACGTGGCGGAGTGGCGATAGCGGATTCAGCCACCGTCGAAACGAGTATGGATTGGACGGCACCTGGTTCGTTTGAGAAGGATGCGAAAAAGCGGGACGGATTGGACACCCAAAACCTGCTGAAGGCGCCGGCGTCGCGCAGCACCCAATTCGTGGTTCCGCTTACCATGCCGGCCACGGCCAAGGCGTCGGGCTCAAGGAACGGTTCCCCCTTCATCCTGACAGCGACGTATTCGACGACGCTTTTGCCATCGCGGAGGGTGACCTGGACCCAATACCGCTGAAATTTGAACGTCAACACGCGACGGCCCGCGTCATCAACCTTCGCCTGGACCACGGCGCCATAACGGTTGGTGACTTGCTGCTCGGTCTCGCCCAGGCGCGCGAAGCAGCAACCCATTGACAGCCAAAGCATCAAAACAAGCACACCTCTCATAGTCATTTATCCTTGTCGTTTAAGGCCGAGGCGGCGCCTAACTGGATCGCATATCGCGCACGCGCCAATCGCACTGGCCTGGAGAAGGCCAACTCTTTCGCCTCGCCTTCGTCATAACCCAGGTCCTTAGCTAAGGCGCTGCGGAAATATCCCGACTTACTCATGCCCATTTCGGCGGCCCTACGCTTTGCTTCCTTGAGCAAAGATTTGCTCGCGCTGAAAGCTTCCACCGCCTGGTCGTCGGCTCTTCGGCCCTTTGCCATTCCAGCCAGTTTATACCGTGTATAAATAAAAGCAACAAACTTGTTGACGCCTTGTGTTATAAATTGTATAACACCCAAAGTGAAAACAGAGAACGAACGAAACGACTCTGGTTTGGCCGCCTTCCGCCTCCCATCGGACGAGGCAACGGCGTGGTGAAGCAAGGCCAGCAAATGTGATTTGCCCTTACCGCGGGAACCCTGGAGAACCATGGGACGGGCGGCGCGAGTGCCGGAGATGGCGCGGAGAGCCGTCTGGATGTCGGCCGTGGGATAGGTGATCGCGAGAATGCGGGCGGGGGCCACCTGCGTGGCACCGCTACCGTCGGGTTCGACCAGCGAAATTGCGGTTGGGGGCAGGTGTTGTCCCCGGAACTCATCTCTGAGCGTGAGGCCGAGCATATAGTTGAAGTAAGCGTGTTCGGCGACAAGACTCGCGTGCCTGCCGCTTCAGTTCACCTTAATAGCAGTTTACCGGATGGATGCATAGAAAAAACGGTTTTCCCACTGATGGGCGTGGGATCGTAATTTGTCTAGTTCTGTTTTGGTTGCCCGGTCAAATGACGTCACCGGCTTCGCCCGTACCTGGCTCGCCCGCCGACCGCGTTCCATAAATGTCCTGCTGAGGGGCGAGCGGGTGCCGTTGGCTCTGCAGTGCCCAGCCTTCGCCAAAAACCAGGCCAATGAAATGTGGCAAGCCGCAACGTTTGGCGCAAAAGCCGCCTTTGGGCCCGGTTTCGGACGGATGGCTGAAACTGGCCATCCCAATTGTGTCATCAGCGATGACACTATCTCAGGATCTGCGAGGACCTCGGCGGAGCGAGGCGTCCGCCGGGCTGACGACAGGATGCGCCGCAATTTCTCCGACCCGTAGCCAACGTTCTTCCGTAAGCATTCGTGTCCAAACTCCGGCCCAGAAGCGGCCGAGTGCGGGAGCCCCAAATCGAACGAACCCCAGTCTAGCGCCTCCGGGTCGGAAGACCAGAAGAAAGTTAGGGAGTCGATGAGTCAGCGAGTCAGAGTAGATCAGGCATTGTGGCAGCATTCCATGTTTCCTCACTCATAGGCGGGATTCATGGTTTGGTCTTCCTCTTTGCGTTGATCGGGAGCGCAGGCGGTGCCGGGCCGATGATTCGCAGCTCCCGCAACAATTCCGCCTTCAACTCCGCCTCCGAAGGCAGGTGCAACTTGTAGCGGCTGGCGAATATTTTCTTTTGCTGCTCTTGGCCTAGCGTGTAACGGACCACGGCATCGTTTTTGTCCGTGCAGAGAATCCCGGCCTAGAAGCACCTCGCCTCGCGCTTCTCCACGCGCAATAACGTCCGGTAATGCGTCCAGGACAGATTAGGGTGAAGCTGGCCAGGGCGCCAGGATTCTGGTGGTGGGGTGTTCAGTATTGCTGCGAGAGATTTGTCACGCCGCGCATGCGCAATTGCCGAACCGCCGATGTGCTGTGAGGATGTCTTCGAGGATTTCCGACGCGGCGCGTCGGAAATTGCCGCGTCCCACGAAATCCGACGCACGACGTCGGAATTTCCCAGAACCAGCAATCGTGGATACGCGAGGTAGAACTGACGAAACCACTCGAGATTGTCCACCGAGTAGCCGCCTCCGAATTCCGCCTGTAGTCGCTCCGATAACTCGCCAAGCAGCCGCTCTCCGTATCCCGCGCGTTTCTCGCCCTGCTGCTCCTCCTCCACGATCTCCCGCCCGATCAGCCAATTCGCGACGACTTGCGTGGTGTTGACCGTGCGCGAAAGTCCCAACCGTGCCGCTTCCAATATCTGCCGAATGCGGGCATAGACCGGCGGTGGCTTGCGGGCTTTCTGCCGGATTCTTCCCACAGGTGATGTCGCTTGTTTCAAATACTTGACGCTCGAAGGCATCGGATCATACTTTGCCCCGCAGCGACTTCCCAAAATTCTCGATCTGCTTTGCTTCCGGGCATAGTTCCGTCCTTCAAGTTTGTGTATAGGGGTTTTTTCGTTCCATGCACATGTAAATCGCATCCGTATCGACGCCAACATGTGGCGTAACTTGTCCGACCGGTAGCCAACACTCAAATGCAGAGTGCACAATGAAGAATGAAGAATCCGGGAGGGGGGTGCAAGCCATTTGAATGCAGAACGCAAAATGCAAAGTGCAAAATCGGTGCGGAAACCCCACATCGAACGAACCCCAGCTCGCCGAGCCGAAGCTCCGAGCGAAGGCTGGTCTAGCGGGTCTGGCCCTCCTTCGCAAGCTATGGAGGGCAGGCCGGGAAGACCAGAAGAAAGTGACCGCGAATTAACGCGGACGGGAGGAAAGGGGAAGCTGGCGACCTGCCGCAAACGGGGGCAACCGAGACAGCGGCGCATAAATTGAGCGCCCAAGAGGCCTGACACAAGTGGTGGCTCGCTGACACAGAATTACACCCCGAGTTGCAGGACTCAGCCTTTAGCCTTTAGCCTTGACGCACCCTCTTCCCATGATCCTGCCCTGCCATGATCCTGCCACTTCCCTTTCCCCCCGTTGAACGTTGAACGTTGAACGTTGAAAGTTGAAAGTTTGTCCTCGTGGTTAAAAAAATTCCTCCCCTTTTCTCCGTGCCCTCTGTGTCTCTGTGGTTCCTCAGTGTGAACAAGCGGTGAATAACTTCCAACAACTGGGTTTTGACTCACGCACCGCCGGCGCGATCATGCCGGCATGCCTAGAAAAGCATCGCCAGAAATCCTGGTGCCCAGTCCGCGCGACTGGCGCACGACCGACGAAGATGAAATCAACCGCCGCCGCGAGCGGGCACAAACCGAGGATTTTAGTATTTCCAACCGGGACCCGCGGCATCCGATTTTCTCCAACTTCCTCGTAGAATCCCCTAGCGGGTTGGTCTATTCGGTCGAGATTCGCGACTTGCACCAGCGCCAGTTCGCGTGCGAGTGCGTCGATTTCCGCATCAACGGATTGGGCACGTGCAAACACGTCGAAGCGGTCCTGCAGCATCTCGAGGCGCGGTTCAGACGGCTGTTCCAGGCGGCTACCAAAGACGGGAGTGGACGCCTCGAGCTCGTGGTGGATGCGGCCACAAACTCGATCCGGCTGGTCAAGGCCAAAGGCCGAATGCCTCGCGGTTTGGCGGAGTGGTTCGACGCGGATGGCCGGCTCTGCACCGAGGCGCTCGAGGAGTCGCTGGAGAGTCTCAAACAAATGTCCGCCGGGGAAATCCCCGAGCTGCGGATTTCGCAGGAGATCGCTCCCTGGCTGGAAGCCCGGCAGCACGCCGCCCAAGGCAAGCAACTTCGGCGTGAGTACGAGCTGAGAGTGCAGCGCGGTGAATGGCCGGCCCACGAAACCAAAGTGCCGCTTTTTCCTTACCAGAGGGAGGGCATGCTGCACCTGGCCTTTACTGAGCGGGCGTTGCTGGCCGATGAGATGGGGTTGGGCAAGACCATCCAGGCGATCGCGGCTTGCGCGTTGCTGCACCGCCTGGGCCAGGCGCAACGGGTTCTCATCGTTACACCGGCCTCCCTCAAGACCGAATGGGAGGAGCAAATCCAGCGATTCACTGAGTTGCCCTACCAACTCGTGTTCGGAGCACGCGCCCTGCGATTGCGAGCCTATGATTTAGCCGCCTTGAACGGTGCAATCACGGGAGCGCCCGCACCAGGGGAGGCGAGCGGCAACGGGCACGCGGACACGGCCGCACTGACGCCAGCTAGCGCGGAGGCGCCAGCGAACCCTGCGCCCAAGCCGCCGTTCTTTACCATCGTCAATTACGAGCAGATGCTCGCCGATGCCCTCGAGGTTAACCAACGGCTGCGGCCAGACGTAATCGTGCTGGACGAAGCCCAACGGATTAAGAACTGGGACACCAAGACGACGCGGGCAGTCAAGCGCCTGCGTAGCCGCTACGCCTTTATCCTCACCGGCACGCCCATCGAAAACCGCCTGGATGAGTTGTATTCCCTGATGGATTTCCTCAACCCTTCTCTGCTGGGACCGCTGTTCCGCTTCAACCGAGAGTATTACGACCTGGATGAACGGGGACGGCCCTCGGGCTACCGGAACCTGGACAAACTTCACGAACGCATCAAGCCCCATCTCCTCCGCCGCCGCAAAGCCGAGGTGGAAACGGAGTTGCCGGAGCGCACGCTGCGCAATCATTTTGTCCGCCTCAGCGAGCAACAACAGCTCGAATATGACGACCACGAACGCGTCGTAGCGCGGCTGGCCTTCATCGCCAAGAAGCGGCCACTCACCCAGCAGGAGCAGGAGCGCTTGATGCGCCACCTGGCTATGATGCGCATGGTTTGCGATACCAACTACATTCTCAACCCGGACGACCGCGTCTGCCCCAAGTTAGCGGAGCTCGAGAAGGTACTCGAGGAGTGCCGCGACAACCCAGAGGTGAAAGTCCTGGTGTTTTCGGAATGGGAACGGATGCTCGAATTGACTCGCGGCCTGTGTGGCCGGCTCAAGCTAGGCTTTGCCTGGCACACCGGTTCGGTGCCGCAAAAACGCCGGCGCGCCGAAATCAACGCCTTCAAATCCGACCCTGACTGCCGCGCGTTTCTGAGCACTGATTCGGGGGCGGCGGGTCTCAACCTGCAAAACGCCAGCGTGGTGATTAACTGCGACCTTCCGTGGAACCCGGCCAAGCTTGAGCAGCGCATCGCCCGGGCCTGGCGCAAGCATCAGACCCGTACGGTCACGGTCATCAACCTGATTTCCGAGAATACCATCGAGCACCGCATGCTGGACACGCTCTCGAATAAGCAAGCCCTCGCTGACGGAGTGCTCGACCGCATTGGCGACCTCAAAGAGATCAAATTCGGCGGTGGCCGGCAGGCCTTCTTGGCCAAGCTTCAACAACTGGTTTCGCCACAAAAAGACGGTCCCGTGCCCGAGGCCAAAGCGCCCCTGCCTGCCGACCGCTCGCGTGGCTTCGCCGCGGCTGCCCGCCAGCGCATCAATGATGCGCTGCTCCGGTGCGAAGAACGGTATCCCAACGAGGGGCCGCATTCAGTTCTCTACGTGGTGGTGGAAGGCAATCCTGCGGAGCATCGCGAGAAGCTCGCCTCCCTTCATGAGGAGTATTTCGGGCCGGGCCGGTGGGACCCGCTTGCCCCGGTGCGATTAGAAGTTATCGACCGCGCCACGGACGAGGCGTTACAACGGCTGATTGAGGCCGGGCTAGTGGCCAAGACAACGCGGGCCAGCCGCCCGCTTTGGCCGGAGGCTGCGGCAGACGCGCCGGCGCCGCCGCTCTCGGATGCCGAGCGGGAGAAAGCCGCGGCTCACCGCCAGCAATCGGCACGCAAGGTGAAAATGGCTCGGCTGCTGGGAGACGGCGGACTGGACGAGGAAGCACGCGCGGCTCTGCGAGAGGCGATTCATCCCCTGGCCTGCGCCCTGGCAATCGAAAGCCGCCTGCCCCAACCCGCCAACGCCGAGCAGGCGCTGCAACCGCCTCTTTCGCTTTGCTGGAAAGAGGCCTTGGGGCCGTTGCGGGAATGGAATGCGGACCCCGCAGCCCCGTGGAAGCCGGTGGCGGAGAGCCTGGGGGCGTTATGAATCGATTTGCACGCTAAAACCGTGGATGCTTTTCATAAAAAATATTAAATAATATTTTACTTGTCTTATCGCTGACTTCATCCAACGGGCAGCAAATAGTCGAAATTCTCCCTTCCTCCACAGGAGCGCCTCGCGAGGTAGGCTGCCACAGCACAACCCGCTGAGGGGAGCAGCTTCAATCTAGCCCCGTCTTGGCCAATTCCTCCTCAAAATCCACGATCTGCTTTATTTGGGCCAGAAACCACGGATCGATTTTGGTGAGTTGGAAAATCTCTTCAGGACTGAAACCTGCGCGCAGGGCATGGCGGATGAAAAAAATGCGCTCGGCGTTGGGAACGCTGAGTTTTTGAGAGATGAGCTCGCTGGGCAAAATGTCGCGGTCACCATAGACCTTCTCGCCAAAGCGCCAGGCCTTTCCGTCCCCGCCCAAGCCGTAGCGGCCGATCTCGAGGGAGCGGAGGGCTTTCTGGAGCGATTCCTTAAAGGTGCGGCCAATGGCCATCGCTTCGCCGACGCTCTTCATCTGGGTGTTGAGCGTGGGATCGGCCTGGGGAAATTTTTCGAACGCGAAGCGCGGCACTTTGGTGACGACGTAGTCGATGGTGGGTTCGAAACTCGCAGGCGTTTCGCGGGTGATGTCGTTCCTGATTTCGTCCAGCAAATAGCCGACCGCGAGCTTGGCGGCGATCTTAGCGATGGGAAAGCCGGTCGCTTTGGAAGCCAGGGCAGAGGAACGGGAGACGCGCGGGTTCATCTCGATAATGGCCATGCGCCCGTTCTCGGGGTTGACTGCGAACTGGATGTTCGAGCCACCGGTGTCCACGCCTACTGCGCGGATAACTGCGAAGGAGGCGTCGCGCATGATTTGGAATTCTTTATCGGTTAGCGTTTGAATCGGCGCGACGGTGATCGAGTCGCCCGTGTGCACCCCCATCGGGTCGAAATTTTCGATCGAGCAGATGATGACGCAGTTGTCTTTATGGTCGCGCATCACTTCCATCTCGAACTCTTTCCACCCGAGCAACGACTCCTCGATAAGAATTTCGGAGACCGGAGAGAGCTCCAGACCACGCTTGGCTATTTCTTCGAACTCA
>Ga0209517_10002669_pt1 | contig 24827 bp, 30 predicted proteins | sample PeaSoiMetSII2010_FD_187695 | JGI IMG/M metagenome (GOLD analysis project Ga0209517, IMG submission 187695) | Peat soil microbial communities from Weissenstadt, Germany - SII-2010 (SPAdes) (version 2) | ecosystem: Environmental > Terrestrial > Soil > Wetlands > Peat | place: Germany... | reverse complement strand
GACCCGGTCGCGCACTTGGTCATAAGCGGCTTGCGACAGGAGGATGCCCCCCGGGTTGGCCAATCCTTCCAGTCGCGCCGCGACGTTAACGCCGTCGCCGAAGACGTCGCCATCCTCAACCATGATGTCACCCACATTTATGCCAATCCGCAACTCGATGCTTTGAGCAGCTTTCGTTTCACCACTCATTTCGGCAACACGGCCCTGAATTTCGGCTGCACATTCAACGGCATCGACAGCGCTGGCAAATTCCAGGAGAAAGCCGTCGCCCATTGCTTTCACAAGCCGCCCGCCGCGGGCTTCCACGGCGGGGTCGATGATGGTGCTGCGCAAAGCGGCCACCGCGGTCAGCGTACCGGCCTCATCATCACCCATGAGATGGCTGTAACCGACGATATCGGCCAAAACGATCGCAGCGAGCCTGCGTTCCATATGGCGCTCCAAAGCATCTGCCCTTGGATCGATGAAAACGGTCCATTTTTATCAAAGCAATGGCGGATCGCCTCTACGGTGAACGCTTCGAAAAAGTACGGTCCGCCCGGCCTTGCTGGAGAAGCTTAGACTGAGTTAGCTTCGCAGTCATCCGGGCGTGGTCGCTGGCGCGCAATGTTTCTTACCGCAAACAGTGCAATGTTGGGAGGGCCGTCATGAAGCGGAAGTACCAGAGTATCGTCGAAACAGTTGGCAAGACGCCGGTGGTCCGGATCAATCGTTTGGCACCGCCGGGCGTGAACCTTTTTGTGAAGGTTGAAGCCTTCAACCCGCTTGGTTCGGTGAAAGACCGGCTGGCTCTGGGGGTCATCGAGGCGGCGGAAAAGTCAGGAGAGCTTAGGCCTGGCCAGACGGTCATCGAGGCGACAAGCGGAAATACCGGGATCGGTCTCGCCATGGTTTGCGCAGCCAAGGGATATCCGCTTGTGGTCACCATGGCAGAGCCATTCAGCGTTGAGCGGCGCAAGCTCATGCGCTTCCTTGGCGCGAAGGTCATCATAACCCCCGCCGCCGAGCGCGGCATGGGCATGATCAAAAAGACCATCGAGCTTGCCGAGGCGCACGGCTGGTTCATGACAAGGCAGTTTGAAAATGAAGCCAACCCCGATTTTCATTCGCGCACGACGGCTCGCGAGATACTCGACGATTTTGCCGGAGAGCGGCTGGATTATTGGGTTACGGGTTATGGCACTGGCGGAACCCTCAAGGGCGTCGCGCGGGTGCTCGCCAAGGAGCGCCCCGAAACGAAGATTGTCGTTTGCGAGCCGGAGGATGCGCAGCTGCTAAGCAGCGGCATCGTGCAGTCGCGGAACTCGGACGGTACTCCGGCGGCAGCGCATCCGACGTTCAAACCGCATCCGATGCAGGGTTGGACGCCGGATTTCATCCCGAAGCTCACGGACGATGCGGTCGCAATGAAGGTCATCGATCGCGTCCTGCCGATCTCCGGCCCCGAAGCCATTCGCTGCAGCAAGGACCTCGCTACCCGGGAGGGCATCTTTGTCGGCATTACCTCAGGTGGGACCCTTGCGGGCGCGCTCAAGATTGCGGCCGAGGCAGAGAAAGGAGCGAACATTCTCTGCATGCTGCCTGACACCGGCGAGCGTTATTTGAGCACGCCTCTTTTCGCTGATGTGTCGGCAGACATGAATGAGGAGGAGCTTAGGATTTCGCGATCCACACCAAGCGCACAGCTCAATCTTTAGGCGGTTCCCAGCTTGCGCGCTCGCGACAAACGTTCCACGAGGTCTGCTAGGGGTCAAAATCGGGAGCCGGCGCTTTCAGTAGCGATGTCCTTTTTGCATCGATGAAGCGACGTCGAGCGCTCGATGCCGCGCTGCGCGCGAGAGCGTCAAATCCGTGACGTGAGATTCCAGTTTTTCCCGGTTTGCCAATTCGAAATAAAAGCGGAACGCTATCAAATCGATTTTTGAGGTTTGGCGCTCCCTAGCGAAGCCTCGGAATCCCGGTAATTCAGAGACTTAGCCCAATGTTTGGGGGAGTACCCCGGCATTGGTTTGCAAGGCGTTTCAGTACCCATCCCCAAACGTCACCGGATTGCGATGCAGTCCAAACGTAGAAAACCCTGCGGCGTTGGCGCGCTCGCAGGGTCATTGGGAGATATTGAACAGTGCAGCACCTATATAGCACGCGCGCCCATGCGCGCGCAAGCACCATGCGCGACCTCCTTGTGGAGGCGCGCCGATGATTATCGATCTCGCGAAAGCGGTGCCGATCGAAGCTGAGATCGCACGCCGCGGCATCCGACTTGTCGGCCATCGATACGAACGTGTCGGCCCGTGCCCAGTGTGCGGTGGCCGCGATCGCTTCGCCGTCAACACCACAAAGCAATTATGGAATTGCAGAGGCTGCGCCAAAGGCGGCGACGTTGTCGACTTGATCCAGTTCTTGGATGGTGTCGACCACCGGACCGCGGTGCAGACGCTCGCCGGCACCGACCTAAAGAGTCTGTCCCGTGCCGGGATGGGTGGTCGAAAGATCGACCATCCCAATATCGAACGCGCGAAACAACTGCAGAGCGATGAGCAGAACACCGAGCGCGCGTTGCGGATCTGGAATGACGCCAGCCCGATCGCGGGCACTCTCGCAGAAGAGTATCTCCGTCGACGCGGACTCGAGCCTCCCGACGATGACGAGGCGCTTCGCTACTTCTCGCCTTGCCCGTTCGGGGGAACCACGTACCCGGCGCTGGTCGCGTTATTCCGCGACATCGTTACCGATGAGCCGAAGGCGATCCATCGCATCGCGCTCGGCCCCGGCGGCATCCTGGTCGGAAAGATGATGCTCGGCCCCGTCGGCGGCTGCGCGGTCAAGCTGGATGCCAACGAGAGCGTCGAATACGGCTTGCACATCACCGAAGGCATCGAGACGGGTATGGCTGCCCGAATGAAGGGGTATCGCCCTTGCTGGGCGTTAGGCAGTGCCGGCGCCATGCGCAGCTTTCCTCTGCTCGACGGCATCGAGACCTTGACGCTGATGGTCGACCACGACGAGCCAGACCAGCGCGGCCGACAGGCCGGCCAGGAAGCTGCGGCAGAATGCTGGCGTCGCTGGAATGAGGCCGGCCGCGAGGTCCGAGCCTTCACCACGGACAAGCCGGGCACTGATATTTGCGACGTTGTTGAGGGGGCGCATTATGAGTGAGGGGGAAAGCGCCAACATCGTGCCGTGGGTACCGCCAACCGAGGGGCCGGCAAAGAAGAACGCTCCGCCACCGCCGCTAATCCAGTCCAGCGCCGATTTTACCCGCGACTTCACTCCGCCGGACTACCTGATCGACGGCATATTGCAGCGCCGGTTCTGCTACAGCCTGACCGCCAAGACCGGCACGGGCAAGACCGCCATCATGCTGCGGGTCTCGGCCCATGTCGCGCTGGGCCGATCGCTCGGCAACATCCAGGTAGAACAAGGCAAGGTTCTCTATTTTGCTGGCGAGAACCCGGACGATATACGCATGCGGTGGATCGGCCTCTCGCAAGAGATGGGCTTCGATGACAAGGAGATCGATGTTCACTTCATTCCCGGCACGTTTAGGATTTCCGCGCTGCGGGCGCGCATCATAGAAGAGATGAAGCGTATCGGCGGATTCTCGCTGATCGTGGTCGATACCAGCGCGGCCTATTTCGAGGGCGACGAGTCGAATTCCAACCCGCAGATGGTGGCGCACGGCCGCATGCTCCGGAGCTTATGCGAGGCGCCCGGCGGCCCTTGTGTGGTTGTCGCCTGCCATCCGGTCAAGAACGCCGCCGACGACAACCTGACGCCCTATGGTGGCGGTGCCTTCCTGAACGAAATCGACGGCAACCTCACCGCCAAAAAGGCAGACAGCGCCGTCGCCGTCCACCACCAAGGAAAATTCCGCGGCCCCGACTTCGCGGAGATCCTGTTCGGTCTCCGGACCATCACCTGCGCGCGCCTCAAGGACAGCCGCGACCGCCTTGTACCGACCGTGATCTCGTACCCGATGGGCGAGGACGCCCGCGAGGAGATGGCCGCCGTCGCACGGACCCAGGAGGACCAGCTTCTGGTGAAGCTGTCCGATACGCCGTCGGCATCTCTCGCTGATCTCGCAGGTTCGCTTGGATGGAACCTGCAAAGTGGCGAGCCCAACAAGATGAGGGTGTCCCGCGCCATCGACAAGCTCGAGGCGACCAAGCTGATAAAGCGGGACCGTGACGGCATCGCCCTGACGCCAGCCGGTAATAAGGCGATCGATAAGCTGAGGCCGGTTCGCAAGGCCGAGGACTGACTGATCGCCACCACAAGCGACCCGGCTTTTTCATGCCCGGACATCGGGTAGCATGGTAGTGAAATATCGGGTTCCAATCGTAACATGGTGTGTTACGGTTGAGGCACAACCGGAAAGCGATCAGCCGTCGTAACATGCCTCTGTTACGGTCTGTTACGACACGCAAGAAGTGCCCATTCTACGGCCGTAACATGTGTTACGGTCCGATGTTACGTAACAGCGCCTCGGGAATCGGAGCAAGCCGTAACGTAACGGGGGCCTTACTTAGGAGGCCCCGTTGTTACGGTTGCGACCCGCTGATCGCCGCCGGCATGCTTGAGGGGGTAAAAACGTGGCCTATAGGGGCGTCCGCCGATGAACAATTTTTTGCCGGCCGATTTTGCCCCAATTTCCCGCCCGGCCATTTTCGGTAAATCCGAACTTTTCGGTAAATCCGAACATCCCGCCGGTTGGCATGAATCTTGATGCAGCGGTCTCAGAAACGAGCGCGGGCGCCACGGAAAGCAATGAGGGGTCGGGCGCCCGCGCGGCCACGCCGACGGGCTACGGCGCGGCTTAGGGTGACGGTACGGGATCATTGTGACGGTGGATCTGATCCAGACTGTAACACCCGCATAAAATGCCTTGACCTGTGACACGTAACATGTCAACCTCCGTTGTGTAGTGACACAGGAAGGGCAAGGCCATGAAGAACGCGATCGCTTACATCCGCGTCAGCACGCAAAAGCAGGGCAAGTCGGGACTCGGCCTTGAGGCGCAACAGAAACTGATCCAGCGTTTCGCGGACCAGGAAGACCTGCAGATCGTCGAGACCTTCACCGAGGTGCAGTCCGGCAAGGATGACGATCAGAAGCGGCCACAGCTCAATGCCGCACTGGAAGCCGCTCGTAAGGCCAAGGCGCCCGTCATCGTCGCCAAGCTCGACCGGTTGTCGCGTGACGTGCACTTCATTTCCGGTTTGATGAAGCACAAGGTCTCCTTCATCGTCGCCGATCTCGGCGCCGACACCGACCCGTTTATGCTGCACATTTACGCCGCACTGGCCGAGAAGGAGCGCCGCATGATCTCGGAGCGGACCAAGCAGGCGCTGGCCTCGGCGAAGGCCAACGGCAAGCAGCTCGGCGGACTGCGGGACTATGGGCGCGCTGCCAAAGAGGCGGCGGTCGAGCGCGCGAAGGCGCTGGCGCCGCTATTCGATGAGCTGGCAGACAAGTCCGCCCGCGAGATTGCACGCATACTGAATGACCGCGAGGTGGCCACGCCTACGGGCAAGCCGTGGTCCGCGATGACTGTGATCCGCGCGCGGCATCGCGTTCACCCGGCGCTGAGCGGGCCAGTAGGGCTTCCATTCGACCAAGTGACTTCAAGCGACTGAGTTTTCAGCCGTTGCGGCGAGAAATTGAAGGGCCGCCCATTGGGGCGGCCTTTTTCGATTCTGCGAGGCGGGATTGGCGGCGGCAACCCGACCGAGTCACGAAACTCTGATTTTGGCAGATGCGTCCTGAATGATGCGTGACCGCTGGGCTGCCAGTGCGGCGCGAACGCCGTCAGGATTGGCTTCCATCGAAAGCCACGCCTCCCGCTCGAACAGATCGATCACGTCGTTAAGTCCTGCGTCGAATACCCACTGCTTAAGTTCGGCATCGGTCTTAAGTTGCCGGGCAGCCTCAGCCATGGCCCGGACCATATCCATAAAGCCGTCGTCCATCATGGACTCGCTCGCGGCGACCCGTTCTTGAGCGGCTCGTATTCGACCAGAAGCGCGCTTGCCATCCCTGCGGCGCCGTTGCCGTTCCGTCGCCGTCATAGCCTTTCCGTAGATTGTCGGCCGTCCCATGTCACGAAAACTCCTTGTCACGAAACTAGGTGATTCGTGTCACGAAAGCATGTCACGAAACGGTTGTCAACTGTCACGAAACTATGTCACGAAAACCAGGTCTGAAGGCGAAAGTCACCCGCGCGGCCTTTGCGCTAGATCATGGTCTGAGCCACAGGGCCGTCATATTCTGATCGATGGGCCCTTTCGTTTTCAGATGCCCGGCAACATCGATGAACGTCCAACATTGGTCGGACGAAGATGATGACGTGCGAGAAGATGAATATGAGGGGATTATCTGCCCCGCCTGCACCGGACTGCATTTCCTCAACCGAAAGACCGGCAGGCTGTTAGGCCAAAATGACGGACTAAGGCCACCTGGCCAACCGGACCCTTCATGACACTGGGAAGCTAACATGGCCTACACGGTCGCCTTCGGCACGCGGAACAAGCCCGGTGTTTCGACCGTGCGGACAAATACGGCTCAAGAGGCCCTTGAGCTGGCCGAGGCGCTGGAGCGAAGCGACGAGGAGATAAAGTTCATCGACACGCCGACCGATGGCCGCGTCGGCATCGACATGTTGCGAGTTCTGGCCAAGGAGGAGGCCGGTGAGGCGTAGCTGCGACGCTGCCGGCGAGCGCGGTACCGGCATTGGTCGCGCGGTGCGGCTATGCATTAGCCGGAACGCATCGCGCTAGGGTAACCACCCCGACGTGCGCAAATCGCACCAGCGACCCTCCTAGGTGGCTTACGTTCGATTCACTTCTCGTTAACGGTTTGGCATTGCAGGTCGGTCATCATTCCAAGCCGTCGCCGACGACGCCTTCGGTGGGCTACGCGATTACACAATCGCGTGATTATGTGCGATTTTCGACGCATTTCCGGCCTGTTTTCACCTGATGGTCACCGAAGGGGCGCATTACTTCGGGCCATGAGTAGGGTGGAGGATGACCTCTCGGATGCGCGACGAACCGCGAACCGAAATCATCAGCGTTGATACCGATCGCCTAGCCAGGCACGCATTCGCCAAGACGGACTTCGCCTGCATACAGGCGTTGCCGATGGCAGATGGCAAGACCTTGCTGACCGTCACCGCTGCCGGCGACTGGGATGGCAACGCGGGGTACTACTGGTTCCGGAACCAGCGGGACGCGACCAATGTCTTGGATGATGTGGTGACGCTCGAAGCGATGCCATGGGTGGCATCCCGCATCGAAGGCGCCGTCCTGGTCGAGGCTGACAGCGTCAACGCCGTGATAGCCGAATGCCTACGGTGGCAACTGGTCCATCTCGTCAGCGACGAAGAGATCAGCGCCCATATCGCCAGCGTCAAACGGGATCTCGACCGATCTCTGGTGCAGTGGCAGGTCACTGGCAAAATGAAGACGTTGAACCGCGAATACAAGCGGCTCCGCACCAGCCCGCGCGCTGAAGGCGAGAAGTTTCCGAGCCTCAAGGTCTGGCTGACCCAGCGGCTCGAAGCGCAGATAATCCTGCAGTAGCCTGTCGCAGGAAGAACTCCGAGCCCTGTCCCCGACAAGTTTTGCGCGCGCTTTGAGGGCGCGCTGATCCACCAAGTCCACAAAATCACCGACTGACGGAAACAGCCGCCAGCCGATAATGCATGCCTGTGCGCCAGTCTGGGCCGGGCACGATCTTTCCGAACCACCACCACCAGCACAGCGAGGATAAAGCCCATGACCAATCCGTCACATTTCAAACCGGGCGCCGATGCCGCCAAGAGCAGCGCGCGCGGTCACGCAAGGATGAAGGAACTCGCCGACGAGATGCGACACGAGATCGCAGTCCTCGCCGAGGCCATGATTCGAAACTTGGGCCGCCCCGCGAGCGAGCTGGAGACCCTGCAGGCCGAAGCGATTTGCGCGCTGTTTTTGAGGGCGCGTCGGCTTCGCGATCGTGGGATGGATGACACCGCGCCCCTGCGGGAAGCGGCCCTGATGACGAGCAGCAGCGTTTTCAGGCAGCCGCAGGATTCCTCGCCGCGAGCGCCCGCGGACTGAGGGTCGAAAAATGCCACCGAACGGCACCCAAACAGAGGGCCAAGAAACGGCCAACGTACCCGCAACGTCACCGCAAGTAACGGCCCGCAACAGGTCGGCCGTCACGTCGCGGCCTGATGCCCGTTTGAACGGGAATTCCCCGATCGGCCGAAGGGTGCGGGACTTGCACCGCGCGCTGATGAAGCGCCTGGACAACCCCACCGACGTCATCGTTGTGGCGGATATTCTGGCATGGGCCGAATTGAAGGCCGCTGCCGAAGTTGCCCGGGCCAACCTGCTAGAGGGCGACACCAGCAGCAACGAGGTCGTCAGGCTTGAAAACCTCACCCGACGGGCAGCGGTAAGCGTCGGCCTAGAACCGGCCGGTCCGCCGACGCCGCCCTCGCTGCAGGACATCTTCGACCAGATCGCCGCCGAACAGGCCGACGACACCGACAATGATGCCGACGAGTCCGAATCATGAAGAAGCCGAAACCAACCGCCGAGCTCGATATCATTTCGGCAATGACCAGTTCGCGCTTGTTCGGCGGGATGTATGCCGGCGCTTCGTGGGACGGCTGGAAGTGCGTGTTAAAGGCCGCCTTCGGCATGGTGCTGACGCCGGAAGAAAACGACCTCTTTGAAATCGTTGCGGGCGGTCGACCGCTGCCTGCCAAGCGTTGTCGGGAACTTATCGTTTGCGCCGGAAGGCGCGCGGGTAAAGACGCTATCGCGAGTCTGATTTGCGCATGGTTCGCGATGACGTTCAAGGCCGACGGTCGTATCCGCGCCGGTGAGCGGCCCTTGATCCTGCTATTGGCGGCCGATCGGTCGCAGGCCCGCAACTTGCTCCGCTACGTGCGGGGACTCTTCGAGGTCCCAGCATTGAAGGCGCTGATCAGTAGAGAGACGCAAGACGGTTTCGAGTTGGCAAACGGCTGCGACATCGAAGTCGGAACGGCCGATTTTAGGTCATCCACCCGCGGGCGCACGATCCTCCTCTGTGTTCTTAACGAGGCCGCCTTCATGAGATCAGAAGGCAGCGCGAATCCTGACGTTGAAGTCTATCGCGCGATCTTGCCGGCGATGGCATCGCTCGGTGACAAGTCCATGTTCATCATGATCTCGTCGGTGCATCGCCGATCGGGTCTGCTGTACTCGAAGTGGGAAAAGTCCTACGCAAAGGACGACCCGAGCGCGCTGGTTATTACCGCGACAACGAGACAGTTGAATCCGACCATCAGCGAGGAAATTATCGCTGATGCGCTCGCCGCCGATCCGCAGGCGGCCGCGTCAGAATACAATTCGATTTGGAGAGACGATCTTTCGAGTTACTGCACTCTTGAAGAGGTGCGGGCCTGCGTAGACATGGGCGTCACCGTCAGGCCGCCGCAGCCCGGCATCAAGTACACGGCCTTCATCGATGCCAGCAGCGGCCGGTCCGATAGCTACACCGCAGCGATTGCAAGCCGCGATGGCGATGTCGGCATCCTTCATTGCGTCGTCGAGATTCCCGCGCCTTGCGATCCGGTGCAGGCAACCGCGCAGATCGCCTCAATGTTGAAGTCATACGGCATCACTGAGACCTGGGGCGACCGCTATGCCGTCGGATTTGTCGCCTCCGAACTGGCCAGGCATGGTCTCACTCTTCAGCACAGCGGCAAGAGTCGCAGCGATCTTTATCGCGAGCTGTTGCCGGCGCTGCGGTCGCGTCGAATTCGGCTTTTGGATAACGGGGCGATCTCGCAATTCGCGGCACTAGAGCGGCGCGCGCTTCCTGCCGGTGGCGAACGGATAGACCATCCTGCCTATGGCGGGGCAAAGGATGACATCGCCAACAGCGCCGCGGGCGCGCTCGTCGTCGCAGCGCTTATGCCGATGTCATCCGCTGATGGCTGGATTGAGTATATGCGCCGTGAGTCCGTTCGCGCCAACACGGACTATGACAGCATCAGAGCGCCAGATCCAGGTTGGAACTTCGGCGACTCCGGGCAGCCGCGATGATGAGCGACGCGCAAATGACAGGGGAAAATATCGTGGTTCTTTTTAAAAAATTCGAGGACCTCCAGCGCGACGAGCAAAAAATCCTGCATGAGTTCTGCTGTGAGTGGGAGGCCGCCTACAAGCGCTTCGACGTCGTGCAGGCCGCCATCAGCGGCGACAACGCCGCCCTTGCCAAGTTCGACGGCACCGAGGTGGCGCTGGCCAAGTCCGATGTCGAGCGCAGCATCAAAAAGTTCGGTGACACTGGCGTCGCCGACGTCGGCTCGGTCGCAAAGCTGGCCGCTGATCTAAAGGCGGCCGTTGAAAAGCGCAACGGGCGCCTGTTCGGCTTCACCGCTCTCGGGAAGCGCTCGATGCGCTTCGCCATGGCTCAGGATCGCCGCTACTACGGGCCGGCCGCGACCGTTAGCGCTATTGGATTGAAGCAATGACAGACGACGAAATCGAAATCGAAAAAGTCACGACACCGCGCGGCAACGCCCGCAGCATGACGACGCTGAAGCCCTACAACGTCAACGTCTCCTATGGCGACAGCCTATCACCACCCGGTACCGGCAGCGATTGGTTCGGGCCGAGACAGCCGATGTTGCCGGTGGCGCCGCCGGAAGTTGCGGGCCGGCAATTCGATTATCCGGTCGGCTTCAACTTGGCGACGCAGCCGCGCACCTACGAACCGATAGACTTTCAAACGCTGCGGAATTTGTCAGAGGCGTATGATCCTCTGCGAGTGGTCATCGAGCGCCGGAAAGACCAGCTCTGCCGGATACCGTGGGACATCCGGCTCAAGCACGAGGACACCAGCAAGAAGCGGCCCGCGTCGGCTGAGTTATTGTCTCGAAATCGTGCCGTGATCAGCGATGTTAAACAATTCTTTCGCCACCCCGAGCCCAACCTGAACTTTCGATCTTGGCTGCGGGCACTAGTCGAGGATCTGCTGGTGCTTGATGCGCCGACACTCTATTGCGAGCGCGATCATGCTGGCAGCCTCACTGGGCTCAGCTTGGTCGACGGGGCAACGGTGCGGCCCATCATAGATGATATGGGGCGCCAGCCGCGCCCGATCACAAATTGGGACGGTAGCGCGTTCAACTGGTGCGGATCAGAGATCAATGTCTCGAACTATCTGCAGATGGGCTGTCGCATCGTTGATTCATCTCTTTACGTTCCCGCATACAGTCAGACCTTGAAGGGCTTGCCGGCAGTTCACTACACCGTCTGGGACCTTCTACAAAAGCCCCTAAACGTGCGTACCAACTCCGTGTTTGGTCGAAGCCCGGTCGAGCAAATAGCGACCACAATCAACATCGCGATGCGTCGAAGCTTCGCGCAACTCGAATATTTCCGAGAGGGAAATCAACCGGACGCAGTCTATGGCTTGCCTCCCAATTTCGGCCCTGACCAAGTGCAGCGGCTGCAGGACTGGTGGGACAGTATGCATTCCGGCAATTGGGCGAATCGTCGGAAGATGAAATTTTTGCCCGCCGGCAGCGCGAACGCCTACACGCCGCTGAAAGAGCCGCCGCTGACGGGTGCGCTGGACCAGTGGCTGGTCAGAGTGGTTTGTGCCGCGCTGTCGTACCCGGTTTCTGCTTTTGTCAGTTTGAGCAACCGCAGTATCGCCGAGCAGCATGAAAAAACGGCCGAGGAAGAGGGGCTAGAGCCGCTTAAGGCGTGGTTTGCGGATTGGGCGAACACCATCATTGAGCGAGAATTCTCCGACGAGATCGAATTCTGTTGGGCCGAGGAGCAAGTCGTCGATCAGAAAATTCAGGCTGAAGTGCTCTCGACATACGTCTCGAATGGGATCCTTTCAATCAATCAGGCTCGCGAAAAAATCGGTGAGCAACCCGACCCGAATCCAGCGGCCAGCCAGTTGATGGTCAAGACCAACACCGGATTCGCCCCCATCGGCGGCGACACACAAGGAGACTGACATGGATATAGAACAACTCACTCGCAACGATCTCATCGCTCTGCTCGATGATCTTGGCGGCCACGGCAGTAGCGTCGAGTCGCTGCAGGCGACCGACGACGAGACCCTGGTGGCGATCATCAAGAACCGACTGGCACTCGTCGTGGACATGAGTCGGATCGAGTCGACGCTGATGCGACCGTTGCCGATCGAATGGCGCGCGCAACTGACGGCGCGCCGGGGCGAGCTCGAGCAGGCCGCGAAAGCCGCCGCGGCAGCCGGCCGACAACCGCCGCGCGGCAACCTGGTCGTGAACATCCCCGCCGGCATCGGTGTGTCGCATTACTATGGCGCCCGTGGCCGCGCAGCCGTCGCTCGGATGAACGAGGATGGCCGGGCCGTGCTGGATTTGTTTCCAGACGAGTTCAGGGCCTTGCTGCAAGACCGAAAACACGGCCTCGATTGGCAGAATGCAAATAGTACACTCCTGAGCGAGATCGCGCGATGACGAAGACCGCAAGCGATCCATTCTTCGGTACTAATCAGGAGCCAATATCAGCAGGCCGGCACGCGCAGGTCTTTGCGGCTGGCAGCTACAGCGCCGATCTGCCGACGGTCTCCAGTTCCCTGGTTATCTCCGCGACCGCGGCCGGGAATCTTAGCATCATAATGGCGAACGACAACGACGGCCAGATCACCACGTTCCCGATCCCGGCCGGTCTCAGTCAGATTTCTATACAGGTCCGCCAGATCGTGACCGTTCCGACAGGTGCGACGGTGGTCGCGCTCTGGAGCTAATCGAAAAGGAAAAATCCAATGACCATTTCCACGTATCAAGTCAGATTGTTCGGCGGCCGAAATCTTGGCGTCAGCTACGATAGCGCCGCCGGCACGTTGACCGTCATGAACCAGGCAATCAACCTTTCCTCGCTGTCAGCCGCATTGCAGGCTCAGTGGGCGAACGCCGTCGCCACCAATTCTAGCACCCACCCCGCCTTCGGCGGCGACAACGTCTCGCAAGCTGTTGGCGCGATCATGGACGCCATGCCGGCGTGGCGCAGTGCAGTTCAAGCGGCGGTCGCGAGCTATGTTGCGTCGATCGCGCCCTTCGGCGATCCGGAGACTTTCTCCCATACATAATGAACCGCGCGGGTTTTCATATCACTCGCGCCAAACTGACGGCGGGGTGCCTCCAGCGCCTCGCCGTCCTTTTTCTTCAGTGCTCGCGGCCCGTCCTGATCAGCTTGCTCCGCTTGCTGGTCGCCGCGCACGACGGCGCGCGCCGTTCACTCCTCCGGCGCGCGCCGTCACCCATTTCGTTTGAGCGTGCGGGGGCGCGCTTGAAGAGGAGACTCGGCGGCGCGCACTGCGGATGTACCAGAGCGCGCCGTCGGGCTACTTCCTAGAGGAGGGGTCCACGATGACGAAGGTTTTTAGTCTGCTTGAGTTCGTGGCCGCGTTGCCGGCGATCGAGCGCGACATTCATGCGTCCGGCCCGAAGATAATCGAGCGCGCGTGCCAGATGATCCAAAAGAGAGCAAAGGCCAACATCGGCCGCGATCATGAGATCTGGCCGCCGCTCGCCGCGTCGACGATTGCCGACAAACAAAAACATGGCTTCCCAACCCCGAAGCCGCTCCTGCGCACCGGCGCGTTGCGCGACTCCATCGAGTACACGGTTTCCGGCCTGGAGGGGGCCGTCGGCAGTAATCTCGACGTCGCGGTGTATCAGGAGCTTGGGACCAGCCGCATTCCGCCAAGGTCCTTTTTAGTATCCGCCGCGCTTGCGTCGGAAGATCGCATCCATCGCATGGCGGCTGCCACGACGATCGCGGCGCTCTCTGGGTATGCTCACAACGCGCGCTCCGTCAGAGAGATTTTGCATCTCGCAGGCCACGTACTAAGGGAGTTCAAGGAGCTTGGCGAGGATCTGCTCGACGACGATGAGGACCGCAAATGACTACGTTAGGAGAAGCCCCGGGAGGCGCTCAATTCATCGAATCGCTCACCGGGGTAGTGAAGCAACTTGGGTTGCTATACGCCCACACCCCCGACGAAAGGGCGCAATCTAGTCTGGACGGATACATCGAGCGCATCGGGGATGCCATCGTCGAAGCGGTCGGTGCAAAGACAGCGCCGAAACTGCTAGAGGCGCTGCGTTGTGCGGTGATGAGTCGAAAAAAAGAAATAGAAAACAGCCCGACATCGCGGATGATGCAATGATGGTGGATCACTAGGAATGCACCTGTTCAGTGCATGTTATGAGCTTTTTAATTTCGACCGACGATTGATTGACGGCCAGTTTGTGCGATCATGCGCGCACCGCTCACCGAGTGGCGCGCCGGCCACGCACTAGGAATACATGGCCGGCGCTGACCCGAACCATGAGGCTCCCCATGATCCAGGCTAGCAACAAAACTACCACGAACAAAAATCCCGACGCTGAAATTTTCGAGATTAGCGCCAGGCTCGCGAAACTCGACCGCGAACACCTCAGGTGCGACAAAACTTCGGTGCGGCGCTCCGGAGCGGAAAGCGATGCTGCCGAGGAGCGCATGGACGAGATTTCGGAGGAAGTGGACCGGTCCTGCTGGCGCCTTGTTCACGATATCAACGCCGACACGCCGGAAGGCCACGCCGAGAAAATCAACATCCTGTTGCGCACTGGGTTCTTCGAGCTTGATCCCGATGTTGTTTTTGGAATCGTCTGGGCGATTGGCTACGAGGCTGGCCGCCTAGGGCTCATCGACGCTCCCCTCCCAACTTGCTGCAAAAGAATTTTCACCATCGCGATGGCGGCATAGGGGCCCCGAAAGGAGACTGCAAAATGTCAAAACGAGAGCAAGCAGACAGCGGGTTAGAGGATTTGTTCAAGCAGTTGACAGAGGAAAATCCGAAAGCCAGCGAGAAGGAACTGAAGAGGCTTTTCGTCAACGCCGTCCGGGATGATGCAGATTTGGTGGGCGAAGTTGTCGATTGGTTTATTGAACGGAACTATCCCAAGCCAGACGCCGCCAAGAAAAACTAAAGCCCGTCCCCGACAGGGGGCATGCAAATTCGTCCCCTACAGACGGTTTAAGATAAGAAGGCCGCCCCCGGGCGGCCTTCGGCTTTTCCCCAGCACGAAAAGATTGAAGCCGACACGAATCGGGGCCATCAAGCCGTTCGCGCCAGTGTTCTGCATTGTTAGAATATTAAAGCAGTATCGTAACTGCTTAAGGAGTTGAGACATGAATCGATCAGAGGTCAAGAAAGTCACAATGAATTTGCCGTCTGATGTGATCATGTGGCTGCAGCAGAAAGCGACGCACCGCGTCAGCTCAATGACGACAGAAGCCATCGCCGCCATCCGCGCCGTGGCCGCCCAGGAACACCGGGAGCGCGCCAGCAAGGCCGGCGTGGCCGCCGACTGATGCCAAAGCAAGCCGCGCTGCCGCCGACATTGCCGCCGCGCCTGGTCGGGCGTGAGGCGGCCGCGGCCTATGTCTGTGTTTCGCCCAACACGTTCGACGATATGATCGCGCGCAAGCTGATGCCGAAACCGCGTCGGCTTGGGGAAAAACGCTTGGCATGGGACGTCAGGGAGCTTGACGCCGCGGCCGATGCATTGCCTCATGACGGCGAGCCACTTGCCGCCGTCGATGAGGGGTGGACCTGATGCCCAGAAAACTGCCGCCGAACGTCGAGCGCAACCACGTTAAGGGGCGCACCTACCTGTCCTTCCGAATCGGGAAGGGGCCCCGCATTCGGTTGCCAGACGATCCGACGTCGCAGGAGTTTCGCGACGCCTATGCCGCGGCGATGGCCGGCGAGACACCGACCAAGCCGGAGCCCAAGCAGGATGCGCCCGGCACCATCGGCGCCCTCATCGCCAGCTTCATCGCCAGCGGCCAGTACAAGGCGCTGAGTCCGGTATCGAAGACCGGGTACATGTCGCGGCTGAACACGATCCGTGAGGAGCACGGGCACCGCAGCGTCTCCGGTCTCACCAAGGATCGCATCAAAGAGAAAATTCTAGACCCACTGGCAGATCGGCCCGGTGCCGGGCTCGACACGATCAAGAAGCTCCGCATCCTGATCAAGCACGCGATCGACAAGAAGTGGATCACCGGCGACCCGTCTGTCGGCATCAAGCGACCGAAGGGCAAGGAGATCAGGGCATGGACCGATAACGAGCTGGCCGCATTTGAGCGGCGCTGGCCGATCGGCACCAAGCAGCGCACCGCCTATGCGCTGATGCTCAACGTGGGCACGGCGCGAGTCGACACCCATGCGTTGACCTGGCAGCAGGTCGACAGCGGCGCGGTCTACACGCGCCACAAGACCGGCGTCGCCGTCGACATGGCGGTAACCGCGGATCTCCGCAAGGCGTTGGACGCCACTCCTCGCAAGCATGTCTGCGTCATCGTCACCGAATGGGGAAGGCCGTTCACTGTCGACGGCTTCAGCGGGTTCATGCGGGACGCCATCCGTGCCGCCGGGCTACCGCTCGGTTGCCAACCACATGGGCTTCGCAAAACGCTTGGCCGGCTGCTCGCCGATGCCGGTGTCAGTGCCCATGACATAATGGCGGCGCTCGGTCACACCACGCTGGGCGAGGCGGAACGATACACCCGCGAGGCCGATCGCAAGCGAGGTGGTAGGAGGGCCGTGATACAACTCGACAAGCACCGAAGGGGCAAGGCTCCCCAAACCACATTTCAGCGTTTGGGGAAATCTGCTAAAAGAGAAATAGAATCAAAGGGGAAGGGAACTGACTGGCGCTCCCTAGCGGAATCGAACCGCTCTCTCCACCGTGAAAGGGTGGCGTCCTAACCGATAGACGAAGGGAGCGAAAGCTTCTCGCTTCGCCACGGCCGAACCGGCCGGGGCATTGCGGCTTCGCTTTGAACTCAAAACAAATTCATTCGGCAGATCAATGCCTTAAGGCCGCATTGGCGCCGTGCCGCCGGGACCGTAGTGACGCGGTCTGGCTGGCGGCGGGCGAACGTATAGTGGCGTTTGCGCGCCCCGGCAAGCGGGGCGGAAACGCCATTGCAACGGTTTTTAAAGTCCCCATCGGCTAGGGAAGGGGAAGGGAATATTTTCCGCCGGGAATGCAGGAAGTGGCAGCAGCCAGGAAGCGCGCAGCGCGCAAGTCGGTGCAGCAGCAGGGGTGGGTCACCCTCGACGGCGGCTTCGCGGCGCGTCGGTGCGTGGTGCACGATATGTCCGCAAGCGGCGCGAAGATCACGGTTGCCGATGCAAGCGTGCTGGCGGGCAGGGTGCGGCTTGCATTCTCGCGCGACGCAAGGCGGGGACGAAATTGCGAAGTGGTGTGGCGTCGCGGCAAATCGTTCGGCGTCAAGTTCGTCAGGTGACGGCACGTCATTGCGAGCGTTAGCGAAGCAATCCATCGCACCACGAGGAAATAAAGAGTGGATTGCTTCCGCCTACGCGCTCAGGCGCTTCGGCGGACTCCCACCCTGCGAAGCTCGCGCAGCGGGCGGAGCGGGGTCGTCGCTCCGCTCCCGTGCGCAAACGCTCTGCGTTTGTCGCAGGCAATGACGTAAAGACACCCAATATCGGCGCTCACGACATCGGCGGCGCGATGAATTGCACAAAGCCCGGCCGGCTGCCGAATTGGGCGAACCAGCGCTCGAGATTTTTGAACTGCGGCTTGCTGATACCTTCGACGCCGAACCAGCGCCGCGCATAGGCGCCGAGCGCGATATCGGCAATCGTGAAATCATCGCCTTCGATGTAACGCCGCTTAGCCAAATAAGCATCGACGATGCGCCATTGCGCGGCCTCGGCGTCGGCATCCCGCTGGATCGCCGCCATGTCGCGTTGCGCCGCAGGCGTCCTCACCAGCGCCCAGAACACCGGGCGATCGACCGGCTGCAAGGTCGAGAGCGTCCAGTCGAGCCAGCGGTCCACGCCGGCGCGCACCTTTGCTGCGTGCGGATAGAGCGGCGATTGCGGCCGGTAGGCGCGCACGAGGTAGCGCATGATCGAATTGGATTCCCACAACACGAAATCGCCGTCCACCAGCGTCGGCACGCGGCCGTTGGGATTCATCGCGAGATATTCGGGCTCGTGATTCCTGCCGAACGCCATGCCGGCATCGATCCGCTGATAGTTGAGGTCGAGCTCGTGCAGGCACCAAAGCACCTTCTGAACATTGACCGAATTGGCTCGACCCCAGATCGTGATCTGGCCTTGATTGTTCGACACGGCATTCCACTCCCGACGATTGATGTCGTGAGCGTCATATCGGAATTTTCGGGAAAAAGCGCGTCACACGAACCTAATCCTTAGGGGCGTGACCGGAAATTCAACCAAGAGAGGCGAGTCAGATATTGCCGTCATTGCGAGGAGCAGGGCGACGACCCCGCTCCGCTCGCTGCGCGAGCTTCGCAGGGTGGGAGTCCGCCGAAGCGCCTGAGCGCGTAGGCGGAAGCAATCCACTTTTTTCCCGGATATAGCTCATGGATTGCTTCGCTCCGCTCGCAATGACGACCTCTGAGAGTCCCGAATAAGCGCTTCGCGCGGCGGTCGGCTCGTGGGGTCCTTACCAGTGGCCGGTGTTCGGCATCGAGGCCCACGGCTCGGCCGGTGGCTTCGCCTCGCCCTTTTGCAGCAGTTCGATCGAGTGCAGATCCGGCGAGCGGATGAAAGCCATCTGCCCGTCGCGCGGCGGCCGGTTGATGGTGACGCCGAGTTTCATCAGGCGATCGCAGGTCGCATAGATGTCGTCGACCTCGTAGGCGAGGTGACCGAAATAGCGATCCTCGCCATATTTCTCCTCGTCCCAATTGTAGGTGAGTTCGACCAGCGGCGCGCCACGGTTCTTGGGTAACGACTTCAGCAGCCCTTCGTCTTCGGGAGCGCACAGGAACACCAGCGTGAATTTCGCCTTGTCGTTGTCGATGCGCCGGACTTCCTTCAATCCCAGCGCATCCTGGTAGAATTTGAGCGCGGTATCGAGATTGCGCACGCGCAGCATGGTGTGGAGGTATCGCATGTTTCCTTATACTCCCTGGAACATTGAAGCGGCTTTTCTCGGGAACTCCATAGCAGCAAATTGGCGGCGAGGGCAGGGGCCTCGCATGAACGAGAACCGAGGCACGGCTATGACGGGCTGAGGCACCCCTGTCAGTAATCGAAGGAGATGAGTGAGAGCGGGAGAGCGGCTCAAGCGAGCCGCTCTTTTTTCGCGGGGGCGGGGTATGACGAGTGAGTTTGCCAAACATATTCATCGTCGTCCCTGCGAACGCATGCGAACGCAGGGACCCATAACCACCGCAGTTGGTTGGCGGAAAAGCCGTCAGCCACTGTGGCAAGATGCACGGCCGCGGCGTATGGGTCCCTGCGTTCGCAGGGACGACAATGTGCCATATTTCTGATTTTCAGAAATCGTTCTTGACGGCGGGGTAGAAGCAGTACTATTGAGTCGCGGTCCCGCCTCCTCTCGAGGGGCGTTTCGCGATCGTCACGGACGTAGAGCGCGGGATGCGGTGGACGCTTTGGCGCTTTTGACGAATGGCGCACGAGGCGGACGGCGAAGTCGTGTGGTCCTGACGCCCCGACGCTGGCGTCAAGTTCTTGAGAAGCAAGCTTCTTGGGGGCGACGGTGGCAAGAAAGCCCGGTCACCGGAGAGTACGAAGGAAACCGTTAAAACCATCGCGTAGGGAATGCCGGGTGATCCGGTGTGACCGTGGTGACTACACTCGTATGCTTATTTTATTTTGCATGCGAGGCTGCGGGCGCAACGAGCGCCCGGCATTCCCTGCGCCCTCTGATTTGAGAGGCAGGACGTTGACAGCATAACTCGCGCGGCTTGCGCGGCGAGATCGTGGAGGTGTGTCTCTACGTCATTGCGAGCCAACGGGTCGCGCGAACGCGCGCCCGATGACAGGCTCCGCGAAGCAATCCATCGCGCCCCAAGGAAGAAAGAGTGGATTGCTTTGTCGCTTACGCTCCTCGCAATGACGGCCGGTTGATGGCGAGCGAACGCGCCGTTCGATTTCGTCGTCCCTGCGAAAGCAGGGACCCATACGCCGTGTCGTTTGCGTTGAGAGGCGCTGTTCGACGGCTTTCGCGCAACCACATCCGCCTGTGGTTATGGGTCCCCGCTTTCGCGGGGACGACATCATGAGAGCCGCCTTGACCTGCGGGTTCCCGCTTTCCGTGGGAACGACATCGAGAGAGCCGCGCCCCAACTTGCGGCTGCCTTACGACCAGATGGGCAAGCCTCCGATCATACGGCGGGCATTTTCGGTTTGGCGCGCGCTTTCCAGTGTCGAGAAAAAATATTCCTCGCGCTCGCGTTTGAATCTTTCCTGTGTTGCCTTGAAGTTTGCCACGCGCGCGGCGATTTCTTCGCGCTCTCTGGCGCGGCGGTCGGTTTCCTCGGTCATGCCCATCCCTTTTGAGTCGTGTCCCGTGCCTATTGGCGCCCGGGATTGGGGCGCGAATTTGGATACGGCGTTGCAGGATTGTGACTGTGGATAAAAGTTGCGACCGACGGTTGCGCGTTGGCCCGGACATCGAAATGGTAATCCGGCCGGCCTTGCTGTAATTTCTGACGCCTAAAGGCTCGGACCATTCGAACGTGATTGCCCCGGACATTCGTAGCGGCGTGGAGCGGCTCGGCGACATGATCGCCGAGGCCTCCGTCATCGTTCCCTTTACCGGTGCCGGTATCTCGACCGAGTGCGGTATTCCCGATTTCCGCTCGCCGGGCGGGTTGTGGACCCGCAACCGGCCGATCCCTTTCGAGGAATTCGTCGCCAGCGAAGATGCGCGCAACGAAGCCTGGCGGCGGCGTTTCGCCATGGAGCCAACCTTAGCCGCGGCCAAGCCGGGGCGCGGCCACCGCGCACTCGCCTCGCTCTACCGCGCCGGCAAGGTTCCCGCCATCGTCACCCAAAACATTGACAATTTGCATCAGGTCTCAGGTTTCGCGGAAGATCACGTCATCGAGCTTCACGGCAACACGACCTACGCACGCTGCATCGGGTGCGGGCAGGCCTACGATCTGGCCTGGGTCAAACAGCGCTTCGATACCTCCGGCATGGCGCCCGACTGCACCATTTGCGATGAGCCGGTGAAGACCGCCACCATTTCCTTTGGCCAGGCGATGCCGGAGGAGGCGATGCGCCGCGCCACCGAGCTTGCCCAGCAAAGCGACCTGTTTATCGCGATCGGCTCGTCACTTGTGGTCTGGCCGGCCGCGGGGTTCCCCTTGCTGGCCAGGAACTCGGGCGCCCGCCTGGTGATCATCAACAACGAGCCCACGGAACAGGACGACATCGCCGATCTGGTGATCCGGCATGATATCGGGGAAACCCTCGGGCCGTTCGTGGGCAATTGATGCCGAATTGATTCGCGGCTGTGCAAGACTGTTCATAGGTTCCCCGAGAATCGTTTTTTGGCTATGCGCCGCAATCGAGAGTGTTATCTTTTGATTCGGAGAGATTCGCGTGGCGTCGTCGTGAATTTTCATGGATAGGCGCGCAAGGCGCCGCTGACGGCGGAACGCTGATCATGTGTGGGGTCCGGGGTCATGGGGTCGGACGGATTTGAGTCCAAGAAGCTCGGGGGTCCGCCGTCCGGCGGGACGGGGCCAAGCCGGCTTGGGCCGACTGGACTATCAGCCGGTGGTCAGCGTGATCCGGCAATCGATGCCCTGCAGGGCCTGGGCGATGCCGCCGCCAACCTCGTCGAAATCAGCGGTGTCATCAAATGGTTCGATGCATCAAAGGGCTACGGCTTTATCGTTCCCGATAATGGCTGGCCGGATGTGCTTCTGCACGTGACGGTGTTGCGGCGCGACGGCTACCAAACCGCCTATGAGGGCGCGAGGCTGGTTTGCGAGTGCGTGCAGCGGGCAAAGGGATACCAGGCGTTCCGCATCATCTCGATGGATGAGTCGACGGCGATCCATCCGGCCCAGATGTTGCCGCCGCGGACCCATGTCAGCGTCACCCCGACCAGCGGTCTGGAACGGGCCCAGGTGAAGTGGTTCAACCGGCTGCGGGGTTTTGGCTTCCTGACCTGCGGGGAGGGAACCCCGGACATATTTATCCACATGGAAACTTTGCGCCGCTATGGAATGACCGAACTGCGCCCCGGCCAGTACGTCCTGGTGCGGTTCGGACCTGGTTCCAAGGGCATGATGGCAGCCGAAATTCAGCCCGAAACCGGTGCGCCCGGACTTTCCTCGCATTAGACATCACGTGGAACTCATGCCGCGGAAGCGGGAACTCTTCCCGCAAACGGTCATGACGATCGCGCGATTCAACCGCATCCGATCATGATCTCGACCGCGCGATCCCCCAAGCGCCAGCCAGCACGGCACCCGGGCCCAGTCGGTTCCCAGGGTGCGGGGGGCATGTTAGGTTCCAAGCCCAGTTACGATCTTGCAGAGCCACACGACGGGGGGCCGGCGATGCTGTGGGCTGGATTGAAGACGACGCGGCTTGCTTTTCTCTCATTGATCGTCATGTCGATCTGTGCGGCCGGGGCGGCGCACGCCGAAAAGCGCGTTGCGCTCGTGATCGGAAACGCCGCCTATCAGAGTGTCACCCCGCTGGACAACCCTAGGAACGACGCGCGGCTGATGGCCGATACGTTGTCGGGGCTCGGCTTTACCCTGATCGGGAACGGACCCCAGATCGATCTCGACAAGCCCGCCTTCGACCGCGCGTTGCAAAATTTCGGAAACGCCGTGTTGGGCGCGGATGTGGCTCTGTTCTACTACGCCGGCCATGGCGTGCAGGTCGCCGGGCGGAATTTCCTGGTACCGATTACCGCCAATCCGACCAAGGAATCCGACGTCTACCTGCAGATGGTCGATGCTGCGGTGGTGCTGAGCCAGATGGACGGCGCCGGTACCAAGCTCAACATTGTCGTGCTCGACGCCTGCCGCAACAATCCGTTTCGGGGCAGGGGGCTGCGCGCGACCGGGGGTGGGCTCGCAGAGCTTCAGGCCCCCGAGGGCACGCTGATTTCCTACGCCACGCAGCCCGGCAACGTGGCTCAGGACGGTGACAGCGGCAACAGCCCCTATTCGAAGGCGCTGGCGGCGACGATCCGCAAACCCGGGCTCGGACTGTTCGAGGCCTTCAACGAGGTCGGGCTTGTGGTGAAACAGACGACCGGCGGTTCGCAGCAGCCCTGGGTGTCGTCCTCGCCGATTGCGGGCAAGTTCTTTTTTTCCAGCCCGCCGTCCGGCGGCGCAGCGCCCGAGCCCGAGAGGCCGCCGGCATCGGCGGAAGACAAGGCGAGCAGCGACTTCGATCTCGCCCGCAAGATCGACAGGCTCGAGATCTGGGAAGCGTTCCTGCAGAACTACCCGAACGGCCTTCACGCCAGCGTGGCCAGGATCCGGATCGAGGAGCTGAAGAAGAAGCAGGTCGCGATGGCTCAGCCGACACAGCCGGTCCCCGCGCCGCCGGCTCCGCCATTGACCGGCAGCCTGACGGGCGTCTGGAACGGCACTTATTATTACCCGAACGGGAACCAACCCGTCGCTTTCACCTTTTCCTTCGGAGCTGACGGTTGCATTGGCCGCAGCGAAGAGCCGAACACGTTCGGCAACAAGAGCGCACCCAAGCTTTTTGCCAACCTGTCTTGCTCTGCGCCGACCTTGTCGCCGGGACGGGTGATCACCATCAAGAAGACCTATGACGGCACCGGCGGCGTATCGCATTCGGTGATCTATACCGGGACGGTGTCGCCCGACATGCGCTCTATCTCCGGACAATGGGCGATCAACGCCACGCACGGCAATTTCAGGATGTCGCGCTAAGGGGACGACGCCGGGCACGATATCCGCGAAGTCAGGGCAAATAGAGATATTGCAGCAGCGTGCGCCCGACCGCCTCCAGGCTTTCCGTGGCGCATTTGTCCTGCGTGTCGGCAGTCGTGTTGAACCAGGGCTCGTACTCGAAATCGATCACCAGGAAGCTCGGAATGCCGGCCTCCGCCAATGCGGTGTGGTCGTCGCTGATCGGGTAGGGCGTCGCTTTGGTCAAGAACGCCGTCGGTGCAATGCTTATCCCCGCGCTCCAGAACTTCCGCACTTCCGCAATGGCGCTGATCATCGAGGAGGGTTCGGGCTTGAGCTTGATGTTCCTGGCGCAGACCATGTCGAAGACCACGGCCTTTTCCGGCTTGGCGGTTGGATAATAGTCCTTCAGATGCGAGACAAAATAAGGCGAGCCGAGCGCCTTCCATTCGGGATCGCCCGCGCCGAGGGATATCGGTCCTTCCTCGCCGTCGAAGAAAATCATGTCGATCCCGACCGGCGGCTTCGGCAAAAGCGAGAGCGCGCGCGCAGTTTCCAGAAGGACCGCCACGCCCGAGGCGGAATTGTTGGCCCCCGGCATCGGCGCTTCCGGATTTTTCGGGTCGCGATAGGCCTTGACGATGCTGTCATAGTGGGTGGCGACGATGACGCGTCGCGGATTTTGCGGCTGCAGCCTCGCAATCACGTTGGTCAGCGCATGCGACTTGCCGTCATTGCCGTTGTAGACCCAGCTTTGCGTCGAGACCGCCTCGACACCGGTTTTTGCGAGCTCCGCTTTGATAAACTCGATCGTCTGCTGGTGTCCCGGTGTATCCAGCGATCGCGGCAGAAAGCGCAGTTGCTCTGCGATATCGGCCATGGCGCGCTGGCCGTCCCAAAGATCGGTGCGAACCTCCGCGCGCGTGGTGGCAGGCGAGAGGACGAGCGCGAGTTCAATCGCAATCGTTAAGGCGAAATATAAGCGGGCGTGGTTCACTCGTGCCTCGTCGAACGCCTATTGGCTCTGAGCGGTTGTCTTGCCGGGCGGCAGGAGGA
>Ga0209517_10002668_pt1 | contig 24836 bp, 25 predicted proteins | sample PeaSoiMetSII2010_FD_187695 | JGI IMG/M metagenome (GOLD analysis project Ga0209517, IMG submission 187695) | Peat soil microbial communities from Weissenstadt, Germany - SII-2010 (SPAdes) (version 2) | ecosystem: Environmental > Terrestrial > Soil > Wetlands > Peat | place: Germany... | reverse complement strand
CAAGGAGAGCGAGCGCGCGTCTTTCGGATTGAACTGGCGGAGCAGCTTCGCCCACAACAGCCGCGCGGCGCGCATCTTGGCGACTTCCATGAAGAAGTTCATGCCGGTCGCCCAGAAGAACGACAGCCGTGGCGCAAAGCGATCGACGTCGAGACCCGCTTTCAGCCCGGCGCGCAGATATTCGACGCCGTCGGCGAGCGTGTAGGCGAGTTCGAGGTCTTGCGTCGCACCGGCCTCCTGCATGTGATAGCCGGAGATCGAGATGGAGTTGTATTTCGGCATCTTTTGCGAGGTGTAGGCAAAGATGTCGGAGACGATCCGCATCGATGGCGCGGGCGGATAGATGTAGGTGTTGCGCACCATGAACTCTTTGAGGATGTCGTTCTGAATAGTCCCCGAGAGTTTTTCCGGCGGCACGCCCTGTTCTTCGGCCGCCGCCACGAACAGTGCCAGGATCGGCAGCACCGCGCCGTTCATGGTCATCGACACGCTCATCCGGTCGAGCGGGATGCCGGCGAACAGCGTGCGCATGTCGTAAATCGAATCTATTGCGACGCCGGCCATGCCGACGTCGCCGGAGACGCGCGGGTGATCGGAATCGTAACCGCGGTGGGTCGCAAGATCGAAGGCGACCGAGAGGCCCTTCTGGCCGGCGGCGAGGTTGCGGCGGTAGAACGCGTTGGAATCCTCCGCCGTGGAAAATCCGGCGTATTGCCTGACGGTCCAGGGCTGGTTGACATACATGGTCGGGTAGGGGCCGCGTAAGTACGGCGCAATGCCGGGCCAGGTCTCGAGGAAATCGACGCCTTGGAGGTCGCTTTCCGAATAGCTCGATTTGACCGGGATTTCCTCCGGTGTGAGCCACGGTTCGGCCTTGCCGGGCACGTGCGCGCCGGCGGTCTTTTCAAAGGCGACATTCGCGAAGTTCGGTATGCGGCTCATTCAGCTAGCCTCATTCGTCATGGCCGGAACAAGTCCGGCCATGACGGGTTCGTGGCAACAATATCATAGCCGACCGACAGCGTCATTTGCGTTGCCAGCCCCTAATCACGATCCGGATGCTGGTGGCTGACGATGCCGCCAAGCTTCTCCGGACCGTAATTCTGCATCGTCGTCTGGCTCGGCAGATTGGCGATCGCCACTACCCAGCCGAGGCGGGATTCGGTGCCGTACTGTTGGATCGGCACCAGCCGGTCCGGCCGGTCGAAGGTGCCGGTCATGATCTCGATCCTGGGGCCATCGATGCGGCGGAAGCTGAGCGGTGTGCCGCAATCCCTGCAATACTCGCGCTCGGCGATCGAGGAGGAACGGAACGCGGCCGGCTTGCCGCGGGTCCAGGTGAAATCGGTCTTTTCGATATCGGCAAAAGAAGCAAACGGCGCGCCCGAGGCTTTCTGGCACATCCGGCAATGGCAGATGCTGACTTTCCTGGGCGGCGCGGAGAGGGCAAAGCGAATGGCGCCGCATTGGCAGCCGCCGGTCAGAACGGGTTTTGCAGCCGTGGTCATGTCGCCTCCGCCAGCCGAAGGGCTTCCTGCAGGACGGTCAGTGCGTCGCTGCCGGCAAAAATGAAATCGCTAACACCGGCGGCGCGAAGGGCGACTTCCTGCTCGCGCGCTCGCCCTGCCAGATAGATATGCTTGGCATTCGCCGCTTGAAGGGCCTTTGCGGCAGACGCCGCCTTTTCCGCATAGACCTTGTCGGACGAGCAAAGGCAGGCGAGGGCCGCGCCGGAAGCCTTGAAGGCCGCGGAAAGCGATGCCGGATCGGCAAACCCTTCCGACGCGATGGCCTCGATCCCACCTGTCTCAAAAAAGCTCTTCGCGAATGTCGCCCGTGCCGTGAAGTCGGCGGACGTGCCAAGGTTGGCGAGGAAGACTTTTGGCCGTGCGCCTCTAATTTTGAGGATTTCATCGGACCGGTCACGCAAGCGTTCGAATGGTGCCGCAAGCCGCATCGGCGGCAATGCGTCGAATTTGAATTTGGCCTCGCCATAGGGCACAAGCTTAACCGGCTTCGCATCCAGAACCGCCACTTGATCCTCGTGGAGGTTCGGAAATTCGCTGGCGCCCGTCAGCACTTCCCTGCGTCTTATGATGTTGGCTTCGCGCGCGGCGCGGGTCGCTGCGACTTTGCGCTGGATCAGATTTTGCTCGAGCGCCGCGAACGCGCCGCCGGCTTTTTCGGTTTCCTGAAACAGTTGCCATGCAGTTTCGCAAAGCCCTTCGGTCAGGGCTTCGATGCCGCCCGAGCCGGCGGCGGGATCGGATACTTTCGCCAGATTGGATTCTTCCAACAGGATCAGTTGCGTGTTGCGCGCCACGCGCCGCGCGAACGGATCGGGCAATCCCAGTGCGAGCGTGTGCGGCAACACATTGATGCTGTTGGCGCCGGCGAGACCGGCGGAAAACGTCGCCATCGTCGCGCGCAGCATATTCACGTAAGGGTCGCGCCGGGTGAGCATTCGCCACGCAGTGTCGGCGGCGATAAACAACGGCTTCGGTTCAAGGCCGCAGGCCTGTTCGACGCGCGCCCATAACAGACGTAGCGCACGAAATTTTGCCAGTGTCAGAAACTGATCGGCATCGGCACTTAGCCGCGCATAGACCATGTTGCGCGCCTCTTCCAGCGCAACCCCCGTTGCCTCGATCGCCCGCAGATAGGCAATGGCGGATGCCAGCACGAACGCCAGTTCCTGCGCTTCCGATCCGCCGGCATCGTGGATTACCCGCCCGTCGGCGACCGCAAATGGACCCCTAAAACCCATTCCCGCGAGGCCTTTGACGGCGGCGGTGACTGCGGGCGCGATTTCGGCCCAGGCGTAAGGGCTTGAACCCCAGACCGCGCAAGCGCCGATCGGATCGAGGCCGAAGCGGACGTCGCATGCCGCTGCATCGATGCCCTTGCGCTGTGCATATTCGGCCAAATGGATCGCCGCCACGCGCGACTGCGGACCGACCTGAAGTTCTAGTCCTATGCCGGCATCGATCAAGACGCCGTCGAGAACCTTCGCGATCGCTTGCGCCGTTGGATCGAGCCCAAGGCCGTAGGCGCCATTGGCGTCGGCAAATACCAGCGTCAGACCGGTTGCGCCGTTTTCAAGATCGTGGAGCGCCTGCGCATTGGCCGCCGCCGGATCGGGATGATCGATGCGCTGCATGATCTGCCACGGCGCGGCGGCAGGCCGGCCGGCAATCGAGGCGGTATCGTGGGCGCGCCGGTAGATCGGCTCGATCCGCAAGCCGTCGTAGGTCTTGCCGACCAGCTTTTCGAACGGCGCGCCCTTCAGCACGCCGTCAACCAGCTTGCGCCAGTCGTCATAGGTCGCGGGCGCAAAATCCGCAGCAAGCGACAGGTCGTCAGTTGGTTTCATTTCGAGAGGCCGCTCCAAGGCGCGTTATTTGCTACCGAAATTGCCACGGGCCGACCGCCAAGCCAAACGGTTGTTTTGGCGTGATAGGGACAGGGTGAACGGTTCCTGCCTGTCGCGAACGGGTCGCAAGAAATCACCGTCCGCCAGGTTCAAGTGAGATCGGGCAGACGCTCGATGCCTTCGGTGGAAAGCTCAGCCAGTGCGGAAGCGACGCTGCGTCCGGCGATCACGCGGCCGGGCGCGATCTCTGCCAAGGGTACCAGCACGAAGGCGCGTTCGAACAAACGCGGGTGCGGCAGGGTGAGTTCCGGCTTTTGCATCGAGACGTCGTCATAGGCGATCAGATCGAGATCGAGCGTGCGCGGTCCCCAGCGTCTTTCATGCGTGCGGTCGCGGCCGAATTTTGTCTCGATCTTCTGCAGCGTGAACAAAAGCGCATGGGGGTCGAGGCTGGTTTCGATTTCGATGCAGGCATTGATGTAACGCGCCTGCCGCTCGCCTCCCCATGGCGGGGTGGCATAGTCGGATGACCGCGCCACAAGGGCTGCCTGCGTCATGCCGCAAATATTGGCGATCGCCTTCTGGAACGTTGCGCGGACATCGCCGACATTGCCGCCGAGTGCGATCACGACGTTAGCCATTACGGCTTCCGTGTGCGGGTCAGGACTACCCCGACGTCCTCGAAGATCGCCGCGATCGGCGCGTGCGGCTTGTGCACGGTGACCTTGACGGCGCTGACTTTCGGAAAGGCGGCCAGGATCGCATCGGCGACGGCGCCGGCCGCGCGCTCCAGCAATTTGTAGTTGGCATTCTTGAAGGCGGCGGTAGCGGTTGCCACGATGTTGGAATAGGAGACGGTATCGGCCAGACGATCGGTGCGCGAGGATTCCGACAGATCGGCGGAGAGTTCGAGGTCGATGACAAAACGTTGCCCAACCTCGGTCTCGTGATCCATGACGCCATGGCGGGCATGGATCACGACACCGGTAATGAAGATCGTATCGCTCATTCTTTGTCCCAAATCGCTGTTGCCACACGCAATGCTTGTACGGTTTCCGACACGTCATGGGTCCGGATGATCCGCGCGCCGCCGCGGGCTGCGATTAGATGCGCGGCGATCGAGCCACCGAGCCGCTGATCCGGCTCGGAAGGCGACACCGTGCCGATAAATCGCTTGCGCGAAGCCCCCACCAACAGCGGCAGGCCGAAGGTGTCGAGCTGCTTCAGCCGGGCGAGCACCATCATGCTTTGCTCGGGCGTCTTGCCGAAGCCGATGCCGGGGTCGAGCGCGATATTCTCGCGCGAAATGCCGGCCTCGGCTGCGATCGCGAGCGAGCGCGCAAAGAAGCCGGAGATATCCTCCATGATGTCGATGCCGGGATCGGCGCGGTCGCGGTTGTGCATGATAACGACCGGGCAATGTCGCGCCGCCACCAGCCTCGCCATCTCCGGGTCGCGCTGCAGGCCCCAGACGTCATTGGCGATGGCGGCCCCCGCATCAAGCGCCCAGGCGACGACCCCCGATTTCATGCTGTCGATGGAGACGGGAATCCCTAAGGAAACGACGTCCGTCAGGATCGGCCGCAGACGCTTGAGCTCTTCGTCCGTAGAGATCGGTTCCGCGCCATAGGGGCGGGTGGATTCGGCGCCGATGTCGATGATGTCGGCGCCCTCGGCGATCATGGATCGGGCCTGCGCCAGCGCGCGTTCGGGCACGACGAACTTCCCGCCGTCCGAGAACGAATCCGGCGTGATATTCAGCACCCCCATCACGGCCGGATACGGCCTGGACAACAGCGCCGGCCAAGCCCGGCGATTTGCCGAAGCGGCCGCGGGGGCGGCTCTGGACGAAGTCGCGATCATGCGGTCGCTTTGCGCGGTCCCCGCAGGCGAGTCAAGACGCGCGGCTCCCGGCGCGGCACGCCCCCGAGGCCTGCTCAGGCCCGCGCGCTGACCACGGTCAATAGGTAATTTTGGGCTGAAGCTTGCGCGCCTTGGCGATCAGCTGCTCGACCGACTTCTCGGAAGGGAGCACGCGGACGAGTTTACGCCTGATGTTCACTTCTTTCATGTTCTGCGCCAGGCGCCCCGGGTTGCGAAGGGCAAGCTCGCGGACCGTGGGAACGCCGGCGGCGCGCACCAGGCCTACCTTCGCCCTGCCCATGCCGGGAATCCGCATGTAGTCCGAAAAGTTTGCCCATTCCAGCAACTGCTGCTCGCTGATGCCGGTTTTCGCCGCGAGCATTTTGCGGCCTTTTACGGTCCGGGCCGCCTCAAGCAGTCTGTCGGTCGTGCGAATGCCCAGCGATTTCAGCTTGGCAGCGGCGAAGGACGGTAAGCCGTCAATCTCGGAAATGGGATATGTCATGGTGCTCGGTTTGAAAGGTGCGCTCAGGCGAACTGGCTGAGGCCCGGGGTCCCTGCGATGATCTCGCCCATTTGATCAGCTCCGATTTTGTCTCGGCCGAACCGGAAAAGTTCACGCGCGACGTTCTGAATCTCGGCCATTCCCAAACCAAGTCCCATCAGCCGGGTGCCGACGGCCATCAGGCCACCGCCCATCAGCCTTCCGAGACCACCTCCGTTGCTGGAGGCGGAGATCGCTGCTTCTGCGCCTGGGATATTGTCAATCAAGGCCTGAACCTTGTCGGAGGGTCCCTCGCTGCGAAGGAAACCCAGAACGATGCCGATGGTTTTTTCGGCCACAGCATCATCGATGCCAGCCTTTGTGGCCAGCCGCCCAATCAGTTCGTCCATAGTGCCCCGCCCTCAGCCGGTTTACCTGCCGGGTCCTTGCTTTCAATTTTATCTTGATCTTCTGCGAAACGAATTACAAGCGACCACCGCCCACTTGCGAGCGATTCACCCCCATTCGAGTGACGAGTGTTGCAGCAATGCAAGAGCAGGGTGCGGATTCCTGCCATGTTGGGTGAATTTCGTTCCAGCTTCGGCGGTGCCGAATGAGAAAACCGGTCGAATTCGCATCCCGCGAAGTGGATCTTCAATCTGCTCGCGGGCGTTGACGGTTTCAATCGACGGGCAAGATCCACTATAAATAGGGTACTTGGATAAATAGGGTACTTGGCGACCGTGCCACCGATGCGCGCGGCGAGGCGATGCAATGGCGACACCCGATACTCCGACGGCCGATACCGACAACGGGATTTCTGTTGGCAAGGGTGAGCAGCCGGCGTGGCTGACGCCTGGACTTGCCAATCGCCATGGCCTGGTCACGGGCGCCACCGGAACCGGAAAAACCGTCGCGTTGCAGGTGATGGCCGAGGGATTTGCGCGTGCGGGCGTTCCGGTATTCGCGGCCGGCATCAAGGGAGACCGGTCGGGCATCTCCGAAGTGGGCGAGCGTAAGGATTTCATCCTCAAGCGGACCGGCGATATGGGCCCCGGCTTACAGCCCGGCCAGTTCTCGACGGTGTCCTGGGATGTTTTTGGCGAACAAGGCCATCCGGTGCGCGCCACCGTCTCCGAAATGCAGCCGCACCAACACGCGGGGCAGAATGTCGACCGGCCAGGTCATTGCGCGAAGCGTGACACGCTCGGTCACCAACAAGGTGGTCGGCGGAGTGATCGCCGGCCTCGGAAAGTCGGTCGGCGGATCGACCGGCGGCTCGGTCGGCCGTGCCATCGTGCACGGCCCGTTTGGCGGGCTCTTGCGGCGATAGGAAGTCTGTTCATTGTGGCGGCATGATCTCCCTGTAATTTTTCTGGAAAGTGACATGTGCTGAGATATCCGTCGTTGCGAGCGCCGCTCGATATCCTTTACCTGGTCTGCTGTATCGTGCTGACCGCCGACGTTCTTGGTCCGGAAATTTTCGGAAACGGAAAAACAAAAGACTATCCGCTCTGGTTCTGGGCCGGGCAGCAGGTCCTGAAGGGCGGCGATCTCTATCCGAGCGATCCCAAGGCCTATTTCGATTTTCTCTATCCGCCGCTGTCGGCGATTTTGCTGGCGATCCCCAGTTATTTCGGCAAGATCCCGCTCTATTTCTGTTTGTCCGTCCTCAGTTCGGTCGCGTGGTGGATCGCGGCGCAGCTTTCGAACGAGATGACCGGGTCGGGGAGGGATCCGCAGCCGTGGTTGGCGGCGCTGCCGGCGATTGTCACGATTTCTTTTGTCTTCGACATGTTCGATCTCGGCCAGCCCAATCTCATTTTGCTTGCCATGATGTTGTTGGGGTTCCGGCTGTTGCAGCACGGCCGCCCGTGGGCTTCGGGAAGCATGTTTGCGCTCGCGACCGCGCTCAAGGCTTTCCCCATCGCCGTGTTTCCCTATCTGCTTTGGCGGAGGCAATGGGCATCGGCGGCGGGCATGGTCGTGTTCCTCGGGATCTTTCTGTTCCTCGTGCCAGCTCCGGTGCGCGGCTTCCAGCATAATCTCGCCGAACTGAAGAACTGGTACCAGGGAATGGTCGGCTCAAGTTCGGAGCAGGGTTTTGGACAGCGCGATGAGCAGAACTGGTCGTGGGTCAATCAATCGATCATTGCCGTGACGCATCGGCTGACGCGACCGGTCAACTACAATCAGAACGATCCGGCTACGGTGCCTGCCTACATGAATCTGGTCGATCTCGATTTCAAGACGGCCAACTGGGTCGTGATCGGAGTCTCGATCGCGATCGGTCTTGGATTTATCGCTGTGATGCCGCCCGGTTCGCGCCGCACGCCCCGCTCCGACGCCGAGGAACTCGGTATCCTGTTCTGCCTGATAATGGTGGCGTCACCTCTTGCCCGGCAGTATTATTTTATGTGGCTGCTTTTTCCGCTGACCGTCCTGATGCACCGGGCGGCCTATGATACCAGGGCAGCCGTGCGCATCGGTACCTGGACGGTGCTTGCGATCGCCGGCTTTCTGCTTGGCCTGTCGCTTCCGGTTTTTCCGCACGATCTGCAGGCCTTCGGAAACAACCTATGGGCCACCGCCGTGATTGTCGGCGGCCTGGCCTGGCATATTCGGCATCCGCTCCTTGAAGGCAAGACCAGTACCTTGTCTCTTTCGGGCAGTGCGCTACAGACCGGGACGAAGAACAACGAAGGCTAACCCAAGGAAGATCGTAAAATGTCCGCCATGCCGCAACTTCAGAAGGTCCTCGATCGCATCGACGCCGATTTCGACAACAGCCTTGAGAGGTTGTTTGCGCTTTTGCGGATCAAGTCGATCTCGGCCGACCCGGCCTTTGCCACCGAGTGCAAGGCCGCGGCCGATCACCTTTCCAGGGATATCGCGACACTCGGCTTTGCCAGTGAGGTGAGGCCGACCGCGGGTCACCCGGCCATCGTCGCCAAAAGCAACGGCAAGATCGGCAACGGCAAGCCGAGCGGCGCGCGGCCGCATGTCCTGTTCTATGGTCACTATGATGTGCAGCCCGTCGATCCGCTCAGTCTCTGGCATCGGCCGCCGTTCGAGCCGGTTGTCACCGACCACGCCGACGGGCGGAAGATCATCGTTGCCCGCGGCGCGGAGGACGACAAGGGCCAGTTGATGACCTTTGTCGAAGCATGCCGCGCGTGGAAGACTGTGACGGGTTCGCTGCCCATCGACGTGACCATCGTCATCGAAGGCGAAGAGGAAATCGGCTCCAAGAATTTCGTTGCTTTTCTCGAAAAGAACAAGGATGAGCTCAAGGCGGATTTCGCGCTCGTCTGCGACACCGGCATGTGGGACCCGGAGACGCCGGCGATCACCACCTCGCTGCGCGGTCTCGTCTATGAGGAGGTGAAGATCAAGGCGGCCAATCGCGATCTGCACTCCGGCATCTTCGGCGGTGGCGCGCAAAATCCGATCCGGGTATTGACGCGCATCCTCGGCGGCATCTTCGATGATGACGGCCGTATCACCATCCCGGGTTTCTATGATGGCGTGAAGGATGTCCCCGCCGACGTTCTCGCGCAATGGAAGAAACTGAACATGACGCCCGAAACCTTCCTCAAGCCGATCGGGTTGTCGATTCCCGCCGGCGAGAAGGGCCGTTTGCTGATCGAGCAGATTTCTTCGCGCCCGACCTGCGACGTCAATGGGATCATCGGCGGCTATACCGGTGAAGGTTCCAAGACCGTGATCCCTGCGGAAGCCTCGGCGAAGGTCTCGTTCCGGTTGGTGGAAGGACAGGATCCCGACAGGATCAGGAACGCGTTTCGCGATTATGTCACCGCACGGCTGCCCGGAGATTGCCGGGCGGAATTCACCGATCATTCCAATGCGCCGGCGGTCGCACTCGACTGGAACATGAAGCCGCTCGCCGCCGCCAGGCGCGCCCTGACGGAGGAGTGGGGCAAGGAGGCCGTCCTGATGGGATCGGGCGCCTCTATCCCGATCGTCGCCGATTTCAAGCGCACGCTTGGGCTCGATTCTGTGCTGGTGGGTTTCGGGCTCGACGACGACAATATCCATTCGCCAAACGAGAAATACGACTTGCGGAGTTTCCACAAAGGCATTCGTTCATGGGCGCGAATTCTGGCAGCGCTCGCGGAGGCGCCGCGCTGATCGCACCGCGCTTTCTTCCCCCTCTCCCCGCAAGAGCGGGGCGAGGGGAGCACACCGTTTTTGCCGCGACCACGCTTACGCTTTGCTTAGGGTGCTTAAAGCAAAAACGCCGCCCGGGATTGGGCGGTGTTTTGATTCGGTGTGCAGAGGTAGTTGAGGCGAACCCTACACCGGATTTTCGCAACTTTCAATTCTTGTAACTGGGGTCGAGGCGATCGAGTTTGCGCAGCAGCGCCGGCCACACCAGCGTGGTCGAGCGCAGTTCCTGCCGATCGGGATTGGCGAGCAGACTGGTGTTCTTGTCCACCACCGCCGGATCGACGGGATAGGCCACGGGTCCCAGCATTCGGGTACGCACCTGCATGGTGCAGGCCCGCTCCAGATGGAACATCCGTTCGAAGGCGGAGGCAACCGAGCAGCCGACCGTCAGCGTGCCGTGATTGCGCAACAGCATGTGATTCTTGTTGCCGAGATCTTTCTGCAGGCGCGGGCGTTCGTCGTGATCGAGCGCGATGCCTTCATAGTCGTGATAGGCGAGGTCGAAGGTGACGAGCTGCGCGGTCTGGTTCAGTGGCAACAGACCTTCCACGCAGCTTGCGACCGCGGTGCCGTCGGGCGTGTGCAGATGAATCACGCAGCCCGCGTCCTCGCGAACCTCGTGGATCGCGGAATGAATCGTAAAGCCGGCCGGGTTGATGCTGTAGGGGCTTTTGGTTAGCTGGTTGCCGTCGAGGTCTACCTTGACCAGGCTCGATGCGGTGATTTCGTCGAACATCAGCCCGTAGGGGTTGATCAGGAAATGATGTTCCGGTCCGGGAACCCGCGCGGAAATATGCGTGTCGACCAGATCGTCCCAGCCGTAATGCGCGATCAGGCGATAGCACGCGGCAAGATGGACGCGCTGGTTCCACTCGGCCTCGGTCATTCCCGACGGTACTTCCTTCAGGCGAGCTTCCGCTGGCGACATGATCGGTTTCTCCCGTTGAGCGGTTGATTTTCGAGCCTATTCCCGCTGGAGTTCCGCAGCAAGGCGCCGCGCCGGCGTGGCTGTTATGCGGATGCAACGGTGTCTTAAGGGGGCGGAATCGCCAGCAGGCTGGAGATGCTGCGTCCGCGGATATCGTAGACGCGGGCAAATACCACGTCGTCGCGCTTGATCTCCACCATCACCGGCGCGGTCAAGCCCTTGCAGTAGAACTCGCCGAGCGTCATCGCGAAGTCGGCGGCGTGGCTGTCCCATCCGATGGTGAAGTCCGCGCCGAGCGCGACCTGGGCAGGACGCTGCGGTCCGCATACCGCGACCTTCCATTTGCGCCCGCGCGGCGGGGCTTCATGCCGATCGTCGAGTTCTTCGCGCAGGCTGTCGGAAGCCTGTTTCAGTGCAAGGCCCCAATAGTCCAGCATGAAGCGATAATCGGCGCCGCGTACCGTGCCGGCGATATGATTGAAGTGGGTGTATTGGTAGGGGTGCAGCCGGATCATTTCGCCGAGCGGCAAGAGCAGGCCGAACGAAAATACGGCAAGAGCAACCGGTTGCCAGCTGCGGCGGTTTTCCTTCAGCCAATTCATTCCCCAGGCAAAGGCAGTGCCTGCGAGCACCGTCATCGGCGGAATGACAAAGATGAAGTGGCGAATGCCATTGTAAAGCGCCGGACGCTTGACCATCGCAACCGCGATCGGCAGCGCCGCCGCCAGCGTCAGCATCAAGAGGATCGTCTTGCGCCGGCCCGATACATCGGCGCGCGGCATCGCCACGAAAGTTCCGACGGCAGCGGCGATCGACAGGCCAAGCAATACTTCGGGGAGTTGCAGGGCGAACAGGGTCGGCAGATAAGACCACGGCATGTCCGGCACCAACACCGGTGCGCCGTCGAACATTTCCTTCCACGGTTTTTCGAAGAAGTGCGAAAAATAGGTTGCGGCCTGGAACGGATTGCCGGGCTCCATGATCGACCAGGGCCATATCAACCCCATGACGAGGTAGCCGAGGATCAATCCGGGCAGCAGTACATAGTTCACGTGGACGAACCGCCGGATAGCCTCGCGCGCGCCCTGCGTACGCATCTCCTCGATCAACATCGGGACGAAGCCGATCAGCGCGTAGATCAAGGCAAGCCCGCCGAGGATGCGCGAACCGATCGACAGTCCGGCGCCGAGGCCGACGATGAGGATCGTTCGCGGCGAGGGCTGAGGATATTCCTCCACCAGGCGGACCAAGCCGAGCATCAGAATCACCATCGCCACGGCGAACGGTGCATCCTTCGGATTCATGAACATGTGGCCGTAGAAGGTCGGGCACAGGGCCAGCAGCAGCAGGGCCGTTAGCCCGGCGAGCGGGCCGCCAACACGACGGCCGAGACGCCAGGTGACCGCAAGGCCGATGACGCCGACGACCGCACCGAGCAAACGGCGGGTTTCAAACAGCTCGAGCGGAATGACCTTGTGCAGCAATGCCGCGGCCATGTCGAAGCCGCCGCCATACATATAGAGATTGGCGAACGACAGCGCGCCGGTATCCTTGAAGCCGGAGCCATACATTCGCAGCAACAGATCGGCATATTCGGCGTGGGTGTAATCGTCCCAGCCCAGCCCATAGTCGCGGAAGGTGAGGCTCGCGACCAATCCAACCACAACCAGCACCACGATCGCCAGATCGTCGCAAGTCCGCTCTACCGAGCGCCGCGACGGCGTGTCGATAGCCGAGGTAGTGATCGATGACATGGCTATTGGTAACCCGGTGTCCCCTTTGGCCCAGTTGACGCCTTTTGGGCCTCATCCCCGGCATCCATATAGCGCAGTTCCATTACCAAGTAATTGGGAATTGTGGCGTAATTTCCCTAATGCAATGCAGCAATGGGATGGTTGGTTCCGCTGCTTGGGTCGAGAGCCCCGACCCGGCTGCAACCACTCCGGCGATTGCCGGTTGGCGGGGCGCGCAATATGACGGTATCGTGGCAATTGGGGCTTGCGAGCATTTTGAGCGCGGCCGAGGGGTAGCTTTGATGATGGTTGTGATGTTGGTCGCGGGGATTGGCTGCCTGTTGGTCGGCCTCCTGGCGATCGCTTTCGGGATCCCGGTCAAGGAATTCAGCTTTGGCAATACCCTGATCCTCACAGGTGCTGTCGCGGCATGCACCGGGCTGATCATCCTGGGATTGTGGGTCGTTGTTCGCGAGCTAAAGGGCATTGCCCACCGGCTTGGACCGGGCGTTCCCCTGGACTGGACGGGAGCCGCGCGGCATCAGTCGGCCGAAGGCGGCGGCTTTCTGTTCAGCCGCGACCGGCTGGATGCGGAGCACGCGGAGCCAGATACGCATCCGTCGGCGCCACCGCCCGCGCCGTGGCTTGATGAGGCGGCGGCGCGTGAGCGGCCCCGCAACGAGGCCCCACCAGCGCCGGACGAGGCCGCACCGGCTGCGAAACCGCGGCGCAATCTGATGTTTTCCTCCTCGTCGCGAAGGGAGCGCGAACGCGCGCAAGCGCGTGCCGCCGATCAATCCGGAACCGATGTTTCCCCCGCGCCGCCCGCCACGCCGCCATTGCCACCACCAGCACAAGAGACCAGCGAGCCGCCGCCGGTGACATTCGACGACGCCTGGCCGAAATCGGAACGCGCGAGATCCGCCGATGCTTCGCTGCAGCGGCGTGGTCGCACGCCGTCGACATTTAACGAGACCTCCGCCGGCGCCGCCAGCGCCGAGCGCCGTCCCGCAGCGGACGGAAACGAGAATCTGCCACCGGTGACTGTCCTCAAGTCAGGCGTCGTCGATGGAATGGCCTATTCATTGTACTCGGACGGGTCGATCGAAGCTCAAATGCCGGAGGGCATGATGCGGTTTGCATCGATTGATGAGCTGCGCGCTCACCTCGACCATCGCCCCTGAAGGCTCAAAATGACGGCGGAACGGGCCCGAAATTTTGCCGGCATGTTCTTGTCACCGTCCAAGTAATAAGTTCATATTCAGGAAGTAGTTCACAACTCCGGAAGCGTATTGGCGCGGCGGTTTGCTTGTCGGTCGTCAAGGTTCTCTTTCGTGATGAAGATCTTTATAAGGTTCACGCCATGACCGACACTGCAGGCAAGAATTTCATCGATCTGACTGCGAGTATTGTTTCGGCCTATCTCAGCAACAACCCGACGGCCGCGTCGGAAATTCCGGGCTTGATCAATCAGATTCACGCAGCCCTGGTGCGGGTCTCGACCGGCAGGGCCGAAACACCTCTGGAACCGGCCAAGCCCGCCGTCTCCGTCAAGAAATCGATGACCCCGGACTATCTGGTCTGTCTTGAGGACGGCAAGCGCTTCAAATCGCTCAAGCGTCATCTGCGCTCGCAATACAACATGACGCCGGAACAATATCGCGAAAAATGGGGTCTTCCGCCGGACTACCCGATGGTTGCGCCGAATTACGCGGTGGCGCGTTCGCAGCTTGCGAAGAAAATGGGACTTGGCCAGCAGCGTCGACGTCGGAAGTAACGCCAAGAGGAGCGCGCTTGAGGTTTGGCCTCAGGAGGCCGCGGCCAGCGTCTCGCGCGCATCGGCGCGAATGCGCTCCACCATCGCGCGCAGCCCGTTGGAGCGTTGCGGGGTGAGATGCTCGCGGAATCCGAATTCGACGAATACCGCGATGGCGTCGGTCGCCAGGATTTGCCGCGCCGTGTGGCCTGAAAAAAGTGTCAGCAGAATCGCAATCAATCCACGCACGATATAGGCGTCGCTGTCGCCGCGATATTTCAGCAGCGGCTCGCCGGTACTGCCGCGCTCGACCCGTTTGGAGAGCCAAACCTGGCTGGCGCATCCCTGCACCTTGTTCGCTGCGGAGTGCTCGGCGTCAGGCATCGGTTCGAGCGTCCGGCCGAGTTCGATGACGTACCGATAGCGGTCGTCCCAGTCGTCCAGCAGCTCGAAGTTTTCCCTGATATCGTCGATCGTCATCGCATTCCGCGTCCAATTCCTCAAACCATATATAGGGTTGAAGGCGGCCGAAAGCGATATTGCCGGGTCAAAAAGGAAATTGTTCCAGCAAAGGCAGGATCAGGGCGCAGACGGCGCGCCGCGCCACTCGATCTGCATATCATCAGCCGTCAACGTATCTCGCGGCGCCGTTTCCGCCAGCTCCGCATCCGCACTTTCCATGCTGCCGATCGAGCCGGTATGATCGGGCGGACGCTTGTCGGTGATGATCTGGTACAATTTGCGCGCGCCGGCCTGAGCGCGCTGGCCGATCACGGTCGCGGCCTGGCCGCCGACTTCGCATGCTGCCGGCTGGCGCTTGCAGAACTGACCCATGTCCGAGACCGCCGCAGTTGCGGCGGAGACGGCTTCGGACGCGCCAAGCTGCGGCATCTTGTTTGATTCAGGGGTTTTGTCTCGGGGCAACAGCACGAGCACGAGCCCAACCCAGAACACCAAGCGAAGCAGAAAAAACATCTCGCGACTCCGGCCGCCTGTTTCGTAGATTCCGCAGTTTCTTGATTAACAGCCGTCGATAAATCGCAAGTGTTTGCATTGAAGTTAAATCGCGAAGAACTTGCCAAAAATTCGAATGATTTGATTCGGCGTAAATTTTCGATTGATGCCGCTTTGGAGGCTTCAAATCACTCCAGCCCACGTCCACTATTTCGAAACCATACCGACACAATGCCGGAAACCCGGTGTTCACCATCCGCATTGATTGAACGGCCCCACGGTGTCCGAAAGCCCCGTGAAGATACGGTCTTCGGGTGCGAACTTAGGCGCCTTAGCGTTCGCTTAATTTCGCTCTGACACGGTGGGGTAACGATAAGGGGGCGTTCCGGCGCGTCTGTTCCACGCAAAAGCCGAGGCGCGAGAGCCGTGACCGTTTTGAGTATCATCCGCGATTGCCTCGATGCGCTGCTGCACCCGTCGGCACGGTATGACGCGTTGACGCGCGCGCGGCATCGCGCGTTCATCGCGCCGCGACTGCTTGGCAGCCTCGTGGCCTTTGCCGCCTTTCCGGTCTATCTGGCGATGCGAGGCGCGCCCACCGCGCTTGAAGTTGTGGCGTTCGCGTGGCTGACCGTGCCCATTTTGCTATCATGGTTTCTGTCGAGCACCGGCCGCTATGAGGGCGCATGCGTTCTTTCGTCGCTGGCGCTCGCCGGTCTTGTCATGACGCTGGCCATGACCACCGGCGGAATCGAATCGTTTGCGGCAATATGGCTCGTCGTCGTGCCGCTTGAGGCCGCACTTTCGACCTCGCGCCGCGTAGTTGCCTTTGCCTCCGCGCTGGCGGTGAGCTGTGCAGCGCTGTTGCTTCTCCTTGGGCACTTTCAGATGTTGCCGCCGGCAGAAGCGAATCCGGCGCTGCGCGCCGTCCTGACCGCATTCGGCATGGCATCGGCGATATTCTATGCCGCGGGTCTCGCACTCGGCACCGAGTCGCTGGCGCGCGCCAGCGTCTCGCTGCTCAATGTCGAGGAGGACCGATATCGTTTGCTGGCGCAAAACATGAGCGATGTTATTTCGCGCCATCGTGGCAACGGCGCGGTGCGTTTCATCTCGCCTGCCGCGGAGGCGATGTTGGGCGCGCCGGTTCCGCGGCTGCTCGGGCACGGCCTTTTCGACCGCGTCCACGTCGCCGATCGTCCGGCCTATCTCACCGCACTTTCCGATGCCGCGCGCGGTGGCGAGGCGCAAAGCGTCGAGTTTCGCCTCAGGCGCGATGCGTCGCGCGGCCGCGATCAGGGCGGGCAGGGGGATTTCATCTGGGTTGAGATGCGTTGCCGGCCGCTCGAGCTGGTGGCGGGAACGGAGTCTGCGTCCGAAGCCGAGGTGGTGGCGGTGATGCGCGACGTCACCGACCGCAAGAACCAGGAGCAGGCGCTCGATGTGGCGCGGAGCGCGGCCGAACAGGCGGATGCATCAAAGACCCGCTTCCTCGCCACCATGAGCCATGAGCTGCGCACGCCGCTTAACGCCATCATCGGCTTCTCCGAGATGATCGTTCGGGAAGACGTCCTGATGCTCGATGCGGCGCGCCGCAGGGAATATGCCCAACTGATCAATGATTCCGGCCAACATCTGTTGTCGGTGGTCAACGGCATTCTCGACATTTCCAAGATGGAGTCCGGCAATTTCGAGATCACGCCGGAGCCGTTCGCGCCGCGGGATGCGCTGGTCAATTGCTGCAATCTGCTCGCCCTGAAGGCGCGGGAGAATGCGATCGACCTCGTCATCCGCGCGCCGGACAATTTGCCGCCGATGACCGGCGATCCGCGCGCGTTCAGGCAAATAGCTCTGAATCTGGTGTCCAATGCCATCAAGTTCACCGAGCACGGCGGCAAGGTGACGGTTTCGGTCAGCGTCGAGGGATCGCGGCTGATGCTTCGCGTCGCCGATACCGGCGTCGGCATTGCGGCAGAGGATCTCAAGCGGATCGGTGATCCGTTCTTCCAGGCCGGCAAGACCTATCAGCGGCGGCACGAAGGCACCGGTCTCGGGCTGTCGATCGTGAAAAGCCTCGTCGGGCTGCACGGCGGCGAGATGACTGTGCAAAGCAAGATCGACGAAGGAACCACTGTCACGGTCACGCTGCCCCTGACGTTCTCGGCACAGGCCGCGCAACCCTCAAGCAATATCGCTATGCTTTCCCCGCCGTTGCGTTCCGCAATTCCCGACCAAGCTCACCAGGTGAAGAAAAGTGCCTAGGAAAATTTCAATTGATGACGACATGCCGCGCCGGCGTCGCGGCGCCAAGGCGATGGCGGTCGAGGCGGAAGCCGAGCGCTGGCTCGTGACGCGGATTTTTCTGCGCAATCCGAAAGACATGATTGCGGCGGCGATCGCCTTTGCGGCGGTCAGTGCCATCATTGCCAACGCCTTGTTTCTGCAAGCGGGGCGCCATCCGGCGCCGATGTTCGGCACAGTTACCGCCATGCCTGCGATGGCGCTGGCGCCGGCCAATCCGCTGCCGCGGCCGCGTCCTGTCGAGGCCGACGCCTCTCAATCCGAAGCAAAGCTTGCAGAGCCGAAAGCTGCCGATCCCCTGGCTAGTCTGGTCAAGGTCACCGGTGCGGCATCGGTCGTGCCGTCCAATGTTCCGCGACCGCCCGCGCTCGTTCCCGTCTCCTCGCACAGCGACGCCGCGGTCATTTCTGGCGCGGGCGCCCGACGGGTGGCGGCGGTGCAGCGCGCGCTCACGGAATATGGCTATGGCCAGTTGAAACCGACCGGCACGGTGGGATCGGATACCCAGGCCGCGATCCAGAAGTTCGAGCGGGCGCGAAAGCTTCCGCTGACGGGCCAGGTCTCCGATCGCCTGGTGCGCGAACTGACAGCGATGATTGGTCACCCGATCGACTAGCGTCACACGACCGGCTATCCTATCGTCGTTCGCATGCGATTGAAATCGAGCATTTCAATCTGATAGCGAAAAACGCCATATTTTACATGCCTTTTCTCATTTTCTGGTAACACTACGGTAACTTGGGTAACACTAACGGGCCTCGGCGGCGTCTTTCTGCCAGTCCGGGTGATGATGGCCGTAGACCTTCGTCAGAACCCCCAGCGACATCCCCAGTGCGTTCGCTGCATCCCAGGGTAGCACTCCCGCCCGCATCATCGTCGTCGCCCTAGAGTGCCTTAGAATGTGCGGCGTGACGTAGGTCGGCAGTTTGGCCTTGACCCTGACGCGCTCCCAAGAACTCACCGGGCGCTTGATCCTCTCCCCCCTGAAACTAATGACGTACTCGGCGCCCGCGCCGTCCATCCGCTTCCATCGCTTGAGGTGTGCCATCAGCCGTCGCGACATGCGAAGCGGCGGCGCCCGCTTCTTGGTCACGATCGTACCGCTCTCCTTGCGCAGCATGATCCCGGTCTTGAAATCAACCATCGACCACTTCAGGCTTGCGATAACGTCCCGTCTGGACCCCGTGTACCAGCCAACGATAAAAAAGCGGGCAAGATGTGGCGTTGTACGAGCAACCTTCAGGAACGCGGCCGCCTCAGATCGCGACATAAAGTTCTGCCTCGCCGACGGCTTCGCAGGCAGCGTGACAGTCGGGACAACTCGCAGGGGTCCATGCTCGCGATGCCAGTATTTTACGGCTGCATTCAGAAACGCTAACTCCCGCCTTGCGCAGGGCGGCGCCCGTCGGTGTGCCACATAGGCACGGCAGGTCTGAGCGGTGATCTCTGCTACTCTTTTGGTACCCCACCATCTGCCCAGCTTCCTTATGTCGTAGAGAATGTGACTACCGGAAACCTTGTGCACGAGATGCTCGGTCGAGTAGGCCGCTAGGACGTCGGCGATAAATGGCGTGGCGCTGTCTTTGACGATGTGCTTCGACGCGATGTAGTCGCCGAGGGCTTTTTCAGCGCGTCCAGCTTCATCAAGAGCGAAGCCTGTGCGGCTTCGGCCTCGGCCGTCGAGGATAGTCCATGTTCCTCGCCTCTTATCGAACCAGAGCCTCGGACCGGACTTGGGACGCGGCATAGCTCCTTCATCTCCCGCAAATCGGCAATGGTGGTGAAGTGCTGGCGCCCGATCTTGAACAGATTGAGTCTGCCCCGGCCATGCTCGGCCCGCAAGGTCGCAGGGGTGAATTTTCCCCCTACAAATTCCTCGCAAGCCTGCTCCAAAGTCAGGAGAGCACCGCAGTTTGCTGCGGCCTCAGTCTGCGCTTCGATCTCTGACCTCAGGTTTGTCATGCGCTCCGGCCGGCACATTGGCCCGACATTGGGAAGTACCATTAGGAAGGTTCGACGTTCGGTTCGTTAGACGGCACCATCCAAAAGAACGCCGATATGACGTTGCTACTTTCTAGAACCGCTCGCTCAAAGCAAGGGCTAGGTGCACAGTTTTTTCATCCTATACTCGGCTTTTTGTGTCCGCGGCGGTGTTCATCTGCGTCGGCTCCAGGCAAGAGCATTTAGCGGTGTATAAAATTTCTTGATCCAGCCTCATCTAGCCTGCCAATGTATCAAACGACGCTGATTAGGGTTATCCAAGCGGACCCGATTGGTCCCCTTCCTTGTTTTTAATGGGAAGTGCCAGGCGGTGGGGGCAGGCCCCGCAGATTCTTAAATCCCGGTCAATCCAGAAACCTCAACGGAGGGCGCACAGTCATGTCTGAAAACCAAAGCTATTGTTCTTGGCCGATCGACGGTTTTGTTCGGCTGAATTCGATTTTGGCTCCGAAAGGACCATTGCCGATCTCACGTTCATCCTGGTGGGCCGGCGTCGCCGCAGGGCGCTTTCCGAAGCCGGTGAAGCTCGGTCCGCGTATCACAGCCTGGCGGGTGAACGATTTGCGCACGCTGATCGACGACGCGCAATGATCGGCCCCAAAGAGTTCTATTGGGAAGCCTCGGCTGTTGTCATTCCTGAACAGGCTCCGATCTCCGTTTACCGCAACGAAGCCGGCGGCGTCGTCATCAGTCAATACCAATGGCCGGACGATCCGGTCTTCGTATTTGTGCTGCCGCACAACGCCGAGGCTCTTTGCAGAGCCATCCTCGACGCGGCTGAAGTCGATCTCATCATCTCAGCAGAGCATGAGGTCACGGCAAAAGACCCCACAGCAAACGACCGCCAGCGTCGTCACCGCGCAAAGCTGCGTGACAGTCACGGCCAACAGAACGTGACGGTCACGGCCAATCGGACGGACGAAATCGACGGAGATCACGAGGAAAGGGGTTCGGCGACCACAGCCTGAGTATTCGGCCGCGTTAGGTCGATCGTCAGTCTGCGATAGCGGGTCCGCTCGGTGGTTCCCGCCGCTATTGCCTCTGACGACCGGCCCCGCGCGAGAATTGCGACGGGTCGAGATCCGGCCATGATCCCGCCGCCGGCGAAATCGCTCATTCTGGAGCGTTTGCCGTTGATGAATGACCGCAAGGCGCCGCACTCAACGCGGCAGCGCGCCCGCGCTACACCGGCCAGCCCGGAAAGGAAACAAAGCCGGCTCCCGTGGCCCATAGGACCGGCAACCATACGGTACTGCGTACAACGCAGGACGGTCGAGAGGCGCCGTGACTCGTCACCGGGATGACCACCCGGACCGAGCGCGGTGTGAAAACGCCGGAAAAAGTTTTCAGGAGGCGTCGAAGGGACAATTCGACGAGCCTGCAATGGCAAAGGGATCCGAGTACTCGGCGCGTCGATGTGATGCGCTCCGGTTCGTCACCGGCCTCCGCTCGCTAAGACCGGAGGGAGGAAAGGGCGGAGCTATGGGCCAAGCACCCCTTGTTGGCCTCCACAACCCCGGTTTTGGCATGTCGCGGGCTAGCACTTGATAATGCACTACTGGCAGCACGGGGGGCTACCGGACGACAACACCCAACTGGCCACCATCGCGCGGATGACCGTTCTTCCAGATGCCTGGATGGAAGCATAAGCGCGTCGAAGAAGAAATCGCCATAGCGGAGGATATGCCCCTATACTCGTGCGCACTATTGGCCGTTCTCTAGCAGCCGGACAATGCGCTTTGAAGCGGTTGCCGCAGATGACTTGCATATCGCGCCCCGGCGGCGGCTGATCAAGCGTTTGACCGGAATTGCACCCATTCCCAGAGGGGTAGCAACCCGCTATCGGCTGGCTTGTCACGTTCGTACATGGCCGCCCTTACCTCGAACGGCAGTCGATGCGCCGCACCGGTCACAGTATTCGGCGTAGAAAACGTCCCTATCGATATTGAAGCTGTCGAACTTCCCGCGTTCAGAACGTGACCAACCGCCGCCGCAGGCGGGTTGGTCGCGCCTACCGGCGCCGACAACAAACCGAAACATACGAGGCAGATGGTAAGGCCTCTGGCTCTGCATTTGCACATAGAGCAAATCTCCCGGTCGATTTTGATTGTAGCACTATACCACAACTTACCGGCAGCCAGCCGGAACAGGGTGGACCAGCACCCGCAACTGGACCAGGGCCAAAGAGTATTCAATGATTTCATAGTGCTAAGAAGGAAACTGGACCACTGGACCAACTTGGTCCAAGTGAGCGCTCATCAGTGGTCGGCGGTCATCAGCCACTTGCTCGCCAATCGTGCGACATGCGCTCGCCGCGATCGAACCGGCGATACTTCTCGGCCGTCCATGCTTCCTGATCGCGCCACGCCTGAAATCGGCACCGGCGCCGGTTTGACAGGAGCATTTTCCACGCAGCCTCGAAATCGGCGCGGGCTTCGTCGAATGTCTCGGCCGTGGCGCGGGTGCATTCCCCAGGACGGGAGCCGGGATAGAGGCGCTATGGTTTAGGCATCAACGCCTCGACTTCCTTTTCTTCTTGGCAACCTTCTTAGCTGTCGCTTTCTTTACGGCTGACTTGGCTTTGGATTTCTTCTTTTTGGGCACGATTTTCTTGGCAGGCGCAGCAATTACGTCGATCATGTGCTCAAGTAAGGGTTTTTCGTCGTCCATGTCGCCCCTCCAGAATTGGATAAAGAGGGCAGGCTAACTGATCCGGTGAGGCTCTTTGTGACAGGGCACAGGGCCAAAAGGCGTCGATGTTGTTCAATCCGCAGTTGGGAGGTCTCGCATAGTGAACTCGATCTGACCGTCGGGAAGCTGCCGCCATTTCTCGACAACCGTCATGTACCCGACTTGCTGACATGGCTGACCGAGGATTTCGCGAGCTTTGCGACGGGCCGCGTCGATAGGCAGCGTAAATATTTCTGGCTGCCGCGTGCCGTGCATCCGGTCTGCCAAATCGCGGGGGCGAACGAGCATGTCAGACTTCCAAGCTGTAGTCTACGCCGCGATACCGATCCCGCGAATCCGACGCCGAACTAATCGGCCAATGGCGCTGGATGTCGCGGGCGATGCGAACCGCATCGCTGGGGCAATGCCAGCGGCTGCTTCGCCTCGCCCGCGCGACCGTCCACACCACCAATCTGTTCTGTCTCTGCTCTGTTCTGTTCTGGTCGTGTTGTCACGGTTGGGCGACACGGTAGCGTCACGCTTTGGCGTAACGGTCGCGTCACGGTCGTCACGCTTCTTCTTTGGTGTGATGGGTTTTTTACCGTCACTCTCGTCACGTTGACGGTCCCTGTATCGTTTACTTCGTGACGCTGAAGTTGGGTCCGTGACGTCCGTTACGCTTGCTGACGTCCTGGGCCCGGAGTGAGCGACCTGGGCATCGCCCGAGGGTGCCCCAGCTACGGACCGTGGTGACCGCTGGCGTTGCCCCTTCATTGCCCAGCGTTTCAATGCCGAACGTAACCGCCCACGACCTGGTTGGCGGGCTTAAATTTGGGGCGCTCTTGTGGGCAGAGAAAAAGCCGGCGGCGTGACACCGTCGTGCGGATAGGCGGTCGCAGGGGTTCCTCGCCAAGGGGCCGCGCCCTCAAAGTGGGCCGTTTTCGGTACGGCCTTGACGCTTCGCATACGACTTTGGGCCGGGCCCTCGCATGTAATGAAGCTCGGGCCGATAGGGATTGCGGGCGATTTGGATCAGCCCGCGCCACTTCGTCAAGATCACATTCGGGCGCTGCCAAAGCGTCGATGAGGGCTGCGCTCGACGCGCTCGAACGTGAGTTTCATATGCGCGTTCGCGGCCCACCTAACGCTGCGCTTCGCTGTCACGACACATATTAGTTTTAGTTTGCGCTCCAAATTCTTGTGCCATCGTCTTGCAACTGTTCTGCGAATGAGATGAAAGACTTTTGCGAACCTAATGTAGGCAAGCCGACAACCGCACAAAGGTTTCGGCCCTTGCTCTTTCGCGCCAATCATTTGTGATTTTCTGCCAACCGAGGGCTTCGGGGCCTCGGTCTTGTATGGCCGGCCACGCTTTCGCTCTGGGGAGCCGGCATCTTGGCTTTGACCCCTCTCTTCCGGCCACAATCGTCAACGTCGGTTTCTTCTCTGTCATGACTGCCCCCCATAAGCGCCGAGATGGACGCTGCGAAGCTTTCGATCAGAGCGATCGCGGTGCCAGGCGTTCATCAAGCATCCATACTTGACGCTCTGCGATCTCACGGAGCTACGCCACCTTGGCGGACACGCTTGGAAGCATGGTCGCTGCCGCTCCGAGAAGGGTAAACGTTGACAGTTTGGAACGCACTTTCGCCGATTAAAGAGGGCTGCGAGTAGGATCGCAGCCCTCAAGCAACCTCGCCCACGAGCCTCGCTGCGGGCTGCGGTGCCATCCGCGCGGGGCCAGACCCGTGAACGGTCTCTGACTCCGCAAATAGAAGGCAAGTCCGACAATTGAACAGATTCAGATTGGTCGCCGGGACAAATCTAACGAGCTCCGACCTACAACACTGCATCTCGATGCCGCAGTTCGGGCAAGTCGGTAATTGAAGGTCCAGCGAATGCTTCAGTAGGTCCATCACAAACCCTCCCCAGGTAGAGTGATGAAAGCCCCGATGCCCTACACGCGCGTCATCTGCCGCGCCGTTCGGGGCTTTTTATGGGCGGCATTGGGCCCACCTTTGGACATTTGCGACGTCTCTTGACCGCCGCGGGAGGTCCTCGCGAAGCCTCGCGAGCCCTCGACCACTCGCCCATGTCCAGAGCCGTTTGTGTCAAATCAATTGCGCTGCTGGGATATGTCTCAGCTTAGGAGGTGTCTCACTGGGTGTCCCAACCGCAGTCCCATCCGACTATGACGGCAAGTAGTCCCAGGAGCGTCCAAGCCTGGACGCGGATGCGGACAGTGCGGACTGGCGGGAGGTCACACGAATAGTGCTGCATTCCCGCCGTTGACGGAATGCCGAAAGGCTTTCGCTGAAAATTTGAAACAGGATTTGGTCCCGTCGCGGGGTTGGTAGGAATTGAGGGTGGCGTAGTCTCCGGGGTGATCAACCTCGAATCATCCGGCGTTGAAGCGTCGGACTGGAGACCACGCCATGACGAACAATATCACGAAGCCTGATTCTTTGCAGCCTGCGGCCGATAAGGCTGTTGATCTTTTCGACAATTGGTTCGACCCGATCGAGACTGAGGTTCGGGCTCGATCGCGTCAATTTATTGAAGAGCTGCTTCGCGGCGAGCTC
>Ga0209517_10002667_pt1 | contig 24838 bp, 21 predicted proteins | sample PeaSoiMetSII2010_FD_187695 | JGI IMG/M metagenome (GOLD analysis project Ga0209517, IMG submission 187695) | Peat soil microbial communities from Weissenstadt, Germany - SII-2010 (SPAdes) (version 2) | ecosystem: Environmental > Terrestrial > Soil > Wetlands > Peat | place: Germany... | reverse complement strand
TTCTTTCTGCAGGCCGACGCAGGCGTTCAGCTCGTCGAGTCCGTGGCACAGCCGGACTTCAACGCCCGGCGCTACGGCTTTTCCTGCGTCTTCGATTGCTGCCAAAGCGCCTCCATTTCGTCGAGGGTGGCGTCCTCCAGGCGGCAACCGGAGCGGCGGATTTCCTGCTCCAGCCACTGGAAGCGGCGCTTGAACTTGCGGTTGGTCTTCTTGAGCGCCGATTCGGGATCGAGCGAGAGATAGCGCGCGACGTTCACCAGCACGAAGAGCATGTCGCCGATCTCGTCTTCGAGACGCGCCTTCAGCTCTTCCCCGGGAACCACCGCCCCGGTGTGCGAGCCCGCGATGCCACGATGCGCCGGACGCGGCCCGGGAGCCGGAAAGTGCTCCAGCTCGTGCTTGAGTTCGGTGGTCTCTTCCGCGAGCTTGTCGAAGAGTCCTTCGACGTTCGGCCAATCGAAGCCGACGTGGGCCGCGCGCGAGCTGAGTTTGTAAGCCTCCAGCAACGCCGGGATCGCCGACGAAACTCCCGCCAGCACCGACTCAGGCTTCGCCTCTTCTTTCGCCGCCTTGCCGCCGCCGGCCTCGAGGCGCTTCTTCTTTTCTTCCGCTTTCAGGGCTTCCCAATTGCGGAGGACATCGGCGGAGGTCTCGGCCTTCACGTCGCCGAAGACGTGGGGATGCCGGTTCACCAGCTTGGTGGAAAGCCGTTCCAGCACGTCGTCGATGGAGAAGCGGCCGTCTTCCTGTGCCATCTCGGCATAGAACAGCACCTGCAGCAGCAGGTCGCCGAGCTCGCCTTGCAGTTCGTCCCAGTCGCGGTTGTCGATAGCCTCCAGGACCTCGTAGGCTTCCTCCAGAGTGTAGGGCTTGATGGAGTCGAAGGTTTGCTCGCGGTCCCAGGGACAGCCCCCGGGCGCGCAGCCGCGCCATGATGGAAACCGCACGCTCGAATTTTTCGCCGGTGGACATGGAAGGACTAATCTAGCAGACTCACTCGGAGGAGTCAGGAGTCGGGAGTCAGCCAAACCTACCCCTGACCCCTGACTACTGACTCCTGACTACTTCGCGGGCTATTCCATTTCGGCTCTCTGAGCCTTGGCCGAAACCCCTTGCCCACTTGAAACTTCCCGCGCCCGCCACTACAACTGACAACTGGCAACTGCTCTTATGATTCGCGTCGTCTTTCTCTGGCACATGCACCAGCCGTATTACAAGGATCTGGTGAGTGGTGAGTACCGTCTGCCGTGGACGCGCCTGCACGCGCTCAAGGATTATTACGGCATGGTCAAGCTGCTGGACGAATTCCCCAACGTCCACCAGACCTTCAACCTCGTGCCCTCGCTGATCGCGCAGATCGAAGACTACGTGGCCGGCACGGCGCAGGACCCGTTCCTCGAAGTCGCGTCGAAGTCCGCCCTCGAACTGGCGCCGGCCGACCGCCGCTTCGCACTGCAGTACCTGTTCCAGGCCAACCCCATGCACATGATCGGGCGCTACCCCCGCTACCGCGAGCTGTTCCAGCAGTTCCGCAGCATAGGCGAGAACCTGGACCGCGCCGTGAGCTCCTTCCGCCCGCAGGATTTCGCCGATCTGCAAGTGCTCTCGCAGATCGCCTGGTTCGACGAATTCTTTCTGGAAGACAAGGAAGTGGCGGCGCTGGTGCGCAAGGAGCGCGGCTATTCCCGCGACGACCAGTTGCTGGCGTTGCGCAAGCAGAGAGAGCTTCTCGGGCAGGTGCTGCCGGCGTACACGGCCGCGGCGCGGCGCGGCGGCATCGAGATCTCAACCTCGCCCTTCTACCATCCCATCCTGCCGCTGGTGTGCGACACCGAGCAGGGCCGCGTCTCCTCGCCCGGGCTGCCGCTGCCGGAGCAGCGCTTCCGCCATCCCGAGGACGCGGAGGAGCAGCTTCGCCGCGGACTGGACCTGCACGAGCGCGTTTTCGGCGTGCGCCCGCAGGGGGTGTGGCCGTCGGAGGGCAGCGTCTCCGAGGAAGTGGTCGCCATCGCGGACAAGCTCGGCGTCAAGTGGATGGCCACCGACGAAGGCGTGCTCGGCCGCTCTACCGGCTACTTCTTCAATCGCGACGGCGATGGGCGCCTCCAGGGCGACGGCGCCGACAAGCTCTACAGCCTCTACCGCTATCAGAAAGCTCAGGCCGGGATGTACATGCTGTTCCGCGACCACACGCTCTCCGACCTGGTCGGGTTCGTGTATTCGGGCATGGCCGCCGGGGACGCCGCCAGTCACCTAATCCATCGCATTAAGGATTGCGCGCAAGCGGTTGGCGGCAAGCGGCGTGACATCATGGTGCCCATTATCTTAGACGGCGAAAACGCCTGGGAGTACTACCCGCAATCGGGACGCGAGTTCCTGCGCCGCGTCTATGACGCTATCCAGCGCGACCGCGACATGGAGGCGGTCACCGTGAGCGAGGCCATCGCCCGCCAGGGTCCGTTCCCGCGCCTCAATTCGCTGGTGCCCGGCTCCTGGATCAACGCCAACTTCAACGTGTGGATCGGCGCGCCCGAGGACAACCGCGCCTGGGACTATCTGAGTTCCGCCCGCGATTTCTACGCGCGCACCGCTGCCAGCGCGAGCGAGCCGGCGCGGCGGCTGGCCTTCGAGGAGGTGCTGATCGCCGAGGGCAGCGACTGGAACTGGTGGTACGGTCCCGAGCACCACTCCGCCAACGACCGCGACTTCGACGAGCTCTACCGCAAGCACCTCTCCAACATCTACCAGGCGCTGGGGGCTTCGCCGCCCGACTACCTGGCGCAACCCATCGCTGCCGCGGAGGCGCGGCCTTACTTCACGCCCCAGACGGCGTACATCCATCCCCGCATCGCCGGCGCTGCGATGCGCTATTTCGACTGGATCGGCGCCGCCATGTACACCGCCGACCGGCGCTCCTCGGCCATGCACGGCAAGCAGTTTCTGCTCGACTCCGTCTACGCCGGGGTGGACGAGAAGTTCGTCTACGGGCGGCTGGATTTCATCGGCGAGGTTCCGGAAGGTAGCTTGGAGTTGGTGGTCAATTTCGAGCGGCCGCCGCGAGCCGCCAAACAAAAAGGCCGCGAGCTGCGCCTCGACGTCACCATCGCCAACCGCGCCATCGTGTCCTCCAAACTGACCTCCGGTGAGCAAGGCGCGGCCCTCACAGATTTGGCCCAGGTGCGGCTGCTCAAGGTTTTCGAATTCAAGCTGCCGCTCTATGCGCTCGAAGCCGTGCAGGGCGACCGCGTGCGCCTGCGCTTCAGCCTGTGGCGCGACCGCCTGCCCATCGACGCCCTCCCGGTCGAAGGCTGGATCGAGCTCCAGCTCCTGCCCGATGAGGAACTGCGAGCCGCGGCTTACTGAGCAGGGAGTAGGGAGGAGGAAGACAGTGTGGAGCAGGCCTTCATTCAGGCCGGCATTAATCCGTGCGCGCGAAGCGCGCGGTAGAGCGTAGCCCACGGCGCAAGCCGTGGGTCCAATAAGCGATGAGAGCTGAGCCCGCGTAGCGGGCGTAAGAATCACCTCCACAGGAACGGGAGGCCGTCCTTCCGCAGCAATGCGATGAATTCCTCCTCATCCCAGGCTTAACTAGCGATGCGGCATTTCTTACGCCTGCTGCGCAGGCTGGCGGATTCCATTGACCTCGTCCCACGGCTTACGCCGTGGGCTACGATCTCACGCGCGCTTCGCGCGCTGGCAAACTTCTTCGTGGAGAAACTCTCCCCTAAACCAATTTTCACAAATCACCAATTCTGTGAATAATCATCCTGTGCTCCGCGCGCCCGGGTTCTCCTACCGCAACCAGGAACTCTACTGCGAACGCTTGCCGCTCACCGCACTGGCGGCGAAGTTCGGCACGCCGCTCTACATTTATTCGGCGACGACCATCCGCGAGCGCTTCCGCGCCTTCGATCGCGCCTTCGCCCGCGCGCGCCACACCGTGTGCTATTCCGTCAAAGCCAACTCGAACCTGGCGGTGCTCGGGCTGCTGCACCGTCTGGGCGCGGGCTTCGACGTGGTCTCTGGCGGCGAACTGGCGCGGGTGCTCAAGGTGGACCGTCGCGCCGGAGAGGATGTGGTCTTCTCCGGCGTGGGCAAGACTTCCGCCGAGATCGCCGCGGCCCTGCGCGCCGGCATCCTGATGTTCAACGTTGAAAGCGAGAGCGAGCTGGCGGTTTTAGCTCGCACAGCCGCGCGCGCCAGGAAGAAAGCCCGGGTGGCGCTGCGCGTCAACCCGCACATCGAGACCGAAACCCATCCTTACATCTCGACCGGGCTGCGCGAGCACAAGTTCGGGGTGGCCATCGAGCAGGCGCGCGAGATCTATGCTCGCATCCGCGAGGAGAAGTACCTCGAAACCGCCGGGATCAGCATGCACATCGGTTCGCAGATCACCGACATGGAGCCCTTCCGGCAGGCGATGCTGCGCGTGGCGGAGCTGGCGCGGCAACTCACGGCTGACGGCCACCGGATCCGCTACGTCGACGCTGGTGGCGGCCTGGGAATCTCCTACCAGGGCGAAGAGGATTTCGCGGCTCGCGTGCAGGCCTACGCGCAGGCGGTGCTGGCTCCTCTGCGCGGCTTGAGGGTCCACCTGCTGCTCGAGCCCGGGCGCGCGCTGGTGGGTACGGCGGGCGCGCTGCTGACGCGTGTGCTCTACGTCAAGACCAACGACCACAAACGCTTTGTGGTGGTCGATGCGGCCATGAACGACCTCCTGCGGCCGGCGCTCTACGCGGCCTACCATGAGGTCGTGCCGGTCGTGAATCGCGACGGCACGAGGCGCGCCGAGGTGGATATCGTCGGCCCCGTGTGCGAGACCGGCGACTTCCTGGCCCGCGACCGACAGATGCCGATGCTGAGCGAGGGAGAGCTGCTCGCGGTGCTGGATGCGGGCGCCTACGGCATGTCGCTGGCGTCGAACTACAACACCCGCGGCCGCCCGGCGGAGGTGATGATCGAGGGCGCGAAGGCCCGCCTCATCCGGCCACGAGAGACGGCGGCGGACATGATGCGGGGGGAGAGAAAGTAGTCAAGAGTCGGGAAACAACGCCGGCGAGACGCCGGCGCTACCGCCTCCGCTATAATCTCCTTAAGTTGAAACATCCCTTCGTCATCGCGGCGCTCATGGTGGCAGCGCTCGCGCTTCCCTGCCGGGCCCAGCGCGAAGCTCTCCCGGGCAAGACTCTGCTGGTGATGCCCTTCCAGAACAACTCCAAGGTCCCGGGGCTGGATTGGGTCGGAGAATCCTTCCCCGAGGTGCTGGGCGGGCGTCTCAGCGGCTTCTTCGTCATCGACCGCGCGGATCGCCTGAACGCCTTCGACCGCATGGGGCTGCCCGCCAACCCGCGCCCCTCGCGCGCCACCGCCTACCAGATCGCGCAAGCGATGGAGGTGGACTACGTCATCCTCGGCAGCTATGTCTATGACGGGCAGAGCTTCACCGCGCGCGCCCAGGTGCTGGACATGGAACGCCTGCACCTCTCGACGCCGGTGGTTGCGTCCGGCTCGCTGCCGTCTCTGATCCAGGTCGAGACCCTGCTGGCGCTGAATCTGATGCACCTGCTCGCGCCCACCCGGGGCACCACGAGCACCGAGTTCCTCTCCGCCCAGCCTGCGCCCCGCCTGGATGCTTTCGAGAACTACATGCGCGGCCTGGTGGCTACCTCGCGCCAGGAGAAGATCGCGCGCTTTCGCGACGCCGTGCGCCTGGACCCCACGTACAGCCAGGCCATCTTCCAGTTGGGCAAGACCCTCTACGAAGGACGCGAGTACGCGCCCGCCGTTGCCTGGCTGGAACGTATCTCCCCGAATGACCTGCTGGCCCGCGAGGCCAGCTTCTATCTCGGCATCTGCGAGTTTTATCTGGGCCAGTACGAGAAAGCGCAGAACGCCTTTGACTTCGTGGCCGCGCGCCTGCCGCTGATTGAGGTGTACAACAATCTGGGCGTGGTGGCGGGACGGCGCGGGCAGAAGTCGGCGGTCCACTACTTCGAGCGTGCGGTGGAGGCCGATCCCAGCGACAGCGACTACCGTCTCAACCTGGCCATCGCCCTGGCGCGCAACGGAGACTTGGCCGGCGCCGCCCACCAGTTGCGCGAGTTGCTGGTGCTCAACCCCTCGGACGGCGAAGCCAAGGCGTTGCTCGAGGCGCTTAACCGTCCGCCGGTGATGGCGGGAACGGCCACCACTCCGGCCGCCATCCGGCCGGCGGAGGTGAAGCTGCCGCTGGAGCGCATCAAGCGCAATTACGATGAGGCCTCGTTCCGCCAGATCGCCTTCGAGCTGGAGAACCAGAGCGAGATGAAGCTGGCGGACAAGCCGGCGCGCGAGCACGCCCAGTTTCACGTGGAGCGCGGACACGAACTGCTGAACCAGGGCTTTGTGGGTGAAGCTGAAAAACACTTCCGTGAGGCGGTCATCCTCGACCCCACCAATGCGGCGGCGCATCTCGGCTTGGCCAGGATCCTGGCCGCCGGCCATCCTCCCGAAGCGCGCGCCGAAGCCCACAGCGCGCTCATCCTGCAGCCCTCCGCCGAAGCCTGGCTGATTCTCGCGCAGCTCGATCTGAGAGACAATAATGCTGAGGCCGCGCGCCAGGACGTGGAGCACGCCCTCGAGCTCGAGCCCGCGAACTCCGCCGCGACCGCGCTGAAGCGCGATATCGCAGCGCGCCTCGCCGACAAATCGCCCACGCTGGCGCCGCAATAAGAAATGAAAGCGCCATTCAAAGCCGTTGTTCTGCTGGTCGCCGCGCTGCTGCTGGCTCCGGCTCTGGCGCGGGCGGACGTGCTGAAGATCGAAGTCCGCGACACCATCCATCCCATCTCCGACGAGTTCATCGGTCGCGCCCTCGACCAGGCGGCGCGCGATCACGACGAGGCCGTCATCATCGAGCTCTCCACCCCCGGCGGCCTGCTGGATTCCACCCGATCCATCATCGAGAAGATCCTGGCTTCGCCGGTGCCAGTGATCGTTTACGTCGCGCCCAGCGGCGCGCGCGCGGCTTCGGCGGGCTTCTTCATCCTGGAATCGGCGGATGTCGCCGCCATGGCTCCGGGCACCAACACCGGCGCTGCGCACCCGGTGGTCTTCGGCGGCGAAAAGATGGACGACGTGATGAAGGCGAAGATGGAGAACGATGCCGCCGCTTTCATGCGCTCCTTCGTCTCCAAGCGCGGACGCAACCTGGAGCTGGCGGAATCGGCGGTGCGGCAGTCCAAGAGCTTCACCGATCAGGAAGCGCTCAAGGAGCACCTCATCGACGTCATCGCTGCCGACGTTCCCGACCTGCTCAAGCAGCTCGACGGCCGCAAGCTGACGCGCTTCAACGGCTCGACCACGGTGCTGCACCTGGCTAACCAGCGGGTGCAGTCGCTCGAGATGTCGCTGAAGCAGCGCATCCTCGACTTCATCATGGATCCCAACGTGGCCTTCGTCCTGTTCGCCATTGGGATGCTGGCGCTCTACGTCGAGTTCAACCATCCCGGCGCGATCGTTCCGGGGGTGGTGGGCTTTATCTTTGTCCTGCTAGCCATCTTCGCCTTCAACATCCTGCCCACGCGCCACGCCGCTCTGATCCTCATCGTGGCCGCGTTCGTGATGTTTATCCTCGACGCCAAGTTCGCCACCCACGGCGCGCTCACCGTGGGCGGCATCGCGCTGATGATCCTGGGCGCGCTGCTGCTGGTGGACGCTCCCATCCCCGAAATGCGCGTGCGCCTGGTGACGGCGCTCGCGGTCAGTGTGCCCATCGGATTGATCACCGTTTTCCTCGTGGGCCTGGTGATCAAGGCGCGGCGAAGCAAGGTAGTCACCGGTTCTCAGGGATTAATCGGCGAAATCGGCGTGGCGCAGAGCGCGCTTCAGCCCGAAGGCAAGGTGTTCGTCCACGGCGAGCTGTGGGACGCTGTCTCTTCTGCGAACGTCGCCCCCGGCGAGCGGGTTCTGGTGAAGCGCATCGACGGCCTCCGGCTCTCGGTCGAGCCGGTGAAATGAGAAACCAAAAGCAGCCACGGATTTGCACGGATGTTTCTTTTGCTCCGTGCTTATCCGTGTAGATCCTTGGCCGCCTTTCCCTACGCCCTCCTCCCTGCCTTGATACAATCTTGTCGTCGCTCTGGAGGTTCCCATGCCTGAAGGCTTCGGAGTTATCATCATCATCGTCATCGTCGGACTCTACCTGCTGAGTTCGATCAAGATTCTGGCCGAGTACGAGCGCGGCGTGATCTTCCGTCTCGGCCGCCTGCTCCCCACCGCCAAGGGCCCGGGCGTGATCCTGGTGTTCGCGCCGGTGGACCGCATGGTGCGCGTCACGCTGCGCCAGGACGCGCTGGAGGTCCCGCCGCAGGACGTCATCACCCGCGACAACGTCACCTTGAAAGTCAACGCGGTCATCTTCCTGCGCGTCATCGATGCCAACAAAGCGGTGGTCGAAGTCACCAACTACCTCTACCAGACTTCGCAGTTCGCGCAGACCACCCTGCGTTCGGTGCTGGGCGAAGTGGAGCTCGACGAACTGCTCTCGCACCGCGACAAGCTGAATACGCGCATCCAGTCCATCCTCGACCAGCACACCGCGCCCTGGGGCGTGAAGGTGGTGAACGTGGAAGTGAAGCAGGTGGATCTGGACGTGACCATGCTGCGCGCCATGGCCAAGCAGGCGGAGGCCGAGCGCGAGAAGCGCTCGAAGATCATCCACGCCGAAGGCGAATTCGCCGCCGCCCAGCGCCTGTCGGATGCCGCGCACGTGCTCGCCGCCGAGCCGATGACCATCCAGCTTCGCTACCTGCAGACGCTCACCGAGATCGGCGTGGAGAAGAACACCACCATCGTCTTCCCGCTGCCGCTCGACCTGTTCACCGACCTGGGCAAGCTGATGCAGCAGGCCGTGAAGCCGTCGAAGTAGCGTGGTCAAAGCGGCCACGGATCTACACGGATAAGCGCGGATCGAGAACTATGTCCGTGAAGATCCGTGTGAGTCCGTGGCGTTTTGGCCTGCGGTTCAGGAGTGATAATGCCTCTGCCCGAATCCCTCGCCGGGCGACTCGCGACCCAGCTTGAGTCGCTGAACCTGGTGCTGGGTAACGCGACGCCAACGGCGCTAAAGACGCGCCCGAAATCGGGGAAATGGTCGGCGCACGAGAACCTGGCGCACCTAGTGCAGCATCATAAAGCGACCATGGAGCGCATCCGCCGCATCCTCGCGGAAGACCGTCCGCAGTTGCCCAGCTACAGCGCGGAGAAAGATCCCGACTGGCCGGCGCTCTCCGCCGAGAGCACGGAAGAAGTCCGGCGCAAGCTCCTGGCCGCGCGGCACGAGATGCTCGCGCTCACTAACGGCCTTTCGCCCGAGCAGTCGTCGCGGATCGGCATTCATCCCGCCCTCGGTCCCATGACGCTGGCCCAGTGGCTCGACTTCTTCCTCATCCACGAAGCGCACCATCTCTATGCGGCCATGACGCGCGCCCGCGGGCGGGAGTAAATGCAAAAACGCCACGGATTTGTACGGATCTCCACGGATATCGTTCTTGATCCGTGTTCATCCGTGTAGATCCGTCGCTGCTTTCTCAGCGCTTGCTATACTGCTCGGTCGATGCTCAAGCAGACACTGGAAGAAGGACGGCGCCTGGCTGATGCTGCGCTGGAGCGGCTGTTGCCGCCCGCTGCCGACTATCCTTCGATCATCCATCGAGCGATGCGGCACAGCGTGTTCGCCGGCGGCAAGCGGCTGCGTCCCATCTTGGCCATGGAGGGCGCGCGGCTCATCGCCGCCGCGCTGCCGGAAGGGGTCGAGGAGTTGGGTGCGGCGCTGGAGATGCTGCACACCTATTCGCTGATCCACGACGACCTGCCGGCGCTCGACAACGACGACCTCCGCCGCGGCCAGCCCACCTGCCACAAGGCCTTCGGCGAGGCCATGGCCATCCTCGCCGGCGACGCCTTGCAGACACGCGCCTACGAAGTGCTGGCGCGGCTGCGCTGCGCGACCGAGCTCCGCGTGCGCATCATCGCGGAAATCGCCCGCGCCACCGGCACTATCGAGGGCATGATCGGCGGACAGGTGATGGACCTTGAAGCCGAGCACACACGGCCTGATGCCAAGACGCTCGAGTACATCCACCGCTCCAAGACCGCCGCGCTGATTACCGCCAGCGTGGTGAGCGGTGGCATCTACGCGGGAGCTTCCGAGGCGCAAGTGGACAAGCTGCGCGCGTTCGGGCGCGCCGTGGGCGTCGCCTTCCAGATTGCCGACGACGTGCTCGACGTGACCCAGTCCTCCGAACAACTCGGCAAAACCGCTGGCAAAGACGTGGCCAGCGAAAAGGTGACCTATCCGGCGCTGTTCGGGATCGAAGAATCACTCCGCAAGGCCGACGAGTTGGTGGACTCCGGCTGCGCCGCGCTGGACTCATTCGGAGCACGGGCCGAGACGCTGAAAGCGCTGGCTAGATTCTTAGTGGAACGAGAGAAATGATTCCGCCTATCGCTATCCTGGCCATCGCCGCCCATCGGGACGACGTGGAGCAGACCTGCGGCGGCACCCTGCTCAAAATGGCGGAGCGCGGCCACCCGACCGGCATCCTCGACCTCACCCAGGGCGAGCTGGGCACGCGCGGCACCGCGGAAGACCGTGCGCGCGAGGCGGAAGAAGCGGCGCGTATCCTGCGCGTGGGGTGGCGGCGCGCCCTCGACATCCCCGATGGCCGCGTGGAGAACACCTGGGAGAACCGCCTGAAGATTGCGCGCGTGATCCGCGAAACCCGGCCCCAGGTGGTGATTCTTCCCTACTGGCAAGGCCGCCATCCCGACCACTACACGACGTCCGTTCTGGGCTACGAGGCGTGCTTCCTCGCCGGACTGGCCAAGCTCGAGGTCGACGGCCTCGCTCCGCACCGTCCGTTCAAGATCGTTTACGCCACGCTCTACTACGACGTCCGCCCAACCTTCGTGGTGGACATCACGGAGCAGTTTGAAGCGCGGCTCGAGTCCATCCTGGCCTACAAATCTCAGTTCACCGACCAGGAGGCCGGACAAGGCCTCTTTCCGGCGCAGGCCGAGATCCGCGAACGCGTCGAGGCCATGGCCCGCTTCTACGGCCTGCTCGCCGGCGTGAAGTACGCTGAACCCTTTGTGCAGAAGGAAGTCGGTCTGGTGGAGGACCTGGCGGCGATCCCGGTGAAATCGATCTAGCGAAACCACTACAATCGCTCGCGTGTACTCTGCCAAACTGCTCGACCACTTCGAGCACCCGCGCAACGTGGGTGAGATCGCCCGCGCCGACGCTTCAGCGCGGGTCGAGAACCCGGCCTGCGGCGACATCATGCAACTCACCCTCAAGCTGGCCGCCGGGCGCATCGCCGAAGTCCGCTACCGCACCCGCGGATGCGTGGCCTCCATCGGCTGCGGCTCGGCGCTCACAGAGATGATCCTCGGCCTGACGCCGGCGCAGGCGGCGGCGCTCCAACGCGAAACCGTCGTCGCTGCGGTAGGAGGCCTGCCGAATGAATCGATGCACGCCAGCCATCTGGCGCTCGACGCGCTCAAGGCAGCGCTGAAGCAGCTTGGCTCTTAGCTCTCACGCTACTTCGGCGCCGGGCTCTCCGCGAAGTGCGCCAGGTCTTTGAGCATGTCGTAGGGGAGGCTGGTGATGCCGGCGATCTTGCGACCGTTGATAAACACTGTGGGAGTGCCGCTGACGCCCACCGCCTTGCCAAGTTCAAGCGAGTCGCGAACCGCCTTGGCGGTCTCGGGGCGGGCGGCACAGGTGGCAGCGCGCGCGGCGTCGGCGCCGGCAGCAGTGGCGTGTTCTTTCATCTTGGCATCGGCGTTCTGAGAATCGATGTTGAGCTGGTCGTCGTAAACTCCGTTCACAAATTTCCAGAAGGCCTCGTTGTTCTCCCGCCCGACGCACTGCGCCCAGGTGGCCGCCTTGAAGGCCCAGGGATGCGCCGCTTCGATGGGAAACTGCTGGAAGACGAGACGCGCGTTGGGGAAGTCGCCCAGCAGCTTGTCGATGACAGGTTGCGCCTGCTTGCAGTGCGGACATTCCAGGTCGCTGAACTCGACGATGGTCAGTTGGGCGCTAGCCGGCCCGCGCGCGATGCCGGTGGTGCTGGTGGCCAGATCCTTGCGCATGGGCGCGAACGGATCGGCGCCGAAGGGGATGATCTCTCCAGTGAACGCGTGTTTCTCGTCCGGCGTGACGTAAAGTACCATCTGTTGCTGCTGCCCGCCCTTCTCCAGCACCAGCAGAACCTCGGCGAAGCCGGGCACCTCCGCCGGCTGGATACGCGCCACCTGCCAGGTGATGCTGGGGTCGTAGCCGAACCAGTGCCGCATGAACGACTCCACGGTGTCCTTGGAAGGCAGCTTCTGTGAAGAGGGTGCCGCGGGCAAGCTGGTGGTCGTCGCGGCCTGCTGGCCCCAGCTCGCCGCCGCCAGCAATACGATCAGGAGGAACAGCGCACGCTGCATGATGTCCTTTCTCATACGTCGGATTTCTGGGCGATGGGGAAACGCCGTCCCATGCCGAAGGCTTTCTCGGTGATCTTGATGCCGGGCGCGGCCTGCTGGCGCTTGTACTCGCTGCGCTCGATCATGCGCGCCACCTTGCGCACCAGCGCCAGGTCGTAGTGGCGCTCGGCCGCGATTTGCTCCGGAGTCTTGAGATCCTCGATGTAGTCTTCCAGGATGGTGTCCAGCACTTCGTAGGGCGGCAGCGTGTCCTGGTCGGTCTGGTTGGGACGCAGCTCGGCCGAGGGCTGCTTCTCCAGCGTCGCCTGCGGGATCACCGGCCGGCGCGAGTTCACGTAGCGCGCCAGGCGGTAAACCAGGGTCTTGGGCACGTCGGAGATCACCGCCATCCCGCCCACCATGTCGCCGTAAAGCGTGCAGTAGCCCACTGCCAGCTCCGACTTGTTGCCCGTGGTCAGCACCAGCGCACCGAACTTGTTGGAGAGCGCCATCAGGAGCGTGCCGCGGATACGCGCCTGGATATTCTCTTCGGTCACATCCTCGGGGCGCCCAGCGAATGCGGGCTTGAGCGTCTTGCGAAAATCGTCGAAGACGTCGCCGATCGGCAGGGTCTCGAAATGGATGCCGAGGTTGGTTGCGAGCGCGCGGGCGTCGTCGATGGAGCCACGCGAAGAGTAGGGCCCAGGCATGCCGACGCCGGTGACGTTAGCCGCGCCGAGCGCGTCCACGGCGATGCAGGCGGTGAGCGCCGAATCGATGCCCCCGCTCAGCCCGACGATCACCCGGTCAAAGCCGCATTTGCACACGTAGTCGCGCGTGCCCAGGACCAATGCGGCATAGGCGCTGGCCTCCGCGCCCTCCACCTGCGGGTGCACGTCGCCGGCCAGGGTTTCGGTGTCGAGGAAGACCAGGTCCTCCTCGAACGACTTGGCCTGCGCCACCACCCTTCCGTCGGGCCCGAGCCCGAGGCTGGAGCCGTCGAAGACCAATTGGTCGTTGCCGCCCACCTGGTTCACCATCACCAGCGGCGCCTTGTACTCGCGGGCGATGGCCGCCAGCATGCGGGTACGGAACTCGCGCTTGCCGATGTGGAAGGGCGACGCCGAAATGTTGATGACGAAGTTGCCGCCCGCGCCCATCAGCATCTCCACCGGATCGATGCCGTAGAGGCGGCGGTCCCAGAAGTGCTTGTCGTTCCAAGCGTCTTCGCAGACGGTGAGCGCCAGCTTGCGTCCGCCGAAGGGCATCACCTCCTGGTGTTTGGCGGGGGCGAAGTTGCGCATCTCGTCGAAGACGTCGTAGGTGGGCAGCAGCATCTTGGATTGAAGGAACTCGATACGGCCGTCGCGCAACAGCGCCGCTGAGTTCATCACGGATTTCCCGGTGTCGGATTGCGCCGGCGTCACCAGGCCGCAAATCACCGCGATGCCGCGTGTGCTCTCGGCGATCTGGGACGCCGCCCGGCAGTTCGCCTGGACGAAGGAGGGCTTCTCCACCAGATCGCGCGGCGGATAACCGCACACGCACAACTCGGAAAACACTACCAGCTCCGCTCCCCCGTCGCGGGCGCGCCGCGCAAACTCAATGATCCTGGCAGTGTTGCCCTCAAAGTCGCCGACGGTGGGATTGATCTGGCCGAGCGCGATCTTCACGTCAACAGTGTAAAGTCCCGCGGCGTTCCCCGCCAACTCAGGCGCGCGCTTTTAGGCAACAGCCGCCAAAATCCATGCAGGGACGCAGCATGCTGCGTCTCTACAAGAATGCTGGATCCACCCACCGGCCGGTTGCGTTGGGATCGCCGGGCGGAGCGGGAACCTGCGGTGGTGGCGGCGGGTTGCGCGGTGGGCCCAGCGTGGGGTCGTGCTCGTTGGGGTCGATGGGACCGGGTGTCGCCGGCGCGGTTCTGCGCGGCACCGACGGATCGTCTTCTTCCCCCGGACGCCGCAGCGTGGGACGGTTCGCCACCGGCTGGGGCCTGCTGGCCTCCTGCTCTTGCTTGCGCGCCGCCGCCTGGCGGACCTCCTTCAGGTCCACTTCTTTTTCGGTGCGGACGATCTTTTGCCCGTCCACCTTCATGATCTTCAACTGCACCACCTCGGCGCCGGAGAAGCGCACGAACTCCACGTCCTGCGGCGGTTCGCCGTACAACCATTCCTCGTATGGCTTGCCGCGCTCGTCGGTCTCGCGGATCTTCCTCAGCGGCCGCCCCTTGGCGTAGATCACCATATCCTGGTCCATGCCGACGAGCACCTGGTGGTTCTGGATCGCTTCCTTGGCTTTGGCCGGGATGGTTTCCAGATAAGCTTCGGCGGCAGACTTGCTGCTGAAGTCGAGCACCGGGTACAGCATCTGTTTGAGCGCCTCGGGCGCGATCTCCGGGACAAAGCCCTTGAAGGCCAGGATCAGCAGCGTGCCCCGGGGATTGTCGGGAGCTTGCTGTGTCGTCTGCGTCACCGTGGGGGCGCCCGCCATGCCCACGTCGATGTGGTCATACCACTTCTTCTTTTTCATAGGACCGCCGTTGAGCTCAAGCAGGATGAAGTCTTTGGCGATCCGGATGTTGGTGATGGTGACGCGGTCGCCGGGACGGACCGCGATCATCCCCACCCCCTTCGCCAGTTGGTCCTCGGCGGGCGTGGTGGTGCCGTCCTCGTGCAAAGTGATGCCCTTAGTCCCCAGGGGAAACGGCTTGCGCGCGAAAGCGATTTCCGATTGCAGGCCGCGGATGACGTAGAGGCGTGTCTTCTGCGACATGGGCTGGCGCTTGGCCTGAGGCGCGGATTTGGCGCCCGTGGGTTGGGAATCCGCCCACGCGCTCAGGGCAAAAACCAGCAAGACGGCTACTGCGCAATGGCGACGGGTCACGGAAGTCTCTGCGGGGGGTCTGCCCTATGATTCGCCTCCGGCGGCGTTTTTGCAACTGCTACCGGGGCTGATTATTGGATGCCGTCGAGAGGAATCTGGTCAGGGTCGGGGGTGATTCGCGGCGGCTCGTCTCCGCCGACGATGATCTCTGCCGCCGGACGCGGCTTCACCAGCGCCACCAGGACAACAATCGCTACCAGGATGACCACCGTCGCCGTGGCGCTGGCTTCGATGCCGTACTCGCCTCCGGTCAGCCAGCGCGGCCCCTGGACCCTGCCCACGACCGCTGCGGAGAACTCCGAATAGCCGCTCACCACCAGCCCATATCCCAGGCCCAGCGCCAGGTTCCAGCCGAAGTGGATTCCCCAGGGCAGCCACAGCGAGCGCGTGCGCACGTAGGCCACGGCCAGCAGCACGCCGACCTCCGCCGTGTTCAGCGCTCCCCACAGCGAGGCATGCGGGTTGCGCAGATGGGCCAGCCCGAACAGGCAGGAAGTTGCCGCGACTGCCGCCGGCGCGCCCACGGCTTCCATGAGCCGGTGCAGCGGATATCCGCGGAACACGACCTCTTCCACCATGGCCGCGGCCACCAGCGCCCACAAGCTGAGCAGCAGCGCCGCGGAGTGGGCGCCGGCATACTCCAGTCGCACCCCTCCCAGGAGCGCCACCACGCCTACGGCCGCTGAAACGGCCGCCAGGCCGAAGACGATGCCCAAGGCCGAATCCCGCAGCGCCTCCCTGCCGAACGGCAGACCGGCAGCCGCGAGCAGCGGACTGCGTACCTGGTCGAGCCAGAACAGCAGCGTGGTAAAGCCCCACAGCAGAAGCACCAGAAGCACGCTCGCATACAGCGCGCGTCCCAGCGGGGTAGATCCCGTGAGCCCAAAAACGAACCCCGCCAGCAGGAAAGCGGCGATGACCAGCGGCGCCGACACCAGAAAGCGCACGATCGCCGGCGGCCGCTTCGCGGAGGCAACGACGATCGTCTTCACGCGATCCTCAGGCCTTGTCGCGCTACCTGGAACGCCAGGATCTGCCCGCCGCTGGCGCGGATCGCATCGGCCACACGCTGCTTCGCCTCCGGTTCAACCTGGAAGATGGCACAGCCTCCGCCTCCGGCGCCGCACACCTTGGCCGCCAGGCCGCCCTTCTTGCCGGCGATGGCCACCAGCTTGTCGATCAGCGGCGTGGTGATGCCGGGAGCGTTGGTTTTGCGCAGCTTCCACTCCGCGCGCAGCAGGCGCGCAACTTCCTCCCACTTCGCGGCGGCGAGGGCGGCGTGCATGGCGCGCGCCACCCCGACGATCTCCTCGAAGTTGCGGAAGACGCGGCGGTCGCCGTTGATGTGCGCCTTGAACACTTCCCAGTTGTTGATGCCCGATTGCCGCGGCGCTCCCGTATAGACCAGCAGGAAGCGCACGTCGATCTCCTCCGCCGGAACCGGCACCGCCTCGCGATGGATGCCGTCAGGATCAAGGTGAATGGCGCTCACCCCGCCGTAGAGCGCGGGATAGTAGTCCTGGCAGCCGGTGGGAACGCGGATCAGTTGCGCCTCCACGTTCTGCGCCAGCACCCGGATTTCTTCCAGTTTCAGCTTGCGGCCCGTCCAGCGGGCGAGCGCCGCCGTGGTCGCGATCATCAGCGCCGACGAGCCGGAGATGCCCGCGCCCGCCGGCGATTCCGAGTGCGTCTCCAGCTCCAGCCCGCTTTCAGGACAGAAGAAGCGGATCAGATACGCCGCCAGCGCGTGGTGGACTTTCTTCGCCGCGCACAGCTCGTCGCAATCGGCGAAGCGGTCCTCGGCGCCGGTGTCGAGGGATTTCAAGTGGATCCGCTTCCCCGCCAGCGGCCGGATGGTGCAGCGCGTCAGCACGCTGACCGCGAAGTTCACTGTCACCGCTCCGGGATGGAACAGGTAGAGCGGCCAGATGTCCACCGTGCCCCCGGCCAGGTCCACCCGGCAGGGAGCGTGCGCGGTCAGGGATTCAGGTTGTGCCATAGGGCTTTTGTACCACGCCTGACGTTTCATCGCCGAGCCTGCCGCAGGATTGGCCACGGATTCGCACGGATTGAGGGCGGATGAAAACATATCCGTTAATATCCGTGTGAATCCGTGGCGTTTTGCTATCCAAGGCGCCGCTGGTCCGTCTAAACGTCTGCTCCCTGGGGTAAACTTTCGGAGCGCCTGCTGCGTACTAAACAACACTGATTTTTCCGCGAGAGGAGAACCGGATGCGCTGTGTGCTGCTATTTCTGTTGCTGTTGTTGTTGCTTCTGCCGGCGGTGGCCGGCGCGCCGCCCGCTGCCGACCTCGAGGCGCGCCGCAAGACCTTGAACGACCTGCTCGCCGAGCAATGGGAATACAGTCTGAAGACCAGCCCCGAGTTCGCCTCCATCCTGGGCGACAAGCGCTATAACGACCAGCTCTCCGACGTCTCCTTGAAGTTTGTCCTCGACGACCTGGAGATGACGCGCAAGTTCCTGGCGCGCTTCGAGGCCATCGATACCAGCGGCTTCCCCGAGCAGGAAGCGCTCAACAAGGCGCTGATGGTCCGCGACCTCAAGCAGCAACTCGACTTCGCTCCCTTCAAAGAATGGGAGATGCCGGTCAGCCAGATGAACGGGCCCCATCTGCAGATGCCGCAACTGGTCGCCCTGCTGGCCTTCACCAACGTGAAGGACTACGAGGATTACATCGCCCGCCTGCGCAAGTTCCCCAAGGTCTTGGACAACACCATGGACCACATGCGCCACGGCATGGCCGACCACCTGATGCCGCCGCGTTTCCTGCTGGAGAAGGTGGCGACGCAGTCCGACAACATCGTCACCGCCGACGTGGAGAAGAGCCCCTTCGCGCAGCCCTTGGCCAAGTTCCCCGACTCCATCTCCGAGGCCTACCGCAAGCGGCTGCACGATGAAACCATCGCCGCTATTCGCGAATCGATTAACCCGGCGTACGTGAAGTTTGCCAAGTTTGTGCGCGAGCAGTATGCGCCCCAGGGCCGCACCGAGCCTGGTGTGTGGTCGCTGCCGGATGGCAGCGCCCGCTATGCCGCCATGGTGAAGCGCAGCACGACGACCAACCTCGCGCCCGAAGAAATCCACCAGATCGGCCTCAAGCAGGTGGTGGAAATCGAAGCGCAGATGCTCGCCATCGCCCAACAACTTGGCTACAAGGACCTGAAGACCTTCAACGCCGACATCGAGAAAAATCCCAAGCTGCATGCCCACTCGCGGCAGCAGATCCTCGATCTCTATCGCAACTACACCGACACCATGTGGGCGCAGCTTCCCACCGCCTTCGGCCGCCTGCCCAAGGCGAAGCTGGAAATCATGCCCATCGAGGAGTTCCACGAGAAGGAAGACGCCACTCACTACAACCAGGGCACGCCCGATGGCTCGCGGCCCGGCCACGTGATGGTCAACACCAGCGACTTCGAGCACCGTAAGCTGATCAGCATCGAATCCACCGCCTATCACGAGGGCGTTCCCGGGCACCACATGCAGATCTCCATCGCCCAGGAGCTGCCCGAGCTGCCGCCTTTCCGCCAGCAAGAGTTCTACGGCGCCTACCTCGAGGGATGGGCGTTTTACTGCGAGAAACTGGGGAAGGAGATGGGCTTCTACAAAGACCCGTACAGCGACTACGGCCGCCTGCAGGATGAGATGCTGCGCTCCATCCGGCTGGTGGTCGACACCGGCTTCCACTCCAAGCACTGGAGCCGCCAGCAGGTGGTGGACTACTTCCACGCGCACTCCGCCATCGACGAACCCGAGGTGCAGTCGGAAACCGACCGCTACATCGCCTGGCCGGCGCAGGCGCTCAGCTACAAGATCGGCCAGCTCAAGATCCTGGAGCTGCGCGAGCGCGCCCGCAAGCAACTGGGCGACAAGTTCGACCTGCGCGCCTTCCACGACCAGGTGCTGGGCGCCGGCGCCCTGCCGCTCAACGTGCTGGAAACCCGGATGAACGAGTGGGTCGTCGCGCAAAACCAGGGCACGGGCGGGACGACGGTGGCGAAGTAGAGCGGAAAAGAAGCACTCAGCGGTCAGCAATCAACAGCCAGCGAAACCGGCTAAAGCTGAATGCTGATTGCTGACGGCTGATTGCTACTCCAGATTCAGCGCCCGCTTCAAGCTGCCGCGCTCCTTCATGATCTTGTCCTGCAGCAGCATGATGGCGTAGATCAATTGCTCCGGACGCGGCGGGCAACCGGGCACGTATACATCCACCGGGATCACCTGGTTGACGCCCTGTACCAGCGCGTAGTTGTTGTACACGCCGCCGGAGGTGGCGCAGGCGCCCATGGAGATGACCCACTTGGGTTCCGGCATCTGCTCGTAGAGTTGCTTGATCACCGGCGCCATTTTGTGCGAGACGCGCCCGGCGACGATCATCAGGTCGGCCTGCCGCGGCGACGGCCGGAAGACCTCCGCCCCAAAGCGCGCGATGTCGAAGCGCGACGCCCCCATGGACATCATCTCGATGGCGCAGCAGGCCAGGCCGAAGCTCATGGGCCAGAGCGAGCTCTTGCGCACCCAGTTCACCGCCTTGTCGAGCTGGGTGAACAGTATGCCCTCGGGCTGATCGTAGCCGAAGGTTACTGCCCGCACCCGGCGCGGGTCATGCTCGGAGCCGACCAGGTTGTCGAAGCGCTCTTCCCCGCTGGCGCTGGGCGTGGAATCCGTCTGGCGTGCCATAACCCTATTGTAGTAGATGATGGCGGCGGTTTGTAACGGGTGGCCCGCTTCTCAGCACCAGCTTCATCTCTTCCGTCGGCCTGAATCCCAGGGACTCATACAGCGGATGGCCCTCGTCGCTCGAGTGCAGTGACACCGACTGGAACCCCGCCTGCCGGCACCACTCGATCATGGCCTGCATCAGGCGGCGCGCGATCCCCTGCCGCCGGTATTCCGGGTAGGTGTAGAGGTTTAGGATCCACGCCCGCCACGGCTCGGGGTCGGCGGGCCGGCTCAGCCACGGGACGATCATCATGCCGCCGCCGGCGACCACGCGACCGGCGCGCGTCTGGGCCAGCCAGCCGCGGAACAGGCCCGCGGGAATGGCCTTCTCCAGGAACGCCGCAGAGCTCGTCTGCATCGCGTCCAACGCGGCCGCGTCGAGCTCGCCCATGTCTTCATACATCCGCCGCCGGTGGCGCACGATCTCGGTAACGTCCTGCGGCTGCGCTTCCCGGATCACGATCGCGTCCCGCATTCCGCCCCTCCTCGCGTCCTGCCCACCAGAAACCGCGTCACCCGCGGCGAACGCAACACTGCCATCACCGGCCGGCGCAGCGCGCGCGGCACGGACACGAGCCGCCGCAACCATCCCGCGTTGCGGAACAACGGACGCAACTCGCGCTCATACTGGCCGCGATAAATCGCCGCCCCCTCGCGGAGCGGCCTCTTCCCTTCCCAGACTTCGAGCAGCGCTTCGGCAGCCATCGCGCCGCTGCGCAGCGCCAGCGAGATCCCGTCGCCCACAAAGGGATCGATGAACCCGGCAGCATCGCCCGCGAACAGCACTCCGCCCTCTTCCGCCTGGGGCGGCGCGAACACCAGCGGCGACGTGGCCACCGTCTCCGATACCTGCTGCCACGCGCGGCTGCGCTCGGCGAGCCTGGGATGGAGTGCCAACACTTGCTCCATAGAATTCGCGGCCGCGGCTTGCGCCATGGCGCACGCATTCACCTGACCGCCTTCGAGCGGCTGCACCCCGCAATAGCCGCCGGCGAAGAAGTACAGGTCCACCGACGGCGGCGAATCCGCCTCACGGAAGTGCGCCTTCCAGCCCACCCATTTCTCCCGCTGCGGTCGGGAGAGCCGGCTGCGGCGCAGGTTCGACCAGCGTCCGCTGGCGTTGATCGCCGCGCGTGCGGTAAAGTCGCCCGCCGAGGTCGCCACGGTGAAGGGCCCTGTGCCGGTGATGGCGCGCGCTTCCACCAGCTCGCGGCAATCGGCGCCGGCCTCGCCAGCACGGCGCCACAGCGCGTGGTCCAGTTGGTAGCGCGAGATGGCCGCCGCTGGCGGAGAGAGCGTCGCTTCCGCCACCGAGGTCTCGGCAAAGATGCGGGCATGGGCGATGCGCGGCGCGCGGCGGACGAGATCGCCGAGACCCAGGCTGGCGAGCAGCGCCACGCCTTCCGGCGAGATGAACTCGCCGCAGACCTTGTGGCGAGGGAAGCGTCCGCGCTCGAGCAGCAGCACGCGCCCGCCCGCCCGCGCCGCGGTGGTGGCCGCCGCCGTCCCCGCCGGCCCGCCGCCGATGATGATCAGGTCAAATGATGCGGCCGCTGTCTCCACGCGATCGCCCCCATGCGGCACAAGTAATGGTTGCCGACCTCGACGGCCGCGGCGCGCGTGGCCTCCAGCATCTCGCGCAGTTCGCCGGGGGTGTAGGCGCGGCGCACCGAGGCGGGCCCGTCGTGCCGCGCCAGCCGGCTGCGATACAAGGGAAAGCCGGCATAGATAAGCGCCAGGTGAGCCGGACTGCGCCGCAGATCATTGACCAGCGCCGCCACCCGCGCCACTCGCAGCGACTCATTGATGAATCGTACCAGCTCGCCCGGCTCCAGATGATGTGTGAACAGCGACGAGCCCACCAGGTCGAAACTGCAGTCGCCGAACGGCAGGGCCAGCGCGTCTGCGGCGACCGCCCGCCGCGTCCCGTTCAGGTGCGCCGCCGAACGGTCGAGGACCGCAAAAGTGACGCGCACGCCTTCGCGCCCGAGCTGGCGGGCGACCCGCACGGGGATGTCGCCGGAAGCGCCCCCCACGTCGAGCAGCGACAGTTCCCTTTTCCGGGTGCGCCGGGCGACGTCGCGCACCAGGCGGCACATGGTTGCGGCCCCACCGAACCAGCGGTTGACCATGCGCAGGTCGGCGAGCGCGGCGGCGATCTCGGCCGCGGTGCCGGAATCGGAGTCCAAGAGCTCGGGGATGACGAAGCGCTTCATGTGGCCATGGACCCGATCCTTAGACCGTTTCCAGCTCCTCTTCCAAGAGTTGCTTGTTGTACAGGTCCGTATAGTACCCGTTGCGGGCGATGAGTTCGTCGTGGGTGCCGAGCTCGACGATGCGCCCGCCGTGCAGCACGGCAATGCGGTCGGCGTTGCGCACTGTGGACACGCGGTGAGAGATGAAGATCGTCGTCCGCCCCTGCATCACCTCGCGCAGGTGATTGAGGATTTTCTCCTCGGTGTAGGTATCGACGCTGGAGAGCGCGTCGTCGAGCACCAGGATGCGCGGGTCGCGGATGAGGGCGCGGGCGATGGCCGTGCGCTGCTTCTGCCCGCCGGAGAGCGTGATGCCGCGCTCGCCCACCATGGTCTGGTACTTCTCCGGGAAGTCGGCGATGTCGCTGGCGATATTGGCGGCCTCGGCGGCGCGGCGCACGTCGTCGTCGCTGGCGCTTTCGGCGCCCAGCGCGATGTTCTCGCGCACGGTGTCGCTGAACAGGAAGGTTTCCTGCGGAACGAAGCCGATGGCGCGGCGCAGCGTGGCCAGCGGATAGTCGGTGATCGGACGGCCGTCGATGAGCACGCCGCCGGCGGGCGCGTCGTAAATGCGCGGGACCAGGCTCACCAGCGTGGATTTCCCCGAGCCCGTGGCTCCTACCACGGCCAGGCTCGATCCGGCGGGAATCTTCAGGCTCACGTCATTGAGCACGGGCACGCCGTTGTAGGCGAAGCTGAGGTTGCGGAACTCGACTTCGCCGCGAATCGCCTCGGGCGCGCGCTCCAGCGGGATGTGATCGGCGATCTCCGGCCGCTCCGCAAAGATCTCGTTGATCCGGCCCATGGAGGCGCTGCCGCGCTGGAACAGGTTCAGCACCCAGCCGATGGAAATCATCGGCCAGGTGAGCTGCACCAGGTAGGTATTGAAGGCGACGAACATTCCCACGTCGATCTTGCCTTGGAGCACCTGCCGGCCGCCGAGCCAGAGCACCAGCACCACCGCCAGGCCGAGCAGGGTCTCGAGCGTCGGCCACAGCATGCCCATCAGCCGAACCAGTTTCAGGCTGCGGCGAATGTACTCGCGGTTGGCGTTCTCGAAGGCCTCGATCTCAGCCTCTTCCTGCACGAAGGCGCGCACCACACGCGCGCCGGAAAAGTTCTCCTGGGCGCGGGCCGAGATGTCGGAAAACATGGCCTGGATGCGCTCGAAGCGCTCGTGGATCCTGCTCCCGAAATACTGCACCACGATGGAAACCACCGGCAGCGGCAGGAAGGCCCACATCGTCAGGCTGGGACTGATGCGGTACATGAAGTAGAGCGCGCCCAGCGTGTACACGACGGTGTTGGCGGTGTACATGATGGCCGGCCCCAGCAACATGCGGACGGCGTTCAGGTCGTTGGTGGCGCGGGCCATGATGTCGCCGGTGCGGGTGCGCTGGTAATACGACCAGGAGAGGCCCTCCAGGTGGCGGAAGAGGTCGTTGCGCAGGTCGAACTCGATGTCGCGCGAGATGCCGATCGCCACCCAGCGGGTCAGGAAGCGGAAGATGCCCTTCACCAGGGCGATCCCCACCAGCATCGCCGCGTACGAGGCAAGCTTCTGCGTGGTGACGCCTTCGCGCAGGCCGTTGATGGCCCGGCCCAGCACCAGCGGGAAAACGATCCATATTCCGTTGTCGAGTAGCACGGTGACGGTCGTGAAGGCCAGCCCACGCCAGTATTTCCGAAAGTAGGGCAGAAGTGGGCGCAGGTTCCGGCGAACGGTTTGCCGTTGGGGAGGCGCCAGGAGCTGCGGGGACACGGTGGCCGAGGTCATTGTTGTTTGGATGAGATTCTAGCAAGCCGGGACGCAGGATTGATCGGGAGATCGGCTCATCGGGTCATCGAAACCCCCGGCGCTTTCAATCACCCGATGACCGATCACCCGATGCCCCGATGATCACGTGGGCACTTTCAAAATCATGTAGCCGCCGGCAAAGCCGAAGATCACGTCCGGGGCCCAGGCGGCGAGCGCGGCGGGCAACTGGCTGACGTTGCCCATGGCCTCGAACAGGCCCGCGGTCACCCAGTAGACCACGGCGATGCCGATGGCCGTGGCCACTCCGGCGAGGGCGCCGCGGCGGCCGGTGGCCAGCGCGAACGGGATCGCCAGCACCGCCATGACGAAAGTGATCAGCGGGTAGGCAAACTTCTTCTGCAACTGCACCCGCAGCCGCACCACGTCGAAGCCGCTCTGCTGTAGGTCGCCGATGTAGCGGCTGAGCTCGTCGTAGTTCATCTCCGACGACTGCTTCACCTCCTTCTTGAAGTACGCCGGCGGCTCGGCCAGCTCGGCGAAGGTGGCCACATCGAAGGTGCGGTACTGGCGGATGGCAGCGGTCTGGAAGCCGCGCTCCCAGCCCTCCTCAAAGATCCACTTGCGCAGTTCCGGCGCCCAGCGCGCGCGTGTGGCGTAAACCCGGCGGGTGAACTGGAAGGTGGCGGGATCGAACTCGAAGACGGAGATGCTGGCGAAATGGCCGCGGTCGGGATCGAAG
>Ga0209517_10002666_pt1 | contig 24859 bp, 23 predicted proteins | sample PeaSoiMetSII2010_FD_187695 | JGI IMG/M metagenome (GOLD analysis project Ga0209517, IMG submission 187695) | Peat soil microbial communities from Weissenstadt, Germany - SII-2010 (SPAdes) (version 2) | ecosystem: Environmental > Terrestrial > Soil > Wetlands > Peat | place: Germany... | reverse complement strand
CGGTTCGCCCGCAAATTCGTGAGCGCCATCGTCGGCTTATGGCTGCGCGGGCCGCGGACCCGTTATCTGTTCGAGAATCGCGACGATCCGGAGGAGTTCGACCTAGACCCGGATGGCACCGACATCACCATCATTGGCGGCGCCGGGGTCGATCCCTCGAAGTTCCCTCGCAGCGAAGAGCCGGCCGCGCCGCCGGTCAAAGTCGCGGTCGTCAGCCGCATGATCCAGCCCAAGGGTATTGTCGAAGCCGTCGAGGCGGTGCGGCGAGCCCGGGGAGCGGGCGCGCCGGTCGAGCTGCATTTGTTCGGCGATCCCGATCCGGACAACCCTCGCTCCATCCCGCAGGCTACGTTGGAACGATGGTCCGCGGAACCGGGGATCACTTGGCACGGCCGGGTGGCCGACGTGGCGCAGGTTTGGTGCCAGCATCACGTCGCCATGCTGCTATCCTATCGAGAGGGCCTCCCGCGCTCCCTGGTCGAAGCTGCCGCCGTGGGCCGGCCGATCGTGGCCACAGACGTTGCCGGCTGCCGAGAGGTCGTGCGGGACGGCCAGGAGGGCATCCTGGTGCCGCTGGGCGATATCGACGCGGCGGCGCAGGCGTTGACCACGCTTGCTGCCGATCCGGACCTGCGCTATCGGCTGGGGGCGGCAGCGAACGCACGCTTTCATGAGCGGTTTACCGCAGACGCCGTTAGGCAGAAGGTGCGAAATCTTTATCTCTCGTTGGCGCCGCCTCCATGACCCCCGATGATCCCGGCTTGTGGTGCGAGATCAATCCAGCGCCTCCTGACGGGCGCGGGGCGCTATTTCTCGATCGAGATGGCGTCATCGTCGCGGATACCCACTACCTCCACCGTGTCGAAGACATGCGCATGATTGTGGGGGCCGCCTCCGCAATTGCTCGTTGTAACGCGTTAGGAATTCGGGTCGTGGTCGTGACAAACCAGGCCGGTATTGGTCGGGGCTATTACGGGTGGGATGACTTCCATGCCGTTCAGGCGGCGCTGGCCGCCGAGCTCAAGTCCGCTGACGCGCATCTCGATGCTGTTTTGGCCTGCGCCTATCATGCAGAGGGGCGCGGGCCCTTGCGGCTCGCCAATCACCCCTGGCGCAAACCCAACCCTGGAATGATCCTTGAGGCTGCAAGCCGCATGAACATCAATATGGCGCGCTCGTGGATTGTCGGCGACCGGGCGCATGATCTCGCTGCGGGCCAGGCAGGGTGGCTGCCCGGCGGAACGTTGCTGTCAGCGGATTCCAAGGAGCGGGAGGCCGCATTCCAACTCGATGATGGTGGCTTTATCGTTGAAACTGCCGCAAACCTTGCCGAGGCAGTCGGCGTCCTGATCGACCGCGGCCATTTCTGGGATCATGAGCCCTCCCGACGCGGTCCTCTTACCCTCGTCGAGCGCTCGACCCGAAACACGAAACACTGAGGGCCGCCCCGGGAATTGGGCGGGACGGAATGCGCGAATCCATTCTTGTCACGGGCGCGGCCGGGTTCATCGGCTTTCATTTGGTGCGCAGGCTGCTGTCTGACGGCTGGACCGTCCATGGACTCGATAATCTGAACGACTATTACGACCCTCGGCTGAAGCAAGCTCGACTCGACGAATTGAAGGAAAGTTCGAATTTCCATTTCGAGAAATGTGATCTTGCCGATCGGGGCGCCATCGCAAGCTTGTTCGCAAGTCAGCGCTTCACTTACGTCGTTCACCTTGCGGCTCAGGCCGGGGTCGCCCATTCGGCAGTCAATCCCGATGTCTATGTCGATGCCAACCTGGTCGGATTTGCCAATATTCTTGAAGGCTGTCGCCACACCCAGTGTCGACATCTCGTCTATGCGTCGTCATCCTCGGTTTATGGCGCCAATCAACGCATGCCGTTGCGGGTCTCCGATCGGGTCGACGAGCCTTTGAGTCTCTACGGCGCGACCAAGCGCGCCAATGAGTTGATGGCCTATGCCTATGCGCATTTGTTCGGCTTGCCGGCAACGGGGCTACGGTTTTTCACTGTCTATGGGCCGTGGGGGCGCCCGGATATGGCGGTGTGGTTATTCACCCAGGCGATAATGGAAGATCGCCCGGTCCGGCTGTTCAATCACGGCCACATGCGCCGCGATTTCACCTATATCGATGACGTCATCGAGGCCGTCGTGCGATTGATCACCTCACCGCCGGCAGGAACCACGCCCAAGGCGCAGGCCGAGCAAGCGCCCGCAGCGCGGCAGCCGCCCCATCGCATCTACAACGTCGGCAACGGACAGCCAGTCGAGGTCGTCGAATTGATCGACATTCTGGAAAAGATTATCGGCAAGCCGGCGCGCCGTGAGTTGCTGCCGATGCGACCGATCGACGTGCTCGAGACCTTTGCCGATGGCTCCGAACTGGAGCGCGCTACGGGTTTCACTCCGCACACGCCGATCAAAGACGGCCTGCGCTCGTTCGTAACTTGGTATCGTGACTACAGTAGCAAAAAGTGAAGCGATAGCGCGTGCGGTTTCCGCCTGTCATGTGTGCGTCATTTGCCGCGCCGGCATTTGACAGCGCATTATGCAACGGGCATGGCTAATGTTCTAACGAAGCAACGCGGCAGATCATGACGAAAGCGGTTTTGGGAATTATCGGCGGCTCGGGCATTTACGATCTGCCGGGCCTGGAAAAGAAGCAAACAAAAGTCATTGCAAGTCCATGGGGCGACCCGTCCGGCCCGCTATTGACCGGCGAGATCGACGGGTTGCCCATCGTATTTCTGTCGCGCCACGATAAGGGACATCGGTACTCGCCATCGGATATCAATTACCGAGCCAATATCGACGTACTCAAACGCGCCGGCGTTACCAACTTGGTCTCACTGTCAGCCTGCGGCTCGTTCAAGGAAAATCTGCCGCCCGGCACTTTCGTCCTGATCGATCAGTTTGTCGACCGAACCCACAAGCGCGAAAGCTCATTCTTCGGCAAAGGCTGCGTGGCGCACGTCTCGATGGCGCATCCGGTGTCGCCGCGGCTGCGCATCCATATTGCGGAGGCGGCGATGGCTGAGGGAATCGCCGTCGTGCGTGACGGCACCTACGTCTGCATTGAGGGCCCGCAATTCTCGACGCTCGCCGAAAGTCTCACCTACAAGAATCTCGGTTACGCGGTGATCGGCATGACCAACATGCCCGAGGCCAAGCTCGCACGCGAGGCGGAGATTTGCTACGCCACCGTCGCCATGGTGACGGATTTCGATTGCTGGCATCCCGACCATGACGCCGTAACCGTGCAGGACATCATCAAGGTGCTGATCGCCAACGCCGAAAAGGGCACGCAGTTAGTCGCGCGCTTGGCGCGGGACTTCCCGCGCGAGCACGAGCCCTGTCCCATCGGCTCTGATCGCGCGCTCGACAACGCGCTGATCACCGCGCCGGAGGCGCGTGATCCGGATCTGTTGAAGAAACTTGACGCGGTTGCAGGTCGAATATTGCGCAGCTGAAGGTTATTTCGAGCGGCCGATTGACGCATTAATCTCGAATGCGATTTCGCTACGCCAGTACCGCCGTGTGCCAAAATCACAGGATAACGTTGGATAAAGTCGGCTTTAGACGGCGTTGTGGGGCTTCACCAAACGAATTTTTGACAAGTTGATGGTATAGTCACCCTGCGGTCCCGCTGCACCTTATCGGTTGGAACGGTCAACCAAGCCTGGCGTTTATGAACGGTTAACCTGTCTGGCGCGGTACCGGTGGGAATGTGCTCGCTGCGATCGTCCAACAATGAGGTCGGAACAGTCGATGTCCGATTTGGAAACCAAACCTTCGGCCCCGCCCCTGGCGCCCGTAGCTATCCACGACATTCTGCGCGAGGCCGATACGCTGGTTGCCTTAATGGGAAAAGAGCCCCTCGGGGTAGTCGCGGAGCTCGCGAACACGCTAACCGTTTCGGCGCACGAAGCCGGAGCCTGGGAGATCGAAGAAGCCGCGAGCAACGTTCGGCGCCTCGCAGCTGGCGGCGGTCCAGTGGTGCTCGCCGGGGCCATGCGTGCGCTGACCGACGCGATTGCCCGGACCGAGAGCGTGGTTGCGGCGTAGCGAGTTTGCGTGAACCGCGCCTATCTAGCCATCTCGCCAAGCTAAGTTCGTTCTGCGACAACGCCTCTCTGCCGCGTCAACAAGGAGAGACCGCGCAATAAAACTCCATATCGGTTGTTGTCGCCCGCCTACACTGATATAAAAAATCAAGATTAAGACGTGGCGGGACGGTACAGCTGCCTCGCACGACTGGAATTTCGGCTTGGCACGGGATCTGCCGGTGGTTGATGTTGACTTCCTAAATTATCTGAAAACGGATGACCCCGTTCTCACGAGCGCCGTGCGAAATTTTCAGGTTGGGGACTTGCTGAGAGCGCGAGACGATCTCGGAAAGCTCGGCCCCGGTCAGGGTGATCCCTATGCCGCGCTGATTGCGGCTCGCATTCGGCGGCTTCTGAATCCACCGGACAACGCTCAGCCTGTATGCCTGATTTGGCAGGTGAGCCCGAAAAGCTTCGAGGGTGATTGGCTTAGGTATATACTGCAAGGATACTATGACACAGAGATCATCGATCTTTGCAGAAAGGAAGTGTCTCGTCATATGATTGTGATCGACAACCGTTTCGACGCGAGCAGGGAAGCATACTACAGAAACGCCTTCCTTTCCGATTGTACCATTCTTTTGATCCATTTGAGCGACGAGCGATTTAAGGATGACCTCTCGGCGTATCGTTGGTGTCACACTGTCTATCGAAATTATTGGTCACCTCTGATCAGCGGCTTAAAAAGCGTAAACTTCTTTCTTCTTGGATACAAAACAGGGTTCACAGAACAGGAAGTTGTTCCAGCAGCGTCGCGCCCTTATCTGTTTGGTTTCGCAGGCGATCCCAATAAATCGACTCGGCCTGAGATGGTATCAGCCCTTTCTGGTATCATGGGCGGAAAGGTTCATTTGACCTCCGGTTGGAACGCATCAGATGTTCTCGAGGTGACCTCTTATCAGAATATATTGCGCAACTGCATCTTTGCTCCGTGCCCGATCGGAAACATCAACGTCGACTCCTTCCGTGTCTGCGAGGCTCTGGAATGCGGCGCAATTCCGATTGTGGAGCGACGACCGGGGTTCGACTATTTCAAGAACCTGCTAGGCGATTATCCATTTCCGGTGATAGATAAGTGGGAAGATGCGGACCGCGTCATGACAGCAATCACGCGGGCCGATGGCGGAGCAAGTCTTCAGGCCCGGTGCTATGCTTGGTGGGTAGACTACAAGCAGGGTCTCCGGGCCCGGCTAGGTGCCGACTGCGCGTTGGCATTCCGGAGGGCCGATAAACAGCCACCAGGACTGTGATACTGGCTCGAAGCGTGGGTCCCTCTAAGTCGCGAACCCATTTCCATTCCCCAACCCGAAAACTGTTGGCCAGAAGGCAGAAATCGCGCGATCTTGTCGACGTTCTGGCGCCCCTGCTGTGACTACTTCGAAATATTATTCGGGGACTAGCCAATGAGGATGGACGCGCCATAAGCGATCGAGGCGCGGCAAAGCGATCCCGGAACATTGGAAGCGAGACGATTGGAGTGCTTAAACTGGTGAAGAGGCCAGTTAATTTCTCGGTGGCAAAATCAGACTATCTCCATTCGTCGCGCACGTGACGCTAATCCCATCGCGTCGTTTCGCCGCGGCGCAGCAATTCAGTCGCTCTCAAAGCGAAGCGGCCGTTCAGAGAGCCCCGCCAGAACCGGATTTATGAATACGCGCCCTAGTGATTTAAGCGATCTCAGTCGCAGCCTTCAGCGCGGCCGAGCGCCCGAAGAATTCGATAACCCGGACGATATTCACAATGCCGACGACGATCGATCCGGCGACGACAGGCGTGAGATAGCGCGGCTCGAGATGCACGGCTGCGTATAGCCCGCCGACCGTAATATAGAAACACCAAAAGCTGACCGACACCCCGGTTTCGGCGTTCCAGCCTTCGCGCGCAAGGCGGATCGGCGTGACGACGAGGAACGCGCCAAACACGAAGACCGAGGCCGTCATGACGAGCCAGTTGGCGATCACGGCGGGGATCATCCACCAATTGCCGTTCTTCACGGCGCGCTCGGCGCCAAAATCGTGCGAGCTGCCGGTGTTCCACAAGAGCACGTCGCGCACCGTCTCGATCGGCCGCATCGCCTGGTGCAGCTGCGTTTCCGAAATGTGATGAAATATATGAAAGATCATCGCCCGCGGATGGTCCCGCCAGGCGCGCAAATAGGCCTGGGTCACCTCATGCGACATGCGAGTCGCATCCCAGCCATAGTCGCGGTGCAGAGCAACATTTGCGTCGACCTCGTAGCCGTACTGGCCCGCTTCCATGATCTTCAGCTGGGCCCGGCCGACCTCGTCGATCGGGGTCGAGCCAGAGAATATCGAAGGATCGTAGTGCGCCGCTTCGATCAACGCGCCGAACAGCACCGCTTGCGAAGTGGACGTGACGACCGGTGCACCGACGCGCGCGCGGTTCCATTCTACATAAGCGACATTGGTTGCGATCAGCGGCAGGAAGACTAGCGCGCCAGCGGTCAATTGGCGCAACCGTGAACGCTCCGCCAAGGCCGCGGCCGCGGCGAGGGGAATGAGCCCGACCGCGACATAGGCGATCACGTCCCGGATCAAGAAGGCAGCCGCGATCAACGTGCCGGCGCCCAGATAGACCAGCAGCGACACTGGTTCGCGCCGCAAAGTGATGAGGCCTAAAATACAGGTCGCAATCGTCATCGTGCTGCCGGTTAGGCTGTCGCTCAGCACCGCCTGGTCGACCACGAATTGCATTGCGGTGGCCTGTGCCGCGACGACACCGAGGCTCAGCCAGACGCCAAGATGAAAGGCGCGTGCCAGCCGATAGACTATCGCGGTTGCCCACAGCGAGACCGCGTACTGAAACAACACGACGGTCCAGGCCCAATAGGATCCAGTGAGGATCTTGGCCGCCGCGATGACCGCGGGATAGCCGATGGGCCGCCGAAGCGTGATCGGCATCGGATCGGTGGCGAGATCGACATGGCGGAATTCGCCCGACAAGATCGCGTCGGCATAGCCGACATAGTCGGTCGTATCGTTCTGCGACGCCGGGCCGAATGCCAACAGCACGCCGAGTTTGAGGGCAATAAGCACGGCGAAGCCGACGAGCACCGGCCTCGGTAATGCCTTAAGCCGCGTCGAATATCGGTGTACCATGGCCATGGCCGTGCTGCTCAAGTTACGGTTATCCTACGTCGCGCACGGCGACTATCGAGAAACGTCCATGGCGAGGCGATGCTACCTCATGTAGTTCTCGCTTGTCGCGCAATGTTCAATCTTCCGCAAGCGTTGCGCGACTTACCCCAACCCAGACACGAAAGCTCGTAACGCACAGACATGATGCCCATATAGACCCTTCGGTTTTCGGAATAGTTGAGGCTTACCTCATTATCCAGCCACTTGAGTATATCCATCCTAGTTTCCAATATTGTATCTTAGTTGCGCATGACCGACGGTTTGATTGGATTAAGAACGGCTGTATAGGGTACCGCGGGCAGAGAGTGATAAAGACATCATGTTAGACTGGCTTCGACGACTTACTCGCCATGAAATGGAGTCGGCTAAAGTTTACATCTATCAGAACGATCACGAACACGAACGCACCTATACCGAAAACATTGTCCAGTATCTTGAAAGCCAAAGCGTCGTGTGCGTGCCTATTCAGATACGTGCTGACGGCCTGCGCCCCGAATTGCAACTCTGCCTAGACGATCGCACGACGGCGGTCTTGGGCTTTAATTCCACGCTCGACCATTCGTGGCTGTTATCCGGCAGCTTCCTCGCCGCTGCCGAGAAAAACGGAACTCCAGTCCTGCAATGGATCCTGGATCATCCAAGCAGCCGGTGGAGTGAATTCTACGCTTCCACGGCAACCAACTGCCGCTATCTTCTCAATAGCGAGGAAGAGCGGCAGTATTTCGAAACTTATTGCCTACCGGGCGCGCTGACTGCTGCCATGGGCGGCGTCGGTCCCAATCGGCGCTCACGCGTGCCACGGCTTACCCGTCAAGCGTTCATGCAGCGTCGCTTTGACTGCATGATTCCGCTCAGCCTGCATCGCGTCCGCAGTATGGCGCAAAACGACGAGGCGATGGTTGCGCTCGACGCCCCGTTGGCCGAAGCCGCGCGCGAGGCAATCGCGAACGCGCAATACGATCTGATCGGGCCGTTGCATCTGCACGTCAGCAAAGCGCTGGCGGCGCGCAACCAGGCCGTCCCTGCCAAGATGTTCAATCCGATCTGCCACATCGTCGAACAGTCGGTACAGACGATTCGGCGGCTGAAGATATTTTCCGTCTCACGAAAATACTCGGTATTGATTCAGTCAGACAGCAGCGCAACTCCGTATGTCCAGGCTTGCGCTGCTGTCTTGGAGACGAATGTGGGCATGCAATTCACGCTGGCACGGATTCCGACCTGTCGCAGCGTACTGAGCGTCAGCCCGATGAACGACATGGTTCACGATCGCACGATGAATGCAGTCAACGCCGGTTGCGTCGCCATCCTTGAAGATAACCTCGCCAGCAAGGCCATATTCAAGCATGGCAAGAATGCTTTGCTGTTCCGCTACAATGACGACAGCATCGAGGAATGCTTGGATATCGTGTGCAATCAGCCGGAACGCGCCTATGAGATTGCCCAAGCCGGCATCGCGATGCGAGATGATCCACGCCTGCGGTTTGGTCGATTTCACAACATGCTCGATCTCGTCCGGCGACCGCCTCCCGTAGCGATCAAGAGCTAAAAATACCGCGGGCACAATGATGAGATACCTTACGTGACGCCGTGCGACGAAAGGAGATCGTCGACAGTCTCTGCCAATGCACTGCGCCAGGGTCGAGGCGTCAGCCCAAAAGCGCTTTGGATTGCTCTGCAGTCGAGTCGGCTGTCGGCAGGTCGATTTGCTGGACGCGGATACTGAGCGGTTGAAATGGGCTCGACATACGGTACGTGTCCAAGCCGACCGGCTGCCTGTTCGATGATAGCAGTCGCGAATTCATACCGATTTGCTGCTCCTGCGCCGGCAAAATGATAAAGGCCGTAGTCTGTTCGCTCAGGCTCGCGCGTAAGATGAATCGCTATATCAACGCTCGCCTGCGCCAAATCACGCGCTGACGTTGGGCTGCCAATCTGGTCTGTGACAACAAAAAGCCGCTCGCGCTCTCTTGCCAAGCGTAAAATCGAGCGCACAAAATTCGCGCCGTGCGGACTATAGAGCCATGCTGTTCGCAAAATAACATGTCGGTGATTGGCGGCGGCCACGCCTTGTTCACCGGACAATTTGCTGCGTCCATAGGCATTGAGCGGCGCGGTCAAGTCGTTCTCTACGTAGGGCGCACCTTTGCGGCCGTCGAAAACATAATCGGTCGAGGTATAAATGAGTGGAATGCCACGGTTGGCGGTTTCTGCAGCAAGGCATGTGGCCGCTTCGGCATTGATTGCAAAAGCGAGCTCCTCCTCGCTTTCGGCGCGATCGACGTCGGTATAGCCGGCGGCATAGATGACGGCGCTCCAGGCCTCCGCCGCGACTATCTGTCGGATTGAGGCCAGATTACTCACGTCGACGGCTGCTCTCGTCGGGGCGATGAGGGCCACGCCATGCGGTAAGGCAATTGCTTGCAGTTGCGTACCAAGCTGGCCGGAACCGCCAAGAACCAGAAACCGCATCAGGCTCTCATTTCGGACAATCTAGTCCAATCCGATGGTCGGTAATTCTCTTAGAGGACTGCCGTCGTAGGGGTACGGACTGTCCAGATCCTTGAGAAACGGCAAGCGGTCGTCTCTTTCCGATCTGGTAATGTCAGCCTCCTTGAACGGCCATGGAAAGGCGATATCCCTGTCATTCCAGCGGATACCGCCTTCGTTGGCTGCTGCATAATAATCGGAGACCTTGTACAGGACTGTTACTTCGTCTTCCAGTGTAACGATCCCGTGAGCGAAGCCGCTTGGAACAAAAAGCTGCTTTCCGTTGTCACTTGTGAGCTCGACCGAAACCCACTTGCCGTAGGTCGATGAGCCGCGCCGTATGTCGACAACGACATCAAGCATGCTGCCACGCACAACACTGACTAGCTTGGCCTGCGCTACCGGCGGACCCTGGAAATGAAAGCCCCGCAGCGTGCCCTTTCGCGTCGATCGCGACAGATTGTCCTGAACAAATGTGCGGTCGATACCGAGATCGTGAAGGCGCTTGCTATGAAACACTTCGCTGAACCAGCCGCGATTGTCGGCATGGCGCTTCGGTACGATAGTTAGAGGCAAACGCGGGGACCAGTCGGGCGTGTTCATTAGGGTCAGGCCTAGAAACGTGCTAATCGGTACCGCTGAGCTTTGACACAGCGGTATAAGCAAGGAGGATCGCCACATATAATTGGCGCATTTTGCCGCAGATTCAACGATTTGCCGTCCCGCATACGAAAATTGTATCAAATCTACAATACGACCCTTCGGGAAAGTTTGGACAGCTTTCGGCGCTCCCAAATACCCGTCAGGCTTCGATTAGTCCATAAGCCTGCATTCTTCGTCGAATTTGGTTCGCGCCAGGTCGAGCAAATTCAGTAATTCCTGGCTTTCGCCACTGCACGTCATACGCATCAAAATATTATAGGTATCTTTGGCGACATGACTGATATCTGGATGGCTATAAAGCTCCTCAAGCGAAGATCGCTCGTGCCGCAAATCCGTTGTTAAAAAATCTCGTATTGTAATATCATAAAGATGGGAGCGATCGAGCCATCTGATGCCTATGTTTTCCGCGACTCTTTCCATCTGGCGTCGCCAGTCGATTAAAAGTTTTTCATATGATAGGAAACAACGGCTCATTTGCCGCGAGTAAAATTCGGCGTCCAGTACATGCCTGAGCCACATCAGAATTGACTTGGGCATCGCAATTGTATCTCTCCGTTTCAATGAATGCGCGACCTCAATCGGGTTGCGCAGCGGAAGGACTGCGACAGTTCTGAAATTTAGCTCTGCCAAGATTGAGTAAATAAACGGAACAAATCGGCATATTCGGGGATCTTTAATGAAAATCTGTGGTTCATTGCCATATTCATCAAGGAGAAGGGCTTTTATGCTCTCACGCTGCTGTCCGGCTTTTTCCTGAAGCCATTGTGGATCGAGCTGACGCCAGTCGTCCCAGCACGAGCCGATCGATGCGAGCAGTTCATCATGGGCCGTGAAAATACGTTGGCTCTCAAAATAACCACGTGGGTTCCACTCATTTGGGCTCGTCTGAGTCTTAGGTCCCGCCACACCAAGTGCACTGAGGACGCCGCCGAGCGCCGAAGTCCCACTGCGGTGCATACCAAGAACAAGGATGGCCTGTCGTTTTGACGGGTCGGTCGATTGGTGCACCTTGGAAGGCGATTGATCCCAACGCTGATCTGATGCGCTCTGGTCCACTCGAAGAGATCCTCTATTTTAGCAAATACACAAAAAGGTTGGTCCGCGCGGTAAAGATACCTTGTCTGGCGGCTGGCCGATAGGTGAGCCCACTACCGGTATTCCAATCGACGCGAGCCGTTTGAATAGGCACGATCTCCGGCGAGAGCGCTGAACATTGCGAACGATGTCCTCTCCTGACGCGGCGCGGGAACCAGCCTCTCAAGCCAACACCGTAGACGTATCATAGCGGTGGCCAGAACCGGCCTGGCAGGGTCATCGCACCACATGGGTCGCGACATGGGGCATATTGCGATCTGGGGGCGCCTCTATTTGGCGCAAATGGCTTTGATCTTATGGGCGTTTGATGGTTCAAGTAGACCACATTAACAGGAGGGTAGGCGATGAATCCGCTAAGGACACTCCGTCAGTTCTTCGACGACGTCGCCCGCTCTCGACAACTACTCGACGAAATAAGGGCGAGTGTTGCAAATCTCTCCGGCAAAGTTGAGGAGGTCGGCGAGGGTTCTGACTCGCCACAGCAAACATATGCGTTTCGGTCCGAGTTTATCCCACTCTACCCGATCGTAGATCTGCGTGACGCGCCTATACAGGAGATCATGGCCGCCAGCGAATACGAAGAGTGTGCCAGATCTCTTGAACTGACCGGCAGGCCTCAGGACTCTCTTATGTCGTGTTATTCCCAAGCCCTGCTTTACTGCCTGATCAGAAATATGCGGCCCGACTTTGTTGTCGAGATTGGCACTTATCGCGCAGGCACAGCAGAGGTTATCTGCCGGGCGCTCAGCGCAAATAATAGCGGCGTCCTGCGCACGATCGATCCCTTTGGACGCCAGACCGTTCCAAATATTGTCAAAACTTGGCCCCCTACACTTCGGAATCGTCTTCGATTTCACCCAATTTCATCAATGGATTTCTTTTTCCAAATGGCACAGACTGAGGAAAGGCCCGACATTATTCTTGTCGATGGCAATCACGATTTTGAGTTCGCTCAGTTCGACATTGAAGCTGCGGCACGCATCATTAAACCAGGCGGCTTCCTATTCGTCGATAACATAAGTCAGGCCGGACCATATCTCGCAGCGCAAAGCTTCATTTCCCGGCACGTGGATTGGATTGACTGTGTTGGCAGCGTGGCTGGCGATATCTCGGCAGAACCTTTCGACAAGCACAGGACAAGGCTGACGAACACAGACTTCTGCGTCTTGCGGGCGCCATCTCATCTTACGCTTACGTCACGGCCCTATTCGCCCGGTCAGATTAGATGGCCTTCTCGCGTCCTCCACGGAATCGCGATACGCGGGGTAGGCGAGCCAGGACAGCTCGACTGTCAATGTGTCATACGCACATTCGGCATTAATGCCGTAATCGGCGAGACATCGCTTAAGGCGTCTGCCGAGATTACTCCGGATGAAGAAACACGAATTGCCTTCGAAGATTCTCCAGCTGTAGCCGCATCGGCTGCTTATGTTACAATCGAGCCGTGGCTAACATGGCATGGGGCGTCGCCGTTGCTGGTACATAAGTGGAACCTCTACTGAGGCGATCATGAACATCACCGAGTGCACAGCCGATGATCGCTGCTCACAAGTTTGTTTAGCAATCGCTGCGTCGAGCGGCTGCACCACGGCCAGCGACACAAACATCGATGATATGTCCAAAAAAAGAGATTGTAAAACGAACCCGATCTCGGCATGTAAATAGTAAACGTGGAGTATTATTGACAGAGGCGACTCAGCTTTCGTCGTAGGATGACCTCGTGCGAGTTCGAGTGACCGCAGCCGCTGTCAAACGGAAATTTGTCCGACCAAGCTCAGGGGGAGAACTCTCCTATTTACAGATTCTTCGGGCGGCGGCCGCGCTGGCAGTGGCGACGGCACACATCCCGCGAATTGAAACGATTCTTCCCTTCTCGTTCTATGGTGCTGTTAGGGTGGACGTGTTTTTTGTAATTTCGGGCTTTATTATGGTGCATTCGTCACGTCGTCTCTACGGCACTGGAGATGGCTGGATTGTTTTTCTTGGACGTCGGATTGCGCGAATAGTGCCGATCTACTGGCTCGCATGCTTTTGGATGTGCGCATTCTATCTGGCTAACGCCGGTCCTGGCGTTCCGGCCGTGACATGGAGCTGGCTGTTGAGTTCCCTCTCATTCATTCCTTTTGGCGATGGTGCGGTCGAACCAATCACCGGCGTCGGTTGGACATTGAATTTTGAGATGTTTTTCTACGCTTGCTTTGCGGGCACTCTAATATGGTCGGCCAACCGATCGGCGCTCATTTTAACTGCAGCTTTCATAGCCTTTGCACTATTGTGGAAAGCGCAAATACTGGTTTTGCCATTCAGCTTCTGGTTTGGGCCAATTATTCTTGAGTTTGTATTCGGAATCTGGCTTGGGATAGCTTACCGCGAAGGGTTCCGGACTTCACCGCGCATGTGCGCAGCGGCGATCTTCGGCGGCGTGTTCCTAATCGGTCTGGGTGCAGCTACAGGCTATAATGTGGGCCCGGGCACTGACACCGGCATAAGATTTATTGTGTGGGGCATACCATCCATTCTGATCGTCTCCGGCTGTGCTCTCGGCCCGCAGCCCTCGAAGATCGGGCCTGTGCTTTGGCTTTTAATTCTCCTCGGCAACGCGTCTTATTGCATCTACTTGGTGCACCCTTTGTTGGAATACCTATTCCATAATCGGGTCTGGGGTCACCTCGTCGGAGCTTCCTATCGCTTACTCTTGGCTCTCGGGCGGCATACTGATAATCGGCTCGATGGAGCGACGCTTGCCACCTGGGTGGAACTCGTACTCAGCTTAATTATAGTGATGATTGTTTCCGTGGCTCTGCACGCCAGTTTGGAGCGGCCATTAACAAACTATCTTCGGCAAAGATTGGCTCGGCAGGCCAGATCTTCAGCGGACCCCAAAGTCGCACTGGAATCGTAGTAGGCATCTGGTATCAAAAATCTTGGGCATGGTCGCCTGCCGATCTCGCAGGGCGTCCGACGGAAGGAAAGATATTGGCTGCACATCCACAAATCGGGACCCGCGATGGGTTGCCGGCGCAACCCACTAAAACGAAGGTACATGGCATGGTCTTATAACGACCGACATACGCGAATGCTTAGTTACTTCCCGCAAGGCGACCCGTCCTCGATCGACTTTGGATATCAAAGCGAGGGCATTAGAGATCCGGATTTCTTACTGTCAAAATGCCATCGTTGGTGACGAACTGTCCCAACGCGCTGTTGTGTGTTGCGTTGGGCTCGAAGCTAAATACGATCTCCCAGCCCTGATCGGCAAAAAGCTGGTGCAGACTGTGATGGGCGTCAATGCCGTGTGTTCCGATCAGGATGCGGCGAACCTTTCGCCTCAGCAGATCGATGAATGGCGGAAACACGACAATCTCCGATTGCTGAATATCTGACTCTAAATAGTCGACGACGTCAAACGGGCTAATTAGATCCTTCAGGGTTACGCAGCTCATTAATTTGATCTCGGCTATTGCGTTGCGCCCTGGAAGAAGGTCTTTCTCAATGCCGGTAGTATTGTGCTCGATCAGATTTCGAAGCGCCGCTTCGGTCTGGCCTTCACTGATGAACGTTTCAACATAATACTTCCGCGAATTGATGTCGTTGGTCGAATAGCTGTTATTAGCCCCAGTGCCCGGAGCACCGACAGGGAAAAAAATAGGCTCATTGCTGCCTCCGACAGCGGTTTGCACAAGCCAATGATCATCAGGGTCGATGCCATTGGTACGCATATGTTGGATCATCCACGCGTAATTCTCCGGAACCGGCTCGACGGCGACGAGCTTGCACGGCAGAGGATTGACGAGCTGCATCGCGCGATAGGCGCCCACGGCCTGTCCCCCATAAGCCGCGCCTAACGTGATCATTACGTAGCGCCCTCTCGCTTCGCGCGCGGCAGCAAGCCAGTTTACCATCTCGAACCAGCCTTCGGCGTTGCCGCCATCACCGATCGATGGGAGCTTGGTTTGTTGATAACTGCCGCCGACCAATGCCGGGTCGATACCCGACAAAACGTTAAATTTGATGTCGGTAAAAACGCCGAGGAAATCGACGACGAAGCCCGACGGAACGAAGCCCGACCACGGCTTGATATCGCCGAAGAAATTAGCGTAATCGTTCAATTTGTTCACTGGCAGTCTCGCAGCGTATATTGGCGGAGCAGTCGTCACGACGTCAAACCGGCGCCGTGGGCACGAACATTATTTTATCCGTCGATGCGATTGCAATGTCTCCGCCTGAAGCGTCGACGTTATGAGAGGCGCTTGGTACGCGCTATCTATTGCGCGGGATCCCCGTGGGCTCCCCATCTTTATTGTCGAGCCTATCGATCACGGCATCAAACTTGGCATTTAACAACTTCTGCTGGTGATCGCAACCGGCGACGAGCGCGTCAAGCCTAGAATGTAGCACTTCGGAAATATCCGCCAAAACACTGATAATCTCATTCAACTTTTCGTTGATAATCCGCTGCTGATTATCACTGCCGGCGGTGATCTCGGCCAGAAATTGTGTCGAACGGACTCGAAGCCCCATCATCTGTCTCAGTTGTCGCGGAATCCACATTGCTTCCCTCGTTACGTCTGGCGTTCACTGCTTAGTCATCATGCGCCCTTTATCTGCCACTATCCGAATTGTTCAATTGAACCCAACGACCCCAAAGCCGTGGCATTTCTTGCTAATCCGGCATATCGGTTGGAAATTGAAATTCCATCAGTTTCGTCTTTCTCAAAAAGACGTAAATGCATTCCTCAGCGGATTGATATTCGTCGAATTTCAGATTGTAGAAATCGATCGGATGATGGGCGCTTGACCGCGCATTTCTAAACATATTGGCATCGTCTCTAAAAAACGCCGTGAGATCGGGAAGCAATTTTCGGGCCGCTGGATCGACAGGCAACCATGCATCAAGGCAATCATAATCATTCGCTTTTGCGATCCTGGTGAAGAATTTCATTGTATACTTGAACAACCCGTGATTATGGTAGCCGGCGAATGGCACCGTGTGTGCCATTATGCCATTGAGTTTGGTCAGGTCATGCACAACTTCAAAGCAGTTTGCCTGATTAAAGACATGTTCTGTTGTTCCGGCGTTAGTCACGAAGTCGAAATGTCCCTTCAAGTAATCGGGAATTCTCTCGCGATTCAGGTCGAAGTGCAGCAGGCTGGCGTCATTTCCTACTAGGTCCAGCGATACAATATCCCTTTTTAATCGTCGCCACATGTCAGCCGAACTTCGGCAATTCGCCAGATTGACTTCGGGCTCCCCGCACAATTCGACAAATGCTCTAGCCGTACGATTGTAGTTGTCTTGATCCATGCAGGTAAGCTCCTGCAAGCCTAGATCGCAGACCGACTTGATGTCGGTCAGTGCCTTACATTGATCCAGGGCGCACCACCACATTAGGTCAGTTTCCGAGATCATAACCTGCATTCCATTTTGGGGTGGGGCGGCGCCCGGGGCCAAGCTGCATGAGGGGAAGTTGGTTACCACATTTGGCGCCCCTCCAAAAGACAGGTCTTGCCGTCCTGCGATGAATCGCTCGAGTGATTGTTGAGCAAACACCCTCCGACTATTGTTGAGAAATCCTGTTATTTGCGCCACCGTCGGCAGCGAGAAGCTTTTTCTGCGCAGAAGCGCCGGAGAACGTCGGCTCTTTTGTCCGACAGTTGAGCCGAATCGATGAAGTAAGGAAGTCGACAGCAGAACCTAACGTCTGTGAATATTCCGAGAAAATCTACAACGAATCCGCGTGGTGCAGGGCCCGACCACGGCCGGATACCGTCAAAGAAATTGGCGAAATCCTCGAGGCTATTCACTGGCTATTCCGCCACATGCGGACGCGATATAACAAAGTGGCCGTCGCGGAGTCAAACCAAGGCTATGTCGGCGCAGGCGACGTTTTCTACAATAGAGCGCGCTGGCGATGACCGCTAAGCTTTTTTGGGGAATGCTTTCGCGTGAAGGGCTGGAACGTTGTCGCCGTAAATTCGTTCTGTTATGCATCGCCGATGAAAACTGACGCCAACAAACAATTCAACTATGCTGGCCCAAGCTCATTGGTTATTCGGATATCGACGCATATGCGTCAAAAAATGTTCAGTATGTTCATGGACGAATTAAAACCGAGGGCAGAAGAAACCATTCTCGATGTCGGCGTGACATCTGATCAAAGTTACGATAATTCAAATTATTTCGAAGCACTATATCCATATAAGGATCGCATCGTAGCTATCGGGATGCAGGGCGCTTCGTTTATTGAGCAACTCTATGTTGGTGTACGGTATGTGGAGGCCACCGCCCTGTGCTTACCATTTCAGGATAGAAGCTTTGATATTGTGCACTCTTCCGCAGTGCTGGAGCACGTCGGCTGCATTGATAATCAAGCAAAAATGATTACTGAATGCGTTCGGGTCGCGCGCCGCGGCATTTGCCTGACGACGCCGAACAGGTGGTTTCCGATCGAGTTCCACACCCAGCTGCCGCTAATTCATTGGATGTCGAAGCGTGCTGGTCGATATGTATTCAGACGACTGGGGTTTGATGATCTTGCTGAGGAAGCACATTTGAATTTAATGACTTCGCGTGAGTTGCGAATGTTGACCGCAGGCATTCCGAGATGGAACTTTCATATTGCGTCCCCGCGGCTTCTGGGGTGGAAGAGCAATTTGATTTTGTTCGGCCGTTCGGATACAGAGTCGAACCTGGCGCGCGTGTCTGCGCATTCTCTATAGGCATTGTACGCCCGACGAATATGATGGGCCAGTTCTGATTGCGAACGTGTATGTAATTCAAGTGACGTCAGTGTGCGCCCGGTCCCGGTGCTGTTATGCCGCGTTGTTCGGTCCCGGTGAGTGTCTGTTCTCGCCTAAAAGGAATACTCATAATGGCCGATAAGAACGCGGTAAATGCGAGCTGAAGTCCGATCGCGATACTGGTAAGCGAGACGATGAGCGTACGAAGCACTGCGGGATATTCTAGTGGTCCAAAATCGATGGAAGCCCAAGTGATGAGCGACCATGCGAGACCCACCATTCCAAGTCCGGTAAGCAATGCTGCGACAGCCAGCCCCCGCTCGAAAGTGAGTAAGGCCAGCAATCGAGAATTTCGCTTCGGTCTTGGCAATAGACCGTGTCGGATTGCAAAGCGATGGGCAATTAAGCCAAAGGTGAGGTTTTGAACGCCAAGCAGGGTGGCGATCGCGGCTACGAGAAAAGTATGGACGTCAAGCCGAATTCCGTTGGCAACCTCCAACTGGCCAGGAAACAGCAACACGGCGACGACGACGCCAAGCGTCATAAGGAAAAGTCCTGGGTAGATGAACAGCCAACGCGGGCTGAACATAAGTAGGAAACTCAAGTGTCGCCATCCGTCGTGCCAAGTGCGCAAATGAGGCGGTCGCGATCGGCCATCTTTCTTCAATGTTGTCGGAACTTCGGTGATGCGATAATTCCGCAACGCCGCCGCGATCACCATCTCGCTAGCGAATTCCATTCCGGAGGTATGCAGATTGAGAGCTAAAACTCGCTCGCGATTCAAACCGCGCAAGCCGCAATGGAAGTCGCCTATTGGTACGTCGAAAAATAGACGTCCGATAAAACTAAGCACCGGGTTGCCAAGGTAATGATGAAGGAATGGCATCGCGCCTGGAGCGATCCCGCCGCGGAATCGATTGCCGATAACAACATCGTAGCCCTCTCGAAGTCTTGCCAGGAAGTAATCCAGATTAGATAAGTCGTAGCTGTCATCGGCGTCGCCAATCACGATATATCGGCCGCGCGCTGCCAGAATGCCGTGCCGAAGAGCCGATCCGTAGCCGCGCTCGCCAACGGAAAGCACCCGCGCGCCTTTCGCGGCCGCCAATTGTTCGGAACCGTCTGTCGATCCGTTATCGGCAACAAGGACTTCGCCGCTCACGCCGCTACGGGCGAGATATGACATAGCCTTGTCGATGCAAATCTCAACCGTCTCCATTTCGTTGAGACATGGCAACAAGACTGTCAACTCGACTTCGTCGATCTGACGGAAATTATCAGCTTCCACTCTGGGCGCGTACTCTGACATGTCTAATTTATTGCACATCTAGACGGCCTTTGGGAATCGTCATCGGCCCATTAGCGATTCTGTGCTTGGTATTGGCGAAATCGATCAGACGGGGTCGCCTGCGCGGATCGACCCACGGGCGTACTCAGAAAATACGATCGTAAAATTCGTGAGAGCGCTTCCTCAATGCGCGATTTCTCCGCTTCCGTTGCAAAAAGCCAACTATGCCACTCATTGGTCGATGGTAAATGTAACATTTGCTTTATCCGGACCGATCCCGTTTTGCGGAAGCCAACGGGTCAATGGATAATGGTAGCATCTTATCCACAGCCCAGCGAGCGCACTCGGACTTCATACTCAGTTTGCGAAATCCAAATTCCATCCTAGCCACGGCCTGCGGTCTCCCGATCCGACTCGGCACTTGGCGTAATGGCTTGCACATCCTAAGAGATATGTTACTGTTAGTGTTGTTATCATAATTTTTTGGGCTGTCGGTCGCGTTTTCAATCCTAGTTCCGCACTTGGAGAGAGAGTATTGTCCCACGGAGGACTATGGTAGCGCTTTGCGTACGCTGTTGATGAGTTGTCTCAGTTCTCCGTTGGTGGTTTGAGCTAATACTTCTCTCGCCGAGCTGAAAAGCTACGGGCGTATCTTGATGCGTGGACCAAAGAAGGGTCGCCACCCGTAGAAGTATTTCCGCACAAAAAAAGCAGGATGTCGCTTGATGTCGAAGAGTTGGGAAAGGGCTGGTTTTTTTATTGTACCGGTCTTGTTTTCACTCCTGCAATGTTGGGCGTCGGGTCGGATAATCTTGCAATTGCAGCCACACCGTGTAACGGACGGCGCTCATTATATTCAACAGGGATGGCTTTTTCAGGCGGCGGACATACGGGACTGGCTGTATTATAGCCTGTTTTATGGTCTTTATCCTGCCTTTCTCGGTCACTTTCATGTCCCCGGCCTAGATTGGTCGGTGGCGGGGACTGATCCTTCCATTCTGCCTGTTTATGCGATGCAATCTCTTTTGCTCGCTGTAACTACTGCCGTTTTTTTGTATTGCTCATTCGAATTTGTTTCTGGAAACTCCCTGATACGGATCACGTTGTCTGTGCTCCTAGGCGTCCTCTTACTTAGCCCACTTGTCATAGTGTGGCCCGCCGAAGTGCTCGACGAAAGCCTCACGTTGTCATTTTTGTTTTTATTTTTGTCCGCGTGTGTCGGCTTTGACGACAGCAGGGACTATTTTCTTTCTTTGATCGGAATCGCTTCATGCCTACTGATTTTTGTGCGCTATCCTATAGTCCTTTTCGTTTGGGTGTTTGCGGGGATGATTGGCCTAAACATTCTATTGGCACGGGTAAAAAAGACGACCATTCTCGTGCTGGGGCTAGTCACGCTGGTCGCTGCCATCGGCCTGGGCGCTGCACGCAGCGCACTTATCGCTCAAGACAACATATATGTTCAGTCGCTCGTCGACGTAATCCAATTGCGGATTCTGCCTGATCCGAAACGCAGGACGTTCTTCGCCGAGCGTGGTCTACCATCCTCACAGATGACGATGACTCTTTCGGGGAAGCCCGCACCGTATGAAAATTGGCTTTTTATGCCCGATGATGAAGTCCCTGCCGAGTTTGTCGAGTACCGCAATTGGGTGGTTGCGAATGGGTTTAAAACGTATGCCGCATTCCTGCTTAGGCACCCTGGATATCTGGTGCGCTCCATTGCAGTATCGCCAAACCTCGGCCCGAAAAATTTTGCTAGTGATGTATACTTCTCGATGCTCGATCTTTTCTCGTTGCCGCGTGATCGAGGCTACTGGACGGAGCTGGTGCCCTATCCGCCAGCTATCCGGGATTTCCTTCTAGCGCCGCTGGGATCGATCACCGTTGTTCTCTACCTCTGCTGTGCTGTGCTGCGCTACGGTAGTCAGACAATCAGGAGACAGCGCGTGTCAAGCATGGAGACCGTTGCCATCGCGGGCGCGATCGCCATGTTTGCTGGCTATCACGCCGACGCTTTGGATCCTTGGCGGCATTCAATTCCTTTCCTAATTATTATTTACGTATCATTTCTTTTGCGCACGCCGGCGATCGTAATTAGCGTCGTGCGAGTGACCACCAATGATCGCATACTCGGGTCTGGACTCAAAACTTGATCCAATAGAGTACCCCGACGAGGACTGCGGCCGCAAGGATTCGGACGAGTTTGTTGTGGTTGATCCGGTTCAACGAGCAAGGGCCGCACGGTCTACCGGGCGACTTCGCCGCGGATTTGTGAATCCCCAAAAGAGTCAGGCACTCAGCGGGTTGGTATTATCCGTTACTACCCGAATGCAGCAGGTTCTGCAGAGTGTCCGCCGTGACGATGGGGGCGGGGTTGCTGCCAAATCCCGATGTGCTGGGAACCTGAGCGGCGCCATTCGTTGGCGTCGAACAGTTCTGAGCGTTTTCCGTCAGCCAACTTGCTGACGTTAGTGAAGCACCGCTTTGCGAACCACTGTGGTTGTTGAGGAAGTCTGCCGCCCCTCCGAGGCCATTTGGGGCTGCAGGGTTTAGCGAGCCGAGTGTGTATTGCGAGCTACCACCATTATTCTGAGATCCCGAATCCGTTGCGCCGGAAGCGCCTACCACGCTCTCATTGGCATAGTGAGTGGCTTCCCAGACTCCGATGGGAAGGTTTGGTGGGGTTGAAGCGGTTAGCCCGAGCCCGCCGTCGCTCGACGAATTACCATCAAGCCAGGCTCCAAACATCGGCTCATGAATCTGTGTTCCCACAGGCGGTAGGTCGTCACTATTCGATTGGCCCGGAGCTCCAAACGCGGTTAATGTGCTGCCACCGTCATTCGATGACCCCTGGCCCGGTCCGCTGCTAGCGGCAAGGCTGTCGCCGGCGCCATTATTGTTGCTGTTACCGGCATAGCGAGTGGCTTCCCAGACCCCGATGGGAAGGTTCGGCGAGGTTGAAGTGGCCAGCAGTCCGGCTCCGCCGTTGCTCGATGAATTACCATCCAGCCACGCTCCAAACATTGGCTCATGTATCTGTGTTCCCACAGGCGGCATGTCGCTGTTCGATTGTCCCTGAGGACTAAGAAATGCGCTGGTATCGCTGCTGTTCAACGACCCTTGGTCCGGCATGTTGGAGAGGTCGGCCTGTCCGCTGTTATCAGCAAATCCCGCCGCCAGCTCGTTAGCAGAGTCCGAGGATGCGCTATTTCCTGTGGGCGCCGGGTCGGTGCTACCAGTGTATCCTGGTGCGGAAGTGATTGAGACCCAAAGGGTAGTGGCCCCCGGTGTCAAATTGGCGTAGTCAATCGCGCCGGTGGTGGAATTCTGGATCACAATGTCATCGAAGCCGTTGCCGAGGATATCTTCGACTCCAATAACGTTCCAGCCGGAGACCGCCCCAACTGTAATCCAGCCGTTGAAGACACCATTGTTCATGTTGGCGTAGTCAATAGCTCCGGTGGTGGGATTTTGAATTACAATATCGGCATAGCCGTCTCGTTGTATGTCACCCGCCCCAACGACGTTCCAACCGGGAGTCCCTGTGATGCCTACCCAGCCGCTGAAAACGCCGTTGTCCATATTTGCATAAATGATTGCACCGTTAGCATTCTGAATCACGATGTCGTCATAACCGTTGTCGGTTATATCGGCGACAGCGTCAACTTTCCAACCTGCAGTCGCCACTACGTCGACCCAACCATTGAAGACACCATTGTCCATGTTGCCGTATTGGATGTCGCCGGTGGTGGGATTCTGGATAACGATATCGTCATAGTGGTCGTCGTTTATGTCTCCAACCCCTACGACGTTGTAGCCGGGAGTGCCTGACACCCCCACCCAATTGCTAAAAGCTCCATTCTTCATATCCGCGTAAAGAATCGCACCGCTGGAGTTTTGGATGACGATATCGGAATCAACTCCTCCCGAAATCTTTCCTTCGCCCACAACGGTCCAGCCCGGAACATTTGCAACGTTCACAGGGGCACCTTGGTCGCTGCCCCCAGCCATATTGACGTATTCAATCTGGCCGCTTGCATTCTGCAGCAGAATGTCGCCCGAATTGCTACCATTGAAGTCATAGGCGTCCTCTGCGGGCGCGTCTTCCTTTAGATGGAATCCAAGAATGTCCATCTGCTCAAGATCTGCCGGCGTCAACGATTGCAGCGTGCTGCCGGTGTAATACTGGTTGAACGGGTCAGTCGGAGTGAGTGGACTTGATCCATCGCCGCCATAATTAGCGGCGTTGAGGAAGTCGCTTGGATCGGAATTGATCCCGTACTGAGCCCATTCGGTCTTGCCGCCGTTGATCGAAAAATATGACGCCTCGCTCGCGGGGACGTTTCCGTCGTAAACGCGAGTCCCCGCGCTGCTGAAGCGATCGAGCTCCATGATATCAGGATCGCTGTAGGGGACTCTGCCCATTGCATGCGTCAGCTCGTGCAGCGCCACGCCGAGAAGCAGGTTCGATTGAATATCGGTTGCGAACGTGGCCGAGCCGTCGTCCGTCGAAGTGGAGGTGGGGCTAACGTAACCTGCCATGCCCGGGGTTAAATAACCTGCGGCGCTCATCGCCTTCAGTTGTGCGTTCCAGACGGCAACTTCCGTTGGCGCATTGGCCGACCCCGGAACCGGCAAAGAGTCGAACGAGCTGTCGCCGGGCGAGGCGGTCCCCGTGAGGTAGTTGTAGACGGTCGCATAGGAGATATACACGCCGTTGTCAGGGCCAGCCGCGGCGCCGCCTCCGGTGCCCGAGTAGTCGACATTGATGTTCACCGTAATGTTGTCAGTGAACGTTGAATCCAGGATGTTCGCAGCTTGCTGCATCGTGGCTCTGAATGCAGCAGCGGCAGGCGTGTTAGCCGAAGCCGCAGCATCAAAAATGAGGTTGATATTCATGGTGATCCCCAATGCCCCAGAGGGCGTAAGGTTAGCGTCAAGCCGTTAACAGGACGGAAGCACGGGAATATCCCGGTCATCGTCCGCGGGCCCATGAAAAGCTTGGGTTACTTATAGGCCCCTGCGACGCTAGATAGGCCCCATAAATCACACTTTCGCTAACATTGTGGACAAATCATGAATAAAATCCGATGGATGGCCCATGGGGCGCGGCGGCATCTCTGGCAGCAATAATCTCTTGATAAGACTGCCCTTATATCGTTATGGCGGTTTGGGCTGGATCGTTGGAACGGAAGTCGCCGGTCGTAGCCGAGCCCAGGCAGATCCCGCCTAACCCAAGGAGTGAGATGGCGCCTCCGTTGAACCGGCCTCGCAACGCCCCGGAGGCGCGCGAAAGCGCGGCCGTACC
>Ga0209517_10002665_pt1 | contig 24862 bp, 23 predicted proteins | sample PeaSoiMetSII2010_FD_187695 | JGI IMG/M metagenome (GOLD analysis project Ga0209517, IMG submission 187695) | Peat soil microbial communities from Weissenstadt, Germany - SII-2010 (SPAdes) (version 2) | ecosystem: Environmental > Terrestrial > Soil > Wetlands > Peat | place: Germany... | reverse complement strand
TGGTCGATAGCTCGCTCCGTACCAAGCTCACTCGTCTCAAGCACGCCATGAAAGAGGTTGGCTGATGGATATCAGGGCCGCCGAGATCTCCGCGATCCTCAAAGAGCAGATCAAAAATTTTGGCCAAGAGGCGGAAGTCTCCGAGATCGGCCAGGTGCTGTCGGTCGGCGACGGCATCGCCCGAGCCTACGGGCTCGACAATGTCCAGGCGGGCGAGATGGTCGAGTTCGCCGACGGCACGCGTGGCATGGCGCTCAACCTCGAGGTCGACAATGTCGGCATCGTGATCTTCGGCGACGACCGCCACATCAAGGAAGGCGACATCGTCAAGCGCACCGGCGCCATCGTCGAGGTGCCGGTCGGCAAGGGCCTGTTGGGGCGCGTCGTCGATGCGCTCGGCAACCCCATAGACGGCAAGGGCCCCATCGAAAGCCATGAGCAGCGCCGCGTCGACGTGAAGGCGCCAGGCATCATTCCCCGCCAGTCGGTGCATGAGCCGATGCAGACGGGGCTCAAAGCCATCGACGCGCTGATTCCGATCGGCCGAGGCCAGCGCGAGCTCATCATCGGCGACCGCCAGACCGGCAAGACCGCCATTATCCTCGACACCATCCTCAATCAGAAATCGGTCAATGCCTTAGGCGACGAGAAGACCAAGCTCTATTGCATCTATGTCGCCATCGGGCAGAAGCGCTCCACCGTCGCCCAGTTCGTCAAGGTGCTCGAGGACAATGGCGCCATGGACTATTCCATCGTCGTCGCCGCCACCGCCTCGGACCCCGCGCCCATGCAATTCCTCGCGCCCTTCTCCGGCTGCGCCATGGGCGAGTTCTTCCGCGACAACGGCATGGCCGCGGTCATCTTCTATGACGATCTCTCCAAGCAGGCGGTGGCCTACCGCCAGATGTCGCTCCTGCTCCGCCGCCCGCCCGGCCGCGAGGCCTATCCCGGCGACGTGTTCTATCTGCATTCGCGGCTGCTCGAGCGCGCGGCGAAGCTGAACAAGGACAACGGCTCGGGATCGCTGACCGCGCTTCCCGTGATCGAGACGCAAGCCAACGACGTGTCGGCCTATATTCCGACCAACGTCATCTCCATCACCGACGGGCAGATCTTCCTCGAGACCGATTTGTTCTATCAGGGCATTCGCCCGGCGGTGAATGTGGGTCTTTCGGTCTCCCGCGTGGGCTCCGCCGCGCAGGTGAAGGCGATGAAGCAGGTGGCCGGCAAGATCAAGGGCGAGCTTGCGCAATATCGCGAGATGGCCGCCTTCGCCCAGTTCGGCTCCGACCTCGACGCCACCACCCAGCGCCTGCTCAACCGCGGTGCGCGGCTGACCGAGCTTCTGAAGCAGCCGCAATTCTCGCCGCTGAAGATCGAGGAGCAGGTCGTGGTGATCTATGCCGGCGTCAACGGCTATCTCGATCCGCTTCCCGTGAAGGATGTGCAGCGCTTCGAGGCTGAGCTGCTTCGTTTCATGCGCGCCGAGCACAAGGACGTGCTCGATGCGATCCGGCACCAGAAGGAGATCTCCAAGGAGACCGCCGACAAGCTCAAATCCGCGGTCGACAAATTTGCCAAGGCCTTCGCGTGAGGCCGTAAGCCATGCCGTCGCTGAAAGACCTACGCAACCGCATCGCCAGTGTGAAGGCGACGCAGAAGATCACCAAGGCCATGCAGATGGTGGCCGCGGCGAAGCTCCGCCGCGCCCAGAGCGCCGCAGAGGCCGCTCGCCCCTATGCCACGCGCATGGAGGCGGTGCTCGCCAATCTCACCACCGCGCTTGCCGGCCGCGAGGGCGGCCCGGTGCTCATGGTCGGCACCGGCAAGGATGCGACGCATCTGCTCGTGGTCTGCACCGCCGAGCGCGGGCTTTGTGGCGCCTTCAACTCCTCCATCGTGCGGCTCGCCCGCGATCACGCCTTTCGGCTGATGCGCGAGGGCAAGGAGGTCAAGTTCCTCTGCGTCGGCAAGAAGGGCTTCGACCAGCTCAAGCGCCAATTCGCCTCCAAGATCATCGAGGTCGTCGAGCTCAGGGGCGTGCGCCAGCTCGGCTTCGGCCACGCCGAGAAGATCGCGGAGAAGGTCTTGGGCCTCTTCGCCGCCGGCGCCTTCGACGTGGCGACGCTTTATTTCTCGCGCTTCCGCTCGGTGATCAGCCAGATCCCCACGGCGTTGCAGCTCATCCCCGCTTTGATCCCTGCCGAGGCACCCAAGGCGGAAGCGGCACTTGGCGGCGCGGTCTATGACTATGAGCCCGACGAGGCGGAGATCCTGACCGAGCTGCTGCCCCTCAACATCGCCACCCAGATTCTCCGGGCGCTGCTCGAGAACGCCGCCTCCGAGCAAGGCGCACGCATGAGCGCCATGGACAACGCCACCCGCAACGCCGGCGACATGATCGATCGCCTGACCCTGAAATATAACCGCTCACGCCAAGCCATGATCACCAAGGAGCTGATCGAGATCATCTCCGGCGCCGAGGCGGTATAGAGCATTCACGAGACGAGAAGGAAGCCTGGCATGGCACGTAAATCCCCCGTGGTCGCAGAAACCAAGAAGCAGAAGAAGAAGATTGCCGCTGGCGAAGGCGCCAAGGGCCATGTGCGCCAAGTCATGGGTGCCGTGGTCGACGTGCAATTCACCGATCATCTGCCTGAGATCCTGAACGCGCTGGAGACGGACAATCAGGGCAACCGGCTTGTGCTCGAGGTGGCCCAGCATCTCGGCGAGCACACCGTCCGCACCATCGCCATGGACTCGACCGAAGGGCTCGTGCGCGCGCAAGAGGTGACCGATACCGGCGAGCCGATCGCGGTGCCGGTCGGCGACGAGACCTTGGGCCGCATCATGAACGTGGTCGGCGAGGCTGTGGACGAGGCGGGGCCCATCAAGACCGCCGAGAAGCGGCCTATCCACGCGCCTGCGCCCGCTTACGTCGATCAGTCGACCGAGGCCGAGATTCTCGTCACCGGCATCAAGGTCGTGGACCTGCTCGCGCCTTACGCCAAGGGCGGCAAGATCGGCCTGTTCGGCGGCGCGGGCGTCGGCAAGACCGTGCTCATCCAAGAGCTGATCAACAACGTCGCCAAGGCCCATGGCGGCTTCTCGGTGTTCGCCGGCGTAGGCGAGCGCACGCGCGAGGGCAACGACCTCTATCACGAGTTCATCGAGTCGGGCGTCAACAAGGACCCGAAGAAGAACAACGGCTCGACCGCAGGCTCCAAATGCGCACTGGTCTACGGCCAGATGAACGAGCCGCCTGGCGCTCGCGCGCGCGTCGGCCTTTCGGGTCTCACCGTCGCCGAATATTTCCGCGACCAAGGCCAGGACGTGCTCTTCTTCGTGGACAATATTTTCCGCTTCACGCAAGCGGGCTCCGAAGTATCGGCGCTGTTGGGCCGTATCCCTTCGGCCGTGGGCTACCAGCCGACGCTCGCCACCGACATGGGGGCGCTGCAGGAACGCATCACCACGACGCAGAAGGGCTCGATCACCTCGGTGCAGGCCATCTACGTCCCCGCCGACGATCTGACCGATCCCGCGCCTGCCACCTCCTTTGCGCATCTCGACGCCACCACCGTGCTGTCCCGCGGCATCGCCGAGAAGGGCATCTATCCGGCCGTGGATCCGCTCGATTCGACCTCGCGCATGCTGTCGCCGCTCGTCGTCGGCGAGGAGCACTATGCGGTGGCGCGCCGCGTGCAGGAGATCCTGCAGCGCTACAAGGCGCTCCAGGACATCATCGCTATTCTCGGCATTGACGAGCTTTCAGAGGAGGACAAGATCACCGTGGCCCGCGCCCGCAAGATCGAGCGCTTCCTGTCGCAGCCCTTCTTTGTGGCGGAGGTGTTCACCGGATCGCCGGGCAAGTTCGTCGATCTTGCCGACACCATCAAGGGCTTCAAGGGACTCTGCGACGGCGAGTACGACCATCTGCCGGAGGCCGCGTTCTACATGGTCGGCACCATCGAGGAGGCGGTCGCCAAGGCCGAGAAGCTCGCCACCGAGGCCGCTTGAGCATGCCTGATACCTTCAAATTCGAGCTGGTCTCGCCGGAGCGGTCGCTCGTCTTGGCCGAGGTCGAGCACGTGCTGGTGCCGGGATCGGAAGGCGACTTCACCATGCTCCTCCGTCACGCGCCGCTGCTCACGGCCTTGCGGCCGGGATTGCTCGAAATCGGCTTCGGGGGCGCCGAGCGCCGGCGCTATTTCGTGCGCGGCGGCTTCGCCGAGGTTGGACCCTCGGGCCTCATTGTGCTCGCCGAGACCGCCATCGATCTCGTCGAGCTCCAGGCGGACGTGCTCGACCAGGTGATCAAGGACGCCGAGGAGGACGTCGCCGACGCCACGCAAGACGAGGCCCGCGATCGCGCCAAGACCAAGCTCGATCACCTCCGCCAGGTACAGCTCGCCCTCAATCTTTAGCCCTCGCCCCGCCTGCAAAAGGCCTCGGTCAGAAGCCATTAGGGCAGGACCCCCGGTCCTTGCTATAACCCCACTCGCGGACTAGGAGCGCGTGGCTTCTCGAGGAGGGGCTTTAGGCCTGCCGGACAGGGGAATGCAGCAAAAAGCGGAACCGAGACGGGTGCGATCTTTAAGCTTCGGGCTCGAGCGCCTCGGGCTCACCGCGCTCCGCTACCCCGCCGTCATCGCTGCCATCATCATCGCCGTCACCATTGCCGCGTTGTTCGGCATCAGCAAGCTGCGCGTCGACGATTCGCTGTCCGAGCTGTTTCGCACCGACACCCCCGAATTCCATGACTACGAGCTGATCTCGAAGCGCTTCCCCTCGAGCGAATATGACGTGCTCATCGTCGTCACCAGCAAGGACCTGCTTGCGCGCAAATCCATCGAGGCGCTTCGCAACCTCGTCACCGAGCTGCAATTCGTCGACGGCATGGCGGGAGAGGTCTCGCTCTTCTCCGCCCGCGAGGCGCCGGAGCCCGGCAAGGTCCCAGGTCCGGTCTTCCCAGCCAAGCTGCCCACCGGTGCCGCCTATGATCATCTCATCGACCAGGTCCGCAACAACGAAATCATCAAGGGCAAGCTCCTCTCCGACGACGGCACCCTGACCCTCGTATTGCTCGCGCTCGACCGCGAGGTGGTCGTCTCCAATGGCCTGAACTCCGTGGTGCAGCAAATTGATGAAACGGCAAAAGAACAGCTGAAGGATACCGGTCTCAGCATGAAGCTCTCCGGCGCGCCGGTGATGCAGCTCGAGATCAGGAACGCCGTGGAGCGCGACCGCAATCTGTACAACGCGCTCGGCTTCCTGTTCGGCGCCATCATCGCCTACGCCTTCTTCCGGCGCCTGTCGCTGATGGCCATCGCCGCGCTCCCTCCGGTCGTCGCCATCATCTGGTCGCTCGGCCTTTTCGGCTGGCTCGGCTTCAAGCTCAATCTGTTTCTGAACGTGATGATCCCGCTGATCATGGTGCTCGGCTTCTCCGATTCCATGCAGCTGACCGTCGCCATGCGCAATCGGCTCTTGGAAGGCGATCGACGCATCAAAGCCGCCCGCTATGCCGTGCTCGTGGTGGGCCCGGCCTGCGTGCTCGCCACCGCCACCGCCGCCGCATCCTTCATCGCCCTGTTCTTCTCTGACTCGGCGCTGATCCGCACCTTCGGCTTTGCCGGCGCGCTCTCGACCATGATCGCCTTCGTCGTCGGCATCACGCTCGTTCCGCTGCTGACCCGGGCCCTGATCGGCCGCAACACCAAGCCTTTCGTGGCCAATCTGAAGAGCCACGACTGGGCCATGAACGCGCTCAAGCGCTTCTGCGGCTGGGTCGCCGAGATTGGCGTGCGTCATCCGAAAACGGTGGTTGGTCTCGGGCTCCTATTGGTGATCGCCTTCGGCGCCGTCTATACGACGCTGCCGCCGCGCTACCGCCTCGCCGATCAGGTTCCCGACCGCGAGCAGGCGGTCGCCGCGAGCGCGCAGCTCGACGAGAAGCTGACCGGCGCGAATCCGCTGCACGTGATGGTCGACTGGCCGCAAGGCAAGACCCTCTACGACCCCGACGTGCTGAAGGTGATCGGCGACATCCATACCCTCGTGGAAACGCAGTCCGGCGTTGGCAATGTCTGGTCGGTCGAGACCTTGCGCCGCTGGCTCACCAAGACCGGCGAGGACACGCCCGAAAGGCTCAAGGACTATATCGACATCCTGCCCGACTATTTGACCAAGCGCTTCATCGACGAGAAGGACAACTCCGCAGTCGTCACCGGGCGCATACCCGACGTCGATGTGAGCGACTTGCTGCCGGTGATAGAGAAGCTCGATGGCGAGCTCGACGCCGTGCGCAAGGCCAACCCCGGTTACCGCATCGTGGTCACGGGCCTCTCGGCCATCGCCGCGCGGAACAGTGCGACCATGATCGGCAAGCTCAATGCCGGGCTCACCACCGAGATCGCTTTCATCTGCGTGTTTCTCGGGCTCGCCTTCCGCTCCGTGATGGTCAGCTTCGTCAGCGTCCTGCCCAATCTGTTTCCGGTATTCACCGCGGGTGCCGTTCTCGCGGCCTCCGGCGAGGGCCTGCAATTTGCGAGCATCGTGGCGCTGATCGTCTCATTCGGGCTGTCGCTCAACGCCACAGTGCACTATCTCAACCGGCTGCGGCTGGAGGACCGGCCGGGCGAGAATCCCGCGATCGGGGTCGAGCGGGCGACGGTCCTGATCGGTCCGGCCCTGGTGCTCACCTCATTGATCCTCGCTTTTGGCCTTGGCGTCACCATCCTGTCCGACCTGCCGTCGCTCCGGCTCTTCGGCAAGCTTGCGGGACTGACGTTGATGGCAGCGCTGGTCGGCGATCTCCTGCTCCTACCGGCAAGCGTGCTGCTGTTTCGGCGCTTCACGCGGAACTGGCGGAAACCACCTTCCCGGGAGCATGCGAAGGCTTGAAGCGTGTTCAGGTCCCGAGCACGAGCGGCTCGAATTCCTGAATGACGCCTTCATAAACGGGCCGCTTGAAGGGCACCACGAGGCCGGGGAGAAGCGCGATCGGAACCCACCGCCAAGCGTCGAACTCCCGCTCGTGGCCCGGTTTGGGGTTGAGGTCGATCTCGCTGTCCTCGCCTTCGAAGCGGGCGGCGAACCAAAGCTGCGTCTGGCCGCGATAGCGCCCCTGCCAGGCGCTACCGAGGAGGTTAGGCGGAAGATCGTAGCTGTACCATTGCCGCGACCTGCCGATGAACCGCGCCCGCGTCACCCCCGTCTCTTCTTCGAGCTCGCGGCGCGCCGCGGCTTCGGGGTCCTCGCCCTCGTCCATGCCGCCTTGCGGCATCTGCCACCACTGGCCGAGGCCTTCTGGCGCGCCGGCGCGATCGGCACGCCTGCCGACAAAGACCTGACCATGGGCATTGATCAGCATCACGCCGACGCAAGGCCGGTAGGGCAGCTCGGCCACGTTGGTCATTGGCGGAAGGTCAGCTTTGACGCTGCGAGCGCACGGCGGCGCTGACGGGAACGAGCACGATGCCCCGGCGCTCGAGCTGCCCGGCCCATGTGGCTAGCTGTTTGACGGTTGCCGGCTTGGCGCTCGCAACGCCGATCGCCGCACCCCGCTCCTTGGCCAGGGCTTCGAGGCGGGTAAGCGCCTTGGCGATGTCACCCGGCGATTGCACGGCATCGATCTGGATGTTGGCCACCGCGTAGTCGAGGCCGAGCGTGCTTGCGATCTGCCCAGCGGTGGACTGCTGCACGCTGCCGTCGTCGACAAAGAGCAGCCCGCGCGCCTTCAGCTCTTCGAGCACCGGCAGAAGCGCGTCTTGGGTGGCTTCGAACTTAGCGCCCATGAGATTGGTCACGCCCACATAGCCCGTGAAGCGCGACATCAGCCATTGCAGCCGCTTCATGTTCTCTTCCGGCGGCAGCGTGGTGAGCAGCGTATGCGGGCCGGGATCGGTTTGCGGATAGCCGACCGGCTCGAGCGGAATTTGCAGGAGCACCTCATGGCCCGCCGCGCGCGCCTTGGTCACCCAATCCTGGAGATTGCGGCCATAGGCCCCGTAAGCCACGCTGACCGGCGCCGGCAGCCCCTTGATCGCCTCCGCCGTGTCGCTGTCCGAAAGCCCCATGCCGGTGATCAGCACGGCAATGCGCGGAGCCTCTCCCTGCAAGGCCTTGGCCGCATAGCGCGACGGCCGCGCATAGACCTCGAGCGGTCTCCGGCCGTCCGGCGCGACCTTGGGCAGGGGACCATATTGCGACTCCTCCACCAGCTCAGGCACCGGCACGGATACGAGCGTGATCGAGGCGGTCTCAGACTGAGGCGGCTGGGGCAAGGGCGCAACCGGAGCAGGCGGCGCCCGCATCGCGGCGGTCTGCTGGAAATCGGTTTGGGGCAATGGACCTTGCGGCGCGGGCGGCACCGCGGCCTGCTGTTGCGGCACCTCCGCCGGTCCCGGAGCGGACTGCGGCAGCGCTGGAGGCGCGTCAGGCAGCTGCGGGCCCGCAGACGAGGGACCTTCGATGCCGAAGCCGGGCGGAAGGTCGATCCCGGAACCGGACTCCTGGGGCTCAGCCGGCGCTGGTGCGAGCCTTGGCGTCGGGGGCGGCGTTACCGCCAGTGTGACCACCGGCTCGCCGGCGTCCGGACCCGGAAAGAAAAAAAGCCACGCGATGCCGACCACGAGCACTGAGAGTACGATCGAAGCCGTGACGGTCAGCGCCTTCATCTCGCCTGCACCTCCCCGCGCCTAGGCCCCTGCCACGGGGCCGAAGCCTCCTTTGATGCGGCAACGCTTGTCAAGGCGGCACCCGTCCGCCGACACCTCTGGGTCACGCCTAGTTGGCTTCCGCCTTCTTCTTTGCCTCCGTGTCGACCGACTTGATGCCGCGCAAGAGATCGAGCCCATATTGGAGCTGGGTATCTTTGTCCTTGTCCGGGGCCACATAGGAAGAGCTGCCGGATTCCTCGTCGTCCTTGCTGTCCTCGTCCTCACCCTTGAGGTGCCCGCGCAAATTCGCCTCGCCACGCGTGTTCTGTGAGGCGGCCTTAGCCTTCAGATCGTCGGGAAGCTCCTCCTCGACCACCGCCTCGGGCTCGATGCCCTTGGCCTGGATCGAGCGGCCCGAGGGCGTGTAGTAGCGGGCCGTGGTCAGCCTTAGCGCACCATTGCTCCCAAGCGGGATGATGGTCTGCACGGAACCCTTGCCGAAGGATCGGGTGCCCACGATGGTGGCCCGGTGGTGATCCTGCAGTGCCCCGGCCACGATCTCCGAGGCCGAAGCCGACCCGCCATTGATCAGCACCACCAGCTTCTGGCCGTCGGTAAGGTCGCCGGGCCTCGCGTTCGAGCGCTGCGTCTCTTCGAGGTTGCGGCCCTTGGTCAGCACGATGGCGCCCTGATCGAGAAACGCATCAGAGACCGAGATCGCCTGGTCGAGCAGGCCTCCGGGATTGTTGCGGAGGTCGATGATGTAGCCCTTGAGCTTCGGCCCGATCTCCTTCTTCAGATCCTCGATCGCCTTCTGCAGATTGGCCGTGGTCTGCTCGTTGAACGTGGTGATCCTGATATAGCCCACGTCGTTCTCGGCGTTGTACTTCACCGGATTGATGTGGATCACGTCGCGCACGACCTTCACGTCGAAGGGATCGTCGACGCCCTTGCGCACGACGGTGAGGGTGATCGCGGAATTCACTGGCCCGCGCATCTTCTCGACGGCCTCCTGGAGGGTGAGGCCCTGGATCTGCTCCTTGTCGAGCGCGGTGATCAGATCACCGCTCTCCAGCCCAGCCTTTGCAGCGGGGGTGTCGTCGATGGGAGAGACGACCTTGACCACGCCGTTCTCCATCGTCACCTCGATGCCGAGGCCGCCGAACTCGCCGCGGGTCTGTACCTGCATGTCGCGGAAGTGCTTGGGATTGAGATAGGCGGAATGCGGGTCGAGCGCCATCAGCATGCCGTTGATCGCCGATTCGATCAGCTTGGAGTCATCAGGCTTCTCGACATAGTCGGCACGCACGCGCTCGAGTACCTCGCCGAACAGATCGAGCTGGCGGTAGATCTCCGAATTGGCGGCCGTTGCGGTCTGACTCCGCGCCAAGCTCACCATCGTCGAACCGGCAGCGAGCACGGCCAACACCAGAAGCGTCCACAGCGCGTATTCGGATTTCCGCATTATCCTTGCACCTTTTCGGAAGCCTCGGCCCACCATGGGCCGGGGTCTATTGGCCTGCCGTCCTTTCGGAACTCGACGTAAAGGACGGGGCGCGAACTATCATTGCCGCCTTGGCTCGCTGGAGGCGCCGCACCCATTACTGCGATCGGCTCGCCGGCGAGGACAAACTGGCCGAGGCTCACATCTACGCGGCCCATTCCCGCAAGCAGAACATGATAGCCCCCGCCCGCATTGATGATCAATAGTTGCCCATAGGAGCGAAACGTGCCGGCGTAGACGACCCAGCCGTCCGCGGGCGCGATAATACGGGCTTCCCCCCGGGTTTGCAGCGAAATGCCCTTTACCGTGCCGCCGACACCGTCCGCGTCGCCGAATCGCTTGAGTCGCTTGCCTTGGGCGGGGAGCGCGAGGGTGCCCTTCGCCGCCTCGAACGGCATGGCTGGTTTCATGCGGCTCGGACTGGCAAAGGCGACCTTGGTCGATTCGGGCTTGATCTCGACAACGGCCTCATTGCCGGGAGTGGCGAGCGCCTGTTGCTGCTCGCGGGCCCGGAGCGCCTGCTCGGCCGCGACTTCCGCGTCGTATTGGGCAACCTGGGCCTTGGCGATCTGCTGGTCCAGCCGCGCGATCAGGTCGTTCAGCTCCGTCACGGCCGCTGCCTGCTGCTCCGCCGCCTGCCGCGTGGCGGCAAGCTCGACCTCGCTCTGGGCAAGCTTCGTCTTCTTCTCCTCGAGCAGCTGATCGATGCGGCTCTGCTCCGCGGCGAGACTGTCGGTCGCCCCTTTTTCGGCGTCGCGCTGCTCGCGAATGCCGTTCTCCAGCGTGACCAGACCGTCAAGCTCCTGCGACAGATTATCGGCCTGATATTTGAGCTCGGGAAAGACCTCCGCCAACAGCATGGCGCTGCGCACCATGGCGAGGGCGTCGTCCCGGCGCGTGACGATCGCGGGCGGCGGCGTGCGGCCGATCCTCTGCATGGCGCTCAGCATCTTGACGATGGTTTCCTTTCGCTCGGTGATCGAGTTGCGAATGACGGTGACCTGATCGGTCAGCTCCGTGAGCTTGGCCTCGGTCTCGGAAAGTTTTGCTTCGCTCGCCTGCACCCGCGTGCCCGCTTCGATCAGCTCGGTGTTGAGCTTCGCCCGCGCCTCGGCCAAGGCGACCACGTCTTGGGCCAAACCTTGCTCTTGCGCGCGGCTCGATTGCAGCTTCTGCGAGGTCTCGTCGAGTTTCTTCTGTGCCTCCTCGCGGGAGAGATCGTCTTCCGCCGCAGCAAGATACGGGAAGGTGCTCAACAGCCCCGCGAGTAGCAGACCGGAAATGACGAACCGGAATGTCGGCTCAGGGGACCGATGGATTGGCGCCATCCGCATTGACCGCGTGCTCTTCCCCCGTCCCGTCTCCTCGCCGCCGGCCGAAAGAAGGGGACTCGAGCGAGCGGGAACGGAAGCGGAGCGATGAGGCAGAATCAAGGCAAATATGCTGAACAATTCTTAACCAACTGCCCACCCGCCCGAGGTGAGGCGCGGGCCTGGGTTTCAGCCCCGATGATAGGGGTGGCCCGCAAGGATGGTGGCGGCGCGATAGAGCTGCTCGGCGAGAACGATGCGGGCGAGCCCGTGCGGCAAGGTCATGGGCCCAAGCGACACTCTCCGGATGGGCCGCGGCAAGGCCTCGCCGCCGAGACCGTCCGCCCCGCCGATGAGGAAGGCAACGCCCTCGGCCCCCTCGTCGCGGAGCTTGGCGAGCGCGCGCGCGAAAGCCTCGCTGCCGAGCGGTTCGCCGGTTCGGTCAAGCGCGATGCGTGCGTAGGAATGTGGAAGCTTGGCGAGCAGCGCCGCCGCCTCGGCCTTGCAGCGCGTGGCTGCGGTGGGCCCCCGCGACTCTGGCACCTCGATCACCGTCACCGGCGACAGCCCGAGCTTGCGGCCGGCGGTCTCGGCACGCGCAAGGTAGTGCGCGAAAAACTCGCGTTCAGGCCCCTGCTTCAGTCTGCCCACGGCGGCGATCAGCAGCCGCATGGTACGACCTTGCAGGCCTCGGCCCTTGCAGCGGCGGGGACGGTCAGATCACCATCCGCTCCATCGGGCGGTCGGCGGACCACATCTTCTCGAGATTGTAGAATTCCCGGACTTCCTGGCGGAAGATATGGACGATGACGTCCCCGGCGTCGATCAGCACCCAGTCGCAGTGGAGCAGGCCTTCGACGCGGGCGCGTCCGAAACCTGCACCTTTGAGCTTCCTAACGAGGTGATCAGCAACGGCGCCGACATGCCGTTGCGAGCGCCCCGAGGCCACGACCATCTGGTCGCCGATCGAGGTCTTGCCCTTGAGGTCGATGCAGACGACGTCCTCGGCCTTGGCATCGTCGAGGGTGTCGAGCACGACATTGAGCAAATGAGTCGGCCTAGCGCGAAATGACGCAAAGCCGGAGGGAGGCGTGCCGCTATCGGCACCCTCTCTGGGTGAGCGCATGTTGTGGTGGATGTCCTTCTGTCATTGCTCCTGCCGAAGTAGCGTGTTGGCCTCGCTTATGCTGAACGCACGAGCCCGCCTTTCGGTGCCGCTTCGCCCATAAACATAGTATGCGTCGCGGCCAGCTTTCAATAGCTAGTGTTCCTTACTTTTCTTGGCGCCTTTCTTGGCGTGCTTGACTGCCTTTTTCAGGGCCTTCTTCGCCTCGGCATGCAGCGCCTTGACCGCCTTCCTGTCTGCCTTTTTCTCAGCCTTCTTCTCAGTCTTTGCGTCCTTTTTGGCCCCGCTCTTCCGCGCCTCGGCACGAAGTGCCTTGGCACCAGGTGTCTTGGCACGAAGTTCCTTGCCACGGTGGGTTTCCGCCGCGGAGCGCCGTCGAGGACAGGCCCGACAAAGGAAGGGTGAGCATAGTCCAGGCCGGCGGCGCAAGTTGCGCAAGCCCGCCCGCATCCGATTCGTCGATTGCGGCGGAGGCGAAGCGCTGGGCGGCCTTGCTCGCCCGCGCCTTCAGCCGGAAGCCCGGCCGGTCGAGCAGGGCGATCGGCACCATGCCGAACAGTTCCTCCCAGCCGCGCCAATGGTGAAACTGAGCCAAATTGTCGGCGCCCATCAACCACACGAAGTCGACGCTGGGAAAGCGCCGCTTGAGAAAGCGGAGCGTGTCGATCGTATAGGCGCTGCCGCGGGCGGCTTCGAAGCCGGTGACGACGATTCTCGGGTGATGCGCAATCGCGCGCGCGGCCACCGCGCGGGCGCCGAGGTCCGGCGCTTTCGACGTGTCCTTCAAGGGATTGCCGGGGCTTACCAACCACCAGACCTGGTCGAGCCCCAGGCGCTTCAAGGCAACGAGGCTGATATGGCGATGACCTTCATGAGCCGGATTGAACGAGCCGCCAAGCAGACCGATGCGCATGTTCGGCATCGCCATCGGCACCTTCAGGTCGTCATCACCCTTGTCCCTTGCGCGCTGGCTCAAATGTCGATCCCTCTCACGGCTTGCGGCGCAAGCCGACCTCCCCCACTAGAGGGGAGGGAAAGCTGGGCCGAGAACGAGAGCTCCGCAACTATCACCGCCGCGTCTGGCCCGAGCCATGCACGACATATTTGAACGTCGTGAGCTGCTCCAAACCCACCGGCCCGCGTGCATGGAAGCGTCCCGTGGCGATGCCGATCTCCGCACCCATGCCGAACTCGCCGCCATCGGCAAATTGCGTCGAGGCATTATGCAGCACGATGGCGCTGTCCACGCGGGCGAGGAAGCGCTCCGCGGCGTTGTTATCCTCGGTGACGATGGCGTCGGTGTGCTGCGACCCGTAGCGGGTGATGTGCTCGATCGCCGCATCGACGCCGTCGACGAGTTTCACGGCGATGATGGCGTCGAGATATTCCTTCGGCCAGTCCTCCTCGCTCGCGGGCTTCACGCGGGGGTCTGCGCTTTGCGTGTCGGCATCGCCCCGCACCTCGCAGCCGGCCTCGATCAGCATCGCGACCAGCGGCTGCAAGTGGGTTGGCGCCGCCGCCCGATCGACAAGCAGGGTCTCTGCCGCCCCGCACACTCCGGTCCGTCGCATCTTGGCGTTGAGCACGATCTTCTTCGCCATGTCGAGGTCGGCGGCGCCGTCCACATAGACGTGGCAGACACCTTCGAGATGCGCGAAGACCGGCACCCTGGCCTCCTCCTGCACGCGCGCGACAAGACTCTTGCCCCCGCGCGGGACGATCACGTCGATGGCGCCGCCAAGGCCGCCAAGCATGAAGCCAACCGCCGCGCGGTCGACCGTCGGCACGAGCTGGATCGCGGCTTGGGACAAGCCCGCCTCCTCCAGGCCCTCGGTCAAAGCATTGCAGATGACGAGCGAGGTGAGGAAGCTCTCCGAGCCGCTCCTCAGGATCACGGCGTTGCCGGATTTGAGGCAAAGGCCGCCCGCGTCGGCCGTCACATTCGGCCTGCTCTCATAGATGATGCCGATCACGCCGAGCGGCACGCGCACCCGGGAAATTTGCAAGCCGTTCGGCCGCGTCCAGGACGCGATCACCTGCCCAACCGGATCCGGCAGCGCGGCGATCTCACGCAAGCCGCGGGCCATTGCCGCCACGAGCGAGGAATCTAGCATCAGCCGGTCGATGAAGGCATCGTCGCGGCTCTTGCCACGCGCCGCATCGATGTCATTCCGGTTGGCCTCGAGGATCGCCTCGGCGCGGGCCTCGAGCCTCGCGGCCATGGCCTTCAGCGCTTCGTTCTTCCTTGCCGTCGACGCAAGCGCGAGCTCGCGCGCGGCTTCGCGCGCCAAGCGCCCCATATAGAGCATCATGGGCTCGATGCTTGCCTGCGACTGCTCGGCAAAGACGGACATGAAACGCCTCAACCCTTCCGGTACAGCACCATATCGTCCCGGTGGATCAGCTCCGGGTCGCCACGGTAGCCGAGAATCTCGGGAAGTTCACTGCTCTTGCGGCCGATGATGCGCCTCGCCTCCGCATGATCGTAGGCGGCGAGACCGCGGCCAAGCTCGGCCCCAGCGCCATTTCGGATCACCACGGCATCGCCCCGCTCGAAGCTCCCTTCCACTTTGGTCACGCCGGCCGGCAACAGGCTCTTGCCGCCGCCAAGCGCGTCCGCGGCGCCCTGATCGACGGTGATAGAGCCCTTCGGCTCGAGCGTGCCGGCGATCCAGCGCTTGCGCGCGGCCACGGGGTCGGAATGGGCGATGAACCAGGTGCAGCCTGTGCCTTCGGCGAGCGCATCGAGGGGATGGAGCACCTTGCCGCTCGCAATCACCATATGCGTGCCGCCGGCCACCGCGATCTTTGCCGCCTCGATCTTCGTCACCATGCCTCCTCGCGACAGCTCCGAGCCCACGTCGCCGGCCATGGCCTCGATCTCCGGCGTGATGTCGCGCACCTCGTCGAGGCGGCGGGCAGCGGCGCTCGTTCCCGGCGGCGCGGTGTAGAAGCCGTCGACATCAGAGAGCAGCACGAGGCAGTCGGCGCTCATCATGGAGGCGACGCGGGCCGCGAGCCGGTCGTTGTCGCCATAACGGATCTCGCTCGTCGCCACGGTGTCGTTCTCGTTCACCACCGGCACGGCACCGAGCGTGAGCAGTGTCGTGATCGTGTTGCGCGCGTTGAGATAGCGCTTGCGCTCTTCCGTGTCGCCGAGCGTGAGCAGCACCTGCGCCGCGACGAGCCCACGCGCGCGGAAGGCTTCCTCATAGGCATGCGCAAGATCGATCTGGCCGACGGCGGCCGCCGCCTGGCTGTCCTCGAGCTTGAGCGAGCCCTTCGGCAGCTTCAGCACGTTGCGCCCAAGCGCGATGGCGCCGGAAGAGACGACGATGACCTCCTTGCCGGCTTGCTTGAGCTCGGCGATGTCGTCGGAGAGCGAGCTTAGCCAGTCCCCTTTGAGCGTGCCGGTGACGCCATCGACGAGCAGCGATGAGCCAATCTTGACGACGAGGCGCTTGGCCTTCGTCCATTCCGTCCTCATGGACGCCATCCCGCTTCGATCGGCTCTGGCGCATCGCGCTTCGCGCGCGCCGCCTTGACCACGGCAGCGACCTGGCGCAAAGCCGGCTTCATGCCGTCTCCAGTGACGGCCGACAGGACGAGCGGCTTGGCACCGGCAGCCTTGGCGAGGGCTTTCGCCTTCCGCTTCAACTCCTCGGGCGGCACGGCGTCCGACTTCGACAGCGCCACGATCTCTGGCTTCTCCTCGAGCCCCGCGCCATGGGCCTCGAGCTCGCCGCGAATGACGAGGTAGGCCTCGGCGGGATCCTCAAGCGTGGCATCGACCAGATGCAAGAGCACGGCGCAGCGCTCCACATGGCCCAAGAAACGGTCGCCGAGTCCCGCGCCCTCATGCGCCCCTTCGATCAGCCCGGGGATGTCGGCGAGCACGAAGTCCGTGGTGTCGACGCGCACCACGCCGAGGTTGGGATGGAGCGTGGTGAAGGGATAGTCGGCGATCTTCGGCTTGGCCGCGCTCACCGCCGCGAGGAAGGTCGACTTGCCGGCATTGGGCAGGCCCACGAGCCCCGCATCGGCGATGAGCTTCAGCCTGAGCCAAATGCTCAGCTCCTCGCCCTCCTGTCCGGGATTGGCCCGGCGCGGCGCCTGGTTGGTCGAGGATTTGAAGCGCGAATTGCCGAAGCCGCCATTGCCGCCCCGGGCGAGCACCACGCGATCGCCGGGCTTGGTCAAATCAGCGATCAGGGTCTCGCTATCCTCCTCGAAGATCTGCGTGCCGGGCGGGACCTGGAGCACGACGTCGGCGCCGCCGGCACCGGTGCGGTTTTTGCCCATGCCGTGGCCGCCCTTCTTCGCCTTGAAGTGCTGCTTGTAGCGGTAGTCGAGCAGCGTATTGAGGTTCGCCACGCATTCGACAATGACGTCGCCGCCCTTGCCGCCGTCGCCGCCGTCGGGTCCGCCGAACTCGATGTATTTCTCACGGCGGAAGCTGACGGCGCCGTTGCCGCCGTCGCCGGAACGCACATAGACCTTGGCTTGATCTAGGAACTGCATCCTACGTCTTAGCACGAGAGCGCTAAATCATTTCCTGTCGGGGGAAGATCGCACCGAAGCCATGGGGGACTCCTCCAAATCGGGGCGCAAAACGGCGAGCGCTCTGTCACGGCTGAGCCGATAGGTCAGACAGCGCGCCTTGCCGGCCCTCGCGGCACAGTCGCGGAGCACCTCGCCCGAAGGCTCGAAGCCGAGCTTGGTGATCACCCGCGCCGAGGCTGGGTTCTCCCTGAAATGGCCGGCCGTGAGATAGGCGAAGCCCTCTTTCTCGAAGGCATGGAGGATGAGCGCGCGGGAAGCCTCCGTGGCATAGCCCATGCCCCAGAACGGCTTGCCGATCCAATAGCCCATCTCGGCATGCGTCTCGCCGTGGACGCGATAGCCGACGCAGCCGATCAGGCCGCCCGACAGGTCGATGGCGAACGCTACTCCCTCCTCGCCGGCGTGAAGCCCTCTGATCCACTCGGCGGCCATCGCTTCGCTGTAGGGATGCGGGATGGTCCCGGTCACGCTGGCCACGTCATAGTCGCCGGCGAGCAGACTGATCCGCGCCGCGTCGCCAAGCACCGGCGCGCGCAGCAAAAGCCTTTGGGTCTTGATGATCACGGAAAGAAGGCTACCAGCGTACAAGCGCAGAGGCGAGACGTCGCTCACATGCTCTATCGCCATTGCCCGGCTTGACCGGGCAATCCAGTAACCCAGGCGTCCAAGATGTCTAAGACCAATGGTTACTGGATTCCCGCTTGCGCGTGGAAATGACGCGTTCTTGTGTTCGGCCGCTCTAAAGTCTGCCGAAGTGAGCCAACGAAGTTAGTGGGGCTTCACCGAGATGTAGACGCGGCCCTTCTGCTTGGTCGCGTATTCGACCTCGCCCTCGCGAAGTGCAAACAGAGTGTGATCCTTGCCCATGCCGACACCTTCGCCCGGATGCCATTTGGTGCCACGCTGGCGCACGATAATATTGCCCGGGATGACGCTCTGCCCGCCCGACTTCTTGAGGCCCAGGCGCCTGCCGGCCGAATCACGGCCGTTGCGGGATGAGCCACCTGCTTTCTTATGTGCCATGGTCGAGGTCCTTTAACTCTTCTTCGGCTTGGCCGCCGGCTTCTTGGTTGCCGCCTTCGCCGCAGGCTTCTTGGCCGGCGCGGCTTTCTTCGCAGGCGCGGCCTTCTTCGCCGCGGGCGCCTTCGCAGGCTTCGCCTTGGTCTCGGCCTTGGCGGCTGCTTCCGACTTCTTGGCGTCCGCCGTCTTGGGCTCGGGCCCGGCCACATTGGTCTCGGACGGCTTCTTGCCGTCGATCAAGATCTCGGTGATGCGCAGCGTGGTCAACGCCTGGCGATGCCCGTTCTTGCGGCGATAATTCTTGCGCCGCTTCTTCTTGAACACGATGACCTTGTCGCCGCGCTTGTGCTCGACCAACTCTGCGGCGACGAGCGCGCCGACGATTGTGGGACTGCCCGTCTGCGGGCTGTCGCCACCGAGCAGCAGCACCTCGCCAAGCTCGACGATGTCGCCGGGCTCGCCCGCGATACGTTCGACCTCGATGATGTCGTTCGGCGCCACGCGATATTGCTTGCCGCCCGTGCGAATGACCGCGAACATGTCTAGCTCTCGTCTTCTAACTCTTGGCTTGGAAGGCCGGCCTACTTCAGGCCGCCTTCGCAGGGTGGCCAGGAGGAACCGGTGGGGAAACAGGCCGCGTGTTCCATAGCCGATCCCACCAGGCGGCGCACTATATAAGTGCAAAGCCATAAGTCAATCAGGCCGTGGCGCCCGGTCCGGCCGCGCTCCAGTTGCCGCGTGGGAGCGGGCAAGCTACAAGGTGCGGTCTCCTTCAAAACCCTTGGCGGATGTTTAGCCTTCGGAGAGGTGCCGGAGTGGTCGAACGGGACGGTCTCGAAAACCGTTGTACGTGTGAGCGTACCGTGGGTTCGAATCCCACCCTCTCCGCCAACCCACTGTTCGCAGATGTTCTCCGTCGACCGCCAACGTCCAATAATTGACATTTAAACAACAACTTATTGTGCTTCTTCGTCTGGACATAACCGGCGCTATACGATACTAACCGCACTTAAGGTGTGGGTTGCAGCGTGGGTTGGGCCAGATGGCCAAGATCATCAGCAAGCTTTCGGCGCTGGCAGTTGCCAATGCCAAAGCACCCGGTCTCTACGGAGATGGCGGCGGCCTTTATCTTCAAGTTGGTGCCAACGGAAGCAAGAGTTGGATTTTCAGATTCAAGGCCGGCGGTCGGACCCGGTATATGGGCCTTGGCTCTCTTAATACGATAAGCCTTGCCAAGGCACGCGAGGCGGCGAGCAAGTGCCGCGAGCTACGGCTTCAACATATCGATCCGATTGAGCAACGCGCTAGCGTGTGCGAAGCAGCACGCCTCGAGGCCGTGAAGACTGTCACCTTCGACGCATGCCGCGACGCCTACATAGCGGCACATCAGGCCGGTTGGCGTAATGCCAAACATCGAACGCAGTGGATCAACACGCTCAATACCTACGTGAGTCCCGTATTTGGCAAGCTAGACGTACAGGACATAGACGTGGCGCTGATTACGAAGGTGTTGGAGCCGATTTGGAGCACGAAGCCAGAGACGGCAAGCCGTTTACGCGGTCGTATCGAGCGCGTGCTCGATTGGGCGAAAGCTCGCGGCTTTCGGGGTGGTGAGAACCCAGCGCGTTGGCGTGGCCATCTCGATCAACTGCTCCCGGCTCGATCGAAGGTGCACAACGTCCAACATCATGCCGCGCTGCCATTTGGTGAGCTCCCAGCGTTCATGGCTGCACTTCGAGAGCGCGCGGGCGTCGCAGCCCAGGCGTTGGAGTTTGCGATTCTGACGGCGGCCCGAACAGGAGAGGTGATTGGTGCGACTTGGGACGAGATCGATCTTGGCAGGCGCACTTGGACTGTTCCTGGCGATCGTATGAAGGGCCATCGCGAGCATCGCGTGCCACTTTCCGATCGTGCAGTCGCACTGCTCGAGGAGATGCAGGGGATTAGGTCGAACGAATTTGTTTTTGCTGGCTGTCAGCAAGGCAAGCCCCTAAGCAATATGGCGCTACTGATGATGTTGCGCCGGATGGGACGGGGTGATGTCACCGCGCACGGCTTCCGGTCGAGTTTTCGCACATGGGCCGCAGAGCGCACTGGCTTTCCGCGCGAAGTCGTGGAGGCCGCACTCGCGCATGTTATCGCCAACAAGGTGGAGGCCGCCTACCAGAGGGGTGATCTGTTCGACAAGCGTCGGGAGCTCATGGCGGAATGGGGCAAATATTGCGCGAGCCCGGAGAGCACAACCACAGCGACCGTGGAGTCACTCAAGGCGTGAACGTCGACTCCCGATAACGACCCTCGCAGCGGCGTGAAGCCGGGAGTCATTATGGCCTCGTGGCATCTCGCTTAAGTCCGATCGGATTTGGGGCAATGATCCTATGAAGAGGCGAACACGAGCCGTTCCGTTCGCTCGCACGCGGATTGAGTCAGCTCTGCGCAATCTCGGAGCACAGGCAGTAGCCGAATGGCCTAAGCACCTTCGGCTCGGATGGAAGATTTTGAGCTGTGAGCTCGCCGTGGACGATGAGAAGGCCCGGGCTGTGCTTCTTGCTTCCCTTTCTGCTGCGCATAACTGCGCTCAAGCGATCAATCGACGATCCCGCACTAACGTCTATGCCTCTGGCCGGAAGAAATTGCACGACGTGTTTGCGCGCATCGCCAGATGCATCCGACGCTCGCCAGCAAGCCTCCGTCACGTCCTTGACCGCGATGTTTGTTTGAGCGTTCGGAGTAGGGGTATCGATTTGGAGAGTATGGAGGCGCTTATCGATCGATTGATTGCTGGGTTTGCTTTATTGCCCAAGGAGGAGCCTTCCCTGACGGTCCTCCGTGCTTTATTTCCGAGAGTGTTATTGCCAAAAAGCAAGCGGGCTGATGTCTTGCGCCGCCGTCTCGCCCAGGGAGCCATCTTTCTCAAAAATGATTACGCTGCGCTGCCTTCCATTTATCAGCGGAGAGTTGAGACCACGCTGACCAGGCCTCGCGGCAGACGTGCGCAATTCGATGCTGCTGATGTTTGCGAGGCGATCGCGAATGCGCTCGACGGCAACGAAGAACGCACCGCTAACACTCTCATTGCGGATCTCATCACCAATTACGTCTCCAGTGTCGCTCTGATCTGGCTCCGCCACGGTATCCGGCCGAGCCGCGCAGTACACCCATCCAATCCAAACTACCGGAGTAAGTTTCATCGCTTTGTAGATCTCGTGCTGACTGCCGTGCTCGAGCCGTGGTCCAAGCGGCACGACGGCGATGATCTTGAAACACTAGCTAAGCTGCGTAAGGCGCACGCCCGGCTTCCCAAGGACATACGGAGAGTTGTCCGTTCCAGCCGAAGCGATGTCGAATGGCTGGTCAGCGATGACCACTTAAAAAGAGCCCTCTAGCGGGTTCAAAAAACGACGCCTCAAACTCCATAAGAGTGCCTCGTCGATCTTCGCTAAGCTTTCCTGAGAGTTGCTGAGGCACACGGTGTGCGCTCGGCACATAAGCTAGACGAGGTTCGCAATGTCCGTTGATGTTCTGAACGGTGAAGCCGACCGTGGGGTTCCACGCCTCTTATCGATCAAGCAGGCCTGCCGCCTCCTGGGACTGAGCCGCACTACACTCTATGCGCTGTTAGCCTCCGGCAAGCTTCGGTCCGTCACGATCGGTCGCCGCCGATTTGTGCCGAGCGACGCCATCGATGAGTTCATTACGACCCTCCCTACTGCCTACAGGAGGGTCCCATGAACAAGAAGCCGGTGACACGCTTTTTCACGGTCGCTCAGGTTGCAGAATTGCTCGCGGTCTCGACCCGCAGCGTTCGGCGTTGGATCGCCGCGGGAGAGCTATTGGCCCACAAATTCGGCCGACGAGTTCGAATCGCGGACGTCGATCTCGACGGCTTTTTGAACCGGCATTGAGGTGAATAGCCGATGTCACACATCGTCATAAACTGTCATTTTATGTCAATATGTTACTATATTTCGGGAATACTTCCTATTGGAAGATGTTCCATCTATTATATAGTAGTCTTCCCGAATTTCACGCCCAGACGCCTCGGGTCTACCCGAGACCGCTCCTGGCCGCTTCTGACCAACGACGAAAGGTGCTTCCAATGACTAACGACCGAAAGACCTGCACTCCAACTCTCGCGGACGTCCGAGAGGCTCTGAAGACGTGCAAAGACCGCTCGCCAGTCCGCATCCGGGACCTGAGCTCGGCAATCGCCCGGTTTTCCGAGTTGATCGGTGAGGAGCCCGACCGCATACCTCTCGATCTCGCTCAGATCCAAGACAGGCTGAACGCGATCAATCCCATCGCGAACGGAATCAGCCCAAAGAGCTTTACCAATATCCGGTGCAATCTCTTCGCCGCGATCACTGCGAGCCGGCTCAAGCCAATCAGGCGTGCACGGCCGGGTTTGACCGAGCCTTGGCGAACGCTGTGGTCGAGGCTCACAGCAAAACGTCATCGCATCGGCCTCTCTCGCCTCGCCCATTATGGAAGCGCCGAAGGACTGAAGCCCGGCGATGTCAATGACGAATTGATCGGCGACTTCATCGCATCGATCCGCGAAGGATCGTTCCATCGCAAGCCGAACGAGCTTCACCGAAAGACGACCGTGATCTGGAATGAGGTCGTGCAACAGTTTCCCGAGCTCGGCTTACGCCCGGTAAGTGTCCCTTCGTTTCGCCCCCCTCCCCGGCGGATCGAGTGGTTACTTCTCCCCGATAGCTTCACCGAGGACTTGGATGACTATCTAGCCTGGTGCGCCAACAACGACCCATTCGCCGCTGACGCCCGTTCCCGTCCGCTTGCGCCTGCGACCGTCAGGCTGCGGCGCGATCAAATCCGTGCAGCGGTCACTGCCTTGATCGAAAGCGGCGTTGAGCCGACTGCTATTAGAACGCTGGCGGACCTCGTATCGGCGGCCAACTTCAAAAGGGTCGCCGAGCGCCGCCTGAAGATGGCCGCCGGCCGAGAAAACAGCTTCAACCGAGGCGTCGCGACAACTCTCGTCCAGATCGCACGCGAATGGGTGAAGACAGACGACGCAACGCTGAGTGAGTTGAGGCGTCTTGCAAGCAAGCTTCCGATGCCGCGCGCCGATCTGACGGTGAAGAACAAGCGCTTCCTGCGTCAATTCGATGACCCGCTGGTCCTGCAGCGCCTTAGAGCCGTGCCCCTAAAGTTGTGGACCCAGATGCGTCGCGACGTCAGTCCCAACTTCCGCACGCTCGCGATTGCCCAGGCAGCGATTGCCGTCGAAATCCTGATCTACCTGCCGATCCGCATGCAGAACTTGGTCAGCCTCACCTTCGACGTGCACCTCTTCCTCCACGAGGGACCAGGTGCGGTGTCGACGCTCGATATCTCGGCGGGCGAGGTCAAGAACAAGCGCCCGATCGAGTTCGACATTCCCCCGCATATTGTACGAATGCTGATCGAATACCGCGACCATGTGGCCCCCAAGATTATCGGCCGCAAGCCCGAACGCCTGTTCATCAACCCCGATGGAACGCCCAAAGGATCTCAAACACTCTCGTTTTTGATCAGACGAATGGTGCGCAAGCACGCGGGTGTTGAGCTTTCGCCGCATCAGCTACGCCACCTAGCTGCGAAAATCCTGCTCGACGACTCGCCGGGCGCCTTCGAGTTGATCAAACAGCTGCTTGGCCATCAGAGTTTGAAAACCACAGTCAATTTTTATGCAGGCATCGATACGCGCCGCGCCGCGCGGCATCACCATCGTCTACTGCAACAAGGGGCTGAAGAGATCAGACCCCTCGGCCGAACTGCCCGCAAGCGGGCTAACCCGAAGAAGAAGAGTGAGAGGACATAATGCCGCCAACCCCGAAAAAGCATCTGCACTTCTCCGTGTGGCCCGCGGAGGATCAGGCGTTGTGGGCTGCCGCATTTGCAGACGGCGATTTTTTTGACGAAGAGCTGCGCGGAGCGCATTTGGCAGCGGCAACAAAGATAGGCCTGCGTACGGCATATGCGCGGTTCTTAGGTTTTCTCGCTTCTGATGATCCCGAACGACTCCGCCTCACGCCGGAAGCCAGGGTAGACCGGGACTCGATCAAGGCATTTGTCAAACATCTCCGCCAAAGCTGTCGCGATACGTCCGTCGCGAGCCTTCTTCACAAGCTGCGGCTGGCTCTGGGATTGATCTCCCCGGAAACCGACTGGTCTTGGCTCAAGACCGTCGCGAAGCGCATCGATGCCCGGGCGATACCACGATCCGATCGCGCACGCGGGGTCACGAGCGCCCTGCTCTATGCGATCGGTCTCCAGCTCATGGCGCAGGCCGAAAATGCTGCACTTGCGGCAGGCCAAGTAACGAGAGAGGACGCGCTCACCTATCGCGATGGGCTGATCATTGCGCTTCTGGCGGCAGTGCCCATGCGTAAGCGAACGGTTGCAGCGCTTACGACCAATCAGCACTTGGTGAAGATCGGAGACTGTTGGCTGCTCGACATTCCGGCGGCTGACACCAAGACGCGCCGCCCGCTGGAATTTCCTATCTCCGATGCCTTGTCCGGACGCCTTGACCTTTATCTCGCCCGCTTCCGGAGCGCGATCACGGGTGCAGACACTCACCACGGGCTTTGGCCGTCAGGGCGCGGCAAACCGATGGCTGGCGGATCAATCTACGATGCGGTATGTCGTCGAACCACGGAAGCATTAG
>Ga0209517_10002663_pt1 | contig 24868 bp, 18 predicted proteins | sample PeaSoiMetSII2010_FD_187695 | JGI IMG/M metagenome (GOLD analysis project Ga0209517, IMG submission 187695) | Peat soil microbial communities from Weissenstadt, Germany - SII-2010 (SPAdes) (version 2) | ecosystem: Environmental > Terrestrial > Soil > Wetlands > Peat | place: Germany... | reverse complement strand
TCCCACCAAGTACGGCAGCAATTGCGGACAACGGTTCGTTTTATGCACACCAAACAATGTTTCGGCCCCGATGGCGGCAGCGGGGTGGTCGTTGCCGGTATGGGTGAGGCTGATCTCTTTCCGATCGTTCTGGACTATCGCGTGGGGACCGTCGCCGCAGGCAGACTGAGATACATCAAGAAACATGAAAAACGTGTGACCCTCGATGATGATGCATGGATTCTGCCATTCGCGCAGAGAGATACGATCGACATGATCATTGGAGGGATTTATCCTGAATTACTAGACAAATTATTCGAAATCATTGCTCGATCCCCGCCAAAAACGGCAGCAAAAAGAGATAAGAGGTCTCCGCACACACGGATAGAAAAGTTACGGGCGGCTGTTGAAACTGAGGTCCAGGAGAAATATGCACAGCCACTCATGACAGCAGTGGCGGCGCTGCCGAGGCACGACCTCGCGGCGATGGCGGAGGCACTTATCAATCTGACGGCGTTTCGCGCGCGCATGTCGGTGACGCAGAAGGAGTATGTCGGGGGCCCGATAGACATCGCCGTGCTCTCAAAGGGTGAGGGATTCGTCTGGGCCAAACGAAAGGACCCACTGTGGGGGCGCGGATCGCAGACGGCGATCGAAGTTCTATAGGCAAAAATTACCAATGTGTTCGCGGCGGTGCGCAAAACGAAGGAGGCGACAGGGCGCGGCATTGCGGCATGTCGTTAGCCGGTCGGGCATGTTTTGGCGTATGCTTAAAAAGGGGCGCCGATGAACTACGGTTGCCGCGACGCTACGGGGTCGCTGGCGCGCCTCCGTGGGGAGCCTATGCGCTACGAAAAGGCCGAGATCATCCTTCGCATTGCGCTCGATATGCAGGGTTCAGTCGGCGGGCTGTCCTTCGATGACATTCAGCGGAGCTATTCCGACAAGCACTTGAGCCGACGGACTGCCGAGCGCTTGAGGGACGCCATCGAACGGCTCTTCCCCCAAATCGAGGAGGTCAACCCCGGTGAGGTTCCAAAGCGCTGGCGTTTGCCTGGTGGCAGCAGCGGCGCGCTGGCAAACATCAGCGCTGACGAGTTGGCTAATCTCGCCACTGCAGTCGCAGTTCTGCGCCGCGAGAACATGCACGCGCAGGCCGACAGCACCGAGCGCATTATTTCGAAGATACGTGCGTTGCTGAAGCGTCCGACCATCGTGCGCCTAGACCCGGATCTCGAAGCCTTAACGGAGGCCGAGGGACTGGCGATGAGACCAGGGCCTAGACCGAAGATCAACCCAGATATTGTAGGTGTGTTACGCCAAGCCATCCTTGGCTCCAACAAGGTGAGACTTCATTATCTCTACCGTAGCTCAGGCAAACACGGTTTTGGCACGGTCCACCCTTATGGATTCCTTTACGGAAATCGCCACTATCTGGTGGCGTGGAGTGAAAGCAACCAAGCCAGAGATTTTCGTAAATTTGCGCTCTCCAATATCGAGCGCGTCGAGCTATTGGACAAAACGTTTACGCGAAAGCGCGGCTTTTCGTTACCGATCTACGCCCAGCGTTCGTTTGGCGTATTCGAGGAGGAGCCGTTTGACGTAGTGTGGAAATTCACATCGAAGGTCGCGCGCGACGCCCAAGAATTTCTATTCCATCCAACTCAATCAATGGAGTCTCAGCCGGATGGCTCATTAATTGTGCGTTTCCATGCGGGCGGCCTCCTTGAGATGGCCTGGCATCTATTCACGTGGGGAGATCAGGTCGAGATCCTCAAACCGAAGCGCCTGCGGACCATTCTGTACGAACAATTGACTGCCATCGCGCAAGCAAACAGCAAGGTTGGCAACTCGTAAAAGCCGGTGGAAGATGGACGTCGGACACCTTGAACGACCAGCGTGCAATAGTTGCAAGCCAAACCTACCGACGGTGAGTGCGCCCGGGTTAAGCGCGACGTTTAGCGCGCGACCAAAGTTGCACTTTTCACGACCTACGACGCGTGGAGTCTAGGCGTGCCAAACGCCCACAGAAGCCACTTTCTCCTTGTCCCCGATCGAGGTTCGGCACGACGGCTGCGCCGCGCAATTGCCGAGAGTGGCGGGGCGCTTGCGGTTTCCGTCGGAACCTGGCCGGAATTGATCGAGCGGCTTCGAGCAACTCGTCTTGTGCCGCCACCGTCGACAGAATGGGATGGTTTACTTCGCGGAGCGCTCGCCGCCATGACCGACGCGCCGTGGCACGCAAGCATGACGGTCGCGCCAATCGAAACCACAAGGGCAATTTCGCGCGCATTGCGCGAACTCTTCGACACCGCATTTGGTCAGGACCGCGACGCTGGTCCCGACGCCCTTCTTAACGCCTCGAGAAAACTCGAGGGTCGCGCTGGGTTGCATCTCCGCGCGCTGGCGCAACTTTGGAAGCGACTCGGCCCCGCGCTGCCGGAAGACATCCGCATTGCCTTCCACGTTCTGAGCACTGATGCGAATTTACGGATTGAGGACGTGCGGGTCGTCGTTGGCTCAAATGGGCGAAAGCTCACTTCCCTCCAGCGCCGTCTTATCAATGTGCTGGCGCCCGATACCGACGACGCGCGCGCGCACGATCTGCAAGCACTTCTCGAGCGGGTTGAGAAGCCTGCCTGCTCCAATCCAAAATCCGCACTGTCTCATGTATCGACCCGCCTATTCGCCGAAGGTAAATCAGATGTGGTGGCACCCGACGGGACTATTCAGATCCTTGCCGTGCGCGATACGCGCGAGGAAGCTGAAGTTGCCGCTTCCATGGCACAAGCCATCCTCCGCGCCGAGCCTGGGTTAAGCCTTGCCGAAATCGGCGTTCTTGTGCCCGCAGACGACGCCTACGGCGATGCCGTTCGCGACGCTTTCACGCTCGCTGGTCTTCCGCTCTCTGGAATGTCGACGGGACAGCGCTTGCGCGACTTCGGGCGCGAATATGTGCGCCACTTTCTATCTTGCCGGCAGCGCCTGGCGCCCGTTATGGCGCTCGCAAGCTTCGTTACGTTGCCGCTCGCTCCGTGGCCGGAGGCAACCGGGCGAGTAATGGCCGCGATGGTCATGAACGGCAAGTTTGAGCTCGAACACGCCCACGACCTCGATAAGACGGGCAGGGAGATCCTCTCCCTGATGCGCACGGACGATGAGAGCGCATCGGGACTGGCAGCTGCACTCACCACGCTCGGCCGTCATATTCGATCCGACAAGTCCCTCGAAGCATCGGCCGCGGCAGTGCGCGAAGCCATAGCGATTGTTCTTAAAAGGCTTCCCGCCGAAGGTCAGGTCGACCTGAACGATCTCGCGCGGCTCGTTTCTCCAGCCCCGCAAACAATGGACGATCCCGCCTTCTGGCAGGATGCGATGACAATTTTTGCGGAGGACGCCCACCCCTGGAAGCAGGTTCAACACCTTATCGTGCTGGGCGCATCGTCAGGGCGCTATCCAACAGGTCCGTTTGCTTCCCCCGTATTTAACGAACACGAGCGTCGGGAGATTCAACGAAAAACTGAACTCAATCTTCCGACTGCCGAAGATGCCTTGATCAACGGGCGAGTTCGCTTTCTCGCCCAGCTGCGCGCGGCACGGCAATCGCTGACGATTTTCGTGCCGGAACGAGACGCCGATGGCAGCCCACTTGCCCCGTCGGAATCCCTGGTTTTTGCCGCACGGCTGCTAGGCTCCGATCTCGAGAACCTGATCCTGCGGCTCAGTCTGCCAATCGATCGTGCCAAGGCACGTTTTGTACCGGTTGCCGACCAACCAGCGCCGGTAGTTATGCCTGAGATCGCGGCAGAGACCTTCGAGATTGGCGCGGACTTGCTTGCGCTGCGAAAGGGCAAGGACGGAAAGCCGCGCGCTCAATCGCGAAGTCGGCTGGAAACCCTTCTTGTCAGCCCGCTTGCCTTCGTGCTCGAGGAGCTTGGTGCGGTTCCCGACGAGTGGGCGCCAGAGGAGGCCGGTCCGGCGCTGCGCGGAACGCTCGCTCACGCCGCCTTCGAGCAGCTGTTCACGCCCGATCTACCCCTTTCCGACGCCGATACAATCCGTCAACGACTGCCGTCCCTGTTCGAGGATAGCGTTCGGCGCCTGGCACCATTCTTCATGGGCGCGGCATGGTCGGTCGAACGTCAAACCCTCGGACGTGAAATAGAGAATGCCGCTATTGCTTGGGGGGCGTTCCTGCAGAGCGAGAACGCCCGCATGATTGGACGCGAGTTCACGCTTTTCGGCTCACTCGATGGGGTTAGCGTGACCGGACGAGCGGACGCCCTGATAGGCCTCGCCAACAAGCGCTTTATGATCGTCGATTATAAAAAATCCGGCAGCAGAAAGAGACGGCGAAGCATGGAGGCAGGCTTCGATATCCAGCTGCCGCTCTACCGCCTGATGGCAACTAGCGGCACGATGGAAGGCCTCGCCGAGGACGTCATAACAGCTATACGAGAGGGGGCCGCCGTCGGGATCGCCTATTTCATGATGGACGACGGCCGGGCGCTTACGGACCTCGTCGTCGACCTCGGTGTTTCACATCCCTCCTGGCGACCGATCGAGACTGACATCTCGGCCGTAGCAATGCCGATCGTCCGCCAACGCCTTGCATCGCTTCGCAAAGGGAGCATCGACCGAGACACCGTCAGCTGGCTTACCCAGCTCGACAAGGTCGGCAACGTCGGTCTCTACGCAATTGACAATAGCCCGCTCATCCGCCGCTTCGTGCTTGACGACAGCCTACTATCCGGAGGTGGCGACGATGGCGAATCTTGATATCACCATCGTTCCGGCCGGGGCCGGATCTGGAAAAACCCATCGCATCGAGACGACCCTCAAGCAATGGATCGCCGAGGGTATTGTCCAGCCGGATCGTGTCGTCGCAGTAACTTTTACGGAAGCCGCGGCAAGCGAGATGCGCCTGCGCATCCGTCAGGCACTGCTGCGCGACAATCGCATCGAAGAGGCGCTGGCACTCGACCGTTCCTACATCTCGACAGTCCACAGCTTTGGTGCGCGGCTGCTGCGGGAGAACGCCTTCGTGGCAAAATTATCTCCCTCGCCGCGCCTCTTAAACGACGACGAAAAGGACTTCCTCATCCGCATGGAACTTGCCCGGGAACTTGCCCGGTCGAGCGAGCTTGCGTTGATCGCCAGGGATCTGCCGCGCTTCGACTATCGGTACAATCCAGTTGCGCGGGAATCCGCTGAGGACGTCTTCCGCGGCACAATCGGCGCTGTCATTGACAAGCTTCGTTCGCTTGGAAACCGCAGCCTAGACCCGGCACTCGTTACCAATGCCAAGGCGTGGATCTCCGACATCTACGGGGACACTGTTGCCACCAAGGCAGCAGCCCGCAAACTGCATACCGCCGTTGAGGCGCTGTTGGCCAAGTTTCCCAACAGCATGGCGGGTCTCGCCAATAGCGCGACCGGAAAATCCGCTTTCGACAACGACCAGAGTAGCCTCATAGCAGCGCGCGATGCCGCCCGACTCATGACGGATTGGCCGCTTTGGCAAAACTTGCGCTGCATGCGGGTCAAAAAGAGAGGCGATCAAGTTTCCGATTCCTATGTTGAGCTGGCCTCGCGCGTGACCGAAGCGGCATCGATACTTCCCCAACTCGAAGGCCCATTGAAAGATTCGCAGAATCACGCCGCGGCGTTGATCGGCGGGATCCAGGCTATCCTCAAACGCTATGCCGAAACAAAGCGCCGCCTCGAGCTGCTCGATTATTCGGACATGGTCGTGGAGGCCGAAGCATTATTTCGCGAGCATCCAGAAGTCTGCGACGCCTTTGCCCGTTGTATCGACTGCGTCATTGTCGATGAGTTCCAGGATACCAATCCGATCCAGTTTGCGCTGCTGTGGCATATCATTTCGCGTGGCGTGCGCACGTTGATCGTCGGCGACCTCAAACAGGCGATTATGCGTTTCCAAGGCGCGGACGCTCGACTTATGGAAGCGCTGCTTGACTACAAAGGGATTCAAATCGATCCGTTGCGCGAGAACTGGCGCTCGGTTCCCTTAGTAATGAATTTCATCAACGTTGTCGGTAAGGGCCTATTCGGCAAGCAGTACGAAGCGCTCGCACCCAAGCTGCCGGCGCGTGCCGGCTCGGCGCTCGAAGCGATTGTCTTTTCGAAGCGACCACAACGAGGATCGGGAATAAGTCTTGTCACTCTTCGCGCATCTCATGTTGCACACAGGATCATCGAACTCCTCGCAGATGAGTGCACGGCCGTTTACGACAAGCGACTTCGCGCTAAGCGCCGCATCGAGCCGCGCGATATAGCGGTGCTATGCCGGACTAACGATGGTCTTGAGGCTTATGCCGTGTCGCTTCGCGCCCATGGCATCAAGGTCAAGCTCGATGCCGGCGACTGGTTCTCGACCGAGGAGGTGCAGATCCTCCTTCACGCAGCGAGCTATGCCGCAAACACCTCCGACCGGCACGCAGCGCTTTTCTTAGCGACGAGCCCACTCGGAAGGATCCCGCTCGAAGCCGCGCTCAAGAGCCTTGTCGATGACGAGCCAATCAACTTACCGCTATTGGCAAAACTTTCCACGCTGGCGCCGTCGCTCAAACCGCTAACGCTCGATGCGCAAATTGTTCGGCTGATCGGCGAACTTGAACTCTACAGCTGGGCGCTGACGACCAGCGACCCCACACAAGCGCGAGCCAACATCGTAAAATTTGAAGCTAGCGCGCGTGAGTTCGTGACGGCACACCGGGATACACTCGCGGCGGCCGGCATCCACGGCTACGGCATCGAAACCTTTTTGGCCTGGCTCCGCCACCGCGCCGAAACGCCCGACTTGGATGGCCAACCCACGACCGGTGACGACGCCGATGCCGTCGAGCTCGTAACCTGGCACTCTTCCAAGGGACGGGAATGGCCAATCGTTGTGGTAACTCAACTCGACAACGACATCGAACCACGCCTGCCAAACCAATCAATCGGCTACAAGGGCTTCAAAGACATTGGGGAGATATTGGCGGTCGCTGACCTGCGCTACGCACCGAATTTCGCGGCGCCGGAGCAAAATGCCAACTTCAAAGAGGCTCTCAATCCCGAAGAGCAGAATGACGCCCGCCGTCTGCTTTATGTCGTACTTACGCGCGCCCGCGAAACGCTCATCCTTGAATGGCCAGACTATGCTCTCGCGGGCAAAGATACTGATGAAATCAAGCCATCATACGCGAGATTGCTCCACGTCGACTGCGGCTTAAAGATCGATGCAGGCGGCGCGTCATGTAAGGGCAACAAACTGCCCATGCGTCTCACTCGAATTACAACTGGCGAGCTTGCAGAGACGATTGATGATGGGGCGAGCAAGCCAGTCCGCCGCGAAGGAATTGGACGGGTTGCAATCCGACGCGCCCCAATCGTCCTGCCGACACGCCCGGATACTATCTCACCGTCGCTGCTAATCCAGAGCGCGGAACCAGCGGCAACAAAAGAGATTACCATCCATCGCTATGCCGAACCGATTGTCGTCCCAGCGGGGCTTTTCTCCGACGCTGCCGAGCAGGGCACCGTGTTGCATCACTGTGTGCGCACACTTCTCTTGCGGCCGGATCTCTCCGAGGCTCTCTTTGCTTCCGTCGGTGTTTCCCTCCCTGAGGAAATAAAGACAGCGATTAAACAGTCAGCATCGGGCCTTTGCGCGCTCCTCGATCGGCTAGGCATCACAATTATTGGTACCGAAGTCCCCATCCTGGCCAGGCGTCCGAACGGAGCCGTCATGAACGGCCTCATTGATCTGCTCGGTCGAGGCCCGAAAGGATTGTTCCTGCTTGATCACAAATCGGACAAGGTCGAGGATCCCGTGGCGTCAGCATCTGCGTATTTTCCGCAGCTGTCGGCCTATGTTGAGGGGCTCACGAGTATCGAGCCTGCTGTGAGCTCGGCAGAAGCCGGGATAAATTGGCTTTCATTGGGTGCAGTCGCGTTCTTAAGTCAAAACTTGTCAACTGGCGCTGCAGCGGCTGTGGCGGAGCCTCGTGAGTGAGATAGCTCAGCTTGAAGGTATTGTTACCTGCACTTTCGGGGCGCATAAGGCTAGCGAGATTGAACGTCTCGACGTTGCCGTATGCGCGACGCGCGGAACGATCCTCCAAAAGCTGATGGAAGAGGTATTAACGGGCGAAACGTCGGATGACACCAAGACGCTCGCGCAGCGTGCAACGGAACTGTTATCGCAATTGGGTGTCGCGCCTACCGCCGATCCTAGGCTAGGTACCTCCTCGACCGAACTTGTCGAGACAATCACGCGGACGCTGCGCCTACCCGAAGTCGCGTCGCTTCGGTTTCGTCTCGTCCCAGAACACACAGTCTATGGAGGTCTCATAAACGCCGACAGTGATGTCCTGGTCTCCGGTATCGCCGGCGCCGTCGACTCCGGCGGAAAACTTGAGGTAATCGTCGAGTGGAAAAAGTGACGTCGATCTACATGCTGGCATCATTCAACATTATAATGAACAAATCAATGAATACCGAGAGCATATGGGCGCGAAGCTCGCACTTATTGTTTTAATGACGAGCGGACGCATATTGAACGTGTGCGATTTGCCAGAGCAAGTCCAAAAGCTGACCTTGGGGTAATCCATGGCGATCACGTTGCCAGAAATCCACAGAGTCTGTGCGCCTTCTCTCGATCAAGTTCCTTTCCGTGACGAAGGATTCGATCCGAACTCTTTTCGGGACCCGCAGCACCTCCGTGACGCATTGGAGGTACAGCCCCTAGCCCAAACACTGCTTCCTTTTGTCGATACTCGTACCCGCCATTGGCGCTATTACTTGCTTCAAGTACCAACGAACGCTCGAGGCCGACCTCTAAGTATGCCGAGCCGACTTATAAAGATTTTGAAGCAAACAAAGAATGAAACGATTGCTGGTGTCGGTCGCCGCGCTAACGGCTGGAAGAAAGCCTCTCCAAAGCCGAGAATTGTAAAGCGAATAAACGATAATTACCAAAGAACATATGGCACGGCCGCCAAGGAGTTTTGGTACGGCGGCCCAAATACTTCAATCAAGCTTCGTAAGGCTGCACGTCGCTACGTATTGCAAGGCGAGTACAGCGACTTTTTTGCCAATAATACGTCCAGCCAGCTTAGTCGCATGTTTCACGCTCGCTTGCAGTCATTAAGCCCTAACCTTGCAAAACATATCCTCAAACACACTCGTCCTGACGGAGACCTTTATGATGGACTGGCATTAGCAACATCGAAGGCACCAAATTCAAAATCACTAAATGAAAATGACCGGCTTCTGTTCTTTTGCTGGGCACTATTCCAAGCGTTTTACGGCTTGATCGATAATAAGCCCTATGCAGAAGACGAGAGCACAGATGAGGAGGAGCCCGAACCAATCTCCGACGACGATACATTACGAAAGCTCGCTGAAGCGGCCCTTACATTTCTTGAAAAGCTTAAATCACCACGGCTGAAAAGAGCTCAAATTCAAACGATCAAGCGGCAAATCAAAAGCTCGCTGGCCATGAAGGGCACATATCAGGCGCCAAATCTCGTAACTAGACATAAAAGCGACGGTACAAGGCGTCGAATAATGGCCTCGATGAGACTTTTCGCTTTTGCGCGCCTGTTGCAGGACACACGGAGCAAGAAATGAGAAAACATCAGCCAACGATCGTTGACTTGCTCCGGGTTGATTCACGACGTGTTTGGGCGACAAGCTATACTGTAGATGAGTGGCTAGCTTATGGCTTGCTCTGGTTAATCGCCGGGAACACGGATTCAGACAATGCCGTTACGCTCTCATTCCATCGCTCAGGATTTCGGCGAGCGGGTTCTGGCCAAATGCCCCGTCCGTGGCTCAAGCCCTTCGATGTTCCAGGCGCGGAACGTTCCGTGTATCACCCAAAGCTCGTTCTTATAGAAACCGCCAGCGAAAAAGATGCCTTTACAGTTTCGACAGCCAATTTAGCAGATGATGACTTTAAACGAAGCCGAAATTTGATCGTAAAACTCGATTTATCTAAGTCGCTATCACATAAAATTCGGGATTGGATTAAGGGGCGGCCCCTGCAACATCGCGCACTTTGCCTATTAGCAAAAAATGGCAGCTGCATAAACATTCTCCCCGCACCGGAAAATCTTTCTACCTTGCAACAAATTAATCAGTGTTTCGTCCGATGCAAGAAATGCAGCCGGACTGGCGTAATCTCGGATCAATGGATTGTAGCCTCACCGATTTGGAGTCCGGGTACGGTTAGGGAACTTCTGAACAAAAGTTCAAACGCCAAATTAGAGGCTTACTTCCGAACAAGCGAAGTGTGGAAGCAAATTGGAGGAACATTCCACAAAGACAAGATGCTTCTTGCAAGGATCGACGCTTTTGAACTGAGAGATGGAAACGATCCCGCCCGTTGGCACCATAAAGTCGTGGGTTGGAGATGCTGCAATCGTCCAGGGTTTCAAAGCGCGCTTTATCTTGGTTCTGCAAATGCGACCACTTTCGGTCTCGGCGCTGCAGAAGGATCGGCAAAGAATTGGGAGGCCGGAGTTATATGGCTCGGCACGAAGGATTTGTGGGATCGTGCAAGAAACGTCGCGCGCATAGGATACAAGGCACGTAAGCTCGCCCGGCCAACGGAGCCGTCTTCGGCGAAAGATACTGATGAGATTGTGCCCGATGACATAGACGATCTTAAGAGACATTGCTCAACCTACGGCGCCAAATGCTTGCGCATCAACCGTGCCAGTCGTTCAGTCACTAGAACCTCCAAAGCCTATAAGAAATTTCGAATATCCGGCAAAGACTGGCAAGTCCACAGACTCGAAATATACGCCGAAAGCAGCAGCAACTATAAGAGATTGGCCCGATTAACAGCGGGCAAAAGAAGTGTTCTCGTGCCGGCAGAAGCTCGCGCCACCGCAATGATCAGTTTTGTTGCGCACCCGATCTCGAAAAATAGTATTTCTACAGTTCTCGTTGACATCGATCTATTCGAACTGGATCCACCTCTTCCTAAGCGACACGAGACTCTCGATTCATCTATTACTGCGGTATTGACAGCTTTATCAGATGGGACCTGGGGTCCTACCGGCGGGCTCGGGACGCTACGCGCCAGGACCAGACACCCATCAATTCCAGACATTCGATTTCCGTTTCGACAATTGTTTGCTGCACTTAATAATGAAAATCGAAGATACGTTGGGGAACGATTGTTGGAACGCATCGCCCACGGAGACGACCAAAAGTTTGATAAGCTTCCTCACTTTTGGCGCCGGATTGCACAAGGGACTATAAAAAGTACTGGAGTTACAGGTCGATGACCTCTCTAATTCCGGGTCAATGGCAGCAAGATGCTATCGATTTGCTATCGAAACATCTTGGCGACACAGGTGGGCGCGCGGCGCTGCTTCAGCTGCCAACTGGATTTGGGAAGAGCCTTGTCGCGACCCGCCTCTTTCATAGGCTTCAGCGTCAAGCTCCCCGACTTCAACTCGCAATCGTGCTGCCGAAACAACTTATTTCTGCCGGTTGGAAAAGGGCGCTTTGTGAGACACTCAATATATCTCCCGAAAAGTTTGATAGACCATTTCCACAAGTCAAGAATGATCAAAGTCTTGGCGTATTGTTCTGCACTAAAGGCGAACTCAAGAAAGCGATGCTCGCCCGCAGGGGAAGAACAAATTCTCTAGCCCGAACTCTAACTTCCACGCCTTATCTAATCGTCGTCGACGAATTGCACAGACTTAACGCACAGGGCGGCCTAGTCGAGATACTCTGCAACATATTTCGAAGTACCGCTACGCTTGGGAAAGCAGAAGCTGAAAAAGAGCAGGGACTCGCTTCTGTATTTCGCTCTCCGAAAAACGGCAAACGGAGCTGGCCGAAATGGCTGTTGCTTTCAGCGACGCCTATCAATCCCGTCAGCCTCGATAGAACCGACCCACTTGATACTGATGAAAATTCAGATACTGCGGATTATATTGATTTCGACACAAGCGAAGTCAATATTTTGGTAACTGCTGCGGAAAAAACGTATTCCGCCCTCGCTCAACTCGATGGAAAAGTACTTAGTTCGTGGTTTAAAGACCACATCGAAAACATTCGAGACGCATTAGATAAAGTCCGTGAGTCTGACCGATATACCCGGAGTGCACAAAAACATTTGATGCCAATCAGACCGCCGGACAAACTGGCGATTTTTCCTGCTCATATGCCCAAATTGCGGAGCGGCGCCAAACGGCGCACCGAGATCAAGTCCCAACGCGTTGACTCGAACGCTGTTGATCGGGCCATCGAACAAGTTGTCTTGGCGGCAAACACGTTGGGGCAACTTGGAAAATACCATCAGAAACGGTGGGCCATGACAGAACGAATGGTCCTTTCTGGTGGACTAGTAAAAGTGGGTCCGAGGAAAATTCAAGCGGAGCGTTATTCACCTGGATTGGTAAGCTCTGTAGCACAGGTCGTAAAAGCATTTAGGGAGGAAAAGCAATCAGTGCCAGAGAAGCTTTCATCGCTGATTGATTTTGTAAACGGCATTGGCTGTGAACACATCCTAATTTTTTGCACTCACCGAGCAGTGGCCAATTCAGTGGTTAAACAACTGCGGACAGTTGTCGGCAAGCCAGGTGTTAAGCAGGGAAAAGGGACGGAAGAAGCTAGCTCAAAAATACGAGACTGGTTCAACGCCCCCTCCGGTGAAAGGAGGGTCCTTGTGACAACAGATGCATGGTCGGAGTCCATTGACTTGCATGAACGCGCAAACATCCTAGTCCACTACGAACTCCCCTGGTCACCGCTGAGAGTACTGCAACGTGTCGGCCGTCTATGGCGAATTCGCGAGACCGAAGTCGGATCTCAAAAAAAACCCACAATGCCTCGCCTACCAGCGGTAATCCACTTCGCACATCCAGGAAGTGTCGACGAAGAAATCCGTTGGCGGCTGCAGCGTCGGTGGGCATATCTTCGTGTGCTTGGACTGGACTCATTATCCTTTGAGCAAGCGATGGGGATTCGGTTTCCCTCTGTACCTCGCCATTTTGCACCCTAGAACATTGTACGGCTGGAATTGAAGTCAACTATTCAAAGAGTGCACAAGCCCAGGCGCGTCGCTCGTCAACCATTCCTATGTTGGCCGGGTGCTGGGCCTTAGGATAAGCGCCCGCCGCCGATGGCGGCTTGAAGCTGCGGCAATCAGGATCGCGCTATGGCCGATTTATCGAAACTCGCGGATGATCTGTCGCGGCTTACGGTGCTCGAAGCCGCCGAACTCGCCAGGCTTTTGGAAGAGAAGTGGCAGTCGCCGCAGACGAGACAATCCAAGGTCTCTTTCGCTGTCATCAAGAACGATCTTCCGGCCTGGCCGGACGAGGTGATCAAAGAGTGGCTGCTCTACCTTGCGAACCGGGACGATACAGGGTGGCCGCCGCCTGACCCGCTTGGGCATCACTCATGGGCCTACATACTCGGACATAGACCGCTTCCGTGGTGGCGCGAAGTTACCTGGAAGCTCGAAAAGACAGACTGCAGCTTCGCGAAGCTCGCGCAGTCCACGCAGGCCATTGTGATCCAAATGCTGACCAAGATAACGAGCGGCAAGGCCGATGCAGGCACCAAGCGGCGTTTCGACCGCGCGTTCCATCACATCTTGAACAATGCAGCATTTGAAGAACCCCTGATTGCGATAACAATTTTCGGAGGTCTGAGTATTCTGGATGGCAACCACCGGATAGCCGCATTCTGCGGCCTGCAAAAGATGGGGGCCGAAGAGTTTGAGAAACTTGGCTTGCAAAAACCGGCGCAAGAACAAGACGTATGGGTAGCAATGCACAGTCGCGGAGAGACACCGCTTGATTAGACGCCACACGCTCGCCCCGATATTAGGGATTGGGATCAAGCCCATCCTTGAACGCGCCTCTACGCGACCAGAACATCTGCCTCGCCCAAGCTAGCAGCAAGGTGTCCTGATTGACGCGCGAGGAGGCGTTACCGGATGCGGGGTTCTGCGCAGAGTCCGCGCATGAACCCCTGCGCGTCGGCAAGACCGGGTGAGGGGGAGCAAGAAGAATATTGGTAGGGGGACCACCCGGTCTGGCAGTGAGCGCAGCGAGCGAAGATCGGGGGATGCCGATTTTGTTCTTGCTGGGGGTGTCAGGGCAGAGCCCTCACACCCCCTCCTAAAAAAGAATACATCGCACTTGCGGCCACAGCGCTAAGATAGATGTGGTGAGTCCTTAGATCGATCGACAATGCTGTCGGGAACGTTCAATCATCTTCTGAACAATGTGCTGCCCGCGGCGCGCGATTATGAGCGCGCAGAAGACGACCTATCCGCCGCATTCGCGCGCGACGCCGATCCGCAAAGCTGGATCGTGGAAGGCCAGCAGGCGAAGCGCCGCGCAGCCGAAGTGGCGATCGCGATCGATGGGCTTGCCGACCGGGCGGCGTCGGCGTTGGGTCTAACGCCCGACGAGGTGCGCACACGGGTCGGCCAGCGCTGCATCCTTGGCACGGCGCATCGGGCCGGGTGCATCGACCGCGTCTGTGCGGTGGCAAACGCCTACAAGCATACCGGTCCCTTACGCGCAAGGCATCCGATCGCGTCCGAATCCGACGTGCTCGCCACGGGCGCCGGCTATGGAATTGACGCGTTTGGTGTCGGTAAATACAGCGGCGTTGAGGTGCTGGTAAATCAAAGAGACGGCACGGTACGGAAATTTCTTGCCGATGTGCCATGGTCCATCGCCGGATGGTTTCAATTTCTTGCCGATCAGGGCGCAGCGATTCCTGCGCAGGATTACATCGTTTGTAACCTGCGGGTCCGTGCCGGCACGCCGCCGCCCGCGCAAAGCGCCGCACCCTGATGACGCGCGAGGGATGGAAGCCGCATGACCGAGACCCGGCATCCCGTCCACGGGATCTCAAGGGGCTCGGTTCACGACAGCCCGACCGGCAACGCCGGACGCGTCAAAAAATCGAGGATCGTCGTTACTGAAGGCGGATCAAGCCAAGCGGCGCAATCCTGAAACTCCGCTCCCTGCGTGAATACTGCATTTGATGAAATTCGAAGTCGTGACGCTCTTCGGCTTTGCATTTTTCCGCAATAATCCGCATGATCTTGACCTTGTCCTCGGCGGGGGTTTTCGTGCCAAAGACAATGCCGGAGAGGTCGGCGAAATTGTAACGCAGCTTCCTCGAAGCGTCGTCTTGGAAGTTGTGCATGCTGGACCATAGCAGGAGCCGGTATTCCTGCTCATGCTCCCATTCGGACGTTTTGCAGGTCGACCCGGTTTGGAAAGCTTCCCAATAGTTCTCTCTCCATGCCTCTGTGTCGCACGAACGCACGGCGCGGCACGAACTGAGTTCGCCGCCTTCGCCCCTGTACCAAACCGCGTTCATGATCGGGATCGGGAGGCGGCCGATGGAATTGAAGAAATCAATCTCGGGATAGGTTTGGGAATAGTTCATCTTATGAAATTGATGCGGCGTAAAGGAATAAACCGGCTCCATCTCCATTCCTTTGCCCCCTCGCCAGCCCCTAATCGCGTTGAGATTCAATGCCGCGCGGCCCGCGCCGTCAGGAACGGTTTTGAACTTCAAGCAAACGCCGGTGTGAGACGCGCCATAGGTCGCCCACATCGAGTCGTCCGCAGGGTTTGCAACGAAGCACGCGGCGAAATAGGGCGGATGGATCAATTCGTCGAGCGCCCGCACGTAGCTCGCCGGGAAATCGCGGGTAAGGAAGGTCACGGGCCTGGCTTCGGGAGGCGGCGCGGCGTTGTAGTCATGAATAAGCTCCATCTGCGCCATCATTAGCTCGGAGCTCAAAAACAACTCCTCCGCCACGTCCGGCTCGGCCGGCTTCAAGGCCGCCACGCGGGCGACGGCTTCTTTCATGTTCGCGGCGTGCGCCCGCAAGGCGTCCAGGTCACGAAATATCCCCTTGATGCCGCGCTGCTCGAACTCCGCCATCATGACGCTCAAGGCGAAGGCATGAAGGGAGCGAATGTAATGCGTGAGTTCGTCGCGCCGCACGGGCGTCGGGCGAGTCGATAACGTTTCAAGAAATTTCTGAATGTTCGCGTCGGCGCGAAACGCTTCGCACATCTTTTGGTAGATCGCCCGCTGGGAAGCGTCAGAAAACTTTTCGGGGGGCGAGAAGACAATCGTCTTAAGGTCGGCGCTGTCGAACTTTGGACCCATGACGTAGCACAGGTATGTGGTTTGCAGTAGGCACAGCAAATAGTGTCGAAGGAGGTTGCGCCAGACGATCAGGTCGCCTGACCAAAACACATCCTTGTAGCCCTCCATCGGATCGTTCAGCTTTTCTGGCGGCGCGAAATATATCTCCTGCTTCGCCAGTTCCTCATATTTATCGAGAACGGCATCGACCGGGCGGAAGCGATATAGGTGGGAAATCATTGGTCAAAGATTGGGCCGAAGAAGCGCGGCGGGCCGGTACTGGCCGCTGCCGTCCACGGTGACGTGTTCATAGGTCTGGATCGCACCGAAAGTGTTGAGCAATTGGCCGATCAGCATCGCAAGCCCGGCAGGCGCAGCCATGAAGAGATGGGCGATGCCTATGTTGCCGTACTCACGGCGCGCCGTGCGCATGCCGTCCTGGACGGCAAGCGCAACATCCGTCGCCTCGCCCGGCGTCTGAATCAGATGCGGATAGGGTCCCGGCCGCGTGATGTGCACGAGTGCGCGGAGCGGCGGTAAATTCCTCTGATAGGCCGCGAACAAGGGCTCGGTGTTGTCGGCGATGGAGACGAGCACGGCGAGGTCGCGGGCGCTGGGCTCCTTGCTCATGATCTGCACCTTGAATCCTGAATCTTCCTTCGGCTGCGCCAGCGTCCAGAGTTGGTCATCGCGCCCCGGCGCAATCTGGCGCCACGAGGCGCCCAAGCCGGTTGTCGAGAGAAAGGCGCAGCCGAGCGCTGCCGCGGCAGGCAAGGTCGGCAACCCAAAAGATTCGATCTGGCGTCCCGGCGCATGCTGGCGGATCGCCTTGGCGATGCGCTCAAGGGCGGGAAGAAGAGCGTCGCGCCATGTCTCCGGCGTCGCCTCCTTGTCGGCAAAGCGGGCCGACCAGTCGAGTGTCAGCGCCGTGCCCGCCTGAAAAGGCGGCGGGCGACGAACAAAGAGTCCGACTCGGAGCGGCTGGCCGTGCGGAAGATAACGGTGGATCGCCCCGATGCGCTGGATGAGCACGCGGTTTGCAATTTCGGCCGCATGGTCCGCCGAAATCGCGGACGCCGGAACCTTGTGCATGTTCCAGTCGGCGAGATTTTGCGCCGAGAGATGGTTGCTGGTCGCCTCGGCCGCCTTGGCGAAGTCGAGGCCCCCAGCCGCGACCGGCACGACAAAGAAGCCGTCGCGCGCCTCGGCGCGTTGAACGATTTTTGGGATCTCCACCTCGCGGATGACGGTGGAATTCTCGACCTCCGGCGTGATGAAGATTACGGCGCTCGCCGTGGAAGGATCGGCGAGTACGCGTCGCAACTCGTCCTCCGTCGGAACCGTGCGGAGATCGTGAACGTCCTGCCAGGTTGGGATACCGTGGTCGTGTTGCGCCTGGATCAGCAGCGCGGCCTCGTCGCGGCGCGATCGCTTGTAGCTAAGAAAAGAGCGCCCAGTCGGATCGGTCATGTGACCATCATGACAGAGGAAACCGTTCGCCGAACAGGTCGCGGTATTTTCTCAGAGAGTCGCCATCGCGGCCGGTGCGCGAAAGCTGGATCGCATCGCGCACCATATGATGCGCCTCGGTGAGCGCCGTCTTGGCCGTCGCGCGTGCCGTCGCGTCCATCGAGTCGCTGACGGGCGGCCCGAGCCCCGCGGGCTCCGGCCAATCCTCGCCGACGCGGTCGGCCATGGTCGCGAAGAATCCCATGAACTCGTAGGGGAAGTCGCCGCCGAAGGGCGGGCGCAAGACCTGTAGCGCCATGACCTCGATCAGAAAGGAGGGCTTGATGATCTTGTCCTTGGTGCGATTCCAGCTTTTCGCCATGCGCACCATGCCTTTCCATTCGCCGTCGAAGGCGTCGTTGGCGGCTTTCGCCTTGTCGAAATGGATTTTCGGGTTGGTTTCAGTCCAGCCCTTGCTCGTGCCGGTGTCGGGGATTTCGTAATGGTCTGACTTGGTGAAAGCCGGCACCACGTCGAAGCTCATGACGCGTTCTTCGTCGGCGCTGTCCGTAAACTCGACGGTCACGGCGCGCCGCTGCCGGCTCACGTTGCCGCTGCCATATTTCTTGGCCAAGACCTTCTCGACATCACCAAGTACCGCCGCCGGCGCCTTGTCGTTGCGGTATCTCGGCCGTTCGTCGTCGTGAAAGACGCAGAAGATATCGACATCCTTGAGCGGCTTGGTCTTGGTCCAGCGGCGATAGGAGCCGGTGAGAAAATCGTCGGCGATCTTGAACGACTGGTCCATCAGGGCGCGGATTTCTTTCTGGCGCGAAGAGGCGCTGTCCTGCTCCTTCTGGGTCAGCTCAAGATTGCTGCGGAATTTGCGGAAGGCTTCGTTGGGGGTCAGCATCACCGGCTCCAATAGGCGGTTTCGGTGGCAAGGCCGTTGCCGCCGATCGTCGCGCCGACGGCGTAGCGGTTGAAGCCGTCCGTGGACCGGAACGTGCAATCCTCCCAGCCAGCAACGTAGGGCCTGCCCGGTAGATCGGTCAGCTTGAGCTTGATGTTGTAGAGGCACGACGAGGGTGCGAGCCCCGCCTTGAGGATGGCGTACCGGACCGCCGCCGCATCGACCCACAAATTGCCGTCGCCGACCGTGGAATAAACAATCTCAAGGTCCCAGCGGGTGAGGAGGTGGTTGGTCTTGGGATCATAGACCTCAAGGGTGACCCGATCGAGATGGCGGCTGGCCAGCCATGTCGAGATGCCGTCTTCATACACGGCCCAGTCTCTCGCGAACTTGGACGGATCGAGGCCGATGTCGCGGATGATGTTGCTGACGAGGTGCAGCATCTTCGAGGTGACGTAGGTCACCGTGTAGGCGTAGGAAATAACAAAAGTCGAGGTGCTCATGACTTGAGAAACTCCGCGAGATTGATGCTGAGCGTCGTCGCCGATGCGGCGAGCGGTTCTTCGTCCGCAACATCGTCGTCCACCGATCGCGCCGAAACCCTGCTGGACGCGGCGGCAAGGCTGGCTCCGCTCCACGCCACGTCCTCCGCCAGAAACGGGATGGACATTCGCCAGTCGCCCTCCGTGGGCGATTTCGGCAGGGCGTCTTCGTTGAGGCCGTCCTGGGTGATGGCGTCTTCATCGAACACGCAATAGACGCGCACGCGCGGCCCGCCGCCCCAGATCACCATCGGCGCTTCCTTGGGGGCCTCGGAAGCGATCGAGGCGCAGGCCGTGCCTGCCACCTTCGCCAGTTCCTTTCGCGCCGGGCTTTCGGGATCGGGCGCGATGATCTCGACAATCCTTGCCCAGGTCTGCACGGCGGTGCGGACCGGGGTCGAGGCGACGCGCCGGGCCAACACGGCGCTCATCGGCTTTTCTCCATGTTGGTCCGTTCGGCCTGCGCGCGCTGCATGGCGTCGAGCACCGCGTCGGCCGTCAGAAGCTCCGGGTTCGCGGCGATCTGCTTGCTGTGAGCAAGGGAGGAAAGCACGGCCTTACGGATACGCCGGGCATCAAGCCCAACGGCGATCGCGGCGGCTTTCGCGATCTGCGGTGCGGAACGCAACGCAGCAAGCTTCGGATAGGCCTTGGCGAGCCGATCGATCGTATCGAGCACGATGGCCTTGCAGGCCTCGGGCGTCGGCAGGTCGATCGTCACCACGAGATCAGCGCGGGAGAGAAACGCCTCGTCGATCGCGCCGGCAAAATTGCTGGTCGCGAGAAAGAGGAGCTGGGGATAGTCCGCCGCAAGCTGGTCTAGCTGGGTCAGAACGGCGTCGGTGGCCCGGTGCACATCGATCGGGTTGGCTTCCATGCTCATCTTGCTGCGGTCGGCAGCGAGCGTCTCGACTTCATCGAGCAGCACAATGCAAGGGCTTGTTGAAGATTGCTCGGCAAGCACCGTGCCGAGAAGGTGGACCACGGCTTGTTGGGTCTTGCCGTGAGCGGCGCTCGCCAGGGCGTGCGGATCGACCTCGATGTAGGTAAGCCCGCCGTTCAAGGAAGCGGAGGTGCGCGAGGCGAGGCCCCGCGCCAGCGAGGTCTTGCCCGTGCCGGCAGGGCCGACAAAAAGAATGATGCCGTGCACCGGCAAGTAGACCTGTTGCAATCGCGCGCGCGCCGTGAAGTTCAGGACGGCCTGGGCGAGAACCCGGTCCTTGAGGCCCGGAGGCAGAATGATGGAGTCCCAGACGCCGTCGAACTCCGCGTCCGGCAGGTGGCGAACGTCGTGAATGCCCTTTTGATCGGGCGGCCGGCGCCGGCGCGGCGCCGCCTCAATGGGGGCCATACGGTTCATCGTCAACATGCCCTTTCCGGCCCTCGGCGGGCGCCTGGTTAAGGTGATTCTCGGTCGTGCCGGCCCCCATAGGCGGCGGGCCGGAACCGAGGGACCATTTTCTAGTTTACAATTAAGGCATAAAAAGGTACATTTGTAAACCGAAGCAGTAGGAGAAATACCGATGATTGGACAAAGACTTAAACTCGCGCGTGCTGCTTCAGGCCTATCACTTCGTGATCTTGAGGCAGGAATCGACAAGCTGGTGACGGCTCAGGCGATCGGCAAGTATGAACGCGACGAGGACATGCCGAGTTCAAAAGTCCTCGGTGCTTTGGCGAAGGCTCTTCACGTCTCTGAGGATTATCTTCTCGCGGGCGACGAGTTGATTCTGGATGGCGTTGAGTTTCGGAAGAAGAGCATCGCATCAAAGCGCGAGGAAGCGTTCGTGGAGGGACAGGCGCTCCACTTGCTTGAGCGCTACTTGACGCTCGAGGACGTGCTTGGCCTTGCGAGCGTGGTTTGGGACCGACCACGCGAGGCTCCTTATCCGATTACGGAAGTCGCGAACGCCGAGAACGCGGCGCTCGCCCTGCGCACGCATTGGGACCTTGGGATTGATCCCATTCCAAACCTGTCGGAACTGCTCGAGGAGCGCGGAATAAAAATTCTGTCTGTCGGCCTTTCGGACATCGATGGCCTGACGGCTACGGTGCGCCGCAAGAACGGCGAGCCAGTCCCCATCATTGTGATCAAGGAAACGGAATGGTCGGAACGAAAGCGCTTCACGCTCGTGCACGAACTCGGACACATGGTCATGGATGTCCGGCACGGGGTGGATGCCGAGAAAGTGGCAAACCGGTTTGCCGGCGCGTTCCTGATGCCGGCTGAAGCGCTGTGGCGTGAAATCGGCAAGCACCGCACGATGATTAGTCTTGGTGAGCTTCTGCGCCTCAAGGAATTGTTTGGCGCAAGCTTCCAGGCCATCGTTTATCGCTGCCACGATCTTGGAATTATCAACGACGCGGCGTATCGCCGACTTTTCCAAGCCTTCAACGAATATGGCTGGCGAAAGCCGCCCTACAAAGAGATTGGCGCGCTCGATCCGTCTCAGGAACAGCCGCAACGCATGCAGCGGCTTTGCTTCCGCGCGCTTTCTGAAGGAGTGATCAGCGAATCGAAGGCAGCGGAGATTCTTGGAATTTCGGTGCGCAACTTGACGCGACTCATGGATCAGCCATCAACTCCTGACTCATGAAGATTCTTGTGTCAGATACGTCCGTTTTGATTGACCTCGAACGTGGGGGATTTCTGGATTCATGCTTCAAGTTTCCGTTCGAGTTCGCCGTGCCCGACCTGCTCTATGCGCGCGAACTGGCCGAATTTGGTGGGCCGGAGTTGATTGCACGCGGCTTGCGCGTTGTAGAACTCAGCGGCGATGAGGTGACGATCGCGCAAACCGTGCGCGGCGCGCACCCAAAGCTCTCCCTTCCCGATGCCTTTGCCTATTCGCTGGCGTTGGCGCGGAAATGGATACTGCTGAGCGGGGACGGCGAATTGCGAGCGCTCGCGCAGGCGCAGCAGGTGACGTGTTTTGGAGTGTTGTGGCTGCTTGATCAGTTTTTCGATGGGGTAGTGATCGAAGCCACGGCGATCGTAGCAGGCCTCGAAGCCATCGCCGCTCACCCTCGCTGCCGGCTTCCGAAGACGGAAATTCAGGCTCGACTTGCGCGGTATCGAGAAACAAAGAAGTGATTGCGTCTGTGCCCGATGAGGTTTGTACGTGGCTCCTGACAGTTCTTGATCTTTAGACAGCTTCGATCAGCGTTGGATCGTCATCCGGCGCGCGGGAGCTGTTCACGCGTTTCGAGACGGGCCATTTTTGCAGCAGGTCGTTGGCCGCTGGTTTCAGGAACGCGGTCCCGCCTTCCCTGAGCCGGGGCTCGAAGTCGTCTTCCTCGAGGATCACGGGCATCCGGTCATGCACTTCCGCGACAAAGTCGTTGGGCTCGGTGATGATCCTCGGCTGAAACAGAATGGCCGATTCTGTTTCAGCGCGGGGGGTCTTCGCCGAATTGCAGCAGATATGAGTACTGCCATGCAGATACCATGCAGATTTCTTTATTCTGCATGGCACATTTTCTGGTACACAATTTAGGCCGATATTTGTTGATGTTTTGGCGCGCCCGAAGAGATTCGAACTCCTAACCCCCAGATTCGTAGTTTGGTGCCGCGCCGGCGAGGGATAGCGCATCATCCGCGATGCATTCGGACGGGCAAAATCAAATAGCGAATATTCCCGGCTTTACGCCGCCGCCGCTGCGCGCCGCCATTCGTCGGTTCCGGCGGCCGTGCTCAAAGAGTTTGGCTCCCGTGGGGGATTATGCAAAATTTCGCAAAGAGGCGCGGAAGGGCGCGCAAAAGGAAAAGGCAACGCTTTCGACGTGAAATCCTTCGGCGTTAGCGCCTGAATTCCGCGAAGTCGCACCATTTGGCAATCAGATCGATAAAAGAAGAGCGCGACAAGGATTTTCCATGTCCGCCGACTCCCGAATAGGAAAGATAAAGAAGGTCGCGCGCCCGTGTCATGCCCACGTATAGGACCGCAGCTTCCGAAGACGCGGTCTGCGCATCGATTCCTGATCCCAAAGGTATCACGCCCTCGATGGCGCCAACCACGAAAACCGTGCCAAACTCGTGCCCCTTGGCTCCGTGCAGGGAACTGACGCGAACCGCGCTCTCGTCCGGCGACACCTCTCCGGCCTCGGGGTCTCGAAACAAATAAACCGGGATGCCTGCGCCCTTTAAGCTCGCAACCGCCAGCGCTCGATAGTGCCGGTTTCTGGCTACGACGCAGATATCCCGGGGGCTGTAATGTTTGTATTTAAGAAGCGCGGCAATTTCTGCGGAAAGAAATCGACCCTCGGCCGCTTCGTTCGAACAGCGAACTGCAATTGGACGACAGCCTTCGCGAACACTGAACTCCGGCCGCAAATCCGAGACCGCAACCTCAGCCTGGGCGATATCCTCCTTCCACTCACTTTCGATAAGTGGGAAGGCGGCTTCCAGGATCTGTTTGGTATTTCGGTAATTCTTGCGGAGCACGAGTCCCCGCCCCGCAATATCAATGCCGAGACCTCTCAGCGAATACCCTCGCGTGAAAATGCGTTGTGTAGCGTCTCCCACCAAAAGAAGACCGTCTTCACGGTCACCGACTAGCGAGTGAAGCAGTCGAAGCGCGATCTCCGAAATGTCCTGCACTTCATCGACAATCACGGCGGCATAATCAGCTTCCGTCTGATCGCCCTTGAGGCGTAACCGGTACGCCATCCTGACAAACTCGGCAGGCTCCACAAAACCGCGCTTCAAAAGTGCTTCATGATACCACGAATAGACAGCGAGAATGGCGCGTCGCTGTTCTGGCGATAGACCTCGGCCACGGCCGCTGCGGTCCGTCGTCAAATAGGCGTCGGTTTCATCGTGGAGAAACCGTCCCATTAGGAAGTCAATTTCGGTCCAGATGTACTCCTGGGAAACCGATTTCAGCGCGTTCTGGTGAGCGGGCGCGATGTTCGCAAGCGCATCATGGCGAAGTTGCCTGCTTGCCTCTGGCGAATACTTCGGGCTTCCAAGTCCCCGGAACGACAGGTAGTCGAGACACCACCGATGCAGATGGGTAACCTCGATAGCAGCCCTTTCCGGCCCGCACAGGGTATCGAGGAGACGCCCAGCCGCCGCCGCTAGTCCCTTATCGAAGGTCGTGAAGAGAACCTTCTCGCGTTTGCGCAGCGCATCTTTCGCAAGGCGCCTCGCCCGATGCAGGGCGACGACCGTCTTTCCTGAGCCGCTGATTCCCCTCAGCCGGGCCGGACCCGAAAAGGTGCGCTCGACAAGCGATCTCTGATCGGGATGAAGGAAGAGCTGCCACTGTTCAAGCGTACCGCGATCAAGCACGTCTTGCAGATCATGCGGATCGCTGAAGGTAAGAAATTCCTCGGAGCCGTCAGGCAGACTATTGAGTGCCGCCTCCGGGAATTCCTCAGTCAGTTGCGCCGAACCCGCCGCCAAATCCAGGACCATTTCCCGTGTAGCGGAATTCCCGGTCGCAAAGGCCAGCAGCGCGTCGGCAGCCTTGGGCGCCGCGTCGGCCAACGCCTGCAACAGCGTCATGCACTCCAGGTCATTGGGGTCGTGGAGTCGGCGAACGGCCGCCAAATCTTTGTCGGGGACGCCCAGCCGCTGAAGCATCTCGTCGGTAAAATCCGCGAACAACGGAGGGTGAGGCTGATCGGGAACTGTCTGCTCGGACAGTAATTCGGCAGACGGAACCATCTCGACGGCGGTTTCCGTAGCGGTGCCGAGACGCAGTTCGCGGAGCTGCCCGGTTTTTTCGTCGAACACATATCCCTTATGCCCGTCGAGAAACGACTCGACATGATCGTGGGTGCCAACGACGAGTGCCACCATGATCGCGTCAGA
>Ga0209517_10002660_pt1 | contig 24886 bp, 23 predicted proteins | sample PeaSoiMetSII2010_FD_187695 | JGI IMG/M metagenome (GOLD analysis project Ga0209517, IMG submission 187695) | Peat soil microbial communities from Weissenstadt, Germany - SII-2010 (SPAdes) (version 2) | ecosystem: Environmental > Terrestrial > Soil > Wetlands > Peat | place: Germany... | reverse complement strand
GTCATGGCCGCTGTTCATGGCCTGCAGCATGTCCATGCTCTCGGAGCCGCGGATCTCGCCGACGATGATCCGGTCGGGCCGCATGCGCAGCGCGTTGCGGAAGAGATCGCGGATGGTGATGGCGCCCTTGCCCTCGAGATTGGCGATGCGGGTCTCGAGCCGGCCGACGCGGGGCTGCTGAAGCTGCAACTCCGCCGCGTCCTCGATGGTGATGATCCGCTCGGTCGGATCGATCATCTGCGAGAGCGCGTTCAAGAGCGTCGTCTTGCCGGAGCCGGTGCCGCCGGAGACCAATACGTTGAGCCGCGCCTTGGTGGCGATGGTGAGCACGGCCGCCATCGCCTGCGAGATGTTGCCCTGGTCCACCATCTTGGCGAGGGTGATCGCGCGCTTGGTGAATTTCCGGATCGAGATCATCGGGCCGTCGAGGGCGAGCGGCGGGATGATCACGTTGACGCGGCTGCCGTCCGGCAGGCGCGCGTCCACCAGGGGCGAGGATTCGTCGATCCGGCGCCCGACCAGGGTGACGATGCGGGTCGCCACGTTCATGACGTGCTGGTCGTCGCCAAAGGTGATGTCGGTCGGCTCGAGCTTGCCCGCGCGCTCGACGTAGACTCGCTTGGGGCCGTCCACGAGGATGTCGCTGATGGTCTCGTCGGCGAGCAGCGGCTCCAGCGGGCCGAAGCCGATCATCTCGTCGACGAGGTGCCGGATGACGGCGGCGCGCTCCGGCGTATTGAGCTGCAGGGCTCGCTCCGCGATGATCTCGCCGACCAGCGGCTCGAGGTCTCTGACGAGCGCCTCGCGGCTCATGCGGGTCGCCTGCTCGACGTCGATGCGGTCCATGACCACGGACTGGATCTGGCTCGCGACGGTGCTCGCGCGGCCCTTGTCGAGCCGGGTACCGACAAACCGCGCGGCGCCGTCGATGACGGTGCCGGCGGGCTTGGCGCCCGCGGCAAGGACGGGCTCGGGCTCCGGCGACGGCACCGGCCGCGGCGCGGGCGCGATCGGCGGAGCCACGGGCGCCACCACGCGATGCGGGAGTCGCGCGGACGGATCAGCCGCCGCGTCCGCCGTCAGGGCTGCTTCGGGTATCGGCTTATCGCGGCGCTTGGCGAAGCGGATGCCGACGTAGCGGGACTGCGTCCACGCCACCACGCCCTCGATGCGCTCGGACTCCGAGAAGAACAGGGTGACCGGCTCCTCGACATCGAGCGCGGCGATCAGGCGGACGAGCGCGCCGCCGGGCGACAGGTCGAGCACGCGACAATCGAAGCTGCCCCGCGCGGTCATCAGCTTGCCGCGCCAGTTCACCTTCGTGCGATTGCGCTCTCGGCGCTCGTGCTCGGTCTTCGTCCCGGACGTCATACGCAAACCCGGCGGCAGTTTTCCAGGCTCTAATGTGGCAAACACGGGGTTAAGCCCAGGCTTCCGAATCCGGCGAGCGATACCCCCCGGCGGGGGTGACTCGCTTACCAACGCGTTAAGATCCGCGCCAAGCGCGTCGGGAAAGCGGCTCAGGCCGCGCTAGCGAGATGATCGGCGATCCAGCGCGTGGCCGGCCCGAGCGCCCGGTCGGCGCGGCGCACCAGGGTCATCGGCAGATCCAAGAGCCCGTCGCCGCCGCGGGGGGTATGCTCGGCCGGGCGGATCGCAACCAGCCGTCCGGCGGCGATGTCGTCCTCGACCATGTGCTTGGGCATGTTGCCCCAGCCGAGACCGGTCAGGAGCATCGAGTGCTTGGCGCTGAGATCGGCGAGCCGCCATGCCTGGGTTGCGAGCACGAAGAGATCGCGCCCCGCGGTCAGCGGGCTGCGGTCGGTCAGCACGAGCTGCACATGATCGCGCAGCACCGCGCTGGGGATCGGCCCCCTGATCCCCGAGAGCGGATGCGTCGGCGCGCACACGCAGACCAGCTTGATTGATCCCAAGGCCTGGCCGAAGAGGCCGTGATCGCCGTCGGGCAGCCAGCCGGTGACGCCGAGGGCGCAAACGCCGTCAATGACCAGTTTCGGCACCGAGCCGAGGGATTCGACGTAGAGGCGGGGCGGCACCGAGGGAAATGCCGCGCGGAATTGCGCGAGGGCGCCGACGATGCGCGGCAACGGATACATCGCATCGACGACGAGGGTGAGTTCGGCTTCGAGTCCGCGCGAGAGGCCGAGGGCGCGCGCGATCATCCCGTCGGCATCTTGCGCGACGCGGCGCGCATCGACCAAGAGCGCCCGCCCGGCCTGCGTCAGCACGGGCCGCCGCGCGGAGCGGTCGAACAGCGGCACGCGTAGTTGCCGCTCGAGATTGGCGATCGCGTAGCTCACGGCGGACTGCGCGCGCCGGAGGTGCCGGGCCGCGGCTGAGAAGCTGCCGCGATCCGCCACCGCAAGGAACACGCGCACCTGGTCGAACGTAAGAGGGTCCATCGAGCGATCTATTTATTAGATGGATAATAGTGATTTTATATCTCTTATCTAGGACAGCACAACGTCCTAAATCTGCGCCGAGAACCCTCTACCCCAATGGAGACCACGATGATCGACACCCGGACCGTCCCCTACGCCGCGCTCGTGCTGCGCCTCAGCCTCGGCGTCCTGTTCCTGGCCCATGCCGCGCTTAAGATCTTCGTCTTCACTCCCGCCGGCACGGTGCAGTACTTCGCATCGCTCGGCCTGCCGCCCGTGCTCGCTTATCTCACGATACTCGGCGAGGCCGGAGGCGGCGCGGCGCTTGTCCTCGGCGTCTACACGCGGATGATCTCCCTCGCGCTCACGCCGCTCCTGATTGGCGCCATCGTCACGGCACATGCCGCCAATGGCTGGCTCTTCAGCAACGCCGGCGGCGGTTGGGAATTCCCGGCCTTCTGGGCAGCGACGCTGGTGGTCCAAGCCCTGCTCGGCGACGGCGCCTACGCGCTGAAAATTCCCAGCCTCGGCCGGCTCGCCGTCGCGGCCCAGAGCTGAGCGCCCCGAGTCACGCCCCGATCCACCCGGTCCACAGGAGCCCACCGATGACTCAGATCGCGATCGTCTATCACAGCGGCTACGGCCATACCGCGCGCCAAGCGGAGGCCGTGGCCCGCGGCGTGCGCAACTCGGCGGGCGCGGTCGCCCATCTCATCCGCGCCGAGGAGGCGGAGCAGCACTGGTCGACGCTCGCCGCCGCCGACGGCATCGTCTTCGGCGCGCCGACCTACATGGGGAGCGTCTCGGCGCCCTTCAAAACCTTCATGGAGGCGAGTTCCAAGGCTTGGGCCGCGCAAGCCTGGAAGGACAAGCTCGCCGCCGGGTTTACGAACTCCGCAAGCCAGAACGGCGACAAGCTGGCGAGCCTGCAGCAGCTTGCCATCTTCGCCGCGCAGCACGGCATGATCTGGGTCGGTCTGGGCCTGTTGCCCGGCAACAACTCGAGCACGGGCTCGCCGGAGGACCTGAACCGCCTCGGCGCGTTCCTCGGCGCCATGGCGCAGTCGAATGCCGATCAGGGCCCGGAGCACGGTCCGACGCCGGCGGATCTCCGCACCGCCGAGCATCTGGGACGGCGGGTCGCCGAGGCCGCGACGCGTTGGCGCCTCGGGCAGCCCGTGAGTGAGGCCGCCTGAGAGGGGTTACGCGGCCTTCGTTATGCGGTCGATCTCGGTCGTGTCCGCGGCGCTGAGGGCCCAACCCGCGGCCTTGACGTTCTCCTCGAGCTGCTCGGGCTTGGTGGCGCCGGCGATCACGCTCGCGACCTGCGGCCGCGCCACGAGCCAGCTGAAGGCGAGTTCCAGCAGGCTGTGCCCGCGGGTCGCGGCGAAATCCTGCAGCCGCTCGGCGATCTGCCAATTGGCCTCGGTGAGGAAGCGGTCGGCGAGGCGCTGGGTATTGGCAAGGCGGGTGCCCGCGGGGAGCGTCGCGTTGCGCCGGTACTTGCCGGTGAGCAGGCCGCTCGCCAGCGGGAAGAACGGCAACAGCCCCATGTCGTAGGCCTGGAGCGCCGGGATCAATTCGCGATCGATACCGCGCACCACCAGGCTGTACTCGTCCTGCGCGCAGACGAAGGCATTGAGCCCGAGGTGGCGCGCGGTCCACTGCGCCTCCACCACCTGCCAGGCCGGGAGGTTCGAGCAGCCGATGTAGCGCACCTTGCCCTGGCGCACGAGGTCGTCGAGCGCGCGCAGAGTCTCCTCGATGGGCGTCAGCGGATCGGGCTGGTGCAGCTGATAGAGGTCGATCCAATCGGTCTTGAGGCGGCGCAGGCTCGCCTCGACTTCCGACATGACGTAGCGCCGCGAGGCGCCCTTGATGGTGCCTTCGGCATTCATGGGCAGGCCGAACTTGGTCGCGAGGACGACGTCCTTGCGCCGCGCGCCCAGTATCGCGCCCAGGCATTCCTCCGATCCGCCGAAGTTGCCGTAGGTGTCGGCCGTGTCGAGCAGCGTGATGCCGAGATCGAGCGCCTTGTGCACCACCTTGCGCGAGGCCTCGAGATCGATGCGCCCGCCGAAATTATTGCAGCCCAGCCCCACCAGCGAGACGCGCAGGCCGGAGCGGCCGAGATTGCGGATGTCCATTTGCTTTATTCCCTTTCGATTCGGATCAGCGAGCGTGCGTCCTTCGACGCGCTCCCTACGGTCGCTTGCTCAGGATGAGGAGCGCTGATGATGCGCCAAGAAAAGCCCTCGTCATGAGCAAGCGAAGTGCGTCGAAGGGCACGCGCGATGCCACTCACGCTGCGTCCCACTTGGGAGCCCAGGCGGGGCTGACGAGGCGCGTGTCGCCCGGGAGCGCGTCGAGGCCGCGTCGGTCCTCGGCGTCGAGGGCGAAATCGAAGATCGAGATGTTCTCGCGCGCGTGGATCTCGCTCGCGGCCTTCGGGATCGCCAGCGTGCCCGGCTGCTCCAGGAGCCAGCGCAGGCAGATCTGATTGGCGGTCCTGCTGTGCTTCTTGGCCGCGCGCTCCACGACGGGATTGCCCATGAGCTTGCCGCGCGCGATCGGGCAATAGGCGGTGATGGCGACGCCGTGCTTGCGCGCATAACCGATGACCGCGCGCTGCGCCAGCAGCAGGTGATACTCGATCTGATTGCAGACGACCACGCGCTTGAGCCCCTCCACGGCCTCGCGCATGTGCGCCACCGTGAAGTTGCTGACGCCGAGGGCGCGGATCTTGCCGGCCGATTTGAGCCGCGCCATGGCGTCGAGCGTCTCCGCTACCGGGACCGACGGGCTCGGCCAATGGATCAGCAGCAGATCGACATAGTCGGTGCGCAGCTTCTCGAGCGAGTGCTCGAGGCCGGCCGCCACCTGCGCCGCCGCATTGCCGGTGCGCGCGATCTTGGTGGTGATGAAGAGCTCGTTCCTCGGTATGCCTGAGGCCACCCAGCCCCGCCCGACCTCGGCCTCGTTCTCGTAGACCTGCGCGGTATCGATGTGGCGGTAGCCGAGCTCGATCGCCATCGGCACCGCGCGCTCGCAGGTGCTCCCGTTCATGGCCCAGGTGCCGTAGCCCAGCGCCGGCACTTTTCGTCCCGCCATATCCACGAAGATCATGCGAGTCTCCTTTGTGCGGATTCCGAGTTCACATCGCTTCGCGAGCCGGGATCAGACGACGGTCCGTGGCGTCGTCGCGCACGAGCTTGAGGTCTAGCGCCGCTACTGTAGGTTTGCGATACAGCCATTCGATATCAGCGCCGTTGGAGGTCCATTGGTTACGCAGCAAGGCCCCATCATGGCGGTTTGGAAGAAGCGGGGTGCGCTGGCTCTGGTGCTGAAGAGGACGGCGGAGTGTCAGAAGTCGATGTAGGAAGCGTATTAGTGCCCGATGGTGTCTGTACCGAGGGCGATTGAGCAGCGGAGCTAGGAGGAGGCGGAGCTTGGGTAGCCGGCCCCAAGCCACCTGAGGCCGAGCCGGATGGTGCGGGAGTTTTTGTGATGTTGCTGCCGAGCGCCCTCACTGAGCGCTCCAAAACATCCGCGCCAACGAGACGTATGAGGTACACGCCCAGGATAATGGCCTTGGCGTCGTCCGAAACGTTGGTTGCCGCCGCGAGATCCTTAACTTGCTCGGCCACGGCCTTTTGGTCCTCAGCGGTCAAATTCTGTACGAGGATAAAGCAGAATGTCGGAAGCGCGACCTGCGCTTTAGCGAAATCAACAGCCCGCATAATGCCTGCCACATCCTCAGCCCGACCTTCCGCTTGGTCTCGGTCGATCATGCGATCCGCGGCACCGAGCAACGATTGCAGGACTGCACTCGGACCGATGCCAATATCTGTACTGCCCACGCGGGCCGTGAAGAGGGATGTGCGAAAGAAAGCGATCGCTCCAAAACTTGCTAACAGAATCTCATAGAGTCGCAATGGGTGAGCGTCTTTGAGCGCGCCGGTGTAGCGGATAATAACAACTGCAGCGATTCCGCCGCCTATGTTCACCAAAATATAGGCAGGCGTCGACCCAGCGCCAAACAGTCGTCGCGGATCATCGCGGTAGCGCGACAGCAACTCGCCATAAGCGACGAGGCCGGAGAGCCCGGCCACGACGCAGTATTCGATCGCATCCTTCCAGCCTGCAGTCACAACGGGGATGAGTAGCGCCAGCCCGATTAGTGGCGCAGAGAAGACGACGATGCGCCACACGCTCCCCCACGTGTTCGCCCGGCGGGCCGCTTGATAGCTGGTGCTAGCTTGCTGAGCAGCAGCCGAGATGACGACAGGGGCGGACGCCGGCGGCGTCCCCCGCTCGGATCTACTGCGCCTAGTCCAGAACCGCGACAAGTTCGCGGCCCTTTTCGGTTAGCCGCAGCATGTCGGTATTGCTGCGCTCTACCAAACCAAGCTCTGTGAGCTGAGTTACAACGGAGAGGAGCTGCGACAGCGAATTACCCGTGATGCCGACAAGATCCTTCACCGAACGATCGCCGGACTTCAATGCCTTCAGTATCTCATTGAGAGGATCTATAGACGGCTGACTGGCTCTTTCAGGAGTCGTCACAGGTTTGCTGCTCTGCCTCTTCATTGCGTCCAGAAAAGAGCCAAAATAGTCCGTCTTGGCTACCATGATTCACACCTTCAAATTGGAGACTACGCACCGCGATCAGATGAGTCTTGGCCTCATGCCCGTCGGTTCGGCTCTCTTAGTTCCAATCATACCGTGTTCTAGTGCGGCAGAGCAAACTGACGGGGAAAGACGTCTGGACCCCGCGCGCGATCCCCGCTAGACCCGCGCCCATGGGCGAGCCGGTGACGGACATCGACGTGGCGGTGGTCGGCGCGGGCGCCGCGGGCTTGGCCGCGGCGCATCGGCTGCGGCAGCGCGGCGTCAAGGCTCTGGTGCTGGAAGCGCGCGACCGGATCGGCGGGCGCGCTCACACAGTGATGACGTCGGCGGGATTTCCGGTCGATCTCGGCTGCGGCTGGCTGCACTCCGCCGACCGCAACCCGTGGGTCCCGATCGCGCGTGAGCTCGGCTTCGGCATCGACGGGAGATTGCCGGGCTGGGGCGGGCGGCTCGTGCGCATGGGCTTCAGCGAGGCCGAGCAAGCTGACTGGTTTCGCGCGCGGGAAGCTTTCTACGAGCGGCTGGAGACAGCCGCGGTGGGGCCCGACCGTCCCGCGGTGACGCTGCTCGAGCCCGGCAACCGCTGGAACACCATGCTGAACGCCATCAGCACCTGGGCGAACGGTGTCGAGCTGGAGCGGCTCTCGCTGCACGATTACTTCCGCTACGACAGCACCGACATCAATTGGCGCGTGCGCGAGGGGTACGGCGCTCTGGTGACGAGGTTCGGCGTGGGCGCGCCGGTGCGGCTCGGCACGCCCGTGCGGCGCATCGACTGGAGCGGGCCCGCGATGGCGCTCGAGACCGATGCCGGCACGGTCCGCGCCAAGGCGATCATCCTGACCGTGCCGCCGAGCGTGATCGCCGCCGAGGGCATTGCGTTCACGCCGGCGCTGCCGCCGAAGAAGCTCGCGGCCGCGCACGGCCTGCCGCTCGGCGTCGACAACAAGCTCTATTTCGCCCTGGATGGCGATTGGCCGGAGATCGACAGAGACTGGCAAGTGTTCGGCTCGACCGAGCGCACGCGCACCGCGGCCTATCAACTGAAACCGCTGGGCCAGCCGCTCGTGGAGATGTTCACAGGCGGCGAGCTCGCGCGCGACCTCGAGCACGCGGGCGAAGCCGCGATGGCGGCGTTCGCTCTCGGCGAGCTCGCGGGCGTATTCGGGAACCGCATCCGGACATGTCTCAAGCCGCTCGCGGCTTCCGCCTGGGCGAGCGATTCCTATGCGCGCGGCAGCTATTCCTATGCGCTCCCGGGCCATGCCGGCGACCGCGCGGTCTGGGCCGAGCCGATCGGTGAGCAGATCTTCTTCGCGGGCGAGGCGGCCTCGCCACACGATTTCTCCACCACCCACGGCGCCTATCTTTCGGGCCTCGCCGCGGTGGAGCGGGCGCTCGCTCTTATGTCAGGCGCTCGCTGATCGAGTGTTGGCCCGTCAGAATCTGCGGCCGAACCCGAAGCCGAACCCGATCCCGCCGAACCCGGCCCCACCCGGCGGCGGCGGGCCGCCTTGGTCATAACCAGGCGGCGGCCCGTTCGAGCCCTGGTCGTAGCCGGGCGGCGGTCCGCCCGTACCCTGATCGCCCGGCGGCGGCCCGCCCGCGTTCTGGTTGCCTGGCGGCGGCTGCGTCGGTTGCGCCTGCTGTCCCTGCGGACTCGGCGCCGGTGTTGCCGGTGTTGGATTGCCGGCAGCCATCCTCGTTATGTCCCTGCCGGTCTGCACGCCCGCGGCATTCCACTTGGTGACGGTCATGATGATCAGACTATTTTGGTATTCGGACTCTGTCTCCTGCCGGGCGATGTTCTTGGGGTCGCACTTGGTGACCGTCCTGACGCGGCCTTGGTTGTCCTTATCCACCATCTGCCGCCCACCCGCGCCGTATGACGAATCCGGCTCCGAGTTGTGGATCCAGCCATCGGCGTAAGTCGTCTGAAATCCGCCATTCGGAAGCGCGACAGTCGTCCCGTTGTCGACCTGACCAGGAGCGCTCTGGTGGACGTAGGTGTCCTTGCAGTTCGGCCGTTGAGCCTCGGCCGACACAATGGACGCGATCAGAACGACGACGGCTAGCGCCAGCGCTTTCATGCGTACCCCCACTACCGACTTCGAAGCCCGTGCTCGGTTGATCGAGAACTATACGCCGGACGCCCAAGCGGCGCGCAGCTATTCCGCCGAAGCAACGCTCCCCTCGCTAAAAAGACGCTTGACCGCGGGTGAGTGACCACTCACTCTCCCGGCCTTCCGCACCTTTTGCTTGAGGACAGACCGCGTTATGGCAAGTTCGCCAGCCCCCCGGCTTCGCCTGGACAGCGAGGCCCGCCGCCGCCGCATCGTCGATGCGGCGCTGCCCCTGTTTGCCCGCAAGGGCTTCGCGGGCACCACGACCAAGGAGATCGCGGAGGCGGCGGAGGTCTCGGAGGCGCTGCTCTTCAAGCATTTCCCGACCAAGGCGGCGCTCTATGGCGCGATCCAGGACTTCGGCTGTCGGATCAAGGAGGAGGCGCTGGAGCGGCTGCGGTCGCTAGAGCCTTCGACCGCGGGCCTGGTGCTGATGGCCTACATGATGGTGCACCACATCGTGCACGGCGACGCCGACGACCGCCTCAGCGGCGACACGCGCCACCGGCTGATCGCCAACAGCTACCTTGCCGACGGCGAATACGCGCGGCTGGTCTTTGAGACCATCTTCGCGCAGGTATTTCCCAAGTTCGGCGCGTGCCTCGAGGCGGCCGAGGCCGCGGGCGACCTTGCGCCGATGCCGGTCAAATTCGAGAACCGCTTCTGGTTCGCCCAGCACGTGGGGGCGATGCTGGCGCTGGTCTCGCTCTCGGGCCGGCCGGCGGTGCCCTACCGCGGCAGCCTCGACGAGGTCATCCGCGAGGCCGTGTGGTTCATCCTGCGCGGCGTCGGGCTCAAGGACGCGGCGATCGCCGCCCATTACGACGCGGAGAAGCTGGCGGCGATGGCCCGCAACTTCGCGCAAACCCCGGGAGAAGCGCCATCCCCCGCCGCCGAAGCGCGGCCGGATGCAGCGAGGAAGTGAGCCCATGACCATGACCAAGAGAGTGACGCTCATCATCACGATCGCGGCGGCTGTCGCGGCCGCGACGGGCTGGATATTGAGCATCACGAAGCTGATGGCACCGGGGATCGCGATCTTCTGCGTCGCCCTCTGGTTCCTGGCTTTCATCCATTTCCGCCAGCTTTGGGTCCGGGCCGCGTTGATGGCGTTCCTGCTGGTGGTGCTCGGCGGCGGGCTCTACGGCTTCAACGCCTTCCGCGCGCAGGCCATCAACACAGCCTTCTCCACCATGAAGCCGCCGCCGACGGCGGTCGCGGTGGCGCAGGCGAAGAAGGAGGCGTTGCCGCGCTATGCCCCCGGCATCGGCACGCTGCAGGCCGTGCATCAGGTCACCATCACCAGCGAGGTCGGTGCGCTTGTCACAAAGATCTATTTCCAGGCGGGCGCCACGGTGAAGGCGGGCGATCCCCTCGTTCAGCTCAACGACCAGCCCGACCAGGGCGACCTCGCGAACTTCCGCGCCCAGGCGAAGCTCGCCGAGCTGAATCTGGCACGCTCGCGGGAACTGCTCGCGCGCCAAAACGCGGCTCAGGCGACCGTCGACCAGAACCAGGCGCAGCTCGACCAGATGCGCGCCAGCATCGCCAAGACCGAGGCGATCATCGCGCAGAAGCTGATCCGGGCGCCGTGGGACGGCGTGCTCGGCATCCGGCAGGTCGAGGTCGGGCAATACATCAACGCCGGCGGCACGGTGGTGTCGCTGACGGATCTCAACACACTCTACGTCAACTTCACGCTGCCGGAGCAGCAGCGCAGCGCGATCGCGACGGGTCAGAAAGTGCTGCTCTCGGTGGACGCCTATCCCGGCCGGGCTTTCGAGGCCGCGCTCAGCACCATCGAGCCGCAGATCGATCCGGGCACGCGTTCCATCAAGGTGCAGGCGACGCTCGCCAACGCCGATCACAGCCTGCAGCCCGGCATGTTCGCGAACATCCGCGTGGTGCTGCCGCCGGCGCCCGAGGTGGTGACGCTGCCGGCGACCTCGGTCGATTTCACGCTCTACGGCGATTCCGTGTTCGTGGTGCGCGAGGATGGCAAGGACGCCAACGGCAAGCCGGTGCTCAAGGTGACCCGCACCTTCGTGAAGACCGGCGAGCGCGACCAGAACCGCGTCGCGATCCTCGACGGCGTCGCCCCGGGCGACCAGGTCGTGATCTCCGGCCAGCTGAAACTACAGAGCGGCACCGAGGTCGTGGTCACGCCCTCGCAAGCGCTGGACCCGCCGGCGAAGCTGCCGAATACGTGAGGCGATGGGCGCTCGGCGAAGAACCCCCCACCCTAACCCTCCCCCTCAAGGGGGAAGGGGATCGGTAGAGGCTCGGCTTTTCTGCCCCTCCCCCCTTGAGGGGGAGGGTTGGGAGGGGGGTGGCTCGCCGACCTTCTGCGGGAAGAGTGAGTCATGAAATTCACCGACATCTTCATCAAGCGGCCCGTGCTGTCGATCGTGGTGAGCTTGCTCATCCTGCTGATCGGCGCGCGCGCGATGTTCTCGCTGCCGATCCGGCAGTATCCGAAGCTCGAGAACACCGTGATCTCGGTCACCACGGTCTATCCCGGCGCGACCGCGGAGCTGATGCAGGGATTCATCACCACGCCGCTCGAGCAGGCGGTGGCGTCCGCCGAGGGCATCGAGTACATGACCTCGTCCTCGACGCCCAGCAGCAGCGTGATCAACGCCTACATCCAGCTCAACTTCGATCCCGACAAGGCCATGACCGAGGTCATGGCCAAGGTGCAGCAAGTCAAATACCTGATCCCCAAGGAGGCGAACGACCCCGTGATCACCAAGACCACGGGTCAGGGCTTCGCGGTGATGTACCTGGGCTTCTCGAGCAACGAGCTGGCGCGGCCCGCGATCTCCGATTACCTCGCGCGCGTCGTGCAGCCGATGCTCTCGACCGTCGACGGCGTCTCCTCCGCCGACATCCTGGGCGGACAGACCTTCGCGATGCGCGTCTGGCTCGACCCCGCCCGCATGGCGGCGCGCGGCATCTCCGCCGACGACGTCTCAAACGCGATCCTCGCCAACAATTTCCAGTCGGCGCCCGGCCAGGCGAAGGGCTACTTCAACCTGATCAATATCACCGCCGAGACCGGACTCACCAACCTTGACGAGTTCCGCGACATGGTGGTGAAGGCGCAGGGCGGCGCGCTGGTGCGCCTCAAGGACATCGCTGTCCTCGACCTCGGCGCGCAGAACACGAATTCGAGCGTCGCCATGAGCGGCCAGCACGCGGTGTTCATCGGCGTCAACGCCACGCCGCTGGGCAATCCCTTGACCATCGTGCAGGGGGTGCGCGCGCTGCTGCCGACGATCGAGCGCGACCTGCCACCGTCGGTCAAGATGGCGGTCGCTTACGACAGCACGAAGTTCATCACCGCCTCGATCAACGAGGTCTATTGGACGCTGGGCCAGGCGGCGGTGATCGTGGTGCTGGTGATCTTCCTGTTCCTGGGTAGCTTGCGCTCGGTGGTGATCCCCGTGGTCACCATCCCGCTGTCGCTGATCGGCGTCGCCATGTTCATGCTGGCGATGGGGTTCAGCCTGAACCTGCTAACCCTGCTCGCCTTCGTGCTGGCGATCGGCCTGGTGGTCGACGACGCCATCGTCGTGGTGGAGAACATCTATCGGCACATCGAGGGCGGCAAGATGCCCGTGCAGGCGGCGCTGCTGGGCGCGCGGGAGATCGTCGGCCCGGTCATCGCCATGACCATCACGCTGGCCGCGGTCTATGCGCCGATCGGATTCCAGTCGGGCTTGACCGGCGTGCTGTTCCGAGAGTTCGCCTTCACGCTCGCGGGCGCGGTGATCATCTCCGGCATCGTCGCGCTCACGCTCTCGCCGATGATGTGCTCGATGCTGCTGACGCGCACCATGCACGAGGGGCGCTTTCCCAAGCTGGTCGACCGCGTCTTCGCGCGTGTGACCGCCGCCTATAGCCGGCGGCTCCACGCCTCGCTGGACTATCGGCCGGTGACGGCGCTCTTCGCCGCGGGCGTGCTCGCGAGCGTGTTCTTTCTCTATTCCCACAGCTTCGCCGAGCTCGCGCCGGCGGAAGACCAAGGCGTGCTGTTCTCCCAAACAAAGGGGCCGCAATACGCCAATATCGATTACATGGACGCCTTCAGCGACCAGCTCGACACCGCGTTCCGCTCCTTTCCCGAGACCGATGCGACCTTCGTGCTGGCCGGCGTGCCCAACATCAACCAGGGCTTCGCGGGCGCGATCCTGAAGCCCTGGGCCGACCGCACGCGCACGGCGCAGCAGCTGAACCAGCCGATGAATACCGCCGTGAGCACCATCGAGGGCCTGAAGATCGCGGTGTTCTCGCTGCCGCCGCTGCCGACCTCGGCCGGCGGCCTGCCCGTGCAGATGGTCATCAGCTCTCCCGGCGGCTACCAGACGATCTACCAGGTGATGGATCAGCTGAAGCAGGCCGCCAACAAGAGCGGAATTTTCATCTTCACCGACAGCGACCTCGACTACAACGCGCCGGGCGCGCACTTGATCGTCGACCGTGCCAAGGCGAACGACCTCGGCGTCAAGATGCAGACCATCGGCGATACGCTGGCGGTGCTGGTGGGCGAGAACTTCGTCAACCGCTTCGACCTTCAGGGCCGCTCCTACGAGGTGATCCCGCAGGTGCCGCGCGCGCTGCGCCTCTCGGCGGACCTGCTGACCCAATATTACGTGCCGACCTCGAGCGGCCAGCAGGTGCCGATCTCGACGGTGGTGTCGGTCAAGAACGTGACCGAGGCGAACGCGCTCACGCAATACAACCAGATCAACTCCGCGACCTTCTCTGCGGTGCTGCGGCCGGGCGTCAGCATGGGCTCGGCCGTCGATTTCCTGAACGACCAGGCGAGCAAGCTGCTGCCCCAGGGCTTCAACCACGACTTCCTCTCGGAGGCGCGGCAATACGTGCAGGAGGGCGGCCAGCTGCTGATCACCATGGTGTTCGCGCTGATCGTGATCTTCCTGGTGTTGGCGGCGCAGTTCGAGAGCCTGCGGGATCCGCTGGTGATCATGACCAGCGTGCCGATGTCGATCTGCGGTGCGCTGCTGCCGCTCTTCGCGGGTGTCGCCACGGTCAACATCTATAGCCAGGTGGGCCTAGTGACGCTGGTGGGCCTGATCAGCAAGCACGGTATTCTCATGGTCGAGTTCGCGAACCAGGCGCAGATCGCCGAGCGCCTTGACAAGCGCGCCGCGATCGAGCACGCCGCGCGCGTCCGGCTCCGGCCGATCCTGATGACCACCGCCGCCATGGTGGTGGGCCTCGTGCCCCTGATCTTCGCCCACGGCGCGGGTGCGGCGAGCCGCTTCTCGATCGGCCTCGTCATCGTCACCGGCATGTCAATCGGCACGCTCTTCACGCTCTTCGTGCTGCCCGCGGTCTATACGTATCTGGCCAAGGACCACGCCGCCGCCGCGAGCGCGCCGAGGGTGAGGGAGATCGCGGAGGTGTCGTAAGTTGGTGGCATCGTGCGTCCTTCGACACGCATCGCTTGCTCAGGATGAGGAAAACCGAGTGATGCGGCAATAACCCCCTCATCCTGAGCAAGCGAGCGTGGCGAGCGCGTCGAAGGACGCACGTTCAGGGAGGGAGCCAATGAAATTCGGCTATTTCACGCTGAGCGACAATCACTACGAGAGCAATCCGCGGGACGCGAACCGGTTCGTCGCGGACATTCTCGACGAGACCGTCTATGCGGACGAGCTGGGATATCACTCCGCCTGGATCGGCGAGCATCATTTCAACTCGCTGGGCGTACTCTCTTGCCCAGACCTCGTGCTGGCGCATGCGGCGGCCCGCACGAAGCGCATCCGGCTCGCGCCCGCGGTCACCGTGCTGCCGCTGCACAATCCGATTCGCGTCGCGGAGCAATGGGCGACGCTCGATCTCCTGAGCGGCGGGCGGGTCGATTGGGCGGCGGGGCGCGGCTACGACCGGCGGGAGTACGAGCCCTTCGGCGTGAGCTTCGACGACAACCAGGCGATCTTCGAGGAGGGCCTAGCGCTGGTGCGGCGGCTCTGGTCGGCCGGGGCCACGCGCATCTCGCATCACGGGAAATATTACCGGTTCGAGGACGTGCGGATCACGCCGCAGCCGCTGCAGAAGCCGATCCCGTCCTACGTCGGCTCGTTCTCGAGACCCTCGGTCGAGCTCGCCGCGCGCCTCGGCTGCGGGCTGGTGGTGGCGCCCTTCGCAGCGGCCATGACCTTCGGTGGGCTCAAACAGGTGGCCGAGCTCTATCACGAGTGCTGCGCCAAGGCCGGCACCAAGCCCGGCCGGCTCATGTGCAGCTACTTCACGCATTTCGCGGATACGCCCGCGGAGGAGGCGGCGCAGCGCGCGCGGCAGATCCGCTACTACCGGGAATGCGTGATCCCCGCATTTCCCAGCGACCCCAAGACGGCGCCGCCGAGCTACCGCTATTTCATCGCGATGGTCGAGCGGCTCCAGAACGTGAAGCCCGAGGATTTGACCGAGAATTCCGTCCTGCTGGGCTCGCCCGCGCGCATCACCGAGACGCTGAAGAAAGTCGAAGCCGCCGGCTTCGACGAGGTGATCCTCTATTTCAATGTCGGCCTGAAGCCGCACGGCCAAGTGAAGGACGAGATGGCCCGCTTCATGAGTGAGGTCGCGCCGGCGTTTCGGTAGCGGCACCCTCCCTCTCCCACTTCGTGGGCGAGGAGCAAGCCAGCGCTTGGTGCACATAAAACCCCTCTCCCGTGAAACGGGAGAGGGAGGGACCCAGCGCGTTAGCGCTGGGACGGTGAGGGTCAGCGGTTCTTCTTCCGCTCCACGAATCTCCGGAACTGCGCGCGCGTCTCGGGATCGCGGAAGCAGGCAACTTCGCCGGCGTGCTCGGCCGCGGTCGCCTCTTCGAAGTGAGAGTCGAGGGAACCGTAGAACTCGGCCTTGGCGTGGGCGACGCCGGTGCGGGGATAGCCGGCGATCCGGCGGGCGAGTTGGGTCGCTTCGTCGAGGAGCAGCTCGGCCTCGACCACGCGGGTGATGAAGCCGATCCGGAGCGCCTCGGCGGCGTCGATGTTTTGCGCGGAGAGCGTGAGGTCGAGGGCGCGGCCCAATCCAATGATCCGCGGCAGCAGGTAGGTCATGCCGCTGGTCGGGCTCAAGCCCAAGGGCGTGTCGGGCAGGCCGAAGCGCGTGCCCTCCGCCGCGATCCGAATATCGCAGAGGCAGGCGAGCTCGAAGCCGCCGGCGAGCGCATAGCCGTGGATCGCCGCGACGATCGGCTTGGAGCAGGCTCGGAAGTCCTTGGCCATCTCCATGTAGAGCCCGATCGTGCGCGAGAAGACCGTCTCGTCCATCCCGGACATCGCCGTGATGTCGCCGCCGGCGGAGAAGGCGCGGCCGCGGCCGTGGAGGACGGCGGCGCCGGCGGACGCGTCTTCGCCGAGTCGTGCCACCGCGGCGCGCAAGCCATTCAGCACATCCTCGTTGATGGCGTTGAGCTTGTCCGGTCGGTTGAGGGTGATACGGCCGACGCCGTCGCGGATCTCGACCTGAACCGCCTCGCTCATGGCTTTTCTCCCCGATAGGTGCGGATGACGCGCCGGATCTTCTTCTCGCTGAAGAGGCTGCCCTGCGGCACCAGCGTCACCGCGCTGGTGAAATTCTGCATGCGCTGGAGCAAAGCCGCGACCTCGCGCGCGAGATCGGCATGCGCCGCCGCGGGCACGTCGCGGGCGACCTCGACCTTGATCGGTACGGCGTAGTCGATGGGCGGCGCGCGGTGGAGCTCGACCTGGAACTCGCCGGTGACCCGCGGCCGGAGCGCTACGAGCGTCGCCTGGATACCCAGCGGAAACACGTTGACGCCCTTGACGATGATCATGTCATCGGAGCGTCCCAGCACCTTGAAGCGGAAGGTGGTTCGCCCGCAGGCGCAGGGCTCGGTGAAGACCTGCATGAGATCGTGGGAGCGCATGCGCTGAAGCGGGCAGGCCTGGCGCCGGATCGAGGTGTAGACCACCTCGCCCTGCGCGCCATCCTCGAAGGGCAGGACCGCGCCGGTGTCGGGATCGATCAGCTCCATCACCGCGAAGCCGGTACCACCGTAGTGCACGCCGTTGCGATACGCGCACTCGCCGGAATGCAGCGCGAGCTCGCCGGTGCCATACATGTCCCAGGCGCGCATGCCCCAGGTCTCCTCGATCGCCTCGCGATAGCCCGGCACCTGCATGCCGGCCTCGCCGGAGAAGAAGCCCTTCGCAATTCCGACGCCGCGCGGTGCGATGCCGAGCCCGCGCGCGACCTCGGCAAGCCGCACCGCGTAGGAGGGCGTGGCCCACAGGCAGACCTCGTCCTTCATCGCCGCCATCATGCGCAGCAGCCGCTCGCTCTGGCCGACGCCATAGGGGATCGCGGTGGCGCCCAGGGTCTCGAAGGTCAGGTGATCGCTGAGGCCGCCGGCGTAGAGGTTGAAATTCATCGTGGTGAACACGATGTCGCCGGGCCGGCAGCTCATGGCCCAGAGCGCGCGGGCGCCCATCTCGCAATAATCGGCGATGTCCTGGCGCGTCCAGCCGATGCGGAGCGGCTGACCGGTGGTGCCGCCGGTCGCCTGGATGCGGACGATCTCGGTGAGCGGCGCGCATTGATTGATGCCGAGGAGCGTGCCGTCCTCCTGCGAGGCCGCGAGCTCGCGCTTCTCCAGGAAGGGAATGCGCCCCAAATCGTCGACGCCTCGGATGTCGGAGGGCTTCACGCCGGCGCTATCCAGCTTCGCCGCGTAGAACGGACTGGTGCGATAGTTATAAGCGATCTGCGCCTGGAGGCGCTCCGTCTCGAGCCGCCGGCGCGCCTCGGCCGGCATGGTCTCGATCTCGGAGTTCCAGTACTCGCCGCGCGTCATAGGCGCCTGTGCCGCTGTCGAAGCCCCGTCAGGCTAGCATGGTTCGACCCTGTCCCGCCGCCGGGAGAATCCCGCACCGCCGTCAGCGTCGCGTCAGCCTACATCTCCATGATGCGGCCCTATGGACATTCCGATCGATTATTTGGCCGGCCGCTGGCTCAGCGTCTCCGACAGGCCGGCCGGCGACCCCTCCCAATCCTGCGGAAGCCGGCTGGAGCGGCGCTTTCTCGACGCGGACCCCGCGCAGCAGTACTGCCTGTTCACGCCGTCCACTCCTCGGCCGCGGCCCCCGATCCTGGTGGTCGTGCCCGGCACGTCCCAATCAGCCGCGGATCAGGTGCGGAGTTTCGTGCCGCTGGCCGAGGCCGCGGGAACGCTCGTGGTGGCGCCGGTGTTTGCGCGCGAGCGCTTCCCCCACTACCAGCGTCTCGGCCGCGCCGGACACGGACTCCGGGCGGACCGGGCGTTGGACGAGATTCTGCGCGACGTCCGCGCCCTGAACCCCGGTTGTGCCGACCGGACGCACTTTTTCGGCCATTCCGGCGGCGGGCAATTCGTGCACCGCTACGTCATGGCGCGTCCCAACGAGGTCGAGCGCTACGTGGTCAGCGCCGCCGGCGGATACACACTGCCCGATCCCCACCTCAATTTCCCGTTCGGCATCAGGCAGAGCCCGGACCTCCCGGGCTTCGCGCCGGACCCGCGGGCTTTCCTCGCCGTGCCCGGCTGCGTCTTCGGCAGAGCTCATGGGCAGCACCCGGGCCGCGGATTGAGCCGGATGCTGAGATCCGACCCGGAGCCAGGCGTGGCGCGCATCGACCGCGGACGCCGGTGGGCCGCGGTGATGAACCGCAAGGCGACCTCTCTGGGCCTGTCGCCGCCGATCCAATTCAGCGTCCTGCCCGTCGACGGGCCCGTGTTCGGCGGCACAAGCCGGCCGAGCCGGCTCGCGGCCGCCGCGTTCGATTTTCTCTTCCGCGCGCGAGAGCGCGATACTGCAACTCAGTCGCAGTGACGCGACAAAGAACGGAAATGTCGCATTGCGCAAGAATTACCGAGCTCCCAGATGAAGACCACGGAGGGTCCATGCGGCTGCTCGTGGTGGAGGACAACCAGAAGCTCGCCAAGCTGATGACGGGGCTTTTGGCGGAGAACATGTTCGCCGTCGACACCGTCTCCAGCGTCGAGGAGGCGCGGGCCGCGGTCGATGTCGTGGATTACGACCTGATCCTGCTCGACCTCTCGCTGCCTGACGGCGACGGCGTCGAGATTCTGCGCTCGCTCCGCCGGGCGGGAAAGGCGACGCGGATCCTCGTGGTGACCGCGCGGGCCGACGTGGTGCAGCGCGTGGACGCCCTGAACGACGGCGCCGACGACTACCTCGTGAAGCCGTTCTCCCTCGACGAGCTGCTGGCGCGCATTCGCGCGCTGCTGCGCCGGCCGTCGGCGACGGTGGCGCCCGTGCTGTCCGCGGGAAAGCTCACGCTCGATACCTCCTCGCTCACGCTGCGCGTCGGCGGCGAGGTGACGCCGCTGCCGCGGCGGGAGCTCGGCGTGCTGATGTCGCTGCTCAGCCATCAGGGACGGCTGGTGTCCCGGCGCAAGCTCGAGGAAGCCGTCTATTCCTTCGACAACGAGGTGACGCCCAACGCGACCGAGGCGGCGGTGTCGCGGCTGCGGCGGAGGCTCGACGGGCTCGGAGCCGACGTGACCATCACGGCGATGCGCGGGCTCGGCTATATCCTCGCGGAGCAACCGGGCGCCTGATGCGCAGCGCCGACCGCACGCTCTCGCGCACGCTCGCGGTCCAGATGAGCGTGGTGGCGCTCGGGGTCTCGCTGGCGCTTATCGTGTTCTTCGGCGTCCGCTACATGCTCGACACCGAGGAGCTGCATCGGCTGACGCTGGAAGCGCAAGTACACGACGTCATGAGCGCGTTCCGGCAGGGCAAGAATCCCACAGACTGGGCGCTCTACAAGGATTATCCGAAATCCTACGGCTTTCGCGTCTACGACCACCGCCAGGCCTGGCAGCGCAAGGTGATCGCCGAGGCGAACGCCGATCTCCTGCCGGCGCCGGCGGCCACGTCGGCGGGCCCGAATCCCGAGCCGACCCAGGATTTCATCGCGGGCTTTGCCGCGATTCCCTCGGCCGATGGCGGGCACGAGGGCAATCGCTGGCTGCTCACCGGGCGCGACACCGTCGGCGACCACGTCTATTGGATCCAGGCCGTCATGGTCGACGATCCCGCCTGGCGGTGGGTGGGCGTGATGGAGAGCGAGCTGCTCGACCATGTCGTGCTGCCGGTGCTCTTCATCGTGCCGGCCTTGACCCTGGCGGCTTATTTGACCGCGCGGCGCGCGCTCCGGCCCCTGACAAAGGTCGCGCGGCAGGCCGCGGAGCTCGGCACCGCCGTGATGTCCGGACGTCCCTTCGCGCCGCTGCCGGACGAGCGGTTGCCACTGGAGTTCCGCAGCGTCGTGACGGCGATCAACGCGATGCTCGGCAAGCTCGACCGCTCGCTCACCCTGCAGAAGCAGTTCACCTCGGACGCCGCGCACGAGCTGCGCACGCCACTGGCGGTTCTGCTGCTGGAGCTGTCGCGCTTTCCGCCGGGGCCCGAAGTCGAGCGGTTGAAGCGCGAGGTAAGCGACCTCGGCGACCTCGTCAACCAATTGCTGCGCTTCGCCCAGGCGGAGGACGCGATGGCGCGGGAGCGCCGTCCGGTCGACGTCGCCGGCGCCGCGCGCAAGGTCTGCGAGGATCTGGCCGAAGTCGCCTTCGAGCGCCAGAAGAGCATCGAATTCGACGCGCCGGAGGGTGACGTCCTGGTCTCCGGGCATCCCGCGCTGATCGACGCGGCGATCCGCAACATCGTCGACAACGCCGTCAAGCACTCGCCGCCGCGCTCGGTCATCTCGGTGAAAGTCGACAACGAGCGCAACGTCATCGTCGACGATCTCGGACCGGGCGTGCCGGAGCCACAGAAGAAGCTGATCTTCGAGCGATTCTGGCGCGGCGACCGCCGCCGGGAGGGCATGGGCATCGGGCTCGCCCTCGTGCGCCGGGTCGCCTTGCTGCACGGCGGCGACGTCCATGTGGAGAATCGGCCGGGCGGCGGCGCCCGCTTCGTCCTGGCGCTGGGACCTGCCGCAGCGGCGTGAGCGACGTGTCCCGCGCTTCGACCGTCGCGCGGTTTGGTTGAGTTGCTCGCCTCAAGGTGCTATCGGAACGGCAGTTTATGGGCGAGACCAATGAGCGAAAGCGGTCCCCGGCACCTGATGCCCCGGATCTACAAGATCGGCATGGTTGGCGCGGGCATCCTGTTCGTGCTTTCGATAATCGTGCAGTCGGTCGAGTGGGACGCGGCGCGCGATCGACCGGACGAGATGCACACGCATAGGGAAGTCCGCAAGGGCGGACGCGTCTCGTTCCTGACGGAGCCGCAGGGCACGATCCTCGACGTCCTCGCCTACGTCAGCATGGCGTCGTTTGCCGTGCTTGCGATTCTCAACGGCGTGGCCAGCCGCATCAAAGAGCGCGAAAAGGAAGAAGCCGTGCGGCGCGTGCTGGCGGAGCCCATGGACTTCGGTACGCGGGATTGACTCTCCGTCAGGACGGGACTGCGCTCTCGGGCTTCAGAATCTCTTTTGCAGCCCGAGAGAGAGATGGACGTCGGGGCCGGTCGTGACTTTGCCGCTGAGCGGCGTACTGCCGAGGTTGCCGCCGCCGGTGATACTCGTACCGAGATCGACGATCACCTCGGGTACGAGGTCCAGCCCATAGTAGAACGGCACCTTCGCGCCGATGCCGAGCTCCGGGCTCAGTATCCAGCCGCGCGCGTCGAATACGCTTCCGCTGCCCATCGAGTCGACCCGGATGCTGGCCCGGCGCAACAGTGCGCCGGCCTCGCCGAAGACGTCCATCGGGCCCAAGGGCGTGACCACGGGAACCTGGAGCTGGACGTTCGGGTTGATGAAGAACCCCTGGCTGGTGGTGAACTCGAAGTCTCGCAGCTGGTCCGTCGAGGTCGTGCTGCTGTTCAAGGTGCCGCCGAAGCGCGCGCCCACGTAGAGGTCCATTCCCGTGCCGGAGATGCCGAGCCAGTCGAGCGGAATCCCGAGCCCCACCTCGCCGAATGGCTCGAACACCGTCGGATGTTGCTTCGAGACATTGGCGACGGGATCGTGTGGGGCGGTGAGCCGAATATCGATGCTCTGGAAGCCCACCATCGCGCCCGCGCCGACCACGTACTCGATTTCGTTGCCGGAGCCCGGCTGACCGCCGGACGCCTGGGCTTGCAGGGGAGCGACGAGCGAGTCCGCCAGACTCGGCGGCGAGGCCGCAACGCCGAGCGCCACGCCGACGACGAGCGTCGCAAAGGCAAAGCCTGGTCGCGGCATGGTTCCCCCGATTAAACCCAACGGCCAACGCACGCCGCGATCGATGGGTGCTTCCCCGAATGTTGCAGACGCAGCCTAGTGACGCGCCACCGCAGCGGCAACGCCTCGCTGCCGCGCATGCGAGATTTCTTGGCAGTGTTGCATATCAGTGACGCTCGAGAAACGGCACCAGCGCGCCCGCCACCTCCGCGGGTGCCTCAAAAAGCGCTAAATGCCGCAAGCGCGGCAGGATAGCGACGCGAGCGTCGGGCAGGCGCGTGGCCAGCGACCGCGCCATGGCGGGAGTCGAGCCGACATCATGCTCGGCCGTGAGCACAAGCGTCGGGCAGCGGATGCGATCGATGACCGCGAGGACCTCGATATCGCCCGTGGCGAAGACGCGGTAGCTCGCGAGATACGCCGCGCGATCGTTGGCGCGCATCCGACGCTCGATCGCCGCGACGGCGTCGGGATGCGCATCGCGGAAGGCCGGCGTGAGCCAGCGCTCCAACGCCGCCGCGAGGGAGCGACCGAGATCTCCGGCCTCGACCTGCGCGAGCCGACCGGCGATCGCGGCGCGCTCGGTGGCGTTGCGGTCGTGCACGGTATTGAGGAGGGCGAGCCGCCGCACCGTCTCCGGAAATCGCGCCGCGAAGGCTTCCGCCACCATTCCACCCATGGAGAAGCCTGCGAGGTCGAAGCGGTCGAGGCCGAGCGCGCGGGCAAGCCGATCGAGCTGGGCCACGAAATCGTCGAGGAGGTAGGGCCCCGGCGGCTTGGTACTCTTGCCATGGCCCTGCATGTCGTAGCGGATGAGCCGGCGCCCCGGCTGAAGCATCGGCACCAGCGGCTCCCAGATCTCGAGATCGATGCCGACGCCGTGGACCAGCACGAGCGGCACGCCCGCGCCCGTGGCGCGGACGTGCGTGCCTTCGACGAGGCCGTCGGTGTCGCTCATGGAAGCGACGCTTGCTATAGAGGTGTCTGGCGTCAGGACTTCAGGAACTCCGCGAAATACTCCTCGACGCTGACACGGCGCGAGACCAGGCCAGAGTCATGCGCCTGGGCGCAGAACGCCTCGAGAGTACGCCGGTTCTTCTCGATGCCGTAGGGATGCCAGTCCTCGCCCATGAGCGCGCGGGTCTCCTCGAGATCGCTGTCATGCCAAGGCGTGTCGTAGGGGAAGCTGTACTGCGCGGTGTCGAAGGCCTCGTTGCAGCGGAGGAAGGCGTCCATGAGGCGCCGCGCGATGGTGGGATCGCGCTCCCACACCTCGCGGCGGAGCACGATCAGATGCTGCGGCGGAAACACGCCGGTGCGGCGGAAATAATCCCGGTCCACCGGGCGGACGTCCGCGAAGAGACGCGCGATCGGTCCCTTCGTGGGATGAAAGCGCTGCGGGCGCGGCGGCGAGTAGAGCACGTCGATCTCGCGGTCCAGCAGCATGTCCGAGAGCGAGCGGCCCTCGGCCGGCTGCTTGACGCCGGCCGGCAACGACTGATCGCGCACCCAGGCGGCGGGACCGTCGATGTTTCCGACCCAGTACTGGAGCGACTCCAGGGGCACATCGAGATACCGGAGGAAATGCCGGTACCAGATCGAGCCGCTGGCCGCCCAGCTGTAGATGCCGAGTCGCTTGCCCGGAAGATCCTTCGGGCTCTTGGTGTGCCCGTCCTTGAGCACGTAGAGGTCGCGCGCGGTGAAGTTGCGGAGCACGAATGCGGGGAGTGCCACGAAGCTGCGGTCGCCCTTCGCGACGCGGTAGAGGTGCTGAGCCACCGAGGCCTCGCCGCCATGGACCGTCGGGTCCTGAAGCGCCCGGCGCAGCATCTCCGCCCGCTGGGCCCAGGACCCTTCGGTGCCGTGGACCACGGTCAAGTCGATGCCCTCGGGCTTCACGTCGCCGGTGATGAGCGGCATGATGCGGGCATAGTCGGCGCAGGCGAGGGTGATTGGACTGTTTGGCATGGGCTCCGTTCCTTGGCTTCGGGAGATGATAGCGTCCTTGCGAGCGGTCACCCAAGTGCCCTGACGCAGGCGGCGGGATTTGGAGCGAGGCGCGATGCTGACCGAGATCGTCACCGACGGCAGGGCTTGGCGGGGCGATAGCCTCCGGCCTGGCTCCCGGTGGAGAGCATGACGCACGAGGAGTCGGCGGCGCTCGACCGGGAGGGCGAGGCGGCGCTCGAGGCGATGGAACCCGTGATGCACCAGACCGGCCTCGCCGCCGAGCTCGCCATCCGGCCCGAGCAGATCGAATACGTCAACAACCGCGCCACCGCCCACATGCGCACGGCCTTCGCCGACGGCGATACGCCCAATCAGAAACGACTGCTGGTGCGACTCTGGCTGCGCGACAGCGGGCGGCGGAGCTACCGGGGATAGGGTTGCAACCTACTTTAGCAGGCTGCTGAAAAACTCTCGACGGGGCGATTCGAGCATGATTCAAGTGCGGCTGTGAAGCTGCAGGGGGATGTCATGCGGGGATCGGATCAG
>Ga0209517_10002659_pt1 | contig 24894 bp, 20 predicted proteins | sample PeaSoiMetSII2010_FD_187695 | JGI IMG/M metagenome (GOLD analysis project Ga0209517, IMG submission 187695) | Peat soil microbial communities from Weissenstadt, Germany - SII-2010 (SPAdes) (version 2) | ecosystem: Environmental > Terrestrial > Soil > Wetlands > Peat | place: Germany... | reverse complement strand
GGCGGCGGCGGTCACCGATGCGCGGGGGATGACGAAGCGGGGTTCCGCCCCGCTGCCGGGCCGCGGTGATGCCGGGCGGACCGAGCTGGCGGAACGGCTGCTGGCCAGCCAGCGGAAGTTCGCCGGAGACGTGCTGCGCGCGACCACGCCGCTGCTCCCCGGCAGGGCGAAACCGGCGCCAAGACCAAGCACCTTCCCGGCGTGCCGGGCCCGCCACATGCGATAGGCCCACTGCCCGGCGGCGAGCCGATCGCGGTTCGCCGCGGACTTGCTTACCATCTTGAGCAGAGAGCGAAAAGCACGGAATTACGGAGCGACAGTGACCGGTACCTGGAACGGGCAGACGCAATGCCTGGGAGCCTTCATCCGCAATCGGCGCAAGCTCGCCCGCCTGTCACTGCGTCAGCTTGCTGAGATGACGTCTCTCTCCAATCCCTACCTGAGCCAGCTCGAGCGGGGCCTGCACCTGCCATCGGTGCGCGTGCTCAAGCTGCTCTCCGAAGCGCTGAACGTGTCCGTCGAGACGCTGCTTGCCCAGGCGGGCCTGCTCGACTTGGCTCCCTCCGGGGATGGGGCCGCGGCGGCTGACGGGCCCCCAGCATCGTCGGTGGAGTCTGCCATCAGCGCCGACGAGCGCCTGGCCGACGAGCAGAAGGCCGCGCTGATCGCCGTCTACCGCAGCATGTTCCGCCCCTAGGCCCAAGAGCGGGACAAATTGGGAGAGGCGGCTCTGGCTCGACGCCACCGGGGTGGACGCGATGGCGGTGTCCGCATTCTCGGCGGCCGCGCGCTCAGCTGACGGGCAACCGTGGCATCGGGAACATCGCCAGCCAGCCGTAGGGGCCGGCGCTCAGCGCTCATTGCCGGGCTATCCTCGGATGACCAACGCGCAAAGGAGAGGGCCGGCGTGACGCAGCAGGCCGCGGGATACGAGGACTCCGACGTCCCGCTCGAGTCCGGACGGCTTCGGGTGCGGCGGTGGGGTGCCGCGGATGCGCCAGCGGTGGTGTGCGTGCCCGGCCTGTCGGCGAACCTGTGCGGCTTCGACCGCCTTGCTGAACGGCTCGCCGGGGACACGCTGCAGCTGGTGGCGATCGACTTGCGCGGCCGCGGGCGCAGCGAGGTGACCGGCGCGGGCACGTACGGCTGGCGCAACCACGCGCGCGACGTGCTCGGCGTCGCGGACGCCGTCGGCGCCTCGTCGTTTGCGATCATCGGCCAGTCCAGCGGTGCGGCCATCGCCATGACCTGCGCGCAGCTCGAGCCGTCGCGCATCGAGCGGCTCGTCCTGGTCGATCTGGCGGGGAGTCCTGACCAGCGGGCAGCGGTGCCGGTGGTCGCCTCGGTGAGCCGGCTCGGCGCGGTGTACCCGTCGGCGCAGGCGGCCATCGCGCTGATCAAGCAGATCGGCATCGTTCCCGGGTGGGACGAGTACTGGGATCGCTACTTCCTGTACGAGCTGCGCGACGTCGATGGCGGCGTGACGCCGGCCAGCGACCGGGGCGCGGTGCTGGAGGATCTCGGGTACGGGAATGCGATGTACTGGCCGGGCCCGGATGCGCCGGTCCACGCGCTGTGGAACGCGATCACCATGCCGGCACTGGTGCTGCGCGCCCGGCAGGAGATCCTGCCGGGGTTCGGGTTCATCCTGCCCGCCGCGGAGGCGGAGCGGTTCGCGGCGGCGGTGCCATCGGCACGCGTGGTGGAGATCGACGCGAATCACTACACGATCACGACGCATGACGATTCCATCGCCGCCATCGGTGCGTTCCTGCGCACGAGCTGACGCCCCGGACGAAGCCGCCCCGGCGCTCGCCGCGCGGGTGGCGGACCTCTCCGGTTCCGTCGGCTCAATGACGCGCGGGCACAGCGTGGCAAACGCAGAACTCGTTCCCTCCGGGGTCCGCCATCACGGAGAGCGGGACAAGAATGGGAAGGGCCACGCCGCGAGCGCCACAAGATCCGGTGCCTGGTGTGTCGTGCTGGGGTGCACCCCTGCCAGACGTCAGCCGCCACCGGTGCCAGCACGTTCAGATCGACTAGTTCTGCGGCCTGAGCCGCCGGGAGATCCGCAAAGGGCATGTAGTGGGCCAGGCCCGCGTTGTTTACCAACATGTCGACGGGCATGGCGGCGATTTCACTGCAGGCGCGCTCCACCTCCTCCAAACGGGCCAGATCGGCCTAGATCACTCGCACCATCACCGCGTGAGCCTCGTCCAGACGCGTTGCCAGCTTGCTGAGATGCTCTCCGCGCCGGGCCACCACGATCAGGTCCCTGTATCGCTTCAAAACTGACATAGATACTGTGACCTGCGGTTTGGCCGGATGAGCTGGTTGCGGCAAGATCGCGGCCTGTGTCCCTTCGCCTGCTCTACCTGATCATGATCCGGGTCTTCGGCTGGCTGGTGCTGCTCGGCCGCAGCGAGGCGTCCAAAGACGCGGAGATCATGATGCTCCGTCATGAAGTCGCTGTGCTGCGGCGGCAGGTCGCCCGCCCGAAGCCGGACTGGGCCGATCGGGCGATCCTGGCGGCGCTGGCCCGGCTGCTGCCAGCCGTGCTAGGTGCCAGCCGGCTGGTCAGCCCGGGCACGCTGCTGGCATGGCACCGTCGGCTGATCACCCGCAAGTGGACGTACCTGAACCGGCCCGGCCGCCCGCGGACCAGCCAGGACATCCGTGACCTGATATTGCGGCTGGCGCCGGAGAATCCGGCCTGGGGATACCGCAGGGTGCACGGTGAACTGCGCCGGCTCGGCCACCAGATCAGCGAAGCGACAGTGCGGCGGATCCTGCGCGCCCGGCGGCGGGCGCCGGCCCCGCGGAACGTGGACACTACCTGGCGGGCGTTCCTGCGCACTCAAGCTGATGGGCTGCTGGCGTGTGATTTCTTCCAGGTGGACACGATCTTCCTCAGGCGCCTGTGCGTGCTGGTTCGTCATGGAGGTGAAGACCCGGCCATCTGCGATCGGTACTGGGCGAGCATGCCGGCCATTACAACGGCCACCGCCCGCACCAGTCCCGCCAGCAACGACCACCCGACCACGACGGCCAAGCGAGCCCGCCGCTGGACCTACCGGTCCAGCGGCGGAAGGTGCTCGGCGGCATGATCAACGAGTACTTCCACGCGGCGTAGCTGATCTCATGAACACCAGGTCAGACGCCATACGACTAGTTTTGAAGCGGTACACGCACCGACGGCGTACATCCCGGTTTCAGGCCCGGTCCCCGGTCCAGGCGCCTGGTTCACCGCGCGTTTGAAAGGCGCGTCATCGCCGGCTGGCGCCGGCCTGGCGCACTGCCCCGGCGGCCTGCCGTGCCGCCACGAGGATCGGATCCCACACCGGCGCGAACGGCGGAGCGTACGCGAGGTCCAGGGCGGTCATCTCTTCGACCGTCATCCGGTTCCACAGCGCCGTCGCAGCCGTGTCGATCCGCTTGGCCGACCCCTCGCGGCCGACAATCTGCACTCCCAGCAGGCGACCACTGAGGCGTTCGGCGATCATCTTGACGGTCATCCGCTGGGTACCCGGGAAGTAGCCGGCCTTCGTAGTGGACCGCACGGTGACGGTCACGTATTCGAACCCGGCACGGGTGGCGTCGCGCTCGCGCAGCCCGGTCCGGGCGATCTCCAGATGACACACCTTGCTCACCGCCGTGCCGACCACCCCGGGAAACGAGGCGTAGGATCCGGCCAGATTGTGCCCGATGACCCGGCCCTGCTTGTTGGCGTGGGTGCCCAGCGGCACATGCTGGTACTGGCCCGAAACCAGGTTGAGGACCTCCACGCAGTCGCCGCCCGCCCAGACATGGTCGTGGCCCAGAACCTGCATCTGCACGTTCGTGCGCAGGCCGCCGTGATCGCCCAGCGGCAGGCCGGCACCGTGGGCGAGCGCGGTGTTCGGCCGAACCCCGAGGCCAAGGACGACCACGTCGGCCGGGATCGAGCCGTCGGCGGTCAGCACCGAGCGGATCCTGCGGTCGCCGTCGGCCTCGAATCCGGTGACGGCGGTGTCGGTGCGCACATCGATGCCGATGCCCTCCATAGCCCGGTGCACCGCCGCCCCCATGTCCGGGTCGAGCGTGGTCATCGGCTGCGCGGCCTGATCGACGACGGTGACGGCGACGCCGTGCCGCACCAGGGCCTCGGCCATCTCCACGCCGATGTAGCCCCCGCCGACCACCACAGCCCGCCGCGGCTGCGCGCGATCGAGGTCCGACAGGAGCGCCGCGCCGTCGTCGAGAGTCTCCACCCCGAACACGCCGGCGGCGTCCACGCCCGGCAGCGGCGGTCGCACCGGGACCGCGCCGGTCGCGATGACGAGAGAGTCGAAGCCTTCCCGGAACGATCGCCCGGCGGCAAGGTCATGAGCTGTCACCCGCCCGGCCGCGAGGTCGATCTCCTCCACCTCGGTTCGCATCCGAAGGTCGATGCCGTTGCGCCGGTGCGCGTCCGGCGAACGGGCGATCAGACGCTCCGGCCCGTCGACATCGCCGGCCACCCAGTACGGGATGCCGCAGGCAGAGTAGGAACTGTACGTTCCGCGCTCGAACGCGACGATCTCGACCGCATCACCCGCGATCCGCTTGGCCTGCGAGGCCGCGCTCATCCCGGCCGCGTCCGCCCCGATGACGACGATCCGCCCGGTCATGGCATAAGTACACCCCACTGCCTGGGCCGCTCCGTCGCGTGCGCCGCCACCGGTCAGGCCGCCCCGGTGGTGGTGCGGATCTCGGTTCCCGCCCGGACCGCCCTGGTGACCGGGGTCTTCTCCGCGATCTCGGCCAGCTTCGCGCGCTGGTCGTCGTAGACGCCGTGCAGGGTGATCAGCCGGTCGATCCACCGTGTGTTCCGGTCTTTGACGACGTAGGTCAGCTCGACATCCACGCCAGCCAGCGGCCAGCTCTGATGTTCGGCGTACATTCGCAGCGTGATCGCGGTGCAGGCACCGAGCCCGGACAGCAGCAGGCCGAACGGAGCCGGACCGGTGTCGGCACCGCCGTGGTCGACCGGTTCGTCGCCGCGCAGCGCATGGCCCCCCGTGTTGATGCGCACGCCGTACGGCGTTTCCTCACTTGCCACTGTGGCGGTGGCGATGGTGTGGTCACGGTCGTCGCTCATCACGCCATCCTTAATCTGTGCGCGTCCGCTGCGCCGCCGCGGAGCATGCCGGGCCTTCAGCCCATCCTCGCCTGTATTCTGCTCTTCGTCATCAGGCTCGCGGTGCATCTGGGATGCTTGCTTGTCGCCGACCGGAAGTCCGGGCCGGTTGGCTCCTCGCCGTCGGCCGGTGGATGCCACTCGGTAGCCAGCCACAGTTCCCGCGCGATGACCTGAGCGTGACGCTCCTGGTAGGCGGCGAGCTCACGGCCGACCGGAGTGCCGGCCCCTGCCTCCGCGCGCAGTACCTCCCAGGAGGAGACGTGCTGCACGCTGAACTTTGCGGCCAGTTGCTCGCCCTGCGTTCCCTTGCCGCCGCCAGGGGCGGCGATCAGAGGAATAGCTGCGCGAGCCCTTTTGCGTCAAGGGGACTGCGGCCGCGCCGCCAACATCACCGGCACCAACTACGTGATCGACGGCGGCCTGATCAAGACAAGCCAAGCCCCAGGCAGCCGACACTCAACCCCCGCGGCCAGGGCGACCCGGCGGCCGTCGCGGTAATGCTGCGCAGGTTTGCCTGTGGACCATTGCCTCCTCGCGGCCGGTGCGATCATCGTTGCACTCTGCGGAGAGTTGCGACCGCGTCCCGGGGCAAGGCCCAGCTCGGTATCGGCGGCGGGTCGGCCAGGGTACCGGCCAACCTGGCGGGGAAGCCGTCCAGGATGGACCGGTCACCGAAACGGTCGCGCTGCTTGACGCAGGCACCGGCGCGGACCACCGACTCGGCCCCGACCACGCTGCCGTCGCACACGATCGCGCCCGGCTCGACGACACTGCCGCGGCCGATGTGGCAGCCGTGGATCATCGCGCCCGGTCCGATCACCGCGTCGTCGTCGATGATCAGCTCGTTGTCGGGCAGCAGGTGCAGCACCGTGTTCTCCAGGATCTGCACCCGGGAGCCGATGCGGACCGGGCCGTGGGAGTCCCCGATGATCTTCACGCCGGCGCCGATCAGTGAGCCTTCGCCGATGACCACGTCGCCGGTGATCTCCGCCGAGTCGAACAGCACCGTGCCGGCACCGATCGACGGGGTCTTGTCGCGGTAGGCGTACAGGGTTCCCATGCGTTCTCCGGCTTGCAGCGGCCCGGACACGATCGTGCCCGGGTAGTCGGTCAGGTTGGTCTGATGCTGACGTAGCACCGCCAGCCGCTCCCGGTCGGCGTCGGTGGCCGACCGGATCACATGCGGCGGGCGCCCGACCAGGACAGAACCGGCCGGGATGACGGCACCCGGCGGGACCAGCGTGCCCTCGCCCAGGATGCACCCGCTGCCGAGACGCGAGCCGAGCATGAGGATCGCGCCGTTGCCGATCTCGCACAAGTCACCGACCGTCGCCCCGACGATGGCGGCGCGGTGGCCGAAGACGGTGCGCTGGCCCACCCGGACCGGATGAGCGGGGGTGCCGATCACCACCCCGTTCTCCAGGATGGCCGAGTGGTTGCCGATGCTCACCGCTCCGCCATGCGAGCGCACCACCAGGCCCTGCGCCAGGATGGCGCCGGCACCGACGTGGACCTCACCGAGGATCACCGCGGATCGGGCGATCTCAGGCTGGGGCTGGTCAACGAGAAGGTGATTGAAACTCACGCGCCCTTACCGTCCTCCTGGCCATTCGGGCATCCAGCCGACCGGTACCGACTCTACGCGCGCACAACCCGCGCCGGGGCCTCGCTGGAGCTCCCGGCGTTCTCCGCGCTGGATGAGCTGGCCGCCACCATCCGCGCTGAGGTCAACGCCGGGATCTTGCGGGTATCGTCTCCCGGGTGGGCACGGAGCCACGGCAGCGGATGCGCGGGCTGCTGACGACGGCGGGGCTAGATGGCAGGTCGATGTTCAGCCGGCTGAAGAAACCGGCCCAGGGCCACCTGGTTCCGCTTCAAGGCCCAGGCCGGGTACCTGGACCAGGTCGACGAGCTGGGGGACACCGCGGCGTGGCTGGAGGGGGTCGCGCCGGGCAAGGTCGCTGACTTCGCGCCGATGTTGCCCACCCGGCCATCGCGGCCGTATATGCCGGATGACTGCGGCTGCCCGGGTCGTTGTCGCCCGGCACCTCGACAAGGCGATCCGGCCGCGTTACGTTGCCGTCAATAGCCCCGGACGGGAGGGCGTGGTCATGACGACAACAGTCACCGCGCTGGCGCAGGATATCGGGCTCGCCCGTGAGACCGATTACTTCTTGATGAAAGACCAGCTGACCGAGGATGAGCTGGGGCTGCTCTACCGGGTGCGGCAGTTCGCCGAAGCCGAGGTGCTGCCGGTCGTCAACCTGTACTGGGAGCGGGGCGAGTTCCCATTCGAGCTGGTACCCAAGCTCGGCGCGCTGAATATCGTCGGCGACACCATGGCGGGCTACGGCACGACGCCGATGTCGGCCGTCGGCGCGGGCTTGCTGACTTATGAGCTCAGCCGTGTTGACGGCAGCATCGCGACGTTCTTTGGCGTGCACGTCGGGCTGGCGATGCAGTCGGTCTACCTGCTTGGCTCGGAGGAGCAGAGGCAGCGCTGGCTGCCGCCGATGGCCAGGCTGGAGAAGATCGGGGCGTTCGCGCTCACCGAGCCCGATCACGGGTCCGACGCGGTCATCCTGGAGGCCACGGCCCGGCGCGACGGTAGCGAGTGGGTGATCAACGGCCGTAAGCGCTGGCCCGGCAACGCCGTGTGGTGCGACGTGATCGTGGTCTTCGCCCGTGACACGGACGACGGGCAGGTCAAGGCGTTCGTCGTGGAGAAGGACAACCCCGGCTACGCCGCGTCCAAGATCGAGGGCAAGGTTTCGCTGCGGATGGTGCAGAACGCGGACATCACCCTTACCAACTGCCGCGTCTCCGAAGATGCCCGGCTGCAGAACTGCAACTCGTTCGCCGACGTCGCCAAGGTGCTCAAGGGCACCCGCAACACGGTTGCCTGGGCATCGGCCGGACACGGGGTCGCCGCCTACGACATCGCCCTGAACTACGCCCAGCGGCGGACCCAGTTCGGCCGGCCGATCGCGAAGAACCAGATGATCCAGTCGATGCTCGTCGAGATGCTCGGCGAGGTCACCGCCATGCAGCTGTACTGCATCCGCCTCGGGCGGCTGATCGACGACGGCAAGATGAACGACACGAGGGCCGCCCTGGCCAAGTACTTCTGCTCGGTCAAGGCCCTTCATGTGTGCCGCCTGGCCCGCGACATCCTCGGCGGTAACGGGATCCTGCTGGATTTCCACGTGATGCGCCACCTGTGCGACACCGAGTCGCTCGTCACCTACGAGGGCACCGCGGAGATCCAGGCGCTCATCGTCGGCCGCGACATCACCGGGCAGGGCGCCTTCACCTGATGCGATCCGCATCAGGCGTAGCCACGGGCCGGCTCGGGCAGCGTGCGCAGCGCCTCCAGAGCGATGAATAGTTCCGCTGACGATCTGGGGGTCCTGCAGCGAGCGGCCGGTCTGACGCTCGATGCGGCGCAGCCGGCCGCGCACCGTGTTGGGGTGGCAGTACAGGTGCTTTCCTGCCTAGATCGCGGAGCCCTGGAACGCGAAGAACGCGGCGAGGGTGTTCAGGAGCATCTCCCGCTCGTCCGGGTTGGCTTCGCGCCCGGCGGGAGTGCCGGGGAGGGCCTCAGCGCGTAGCACCTCCCCGGAGGAGAGGTGCTGTTCGCCGAACTGCGAGGCCAGCCGCTCGCCCTGCGTTCCCTTGCCGCCACCAGGAGCGGCGACCATCAGCAGCCTCACTGTGCCTCCCAGGCGGATACGGGAACCTTATCGCGCGAACGCCCGGGGCTACCTCATCGTCACGGGCAGTGCCATCTGGCCGTCCGTGTTCCCTGGTACCAAGGTTCACCGCGAATGTTGTCCGGCGGTGCATCTATCTCCGCTTGTGCGCGGCTATCTCCGCTTGTGCGCGGCGGCCAACGGGGATCGTGTTCCTCGTGCGTTGCGCACGGTGGCCGCTAGCCGGCCGGCGTCTACATTCGAGGTCGGTGCGGCCGAGGAGGAACCATGGCGCCAGGCCTTGTAGGGCGCTACCTGCTTGGATCTACCAGACGGAGATCCCGGCCGGATTGCCTGCCAGCATCACAGGGAGGAGACTCGACCTGGGGGCGCACGAGCGCACCGCAGAAAGCACGGCCGGCGACGGCGTCGCAGCCGCTGTCACCGGGGTCTGCAACCGGTGTATCCGCCACGCGGCCCGATATAGGCAAGGCTCGGCCGCCCGCCGGGGCGCAAGAGCGCTGGAGGGGATGACAATGGCGAACCTCGCATCCAACCTCGTGGAAACGGCCAGCGGCCTGGGCGATAGCGTCGCGCTGCGGGTCGGTCCGGCCGCCACGACATACGCCGAGCTCGATCGGGCGAGTTCGCGAGTCGCCGGGATGCTTCGCGAACGCGGCCTGAAGCCCGGCGACCCGGTGGGTGTCATGCTGCCGAACGTCGCCGAGTTCGCCGTTATCTACTATGGCGTGCTCCGCGCCGGCTGCGCTGTCGTCCCCATGAATCCGCTGCTCAAGGCGCGGGAAGATCACGCCATGGCAGAACTGCTACCGGAGCATAAGGCTGCTCGGCGGCAAGAGCCGGTTCATCCTGTCTACCAGCGGTCACATCGCCGCGCTGGTGAATCCGCCAGGTAATCAAAAAGCTCGCTACCAGATCAACGAGAGCACTCCCGCCGACCCGGAGGACTGGCTGAAAACCGCCGGGACTGAGCAGGGCAGCTGGTGGCCCGACCTGCTGGCGTGGCTTGGCGAGCGGTGCGGCGCGGATAAGCCGGCCCCGGAAGAACTCGGCGGCGGCGGACTGCGGCCGATCGTCGACGCGCCGGGCACTTACGTCTTGGACACCTGACCGGGAGACGCCATGTATGAGGACATCGGCCGCTCGCTCAGCACCGACTACTTCCTGATCGCTGACCAGCTGACCCGCGAGGAGCTGAGCTACCTGCAGCGCACCCGCGACTTTGTCGAGGTATTGCCGGTCATCAACGGCACTGGGAGCGGGCGGAGTTCCCGTGGCCGGTGGTGGAGAAGCTCGCCAAGCTCGGGATCGTGGGCTACGGCATCCATGGCTCGTGCACATGGAGCCCAACCGGGGCGACGGCAGCCTGGGCACGTTCGTGGGCGTGCATGCCGGGCGGGTGCTCGCAGGCACCCGCAACGCGGTGGCGTGGGCCGCACTCGGGCACGCAACAGCGGCGTACGAGGCCCGCCGGCGCACCCAGTCGGCAAGCCCCTGGTGAGCTTCCAGATCGTGCAGGACAGGCTGGGACTGACCCCAGCCGCGGATGTTCCCGGGCTCAGGGCGTGTGTCTGACGATCGCTCGTGCCTGGTGCTGACCTGCTGTCGGCGGTGCACAGCGCGAGAAGAGGAAAAAAATCATGCCCGCACCACAGTCCCGTTACCGGCAGCCCAAGCAGCTGGACGCCGCAGGCTTCCAGCCGGAGATCAGCTCGTTCCGCCTGCACCTGGCCGCCGAGGGCAAGGCCGCCAAGACGGTCCGGACCTGCACCGAGGCGGTGGCCTGGTTCGCCGCCGCCCACCTGCGCCGGGAGACCGACCTCACCAGCTGGGAAGAGGTCGGCAAGCAGGACATCCAGCGGTGGATTGTCCGGCTGCTGGACTGGTACAGCAGCGCGTACGCCAGCAACCAGTACCGCGCCCTCCAGCAGTTCTTCAAGTGGCTGGCCGCCGAGGAAGAGATTCTCGACCCCATGGCCGGGCTGAAGCCGCCCGGCGTCCCCGACAAGCCCGTCCCGGTCTTCGCCGCAGGGGACCTGCCACGGCTGGAGCGCGCCCGCGCGTTCGCGGAGCGCCGCGACGCCGCCCTGATCGCCGTGTTCCGGGCGACCGGGATCCGCCTCTCGGAGCTGGCCGGAATCCGGTACGACGCTGACGACCCGGGGCGCAGCGACGTGGACCTATGGCACCGGGAGATCACCGTGCAGGGCAAGGGCCGCAAGACCCGGACCGTCAAGATCAGCTTCGACGCCGCCCGCAGCCTCGACCGGTACCCCCGCGTCCGCGCCAGGCACACCCAGGCGTACCGACCGCAGCTGTGGCTCGGGGTCAGCAACCGGGGGCCCATGACAGCCAGCGGGATCTACCAGGTCATCGCCCGCCGCGGCCGCCAGTGCGGCATCAACGTGTACCCGCACCGGTTCCGCCACCACTTCAGCCACACCTGGCTCGACCGGGGCGGCGCCGAGGGCGACCTCATGGAGCTCAACGGCTGGACCTCCCCGCAGATGCTCCGCCGCTACGGCGCCAGCGCCCGCAGCGCCCGGGCACGCCGCAGCTACGACCGCATCATGGAGGACACGCCCTAACCTGAGCCCGCCAGGGCCGTCGCTTCAGGGATGCCTGCCACGCCAATGCATCACACCCGGGCAAAATATCCACCTTAGGACGTCCTGGCGGACGGCCAAGACGGGTCGTCCAAGTCGCGAGAACGGATGTTCTGTCACCTCGCGCCGATCCGCATCCCTGCTCAAGATCGCTGCCCTGCAGCCCCGTCAACCTCATCTGCCGATGTGAGCGCATCGAGGAGCAGATACTTATGCGTTGGCCGGCATGGTGACTCATGATCATTCGGTAGTAGGTAGGGTCATTCTAGAGGCGACCGCACAGGTACAGATAAGGCGGCGATGATGTGCTGTGAGGCTTGCGGCGGATCAGGCTCGTCGTCGGGGCTATTTCGGGCTTTGCCCATGTGGGACGGCCTCACGCCATCACCCCGCGTCGCGGCTGATCCTTCTGGCGCTCTAGCGATCCGGCGCTTATGGTCTCGGCCACGCCGGAGTACTGTCGGAACAGTAGCTGGCTGTTGTCTTGCCTCCATGGGCAGCGCTTGTGGCAGTTGATGCAGCGGCTCCAGTTGCGGGTGTCAGGATAACGGGACCGATTCAGGTCAGGATATGTGCGGCGGGCAGCCGGGGAGGCCGCGTGGATCCCAACTATGACGTATTTATGTCGTACGGTCACGGTGACGCCGCTTGGGTGGAAGTGCTGGCGGCCAACCTGACCCGTGAGGGCCTGTACGTATTCTTGGATAAGTGGGAAGTCATCGGTGGCGATCAGCTCGCGCGCCGGCTAGAGGGCGGCATAGGCAGGGCCCGGACGACCGTACTTGTTGTGAGCCCGTTGTCGATGTCGCGGCCTTGGGTTAATGAGGAGATCAATGCCGCAATAGCGCGCGCGGTGGCCGGGGAGCAGCGGCTGATTCCGGTTCTGCTTGGCGATGTCGATCTTCCCCCGTTCATTGCGGGCCGGGCATGGATTGACTTCCGGTACGTCGACAGCCCAGATGAGTACAAGCGCCGGTTCGGGGAACTGGTGCGGGCCATCCGTGGGTCGCCACCCGGCCAACGACCGGAACCCGGCGGCGAAATAGTGACACCTGACTTGCCTGCTCGACCCGAAGGCCCGCGCCTGGCTCGCCTGCGAATAACAGCGTCAGACGTGCGATTCAGCACCGCCGAGCGTGAGGAGCAGCCGTACCGGCATGGCGGGCTGGATCAACACACCAGCGAATTGATCCGGCAGGTCCGGCAGGCCAGGGCCGGCCTGAATGCCGGCTTCCGGCATGCTGGTGCTGCCGACGATGGAGATCCAGATGTCCTGCCTCTGGAAGATCTTGGCCGCGCGCTAGGGCAGATCTTCTTGGGCGACAGAATCAGCCAAGCGCTAGCCGCCGAGGCTATCTCGGCGCGGCACTCAAACAGTGCATTCCGGCTTGCCGTGGAGGTCGATGACCCAAGTCTGTCCGACCTGCCATGGGAGACCCTCACGTTGCCCGGGCAGGCGATGCCACTGGTGTTGCAGGACCGCATCGAACTGTACCGCTCCATTGCGAGGGCCGAACCCGTGCCCGCAATTAACATTCCAGGCCCGCTGCGCATCCTGGCCGTGATCTGCAGCCCGGAACGCGGCCGCGGTGAGCTCTTGGACTATGAAGCAGAGCTGGCACGGATCCTCGATATCGTCAATCCCACGCGCCGCAACCAGAGCGCCTATATCCGGGTCCTGAACTGGGGCAGCCCAAGCAGAGTTCGCGCGGCGCTGCTGGAGGAACGTTTTCATATCCTCCATATCTCGTGCCACGCGGAGCCTGGAGTGCTGATCATGGAGGATGATGGCGGCGAGGAGGACCGGGTGGACGCGGCCCGTTTCGCTCGCGACGTGCTTGTCGCCGACCGAGGCATTCCCCTGATCGTGCTTGCAGGCTGCTCGACAGCCGTTTCCATGCCGCAAGGCCATGACCGAGACGCGCTGGTAAACGAACCGGCATATGCAGGACTGGCCCGTGAACTGCTTCATCGTGGCGTTCCGGCAGTGATCGCGATGACAGCCCCGGTGACGGACCGGTACGCCATCGCAATCGGGGGTCGTTTGTACCGTGAGCTGGCCGCACGTGCCTCCCCACAGCCGCTGGCGGCTCTATCGGAAGCGAGGCGCCAGCAAGAAGACGAGCGGCGCGTTGAAGCCGGCCGGGGCGGCATCGTGGTGCCGGCTGAGTGGTCAACGCCGACGTTGTTCCTTGCGGGACCTTCACTGCCGATGTTTCATGCCGAGGACGGCTATGAAGAAATCTATGAACGGATAGGCGGAAGTGACGGCCTGGATCTTCCGGCCAGGCGAATTGGCGAATTCGTCGGCAGGCGGGCTGAATTGCGCCAGCTGCTCCGCACCTTGCGGCAGGATTGTCCTGGCGTGATTCTGCACGGCATCGGCGGCGTCGGCAAGAGTAGTCTCACAGCGCAACTCATAGACGACCTCGGCCGCAGAACCGGCCTGATCGTCTGCCTCACCGGGCCGACGTCCCCGCATGCCGTCCTCCAGGCTTTGCGGATTCAGCTGCTCTCCCATTGCCTTGAGCGTGGCCTCGGTGAAGGGAATCCCATCCGGCGCATAGCGGCCGCACTGCGAGACCCCAGCCAAGGGTGGCAGGAAATGCTCTCGCTCCTGGCTGGCACCCTCTTCCCCCGGCTGCCGGTCCTGCTCATCCTGGACAATTTCGAGGACAACCTCGTGGCCGACGGCCAAGGGTCTGAGTACCGGGTCAGGGACGAGGAGCTGGCCAGCTTCATCGCCGCCTGGCTGCGGTCGTCGCCGCTCGTCCGCCTCCTAGTCACCAGCCGGTATCCGTTCCAATTGCCTGGGGGGATGGAACGACGCATGACCTTTCATCACCTCGGGCCCCTGTCTGAGGCGGAGACGCGGAAGATGTTCTGGCGCCTTCCGGCGCTGGATGCTCTCAGTCCTGAGGATCAAAAGCGCGCCTACACCGACGTCGGCGGTCACCCGCGGACGCTGGAGTACCTCGACGCCCTGCTGCGGGGCGGCTCCGCGCGGTTCCATGACGTCGCAGAACGCGTGGAGGACCTCCTCCGGAGAAGGAGCATCGACCAGCCGGGACTCTGGCTGCGAGGAATGCGCGACGACCTGGACCGCGCGCTTGCCGAAGCCGTGACCCTCGCGGCGGACGACGTTCTCCTGAAGGCATTGCTGGAGCGTGTGGACAGTATTCCACTCGCCCGAGCCATGCTCGACGGCGTCTCCGTCTACCGCCGCCCGGTCGAGTATGCAGGTGTCGCCTGGATGGTCTCCGAGAACGAAAGCTCAGCGGAAGCGCCGCACAGTACTCCATTTGACGCGCCGGAGGACACCCGCCAGGTTCTGAACGCTCTTCTCGCTTTCGGTTTGATTACCCCGGTCAAATCGCCACTGCGAGAAGATGAGGATCAGGACTGTTATGTCGTCCATCGCTGGACCGCATCGCGACTGGGAAAGCTAATACCCGCGACCGCTCTGGCACAAGCTCACGCCAAGGCGGCTTCCTATTTGAGTCGGCGGGTCCAGACGCCGCAGGACGCAATGCAGGACATACTTACGCTAATCGAAGCGCGTTATCACTACAGCCGGGCCGGGCAGGTCCGGCATATACCCCGGATCACCGGCGCGATCTGCGATCAGCTAGAAAGGTGGGGCGCCTGGGATTGGGTCGAGCAACTATGTTCGGAAACCCTCGAGGAACCGGGCCTTGAACCTCTTTCGAGGGGCGCGTTTCTCCTCAGGATGGGCGCCATTGCGCGCAATCGAGGCGACTACCGGAGAGCTGAGGAGCTTATTCTCGAGGCCATTCGCCTGACTGAGCAAGACGGGAACCCCATATCACGAGCCCAGGCAGACCATGAGATGGGGCTAACGGCGCTGGATCAAGGAAAGTACGAGAGCGCAGAGCAGTGGCTCCGAAAATCCATGACCCTGAATCTAGAGGCTGACAATCCGTATGGCATCGGCGCAGACTACGGTTCGCTCGGATCGCTCGCCACTGACCGCGGGGATTACAAGGGCGCTGAGGAATGGTATCGGATGGCCGTGGCGGCCGACGAGGCCGTGGACAACATGTATGGAGTATCGGCAAGCTACCACAATCTTAGCGGCCTGGCGATCGTTCGCGGCAGCTACCAAGAAGCGGAGGATCTGGAACGGCGGTCACTTGCCATCAATCAGCAGATGAATGATCCGAAAGGAATCGCAGCAAACCATCACAACCTCGGCCGGATCGCCTTTCAGCGCGAAGACTACGCCGAAGCCGAGCGTAGCTACCAGCAGGAACTCAACATAAGCGAGCAGTTCGGAATCTGGGAATCAGTCGTTACAGCATGGTATCACCTTAGTAATGTGGCTCTGAAACGGCATGATCTGGACTGGGCCAAGGAATGTGCGAATAGAGCGCTGTCACTATTCCAGGAGAAGGGCCACAAGGAACATATCTCCAGATCTCATCATCAACTGGGTATTATCGCGCAGGAACGAGGAGATCTCGCTGAGGCTGAAAGCCATTATCGCATTTCGCTTGACATCAAGCAGGAAGCTGATGACCGGGCAGGCATTGCTAGCACATGTCATCAGCTTGGCGAGGTCGCATATAAACAAGAGCGTTACGAGGATGCCGAACGATGGTATCGCCAGGCGATGGCTTTGAATCAGGAGCTGGGGCGGCCCGGTGATCTTATCGGAAACTACCACATGCTCGGGCTGCTCGCGGCCCGGCGCGCTGATATTCGCCTAGCAGAGAATTTCTTCCAGCGGTCACTCGCTCTTAGCGCGGAGCTTGGCAGCAAGAGCATGCTGGCACTTACGTCATTCTGCCTTGGTGAGCTCCTGGCAGGGACGGCCCGCCCCGCGGAAGCGGTGCGCTGGATCCTTCAGAGCATGGTCATCCATCAGGAGACAAGGTCGGATGACATAAGAGGGGATATTTTGCTACTTTATGTCGTCCGCAGCGCTCTCGGTGATCAGAAGTTTGCCGATATATTGCGTGACTATCTTGGTCCAGCGAGTGTGACTGTTATTTTGACAATGACCTCCGCGGGCCGACCGGAATAGAGTTAAACTCATCCCCTTTTATGCGATCTAAGTATGTGCTGACAAAATTGCACGCAGCTTGCAGGGCCCGCCCAGGCGCCAGTGACGCAAGCTGAAAACATACTCGGTGTCTCCAGCTCCTCCGCCGCGGGCAGTAATTGAGTAGCAGTGCCATGGTCGGCTAGTGAGATCAAGAAGTCAGTTTATGGTTACCAACGAACTTACTCACATGCCGCGAGGTGTGCGTGCGGCGTGAGCACCGCGCAAGATCACTCCGCGGGCCTGGCATCATAGAGACAAATGAGCAAGCCGCCTGCCCACCGCTTCCCCGTGACCGTCACCCATCTGCCGGTCACCCGCTGCCAGATCTGCCAGCGCACCGTCGCGTACCGGCCCGGCACCCTCACCGAGGTCCTGACCGGGCACTACCGCCGCGCCCATCCCGAAGCACTCGACCTCGCATCCCGAGAGCCGACCGCGGAGACCCCGCACTAACCCTCCGCAGCTGCCGACGCCGACGGCCGTCAGGATCAGGCGACCCCCTTGTCACTGGGACGAGCCCGGAGATCGGTGGCGGATGACGCAGCGTAGCCGAATTCCGGAAGGACGAGCGCAAGTAGCCGCCGATCTGCTCGGCAACCTGGTTGCTGAGATAGCCCCCGGAGTCGCGGGGACAGGGGTGATCTGTGTGCGATAGGATGACCTTACTGGTGGGCGACGCCCGGATCTGGCCGAATTGAGGGCGCCGCCCGAGTGCGTGCTTATTCATTCGGGTAACATTACCATTCGTAGTCCAGTTAAGCTCGCCAGCCTCCCGCAAGGATTACGGCGCGGCACTGCCGAACATCTGCGGGTTGGTTAGATCGGTATGATTGGTCGGCGGATCCAGGCAGTTGGAAGGTAAAGACTTCTTCCGGCGTTAGATTGATTCCAACTTCCGGCTAGCCGTAGGTCATTTGCGCGCCCAGCTATAGGGTAGCGACGTGCTCCTTCGAAAGACTGATTCTGTATAGCCTATGGTGGCTTCAGGTGAGAGATGGGGCCGCTAACAGTTCAAATATGCGGCAACCGAGCTTAGAGATTAACTCGGACTCCGCGCAGCAGCACGCCGATGAACCAGTCTTGCCCTGATGGCTGAACGAACAGGTACGTCACACGAGGCACCTCGAGTAGCATTGTCGGAGCGACCATCTACTTTTTGTGGTATCCAGGCTGTGGGACATGTGGGGAGGAACTGGGAAGTGGATCTACGGATTTCACTCGCGGATGACCGGGACGACGAGCAAGGCGCTAACCTGGAGTCTCTAAGTGGTTGGCTTCGGGATGCTCCTGAGCTTGCAGGCTACGTCACGGAGGATCGCGTGCAGCGACCAGGAGAGTTGAGTGCGCTGAGCGACGCATTGGTCGTCTCCGTTGGCTCAGGCGGCATGCTGTCCGTACTGGCCATGTCGTTGAAGGTGTGGCTGGCCCAACCCCGTAGGTCTCGCGTCCGGATCCGCGTCGAGACCCACAAAGGCCGAACCGTAGAAATCGACGCTGACAGGGTCGGCCGGGATCAGGTGGAAGCCCTAATCCGGCAGGCTATTGGAAGCGTACATCCGGAGCAGTAGCTATGCGTCTCCCTGATCCTGAGCGTTCTCAACTTGTCTTGATCGGTACCAGCACATACGCCGACAAAGATCTACTAAATGTGCCTGTGGTGGACAGGACCATCACCGACCTGGCGGCGGCCATGACTGACCCGGACTATGGAGTAGTGCCCGCCAGCAATTGTTCCAAGCTGGTGAATGAGGGCGACCTTCGTGAACTCGGTCGCGAACTTCGATCCGCCGCAAGCCGGGCGGAAGATCTTCTCCTCGTTTATTATACGGGTCATGGACTGCTAAGCGGCAAGAGAAAAGAGCTTTATCTTGCGTTGCCCGATAGCGAATCGGCTGCGCCGGAATTTAACTCTCTAGAATATGGCAAGGTAAGAGATGCGGTCCTGGACAGCCCAGCTCAGACCAAGGTAATTATTCTGGACTGCTGTTTCTCCGGCAGAAGTATTACAGGCGCGATGGCTGAATCGGCTACTGAGGTAATAGGCCAGATCGAGGTGGACGGGACGTACATCCTTACCTCAGCTCCACAACACGGGGTCGCACTTTTCCTCCCCGGCGAGGATCACACAGCCTTCACAGGACGACTGCTTCACCTCCTAAACGAAGGAATACCCAAAGGCCCTGAACTCCTAACCATCGATGACATGTACCGTGCTCTCCGCGTTATAATGAAGGCGGAGGGTCTGCCGGAACCGCAGAAGAGCAGCACCCGCACCGCCCACATGCTGGCACTTACTCGAAATGGTTCGCGCGCGACCTTCGATCGTGCGTTGAAGCGGTCGCTCCGCGAAGGCAGCGCTGACCGAGAGCAAATGCTCAGTTTTTTTCACGAGCGGGAGACAGGAGCGGTTCGACGATGGCTGCACGCTTCCGACATGACAAGTGAACTCCGCGAACGGGCACTGCTCCTCGCTTTGAGTCCTCTGGATGGACTGGCCGCGAATGTGGTGGTCAAGCACCTGGGGGCCATAGCCGACGATCTTTTGCTGTTTATCGATCATGAGCTTGATCATGGTGAAATCACCCTAGCAGCTTGGTGCCTGGACGCGATTAGCAAATTGCCCGGCGACGTTGAGGATTTGCTCCTGGCAGAACTTATCGGCCCTACCAGGAAGGAGTCCTCCGACTGGCAGGGATATATGTCTGCACAAATAAAATTGCTGCAATCGCGCGTTAGACCTGTCCGCAACACCTTTCCCTATACCTGCGCGGCGCTTCAGGTCGGCAATCTCGACTCATGGGAAGCTTTCCTCGTCCGCAAGTTGCTATACAATGAGATGGCGGTCGATCCGAGCTATCAACGTGTCGTGGATTGGACGGACTGGCTCTGCCGTACCGATTTTGCCGTACAGAGCAAGCGTCCAGATTGGATGCAGGCGCTGAGTTGCGTGGTTGCTATGCATGCCAGAGAAAAACCGCCCGACAGCGGCCAAGTAATGATGCTCGACGAAGCCTGGGCAGTCATGATACTGAAGCTAGCCATGGCACTTGGCTGCCTGCCTCAAGTGCTGGAGTACATGGCGGCTAGCCTAAAGAATTTGGCTATGAGTATCACTCCACTATCCGCTGACTCATCAGCCTCGTCCACGAACGGTAACTTGCTTCGAGTGCTGAATATCGGCTTGTGGCAGCAGAATGTTCCGGCACCGCTAGTGGCGGTCATGGACGTGGTACGGATCTTGCTCGGGGGAAGTCCTAGGGACCTCCCCGTTAAGGCCATGCCGGTGATACTTGATGACTACGGCAATGCGCTCACGGAGGCGCTTAAGGACGTACCCGTAAAGGCATTGCGGAATCGATTGCAATGCGCGATCCTCGACTTGTCGATTTCTAATAAGAATCTAGTCGTCGGCATATGGCTGCTCAATAGGTGGGCAACGGATCACGAAATGGCTTCCTGCCTCTTGGATTACCTCGCGGAGCTGCCAGAGGCCTCGTTTCCCTTCAGCGAGCAGTTGAGCTCGTCGTTCTGGGCCACTCTCTCACTGGATCAACGACTGCTGGGCTATCGAGCGGCTAGGCAACTCATGGGTGCCACCCGCGAAGCCGTCCTCAATCCGGCCGTACTGCTGAGAACGGTTGGCGAGAGTGGACTATCCAACACTGAGCTGGCGCTCGCATGTTACTCCGCACGTCAGGCCGGACTATCGGTGGAGGGTATCATCTGCGCGATGGGATCGGTTATCCAGTCGTTCGCTGATCGTGATGAGCGATTGATCCAGCTACCCGCTCTAGACAATGTTCTCCGCGAATTCCAAACGTTGTCTTCTTTTGGATCCGGTGATGAGCTTCCAGGAGTTAACGAGCATGGCTTCAAAAGAATATCGGAGCAAGAGCTTCACGAGTGCTGGGACCGAATCATGAGTGGAGCCTTTGGGCGCAAGTTTGGCTCCGCATTCGCAACTTATCTTGACGGTCAACTACGAGATGAAATTCAGAGTAAACGGTCGATGCTCCAGATAATTGCCTCTAAAAATAGACAGCGACAACACCGCCGCCGACCGCTCTTTCAGTTGATGGCAAAGAGAACGACCGACCAGCGCCAAGAACCGTAGGCTGCCTGCCTGTCCACGGGAGATCAAAAGCTCCTCATACTTATCATGGTAATTTCGTAACGCGCACCGACGGGAGCCGGCTTCGGTCAACTCGGCCTTGAGGTAGGTTGCCAGTTGCATCGTCATTACTCTTGTCGACTAACTTCGGCTGTGCAAGATCTGGCTCGCCAGATGCGAATGATCCTCGTCGCGGCTTCGCACCTTGCAGATCCGCGCAAATATCGCGCGTACAGGCTGCGGAACGCAAAAGATTCGAATCTTCTCGGCGTGAATTTCTTAAATCTTCGGCCCGGCGACAACAACGATCGGCGGAGAGCAGCAGGCATCCGCTTTGCCGGTGGTCCGGCCATCCAGAGTTCGACTAAGAACAATCAACTAACGTAACCGATTATACGCTGCCGCCCTGCACAGCGAACGCACGCTTCTGCCGCCTTGAGGCTGTGCTACTCATAGCCTGTCGCGGCGACGGGGTAGCGAGCAATGACCAGCTTGAGTGGGCCGGTGCCGGCTCTGCGCGTTCGGCGAAGTATCCGAAATCCGCTGAAAGCTTCAAGGAAGCGATCCAGGGTCGGGTTCCCCCATCCGGTGGCGCCCGCTCCGGCGAGATCGGATCTCATCACTGTAAGCACCCGCAGCACGTCGTCGTGCGAGGCGACGTGCCTGCATGTCATCCACGTAGTACAGTCGCGGTTTGACGTTCAGTGATGCCGGTGTTGCGGTGGGGATCCGCCCGGTATGCCGCACTGGTAGCGCTGAGTCACTGGGTTCGGTCGCGCGGCGGAGTTACACCAGTGAAATTCGGGGCGGCCGTGCCGTGTTGCCTGATGCGTGACCACAGACTGCAACGACACGGCCGCTGGGGCCAGGATAAGTGATGTCAGCAGCGGCTCGGCAGCGGCGGATGCGCAGGTCAGCGCGGTGCTGGGGCGGGTGATGGCGCAGCGGCGCACCGTCGGGGCCGCGCTGGACTACATCCGGGGGCTGTCGCCGGGAGTGAAGGCGAACTGCTGGGCTCTGGCCGAGGCGGCCGGACACGAGTCCCCGTACCGGATGCAGGCCCTGCTCCGGTCGTGCCGGTGGGACTGGGAGAAGCTGCGCGGCGAGCTGCCGGCCCTCGCGCTGGCGTGGCTGCCCCACGACCGGGGGGACGTGATCGGGCCGGGGATCGCGTTCGACGAGACCGCCCAGCTCAAGGACGGGGACGCCACGGCGTGCGCGGCGCCGCAGCACGCCGGGTGCACGGGCCACGTCGAGAACTGCGTCACCACGGTGTTCGCCGCGTGGGTGACCACAACGGGCCAGGCCTGGATCGACTTCGACGTGTTCATGCCCGAGCGCTGGGAGGAAGGCCGGCAGCGGCGCCGCGCCGCAGGCATCCCCGGCAGCCTGCGGCACAAGACCAAGCCGGAGCTGGCCCGGCAGCAGCTCGGACGGCTCCTGGACGCCGGCATGCCCGCCGCATGGGCTGCGTTCGACGAGGTCTATACGCGAAGCGGCAAGCTCAGGCAGGAATGCGAGAAACGCCGCTTGCCGTACGTCGGGATCGCCCCCCGCGACTTCCGGGTCACCCTCCCGTCCGGCAATCTGATCAAGGCCGAAGACGCCCTCAACGACGCCGTGTTCGAACGCCGGTCCTGCGGAAACGGCTCCAAGGGGCCCCGCTACAGCGACTGGGCGCTGGTCGCCACCGCCAGCCCCCGCCACCTCCTGCTGATCCGCCGCTCGATCTCCCGCCCGGACCTCATCACCTTCTACTGGTGCTGGGCGCCGGACGAGGTCCCCGCGACCATGACCTTGTTCGTCGCGATAGCCGGCCGCAGGTGGCCCTGCGAGGAAACGTTCCGTGCCGGCAAGGACGTGTACGGATGGGACCAGTGCCAGGCCCGCGACTGGAACGGCATCTGCCGCCACACCGCCCTGGCCGCCCTCGCCCAGCTCCGCCACGCCGCTCTCCGCAACGCCCTCGACGGTGCCGTCGCCATCCCCTCCCCAGACGGCGGCACCGCCCAGCCCGAACAGGAAACCGCAGGCCAGCAGCACGACAGACAGCAGTGCAGGCAGGAACCGGAACAGGACGACGACGGCAGCCTGGACGTCCCGGCCGGAGACGCGCCCGTCCCCCGCCACCCCGGCCAGCCATGCCCGCCCGGCATCGCCCCGATCAGGCTCAGCATCGCCGAGACCGCGCGGCTGGACCGCCTCGCCCGCCAGTGGGCCGAAAGGCTGATCACCCGCGCCCGCCTGGCCTTCCATCTTCGCTGGTCCCGGTGGAGGCGCCGCCACCAGGCGCGCGCCCGCTGGCACCACTACAGCACCCGGCTCACAGCGGTCGCCGTCACCTGACCCCCGGCGGCCGGAAGGAGGTGACCCTATGTAACCGGAAGCCAGGACATATCACGTAACAGTCAGCGACTCGGCACACACGTATCGAGAAACCGCGACTGTACTACACGTGCGCAAAGCGGCCAGTCGCCTAAAGTGCTGGCCTGGCCTGGCCAGGCGCCGGAACGCCTCAGCGGGCTCATCCGGCCTCGGCTGCCGGTTAATCCGGACGAACACAGGACCGTGGCTGGTCTGCAGCTGCCAGGCGTCGTGCTGGTCGAGATCGTGCTCAGCGAACCGCTCCAGCAAGGTAATGAGCTGCTCCCATTCGCCAGCCGTCAGGCCGTCGTTCATGCCGTGCACGATGACCAGCCTGCGACCCTCAGTTATGGCAAGGCCGGGGAAGCCACGAGCGTCGGCGAAAATACACTCATCTGACCGCGATGAGGTACGTCGAGGTTGGCTCCCCGTAGGGTAGCCCGGCCGCCCGGTCGCTCCCTCAGGGCGGCGGCACATCAACCACCTCTACGAGGAGATCGTGTGACGCTCGTCTGAGGTTATGGCCGGAGACACCGTCTTGATCGGCTCCTTGAACAGTCCGTTTGACCGGTCGCGGCAGACCCCTCCTGGATACGGCACATCGGTTCCTGGGCCGCACTTTTCTCCGCGGCCAGTTCCACTCGGGTGACCCGGCGGGACCGGGAAAGCTCTCGCGCCGCGCCGGTTGCTCTGCTATGACTGCATACCGTGGGAAGGAGAATCCGAGAGTCCCGGCCCGATCCGAGGCAGAACCACTGGCTCCTCGCGGAGGACATACCGGCCGAGGGCCCTCTGAGCTTCCCGCATAAGGCAGGCGCGATTGCCGCATCGGTCATGCCCGTGCGGATGCCAGATGGTCGGGTTATCTACTTCCCCGCCCCGAGCTTCGCCGCTTTCTACCTGCTCGAGGCGAAACGCCACCTCGACCGTGGCACGCGGCTGCGCAGCCGTGCCCTGTCGGTACTGCGGACAGCGCATGACGGCAAGCTGCTCATCACCGACAAGCAGGCCGTCCTCGACTGCTTTGCCGAGATCACGAAGGCTGTGCTGCTGTCCTATTCCGCCATCGAAGCGCTCGTCAACGAGATGATCGAATCGCTCGACGATACTGCCACGATCACGCATACCAATTCGCGTGGCGAGGAAAGCGAGATCGGGAAAACCGAGATAGTTCGCCGGCTGAGCACACCAGACAAGCTACACAACGTCCTACCGGTGATAACCAGCGAACCATCCATCAAGGGCACCATCTACTGGGAGCGTTTCGTGCGCCTCAGGCGCCTGCGGGACACTCTGGTGCATGTCAAAGAAGGGAACTATTCGTCCGATCCGGATGATCCATCCACCTACGGAGCGCTTCTCCGCGGCGATGCAGACAGCTGCGTCCTGGACGCATGCGCCCTCATAACGAAGCTTGATCCAAGCCGCCTAAGCGAGGCTGCTCGCAAAGCACTCAGAATCCCAACGGTAGGCTCTGCCTGAGCACCGGCAAGCGAAGCGGTAAGCTGGGACCTGTCCTTCCGCCTTCTCGCCGCCGCCCGGCAGAAATCGGCATTCCGCGCCAGCGTTGATAGTCGATGGCCGCCCGTGGCCACACATAAGGATTTTGGTTCTGTTCGCTTCGGCCTCATCGAATGTCTACGCCTTATACCGCTCAGGCTCTGCCCATTGGCTCCCGCACACAGAACTGGCGTATCTGCTTGAACCAGCGATTTGTACAGAGCCAACCGTGAGATGCACTAAATCGGCGATCTGTCGTTGGGACTGGATGGCACCTTTGTTACATTACGTGATCAACCCTGCTCGACAGCTCACGACCAATAACCGCCGTTACGAGCGGCGTCCGGGAGTGGCGGTATGAGCTGCGACCG
>Ga0209517_10002658_pt1 | contig 24907 bp, 18 predicted proteins | sample PeaSoiMetSII2010_FD_187695 | JGI IMG/M metagenome (GOLD analysis project Ga0209517, IMG submission 187695) | Peat soil microbial communities from Weissenstadt, Germany - SII-2010 (SPAdes) (version 2) | ecosystem: Environmental > Terrestrial > Soil > Wetlands > Peat | place: Germany... | reverse complement strand
CTTCCCGAACCAGCAGCGGCACATCCAACACCGGCAACAGTTCCGCCGAAAACTCACCCGACACGACTGACGGAATGCCTTGGTCCTGCAAGATGTTCTTGGCCATCTCGACGTCCATCAAGGCGGTCGCGCCCGTAAAGACACGCGCGGCCACAAGCTTGGAGTCAGCGGAGCCCGCACTCGGCACCTGAGGAGGCGAGCCCGGCAAGAGCGGCGCCCCGCAATCATCGCAGGTTTTTGTGCCTTCCACGTATTCAGTGTAACAGCTTGGACAATAGGCCATGGACGGGAAAACCCTCCAAGGTCAGTATAGACCTTAATCCTGCCTGCCGGTATGATTTGAAAGGCTCGCCACAGAGAGCACGGAGCTCACGGAGAACGGCGCAGGTATCCTCGCCGCTATCTCCATGGCCTCTGAAGATGTGAAACAATCAGCCGTCTGTCATTCTGAGAGCGTGGGACTTTTTCAGTATTACGTGGCACTGACAGGCAGGCCAACCGCCCAACCTGTCATCCTGAGCGCAGCGAAGGATCTCCGCAGTGCGTGTTGAATTCAAAGATCCAAGAACAACTGCAGGGATCCTTCGCGGAGTTTACCCTGAGCGAAGCGAACGGGCTCAGGATGACAGGTTCAGGCTTTTTTGCGAAGATCTCGCCGAACGGACCGTATGAACACCTATTATGTCTACATCATGACCAATAACTCCCGCACGCTCTACACAGGCGTAACCAACGACCTGATACGCCGGGTTTACGAGCACAAGAACAAACTCGTGCCTGGTTTCACGCAGAAGTACAACCTCGACCGCCTCGTCTACTACGTGAGCACCGGCGACGTGCGCGCCGCGCTTCAACGCGAGAAGCAGATCAAAGGGTGGGTGCGCGCGAAGAAGGTCGCCTTAATCATCTCGACCAATCCGGGATGGAGAGACCTGAGCGAGGGTTGGTACAGGACGAACAACTGCGGGGATTCTTCGCCCGCCCGAAGAACGGCGGGCTCAGAATGACACGCGTTGGCGTTTCAGCCTGTTATTATCATGCTGAGCGCATTTCGAGGCCTAACGCCGTCGTACACTGTCATCCTGAGCGAAGCGAAGGATCCCCGCAGTTTTCTATGGCTCGATGACTTACGAACAACTGCAGAGATCCTTCGCGGAGTTTACCCTGAGCGGACGAACTGCGGAGATTCTTCGCTGCGCTCAGAATGACAGCGAAGGGCTCAGGATGACAAACGTCGCTCAGGATGACAAACGTCGATTTTTTCACGGCTCCGCTGTGGTGGGTCTTGTCTCATGTGATGGGACTTGTCTCAAAGGCTGCAAAGAGGTGGGTATGACAATTTCGCGTACCAGAAACCTGAAGCGCATTCGGATGGCGAGGGGACTCGCCCTCTGCATTCTGATGGCATCGGCCGGCTTTCTGGGCCTGCGACACCTGGGCGCAGAGTCCGGGTACGACCTCCTGATCATTAACGGCCACATTCTTGATGGCAGCGGGAGTCCATGGTTCGAGGGCTCAGTCGGCGTTAAGGATGGAAAGATTGCCGCCGTGGGCCGCTTGCCAAATGCGGCAGCGCAGCGCGTGATTGACGCCGGCGGACTAATCATTTGTCCTGGTTTTATCGACCTGCACAGTCATTCCGACTACACACTTCTGGTGGACGGTAAAGCGGAGAGCAAAATCCGGCAAGGGGTGACAACCGAAATCCTGGGCGAGTCGGAATCCGCAGGCCCCATCCTTGGCCCTGCCATACCGGAGTTTGACAAAGAGATGTCTCGCTATGGCCTCACGCGAGACTGGACGACCCTGGGTGAGTACCTGGCGCGCGTGGCACGGCAAGGGAGTTCCGTCAACATCGCCTCCTACGTCGGGAGCGGCCAGGTGCGCATGGACGTAATGGGGAACGTGAACAGAGCGCCTGGTCCCGAGGAAATGGAAAAGATGAAGGCTTTGGTTGATCAAGCCATGCGCGAAGGCGCCCTCGGCCTCGCCTCCGGCTTGATCTATCCCCCCAACTCCTTTGCGAGCACGGCGGAACTGATCTCGCTGGCCGAAGTTGCGGCGCGCTATGGCGGCATCTACACCAGCCACATTCGAGGCGAAGGGAGCCACTGGAAGCGGGCCATCGACGAGGCCATCGAAATCGGCGAGAAGGCGCATGTGCCCGTTCATGTTTTGCACTTTAAGATCGACGGCCAGGCGAACTGGGGACAAATGGCGCAACAAATTAGCGAAGTTCAGGCAGCGCGCGACCGAGGCGTGGACATCACTGTGGACCAATACCCCTATGTTGCCTCGATGACCGGGCTTGAAATGTGCCTCCCGCCCAAATATCTCGAGGGCACCTCCGAACAAGTGGTAGAGCGGTTGAAGGATCCCAAAGCACGCGCGGAAATCCGCCAAGCTATCGCCACTGGCGTGCCGGGCTGGGAATCCGATCAGGTCAAGAGCGTCGGCGGCTGGCATGGTGTGCTCGTGGCATCGCTCCAGAAACCCGAGAACAAACGGTACGAAGGCCAGCGCATGGATGAAGTGGCAAAGAAAATGGGCAAGGATCCCCTGGATGCTCTGTGCGATCTGCTGGTATCCGAAGGTGGCTCAGCGGAAGCCGTTTACTTCAGCATGAGCGAGCCCGATGTCGAACTCGCCATGAAACAACCCTGGCTGGGAATCGGCTCAGACGGAAGTGCAGTCAGCCCGGAAATGGCTTTTATGGGGAAGCCGCACCCGCGGTTCTACGGCACCTTTCCGCGCGTGCTAGCCGTATACGTTCGAGAGAAAAAAGTCCTGACACTCCCCGACGCCATTCGCAAGATGACTTCATTCCCTGCTCAAATCTGCGGTCTTATGGATCGAGGGCTGCTCCGGCCAGGCATGGCGGCGGATATCACCGTCTTCGACCCAAAGATGATTGCCGATAAGGCCACCTTTCAAAATCCCCTGTTATATCCATTCGGGATCCCCTACGTCATTGTGAATGGCATCGTGGTAATCAACCAGGGGCGGCATACGGGTGAAAAGCCGGGGTGCGTGCTCTACGGGCGCGGGCGGCAGGGCTGAGCCCCATAGGCGTTTACTTAACGGCATCGGTGATATCGCAAGCCGCGTAGCGGCGATATCATGTAGCCCACGGCGAGCCAGCCGTGCGAACCCGTTCAGGAGAAATGACCCCTTGAGCCCCATAGGGGCGACATCCATCCGTGATGGACGGCAATGCAGATGTCGCCCCTACGGGGCTGAATCAGCATTTTCCGGGGCGCTCATACCCACGGCTGGCTCGCCGTGGGCTAAATGATGCCGCCCGCTTTGCGGGCTTTCGGATGTCCCTGATCGTTAAGTAAACACCTATAGGGCTAAGCCGCATGTGCCTTCGTGACCCGCGCCTTGTCGAACCAGGCAATCCGGCCGTAGTTCCAGTATGGCGGGAAAGTGCAAGATGCCGAGATCCTTCGCTTCGCTCAGGATGACAGCGAAGGGCTCGGAATGACAGGCAATTCCAATGCAGGTGTTAGAGAGAGGCCGTCGAGTTTCACCCACCGGGATGAAGTGATAGAATTTCAGCATGTTGAGCACACGGCGCCAGCTCCTTATGACGGTTCTCTTCGCATGTGGTGGCACGGGCTGCGCGTGCTGGGGACAGCAAGACGACAACAGTTTCTGGAACAAAGTCTATAGCAGCGGCCAGGCCATCTTTGTTCACCACCCCACGGAATTACTGGTGAACGCCATCAAGGGCCGCCGGCCCGGCACGGCGCTTGACATCGGCATGGGCCAAGGCCGAAACAGCATCTTCCTGGCGCAACAAGGCTGGGACGTTACGGGCTTTGATCCCTCGGAGGAAGGTGTTCGTCAGGCGCGGGAACGAGCAACCAAGCTGGGCCTGCACCTGCGAACTCTGGTGGTGGATGAGGCGGATTTCGATCTGGGGACTGCGCAGTGGGACCTGATCGTCATGACTTACGTCCGCCAGGTCCGACCTGAAGATGCCGACCGTTTCGCCCGCGCGTTGAAGCCAAACGGTATCTTCGTCTATGAAAACAACAATGCTGGAAAGCAGAATGAGTTGTTGAAGTCCTTCCTCGCCTGGCGCATCCTGCATTTCGAGGATGTGGACACAAGCTCCGACTGGCATCCGGAACGCACCCAGCGCGTTGAACGTCTGGTGGCGGAAAAGCCCCCAGCAGAGTAGAGCGTTACGGTTCTGCCGGACTGCCCGGCTACGCGCGTGGATTAGGGTTGCGGCGTGAAAATTACCGCTACTCCCCCGCCCGGCGCCAGGTGGACGTGGAGTTCGTCGCCGGCCTTAACGCGCTTGCTGTTGGCCGCCAGACTTGTGCCCACCGTCTCCGCGTCGGGACCGTCCGAGAAAATCCGGGCTTCGTACTCTGAGCTACCCAGGAAATTCAGGGGCAACTCCAGGTCTCGAGCCTCCCAGTTGGTCATGCTTCCCAGATACCACGCGTCGCCATGTTGGCGGGCGATGGTGATGTATTCCGCCGGTTCGCCGTTCAAGACTTTTGTAGCATCCCAGACGGTCGGGACTTTATCCAGGAACTCCATCCCGGGGTTATGGTCATAGGCTTCGGGATAATCGGCCAGCATAACCAGCGGGCTCTGGTAAACGACATACATGGCCAGTTGGTGAGCGCGCGTGCCCTGCGACATGGGCTCGAGGTTGCGCGCCACGAAATGGCCGCGTGCCGCGTTGTTAAAGGCTCCGGGAGTGAAGTCCATCGGCCCGGCGAGCATGCGCGTAAACGGGATTGTCACGTCGTGCTCCGGCGTGACGCGCTCGCTCCACTTGTTGTATTCCATGCCCATCACGCCTTCGCGAGTGAGAAGATTGGGATAAGTCCGTCGCAAGCCGGTAGGCTTGTAGGCGCCGTGCAAATCCACCACCAGATGATGCTCTGCGGCCTTGCGCACGCAGCGCTCGTAGAAGTTCACCATCTCCTGGTCGTCGTGGTCCATGAAATCGACCTTGATTCCCGCCGCTCCCCATCTCTCGTAGAGCGCCATCGCCTCGTCCATCTGCTTGTCCAGAGCGCTCCAGTACAACCAGAGCAGGACCTTTACGCCCTTCTGTTTGCCGTAGGCAATGATGCCGGGAATATCCACTTCCGGAACGTGATGGAGAATGTCGAGGGCGTGCGTGTAATCATCGGCCGGATACCAACCCGCATCGACCAGCATGTATTCCAGGCGGTGCTCCGCCGCGAAGTCAATGTAGTGCTTCATAGTCGGCGTATTCATGCCGGGCTTGAAATCCACGTTTTTGGCAAAACTCCCCGACCACCAATCCCATGCGGACTTGCCGGGCTCGATCCAGGAAGTGTCGATTCGTTGAGGGGCGCTCAAATCCAGAATGACGTAGTTACTCTCAATCAGCGCACCCGGCCGCGAGTTGATCAAGAGAAGCCTCCAAGGTGTGCTTTTGGGCGTGGAGCCGATCACCGCCTGGTCCATCCTTTCGCGTGAAGGCGAGAGTCTGCTGACCAGAGCATTCTCCACGCCGGCAACGCCGCCCACATACATTCCGGAATAATCCGTCAGGTCAGCCTCCAGCACGCCCACACAGGGGCCGCCGGGAATTTGGACTAACAAAGGTAAGTTGATAATCGAGGAAGGTTTGATCTCATCGAGGCCGATGTGCCGGTATTCACCTTCGTTGGACGTGTTGAATTTCCCCATATTGAGCGCAAACGCGGAGGAGTCCTTGGCGAAATAGAAGCCGGTGTTCTCCGCTGCCAGCACGAACTTGCCGAGGGCCGCCTGTTCCGGAAGGAAGTAGCGGAAAGCCACGCCCTCGTTGAAAGCCCTGATGATCAGGTCGAATTGGCGACTCGGCGCCTGGCGCTCCCGCAAATGAATCGTGAGTTGGTTGTAATGGTCGGGAACCCGCCGTTGCGCATTGAAGGCGTCTTCCCAAGTGTCGTTGTGCGATTGTCGATCCGAGCCTGTAATTTCAAAATCTCGATCCATGGGCCGCGACCCCACAAAATCCAATCCAAGGGGCGAGTCTTTGAGAACCGGGATCCCCTTGTACGAAACTCGATAATAGGCTCGCACGCCGGGCAGATAGGGTTGCGGGTTGGCTTTCAGTTCAAATTCAACCTTGAGGCTGCCATCCGGAGAGGTCACGGCCAGCGGTTGGGAAGCAAAACCAGAGCTAGGGATAATCATGGTTAGACCTGAGATTAGAGCAGTTGCTATAAGAGCCGCGATTCTTGTTCGCAATGGAAAGACCTCCTGGAGGTTCGTGTAAGGGCTGCTATTGTCCGTCCGCTGGTGAGAAGTTGCAAGCCCCTCGGTGGATGTCATCCTGAGCATTGACAGCCGCGCGGCTGCCCTTGCTGAGCGGAAAGTCGGCGCGACCGGGAGTCTGAGCCGCCGTTGATTCCAAAAGGCTTACGCGCCGACTTTCTGCAGAGCGCAGCGAAGGATCTCAGCAGTCGGCGCTCAATTACGAAGAACTGCCGAGATCCTTCGCTGCGCTCAGGATGACAGGCATCGCTGCGCCCGGCCGGAAGTCCAGTGATTACCACCCCCGTTGATTTCTGGCGACCCTGAAGGGGTCGAATGTGCCCCCTTCAACCCCTTCGGGGTTGGAAGATTCCAGGTGCGCGTGTCCTCCGTAGGTTTCACCTACGGCTAATGAGATTGGGTCCCTTCGGGACCCGGCGTGGGAGCGTGAGTAAACGCTTATGGGGCTTGCCCTACCCGCTCAATAGGGGACGGCAAGCCGTCCCCCTACAAGCTGGGATATCGTCGGCTCAGGGGCGGAACTGCCTCAAGCTTTTTCGAGCCTCTTCGAATTTGGGAAACTCCCGCTCCGCTTTGCGAAATTCGCGCGAATGCACCACGCGCCGGTGCCCGTTGCGCTCCACCGGGAACCGCATGTGAAGCATCTCATGAAACACCAGGTATTCGACGAGGTGGACGGGAGCCTGCGGAGAGTCCAGCGCTCGGTTGATGACGATCATTCCATGCCCGGCGTCGTAATGGCCAAGCGTACTCCGTGACTTCTGCAAGCTCCAGCCTAGCCGGCTTACGGAGAGCTCACCCTTGAAGAGCTGCTGGTTCAAGCGCTGAAATATCACTTCCAGGTTGTGCCAGCGGCCACAGGGGGGCAGCAGGCGTTTGTTGCCCCGTTGGCGCCGTGCCTGGTCAATACGATGGCGAACTCCGGGGCGGAGAACGTAGGCCAAATAGCATTCGCGCGCCTCGCGAGAAGCGCGCCGGCGATAGACTTTGCAGAGCAGGATTTCCGCCAGCGCTTCCAGCACCAGCGGCGGCGCATCCTGTAAGACGTCGGAAAGGCAAATCTCCAGTTGGTCCTTCCGTAAACAGATCGTGCTGCGCAGACCTGCAAAGGGACGAAATTCAACTCGCAAGCCGGGAATCGCCGCACCCAGGCGTAGCCGCTTGAAAACCCTTTGGAACGGCACGACGGGCTCGACCGGAATGGCCAGCGGCAGCGGCAATTGTTCAGGGAGCATACAAGCCTTCAGCTATCAGCTTTCAGATTCAAACCGTCATCTCTCCGCAAGCGAGAGCTTACGCTGATAGCTGAGCGCTGGCGGCTGATAGCTTAGTTTTCGTCGTCGTCAGGCGGGTTTTGCTTCTGCTGCTTCTTGCGCAGTTTTTCCTCTTCTTTGGACTGCTTCTTCTCTTCCTTCGTCCGCTCCTTTTCTGCCTTGGCATCCGACTTCTCGTCCTCTCTGATTTCTCCAAAAGTCTTGATCTGATCGCCGAGAGCTTTTGTAGCGCCGTCCAGAGTATCGGTGAAATCTTCCCTGGCGTCGCGCAGGGACTTGGCGTAATCGGCGGCGTAAGCATCGGGCGCATCGTGAATTCGACGCAAGTCCTCGAGCTGCTTAGGGCCCGCTTCCAAAGCCTTCCGTAGTCCCTTGCGCATGTCGCCCCTGCGATCGTATTGATCTTGGATCCAGTTCTTCAAATCGTCGGTGAGCGAAATGTACTCGCCCAGTAAATGGTCGATATAGGCGCCGTTGTCGTACTGAGGATCCATCGGCTTGCTGCGAAACGACGCGATTTGATCCAGACGGTTTTGGGTCAGGAGAAGGTAGACTTCGACGCGCTCGGAAGGGGCTTGGGCATCACGAATCTTCTCTTCTTCTTCATCGGACACGTAATCCGGCTTTTGCGCCAGGGCCGTGGTTGCCGGAGCGGCTGCCAGCATGAAGAACGCGATAACCAGCATGAGAGGTGTTTTCACAGTCAAGACCTCCTCTCCTGTCATTCCGGGGAGCCCGTTCAGGCCGGCATTTGCCGGCCTGAAGGTCGGCGCCACACTCGAAACAGGATACCTCCGGCGAACGTTTCAATGCTTACTTGCCCGCAGGCTTTGCGGCCTCCAGCGCTCGCGCCGCAGGAAAGAGCGCCTGCATCACTTCACCATGCACCACCTCAAGGTCTTTCCCCGTCTGCTCGATCGGGCCACGGTCAAGGTAGGACACCCGGCGTTTCAGGTCATCGATGAGCCGAGCGTCTTCGCGCAATTCGATGTCCAACTCCTTGAACCCGCGAACATCATGCGCGGCGTTGCGCCCGCAGTTCTTGAGTAGTTGCCACGAATCTTTAACCCTGCCCAGGTAGACTTGGGCGAACTGTACGCCCTGCTGGATATCCCCATGCCCGTAGGCTTCAATGGCCTGCTGCAGCTTGATCCGCGCCAACCGAGTCATGCACTTGGATTTCTTTACAGGATCGGCTTCTTTTTGAATCCGCGCCAGCAGACGCTCTTCGGTATCCGAAGAGGGGCCGGATGGTGCGCCGGCGAGGGCGGCCGGGGCCCCGGCGAGCAGCAATCCGATCACGAGAAGCTTCCGCCAAACCATACCTGTATTATAGCTATTTCTGCAACTGGTGTCGGAGCAGCTTGACGCGCTGCGTGGCCTGCCATTCGTGGTCAGGGCTTTGACCCTGCGATAGCTGGAGAAACCGCTCGTAGTTGTCAAGGGCCTTCCGAACCACGTGCAGATTGTCGTAAGAGGAGGCGAGCGCGAAAAAGAGAATGGGAGAAGGATTGGGCGCATGCACCAGGGCTTCCAGCATAGGGATAGCCTCTTGATAACGTTTCTGCAAATAGAGACTGGAGGCCAGCCCTTCCGCCGCTTCACGACTCCTCGGATTGCCCTTCAAGGCCGTTCGAAATTCAGCTTCTGCTTCCGTCAGCTTGTCCTCCTCGAGCAAGGTTTGTCCCAAAGCCCTGTGCAGGTCGGCGTCCGCTGGGGCAGAGAGCAGCGCCTGACGGTAATACTTCTCAGAGTCCGAATACTTCTTCAGAAGAGCGCAGACATCTCCCAGAGCGGCGGCCAGACCGGCAGTGTCCGGCTTGGCACGGTAGACAGTTACGAGGTCCTCGTAGGCTTGAGCGTTCTTGCCTTGCTCGAGGTACAAGCGCGCCAAATGAAAACGGGTATCAAGATCCTCAGGATGGGCGGCAAGGTAATGCTCGAAATGAGTGACCGCATTGTCCTTGTCCTTCAGTCCCTCCGCAGCCAGGGCCATGCCCAATTGAGCTTGGGAGAGCGCGGGGTCCAGATCAGATGCCCTTTGAAAAGACCCGAGCGCCTCCGGGTAGCGCTTCTGCTGAAGGTAGAGTTGACCCAAGTCGTACTGCGCCGCGGCCAGCTTGGGATCGAGTCGCAACACCGTCTGGTACTGTTTTTCGGCGCGCTCCCCTTGGCCAGTCAAGGCCAGCGCCTTGCCATAGTACAACTGGGCGCGGACGTGATCCGGTTTAAGAGTCGCGGCTTTTTCCAAGTGTTCCAAAGCAGCCTGGGGATTATTCATCTGCATCAGCAGGATCCCCAGGTTCAGGCGGGCTTCAAAAAGATTGGGGTCAAGCTCCACGGCCTTGCGGTACGCCGCGACAGCCTCCTCTTGCTGATGCAGTCCGGTGTAGGCGTAGCCCAAGTTGAACCACGCCGCGGTTAACGTGGGTTGGGCTGCAACCACTTGTTTCAGAGCGTCCGCCGCAGCGGTAAAGTCGTTCTTCCCGAGGGCGTCCTGGGCAGTGTGCAGAAGCTTGGGTACGTCAGCATCGTGGGTTTGGAGCAGGCCTTCCTTGGCCGTCGCCGGCGCCAGCAGAATACAGCAAAGACAAAAAACGATGCCGGCCTCTTCCCAATACAGCCCTCTCCCGCGGGGCTGAACATCACTGGAATCGTTCCCGGGGGGCCAAGTGTCAGAACTAAGTGAACCGACCTGTCCCGGGGCCGCGGGCCGGAGATTTGCACGCATTACTCCTTCGCCCCCTTGTGGTTTCGCAGGTATTTGGCCAGGAACTTCCCGGTGAAAGACAGCGGATTCTTGACCAGGCTTTCGGGAGGTCCGGCCACCACGACGTAACCGCCCGAATCACCGCCCTCCGGCCCCAAGTCGATGATCCAGTCAGCGGTCTTCAGGACGTCCATGTTGTGCTCGATGATGAGCACGCTCGAACCGGCGTCATTCAGCCTGCGAAACGCGGACAGCAACTTACTGATATCGTCGAAGTGCAAACCCGTGGTCGGTTCGTCGAAAATGAAGAGCATGTTTTCGACTGCCTGATGGGCCAGGTGTGCTGCCAGGCGCACGCGCTGGGCCTCGCCCCCCGAAAGCGTGGTGGCGGACTGTCCCAAGCGCAAGTAGCCGAGCCCGACCTCGTCCAGTATCCGGATCTTCTGGGTTACTTTGGGCAGGCCGGCAAAGAAGCTCAGGCCCTCCTTCACGGTCATATGCAATACTTCATTAATATTTTTTCCCTTATAACGCACATCCAGAACGCTCGGTTTATAACGGCGTCCGCCACATTCCTCGCAAACCAGTTCAACATCAGCCAGGAATTGCATCTCCAGCGTGACCGTGCCATCCCCCTGGCAGGTCTCGCATCGGCCCCCGGGAATATTGAAGGAGAAATATCCAGGTGAATAGCCGCGCTTGCGGGCCTCAGGCGTTGCGGCGAACACTTCCCGAATGGCGTCGAAGGCCTTGATATAGGTGACGGGGTTGGAACGAGGCGTCCGGCCCAAGGGCGACTGGTCCACGAGCACAACCTCCGCCACTTGCTGATCGCCTTCGATCCGCTCGTACTGGGCGCGCGGGGCGGGCACCCCGCGGCGGGAAAGTAGGGCGTTATAAAGAACGTCATGCACCAGTGTGGATTTCCCGGAACCCGAAACGCCGCTCACACACACCATGAGCCCCAACGGAATATCCACGTCGATCGATTTCAGGTTGTGTTCGCGCACGCCACGAATGCGCAGCCAGGCCTTTCCAGGTTTGCGGCGTTCCGTCGGCAAGGGGATCTCCAGGCCGCCGGACAGATAACGGCCGGTGAGCGAGTGCGGATTGGCCATGAGCCCCGCCAAATCGCCTTCGTACACCAAGCGGCCGCCCTGCTCTCCTGCCCCCGGTCCCAGGTCCAGAATCTTGTCCGCCTCGCGCATCATCTCCGGATCGTGCTCGACCACCAGGACCGTATTGCCGAGGTCGCGCAAGGTCTTCAGGATTTCAATGAGCCTGCCGGTATCACGGGGATGTAGGCCGATGGAGGGTTCGTCGAGCACATAGAGCGCACCGACCAGGTTGGAACCGAGCGCGGTGGCCAACTGAATTCGCTGCGACTCGCCGCCCGATAGAGTGGACGCCAGGCGGTCGAGCGTCAAGTATTCCAAACCGACCTTGTAGAGGAATTTCAAACGTGAGCGGATTTCCTCGAGCACCTTGTCAGCGACCGTCTGCTGCTCCGCAGATAGCTGGAGTTCGTTGAAAAAGGGATAGGCTTCCTGAATCGACATGCGGCAGACTTCTGTAATGTTCTTTCCGCCCAGAAGAACGTGCAAGGCTTCGCGCCGCAGCCGGCCCCCCTGGCATTCCGGGCAAAGCGTGTATCCCCGGTAACGGCTGAGGAAAACGCGCACGTGCAGCTTGTACTTCTTCCTTTCCAGATAATCGAAAAACCCGCGGATGCCCGGATAACTATCGTCGCCCTCGAGCAGCCACACCCGCTCTTCCGGAGCCAGGCGGAAGTAAGGAACGTCCAGAGGAATCCCTTTGGCCCGCGCCGCACGCTTCATGTCGTTGTAAAGCACGCGGTAACGCGGCTTCGTCCAGGGATCTATTGCGCCTGCGGCCAGCGTCTTGTTCTTGTCCGGGATAACCAAGTTCATATCGAAATCGATCGTGTTGCCGAAACCCTGGCAGCGCGGACATGCGCCGTAAGGATTGTTGAACGAAAAGAGGCTTGGCTCAGGCGCTTGAAACGCGATCTTGCACCGTTTGCACTCAAACCGCCCGCTGAACACCAGGCGCTCTGGAGGCATGGGCACACCATGCGGCGCCGCGGCGGAGTTGTTCTCCTGCTCGGGCGCGTCATGGCGTGCTCCTACGGAACCGGACTCCGCAGGAAGGAACTCCAGCACCGCCTCGCCGGCTTCGCGGAAGCAAAGCTCGACGGAATCAATCAACCGCTGGCGGACCTCTGCCGCCAATGCCAACCGGTCCACCAGAACGTAGACGGGCGCAGAGAAATCGACCTCGAGCAGGGACTCCGGGGTTGAAAACTCGAAAACACGCCCATCCTGGAAAAGCCGGTTGAACCCATGTTGGCGAAGCGCAAACAATCGTGGCTTGAGTGATTCCTGCGGCGGTGTCGGTGGGTGAGCCGGAGGGCGCGCTCCTGTCATCCTGAGCGCAGCGAAGGATCTCCGCAGTTCGGCGGAGCCCCCGGGGCCAGAGAGCGACTGCGGCGATGCATCGCTGCGGTCGGGATGATGGGCCGCCGGCTCCGATGCGGCCGAAGACGCACCCGAGTTCACTTTGAAGAGTACGTAAAAGCGCCGGCCGGCTTCCATCGCGCAGACCTGGTCGGCGATATCATCCACATGGTCTCGGCGCACCACTTGGCCGCATTGGTAGCAGGTGGTGATGCCGACGCGCGCAAACAACAGCCGAAGATAATCGTAGATTTCAGTGGCTGTGGCCACTGTCGAGCGAGGATTACGCGTGGTGTTCTTCTGGCGGATCGCCACGGGAGGAGCGATCCCCACCACTTCGTCAACGTCCGGCTTCTCCATGCGTTCCAGGAACTGGCGAGCGTAGGCAGAGAGGGACTCGATGTAACGACGCTGCCCCTCGGCATAAAGCGTGTCAAAAGCCAGACTGGATTTGCCCGAGCCGGAAAGGCCCGTCACCACCGTCAGCCGGTTGTGGGGTATGGAGAAATCGATATTCCTCAAATTATGGACGCGCGCTCCACGCACGATAATGGAATCCGCCTCGGCGCTCCTGGAAGGCAGACCTGATTCCGCACTCGCCGTTGGCAGAGGCGCATCGCCCCGCATCCCGGCTGTTTCGACGCCTAAAGCGCCCCCATCGCGCGCGGCAGCGGACGGCGCCATACTCCTGCCCGTTTGGTTGTGGCTTGTAGCCATGTGTGTGCCCCTAATCGAATGCCTGCCCAGCTCACCCTACCTACAGCCAGCGCTCTGAGGTGCAGCCCAAAATTATCATTATAAGTCGGCAGCGGAAGGGAAGCAAAACGTACTTTCTGTCTCTTGACAACCTCAACTCAATAGGCTAGAATGCTAAGAGGAAGGTGGGTTGTGAGTCTCGGCCTGCGCCCTGACGCCGGTGACCACCCGGCTCTGATGACCGGGCACCGTAAGGGAGCCGTTCGGTGTTTTTGAACGAACGAACCGGGAATGTCTATGAAAACAAAGGACAGGGTCAGAAAGTCGAGAAGTCGAGGAGTTAAGGAGGCAAGGAGTGGAAAGCCCAGCGCCAACCGCAGCTTGGAAGCTCGCAGCGGGCTTCTCGACTTCTCGACTCTTCGACTTTTCGACGTCAGATTTCAACGAACGAACCGGGAATGTCTATGAAAACAAAGAACCGGCATGTGGCGAGGAGCCCGTTTTGATGGGTCCGCTCCAATCTCATCGGATATTATGTCGTAGGGAGCAAGAGCAGTCTACTGGAGGTGCAGTGATGGAACCTGGCCATGGAATGACTCGCAGGCAGTTTGTGTCAACGACCGCGGCAGCCCTGGCAGGTGCTGCTCTCGTACCCAATCCGGCCTCGAGCGGGATTCCTCGCACTATTATGGCTGAAAGCGCCGGCCGAGAGGCGCGCGTGCTGAGCCTGGAAAAGAGCGCCTGGAAGGTCAAGCCTTTTCCGACCTCGCAAGTTCGTCTGAGAAAGGGCCTATTCCAGGACGGCATGGAAACCAATCGTCGCTATCTGATGTCACTGCCCCAGGACAGGCTGTTGCACACCTTTCGACTGAATGCCGGGCTGCCCTCTTCAGCCACGCCTTTAGGCGGATGGGAAAAGCCTGATTGCGAACTGCGAGGGCACTTCGCGGGCGGCCATTATCTTTCAGCCTGCGCACTGATGTATGCCAGCGCCGGCGACGACGAATTAAAGGCCCGGGGCATCGGCATGGTGGAGCAACTGGCGCGCTGCCAGCAGGCGCATGGAGACGGTTACCTGAGCGCGTTTCCGAGGGAGTTTTTCGATCGCCTGCGAAATGGCAAGCCTGTGTGGGCTCCCTTTTACACCTTGCACAAAATACTGGCAGGCCTTCTCGACATGTACGTTCACTGTGGGAATCAGCAGGCCCTCGAAGTTGCCGAAGGCCTGGCCGGCTGGATCGGGCGATGGGTCGAACCGCTCAACGACGAGCAGATGCAACAAGTGATGAAAACGGAGTTCGGCGGCACCATGGAATCGCTCTATAACCTCTCCGCCTTGACGGGTAGCTCTCACTACCTCGAGGTGGGTGACCGCTTTTATCACAAGAAAGTATTCGATCCCCTGGCGGCGCACCGGGATGAATTGAAAGGCCTGCACGCCAATACGAACATCCCGAAGATGATCGCCGCCGCGCGGCGTTATGAACTCTCCGGCGAACCTCGCTTCCACGAAACCGCTTCCTTCTTCTGGCAGGAAATCACCGGGGCGCGCGCTTATTGCACGGGCGGCACGAGCAACGAAGAACATTGGCGCACCGACCCCGGCGAATTGGCGGGCGAACTCGGCAAGACTACAGAGGAGTGTTGCTGCGGTTACAACATGCTGAAATTGACCCGGCACATCTTTGGCTGGACCGCTGACCCTCGGGCCATGGACTACTATGAACGCACCCTCTTTAACAGCCGCCTCGGAACGCAGGACGCCGACGGGCTGAAGAGTTACTACCTGCCCCTGGGTGGCAGCGGCTACTGGAAATCGTTCCACTCGCCCTTAGATTCTTTCTGGTGCTGCACGGGCACGGGCGTGGAGGAGTTCGCCAAATTTGGCGACACGATTTACTTTCACGACGAGCATGGGTTGTTTGTCAACTTGTTCATCGCTTCCGAGTTGAACTGGCCTGAAAAAGGCGTCCGCTGGGTACAGGAGACCGATTTTCCTGAGGACGGAAAGACACGCCTGGTGGTTCACACGGCGAAGCCGGTGGAGATGGACTTGAACGTCCGTATCCCTTACTGGGTAACACGCGGCGGAAAGATCAGTTTGAACGGCGAAGCTCTGCCCGAGTTTGCGAGCCCGAGCAGCTATCTGACCTTGGCCCGAACCTGGAAGGATGGCGACCTTGTGGAAGTCAGCCTACCCATGGGGCTGCACGTCGAAGCGCTGGCCGGCGATCCGACGCTCGAAGCCGTGATGTATGGACCGCTGGTGCTGGCGGGCCGTCTGGGAAGCGAGAACCTGACTCAGTCCGAGATCTACTTGGGCTACGACCCAACCCCCTCCGGCGATCCGGCGCCAGTTCCCAACATCAAGTCCAACTCGAAGGACCCGCTGGTCTGGGTAGAGCCGATTCCTAGCCGGCCCGCCAGTTTTCAGGTTTCAGTTGGGAGCCGGCAGATCAGTCTGATCCCATTCTATAAGTTGCTCGGAGAAAAGTACGTCGTCTATTGGAAAGTGTAGGAACAATATGGACTTTCCGTTGCGTTACTGTTCGGGTGGCTGGGAGCGGCTGGAACGGCTGCGTGGGCTTTACGAAGACCGGTTGCAGGACCGTATTTTGGCCTGCATGGAAATTCCCACACAGGCGCTGCGCCGGTTTGCAGAGCGTAATCCCGCGGGGCCCACCCAATGTCCCGACCTGGAAGAGCGCGCCGCTTTTTGGGATAGTCTATTGGCCGAACGCGCCACCCTCCTCGACGACTCAGTTCCGGCAGCCTACTTGAGCGAACTCGATCAAGGCCTCTACGGCGGAATTGTGGGCGGCGAAGTGCGCTTCATGGCTCATCCCGAAAACGGCTGGATCTCTTCCATGGTTCCGCCGATCTTCAAGGATTGGTCCCAGCTCGAGAAACTCTCTGTTGACCACGACAGCGATGTCTATCACTTCTATCTCCGCGAGCTGCGCTGCTTTCGTGGCGCCGCGGAGTGCAAATTCGGCATCAGCCATTTCATCCTCATCGACAGCCTTAATTTCGTCTTCGAGCTCTTTGGAGGCACGCGAACCTATCTTGAGCTGCTCGACCATCCGGATTACGTTCGGCAGGCGGTAGATTTCGCGTATCAGCTTAATCTGGATGTACAGCAGACTTTCTTTAATGAAATCCCCCTGCTCGAGGGCGGGACGTGCAGCAATATGGTCCAATGGATACCGGGGCGAATTATTTCCGAAAGCGTCGATCCCTTCCACATGACGACCGTCGACTATTTCGAGCGCTGGGGGAGAGAACCGGTGGAGCGGATCTTCGCCGCATTTGATGGCGGCGTGTTACACATTCACGGCAACGGTCGGCATCTGCTGAAGGCTGTGTCATCCCTGCGCGGCCTTAAGGCCGTTTTTTTGGGCGACGACAAGGACATCCCCACGTCCTTCTCGGTGCTCGCTGAACTCAAGCGACGGACGGGGGACTTGCCTCTGGTTGTACAGGCTCATTTCCCTGATTTCGTAGCCGCTTTTGATGGTCACCGCTTGCCCGGCGGCGTCCTTTACAAAGTTGTAGATGTCCCTGACCGCGACACTGCGAATCGCCTGACGGATCGCGTGCGTGCCTATCGCACTTGAACGCCCGCGCGAGGCACCTTCGCCCGAACATTGGGCCGCCTGCGAATGTAGGATAAAACCGACCCGCTGTCATCCTGAGCGAAGCGAAGGATCCCTGCAGTTGTTCTTGGATCTTTGAATTCAAGATGCACTGCTGAGATCCTTCGCTCCGCTCAGGATGACATGACGATAGTTGTATTGAGGTTCCGGAGTTCAGAATTTGAACATTTTCAGACTCGGGCCTTTCTGGCAAAATAGAGTTTCGAGTTCGGGGCAGAGCTCCAAGTCCAGGCAGTCTTAATCTGGAGGGTAAGATGACTGGTGAGAAACGCGATCCGCGCGCGGGTAAACCCGCTGAGCCTTCGGATCTGGTCAACATATCGCGGTTGATCACCGCGTATTACACGGGGCGACCCGATCCTTCCCTGCCGGGGCAGGCCGTGTCATTTGGAACCTCAGGGCATCGCGGCAGCGCTTTTACAGACTCCTTCAACGAGAGCCACATCCTGGCGATTACGCAGGCCATTTGTGGTTATCGCCAGCAGCAAGGAATCGACGGGCCGCTCTTTCTGGCCAAAGATACACACGCCCTTTCGGAGCCCGCTTTTGCCTCCGCGATGGAGGTGCTGGCGGCGAACGGCGTCGAGGTCATGATCGATCAAGACGGCGGCTACACGCCCACGCCGGTCCTTTCCCACGCCATCCTGGGCTACAATCGTGGACGAAAGACAGGGCTCGCCGATGGAATCGTCATTACTCCCTCGCACAATCCTCCGGAGGACGGTGGATTCAAGTACAACCCTCCCCACGCCGGTCCCGCGGATACGTCCACGACCGGCTGGATTGAAGATCGCGCCAACGCATTAATGGCTGACGGACTGCGGGAAGTCTCCCGAATCCCTTACGGGGTGGCACTGAAGGCGCCCACTACCCGCCCCCACGATTACATTACCGAATATGTCGAGGATCTTGAGAACGTCGTCGACCTGGAGGCGATTCGGGCCGCCCAACTGGCGATCGGCGCGGACCCCCTGGGCGGCGCCGGTGTAGCCTACTGGCCGCGCATCGCCGAACGTTACGGCCTGGCGCTCTCGGTTGTCAACACCTCCGTCGATCCCACCTTTCGCTTCATGACCCTCGACTGGGACGGCAAGATCCGCATGGACTGCTCTTCCCCGTACGCCATGGCGAGCCTGATTGCGCTCAAGGATCGGTATGACGTGGCTTTCGCCTGCGACACCGACCACGACCGCCACGGGATCGTGACGCGAAGCGCCGGATTGCTGAATCCCAACCACTATCTGGCGGTGGCTATTTCCTACTTGTTTCGTCACCGCGAGGGCTGGCGATCCGACGCCGGCGTGGGGAAGACTCTCGTAAGCAGCAGCATGATTGACCGCGTCACCGCCGGCCTGGGGCGCCGGCTGTTTGAGGTGCCTGTAGGCTTCAAATGGTTCGTGGAGGGATTGCTGGATGGGTCGCTGGGATTCGGTGGCGAAGAGAGCGCCGGTGCATCCTTCCTGCGCCGCCGCGGCACCGCCTGGACCACGGACAAAGACGGTATCATCCTCGCCCTGCTCGCTGCGGAAATGACAGCGCGCGCCGGCCGCGACCCCGGAGAACTCTATCGCGAACTGACCCGCCAGTTTGGGGATCCGCTCTACGAGCGCATCGATGCCCCTGCCAGCGCCGAGCAAAAAGCGGCTCTGGAACGTTTGACACCCGGGCAGGTGAATGCTACCGAGTTGGCAGGTGAGAAAATCGAGGCAATGCTCACCGCAGCGCCCGGCAACGGAGAGCCCATCGGCGGCCTCAAGGTCGTGACTGCGCACGGGTGGTTTGCGGCGCGTCCTTCGGGAACCGAGGACGTCTACAAACTCTACGCCGAGAGTTTTCTCAGCGAGGATCACTTGCGGAGGATTCAGGAAGAAGCGCAAAGCATTATTGCGCGTGCCTTCGCGTCCTCTGCGGGCGTGGCCCCGGCAAACAAAGATGGTTGACGGGGCCCCAGTTGAGGGAATGTACCGCGCCCACCAGGTCCCTTTGACAGAGACATGCACTAACCCCGAACATTTGAGGATGCTGGAAGAGTGGACGAGCAGCTACAAGCCCGAAGAGCCCTTCGACGAAAGCGGGAAACTGAAAGCGGGGCTGGCGCCCAAAGGCGCTGGGGCGCCCACTTCAAGCAGCTTCTCCGCAACAAGCTCATCGTGCACAAACAATACATCGGGCGTTACGGGGACGACATGCCGGCGATCCGCGATTGGAAATGGCCGTATTGAGGGAACGCTTCGGGCCGCCTCGTCCGCCCGAGGGCGCAGCGGTTCGGTAACTCCGATCCGGCTGCCTGGGGGTGGTTTTTGCGCACAGAATTTCTTGATTTACAGGGGAAAAAATGAGATAATGAAAGTGGTTAATCCCCTTTCGATCAAGTCGAGTCAGGGTAGGTAAGACGAACTCCGAAGACGAAGTAGGGTCGGTAGGACAAACTCAAGAGAGGAAACCCTATGCGAACATTGCGTCAAATGCTTACGGTCTTTGTTCTGTCCCTTGCGGTTCTATTGCTGGGAGCCACGCCTCTCCTAGCCAAATGTGCACATCTGAAACTGAAGGTAACCCCACAGCAAGCGTACGTTTTTGTGGATGGTATTCCGGTCGGGCCGGGAAGCGGGGTCATCTGGGCCGACCCAGGCGAGCATACGCTGGCTGTTTACAACTATGGATACAAGCCCTATAGCGCCAAATTCACGGCAGAGAGCGGAAAAACCACAACCCTGTCGGTGACGCTGGAGCAGATTCCCGGGACAACCCCCGGCCCTTGGGGACGGATCGAGCTTAGGGGCGGAGCAGGCGGCGCAGTGCTCTTGAACGGAACTACGCCGGACTATTTGGTGGGCGACGTGGGTGAGACCAAGGGCGGGAAGCGGCGCCTGCTGGTGCCTCCGGGCGACTATCAACTCACGGTACTGGGCTGCTGCTCAGGGACGCTCTATTCCGGGCCGATCACGGTCGGGGAAGGCCAGTCGACGATTATTCCACTTGCGAATCCGGGAGGGAAGACCAACGGCGACTTCGCGGCGGGGAAGACGCTGGGCGCTCTGCCCCGCTTCCAGGCAGTGGGTGCGGCCGTGACCATCGCGGTGGCCAAGCCAACGGGGCAGATGTCGGCCGCTTCCTCGACGGTTGACTGCGGGGCCTCGACGCAACTCAATTGGTCCACGACGGACGCTCCCAAGGTCGAAATCAGCGGGATCGGAGCGGTGGCCGCCTCCGGTCAACAATCGGTGCAACCCAACCAGACGACCGACTACAAGCTGACGGCTACCGGGCCGGGCGGCACTGTGAGCTACGACACCACGGTGAATGTGAATTCGAACATTCAGAGTACGCTGAGTGCGGAACCGTCTCAGGTGCGTTACCACAAAGTCGGAGACAAGGTCGACGAGCAAGGCAGCGCCACGCTCACCTGGAACGCGCCTGCGGCCAGTAGCGCCACGCTGGATCCACTCGGATCCGTGTCGCCCAGTGGCACTCGCACGGTTCAGATCACGCCCACCAAGTCGGACGTGGGGCCCGTTGACGAGACAGTTACCTACACGTTGCACTCTTCAAATGCTTGCGGCGGATCAGACACCAAGACCGCCAGCGTGCACATTGTGGGGTCAATTGATTCGGGGCGAGAAGCGCAGGCGGAAGTTCTCGTGTCCAAGCTTCCTGGCAACAGCATCTACTTCGCAACCAACCTCCCCACCAAGAGCCGGCCGGAAGGCGGCTTGGTCTCAAGCCAGGAACAAGTCTTGCAGCAACTTGCGGACATCTTTAAACAATATAATTCGCTGCTCCCCGATGCCCACCTGATCCTGGAGGGCCGGGCGGATCGGCGCGGATCGGTGAAATACAACATGGCGCTTTCACAGCGCCGTGCTGACCGCGTCAAGAACTACCTGGTATCACAAGGACTCACAGGCGGGAACATCGAGACAAAGGCTTTCGGAAAGAGCGAACAGATGGATTCCGCGACCGTGAAGCAGTTACTCGAACAGATTCCCAACCTTACGGATCAAGACCGCAAGAACGTGCGCCGCCGACTCCCGAGGTTTGTGTTGGCGAACAATCGCCGCGTGGACATCGTTCTGAGCACCACGGGGAAGAGGTCGACGCAATACTACCCGTACACTGCGACGGACTTGAAGCAACTTCTCAAGTAGATTTGGAATGGCAAGTTAGGACCCGAAGAGCCTTAAAGGGCGCGCGCGTCGAACATCCAACGCGCGCGCCCTTCTTTGTCGCTGTTTTCTCGGGCTTAAATGTCGGGCAAGGCTGTCGAACAGTCTAGGGCGCTCCTGGTTTTTCATCCAAATGAGTAAGTAGCCTTCCACCCAGCTCACCCTGTTCAATTTCAGAGACCGTGCTCGCCGGGGCCCGGTAGATGGCCCCGGCGAAGGCACACGGCTTCATTTCTTCGAAGCGGGCTTCGGTCCACCCAGCAACACTTTCAGGTCGTCGGAGTTATAGGGGAAGTAGCGGAGTGACGTTTGGCCTGTGGCAGTGAGGCGAACGTCCACGCGGCGATTATTGGCCATGCGGAAAACTGCCAGATTGCGTCGCACACGCTTTCGCTCTCCCGGGGTGAGGTTGGGGTTCTGGTTCAGCAGGTCAATGACCTCTTGGCTGGTGAGGTTGTTCTCCTTGCCGATGGCTTGGGTTTCAACGTCCGCGGCTGGGACGCCGTTCTCGACCAGGTAATTCTTGACTCGGTCAGCACGCCGCGCCGCCAACTGCTTGTTGAACTCGGAACTCCCTCGGTGGTCGCAATGCGCCTCCAAAATGAGGTGCGCCTCGGGATGAAACTGCAGATACTGTTTGAAGCTGTTTGCGACATCGAGGACACGCTTCTCCTGGCTTGGAACCAAGCCGCCTTGCGGATCCGCCGTGGTGGGTACGTTGTAGGGGAAGTACGTGCTGTTCAATGCGAGCCTCTCCGTCAGAGTGGCTTCGCTCACTGCGGCGCGAGCGGCCTCGATAGACCCTACGACGTGTACGCTGGCGGTTTTCGTGTCTGATCCCCCGCAGGCATTGGAACCACCCAGCGTATAGGTGATGGTCTACGCTCCAGCGCAGACGGGAGGGCATTTGCAAACTGCATCGATGTGGAGTCGAGGCTGCGCGCGCCACTTCGCGTGGAGGGGGCTCGCCCGCGATTTCTGCGCCGGTTGTGAAGCCAAACTAAGGGGTAGGTGGGGGAGTGGCAGTGTTCTGATTTGGTGAACCAGAAAAGAAATCCTGGTCGATGAATGCACCGGACGCTTCCATGAGATGTTGAACGGCTTCGTTGCCTTTCGACTGGCGAATTTGCGATTCCAGGCCGGGTTTGGCTTCCTCGAACGGTATCACACGCTTTTGCTCGACCTTGATGATCTCAAATCCGGAAGGGGTCGCTAAGAGGTCACTCACCTGGCCGGGTGAAAGAGCGTGCGCCGCTTCAATGATAGGGGGAACAATTTTGTTGCGTTCAAGGATACCCAAATCGCCGCCGGCAGCGGCAGTAGCGCCGTCCTCGGAATACTGCTTCGCCATCTGGGCAAAATCGGCGCCAGCCAGGATTTGCTTGCGAATGTCTTCGAGCTTCTTGCGCGCCTCCGCGTCTGGCAAGCCCGGCTGGGACGGGTCACCAGATTTGATCGGCGCACTTCGCGTTCGGATCAGAATGTGGGCAACGCGGTCCTCTTCGAATTGGGCGTTGTTCTTCTCGTAGACGTCGCGCAGTTCTTGATCGCTTACCGTTATGTCTTGGGCGATGTGTTTTTGCTCGGCGTCAGCCAGGATGCTCTCACGCGCCACCTCAATGGCGCGAGCCACCTCGGGTTGCTGGTCAAGTTTCGCCTTGATCGCCTCTGATGAAAGGAGCTTCATGCGAAGAATATAGACAGCCAGCCGCCGCCTTCCTTGGCCGCTATAAAAAGCGCGATAGTCGGGAGGCAGCGCCTGGATGATCTGCTCAACCTCGCCGGCCGTCACTTTCTGATCGCCGACTGACAGCACCACTCGGTCATTGGGTTGGGGTTGAGAGGCTTTGGGGGCGCTGGTTTGCGGGGTGCACAGTCCAATTCCCGGCCAGCCACAGAGCGCCACCTCCAAAACGAGAGTCGGTAGCGACGTTAACAGTATACTCTTCAAGAATCCCTCACTCGTGGAAGAACCCTCATGATCCGGAATCGAACACGTGGGCCGCTACGGGTGCTGCGGCTCATCAGAACCGGGAGTGAGGGCGGCAGCTACCGTTAGTTGGGTCAGAGCATGCTCAGGCTCAGTCTGGACGGAAACCGTCAGCGTCAAGGCAAGCTTTCTCTTGAAGCCGAAGGTAGAGGGGTCGAGTGTCAACTCAATGGCCCCGGTTTCGCCGGGCTTGAACTCTTTCTGCTCGCTCGTCAGCCGCAGGCAGGGGCAACTCGACTGCACGTCGGACACCGTTACCGTCCGCTGGCTGACGTTAGTAAATGGAAATCGCGCCACTTTGACCTCGCCCTTATGAACAAAGCCGACGCTGGCATAAGTGGAGTCGAACTTAAGGTCCGAGGAGTTAATGGTAAAATGAGGGCCGGAAGCTTGCTGCTGATCGCCTGGGCCGGGTAATCTGCCGGCAAGATGAGGGTCAGGGAGCTCCATATACCACTTCCTACCAACCAGTTGCCAGCGTGATGTTTGGGGAAGGAAAATTGGTGGGCCGGCGATCATCGTAGGCGGGCCTGGCAGGCGGACAACCACTTGGGCGCTCTGCCCATCTGCTTCGACCTTCACAGAATCGACTTGGTATTCCGCTATAGCCTTCTTGGCCTCAGAGCGGAAAATACGCCTCGAGTCCTTAGTGAAGCACTTCTCCGCTTTCTTCCAATCGCCTTGTCGCAGAGCGCTGTAAAGCTGGTCAACTCGAGCCCGCAGCGCCTGCTCGCTCGGCGAATCAGCCAAGACTCGTGTATTTGCCGGAAGCAAACTAAGCAGAGCGATCAAGCCGGCTCGATTGAGGAAGCGACCGATTTTGCGTTTGTTGAGGTGACCCTGGAGCATGTAGACTTAGCTTGGCACGAACTTAAGAGCGCAAAAAACCTCTTCGGGAAAAGAGGCAGCTCCGGTCGACCCGGAGCCGCCTCTTCGCCTTCTCTAACTCGTCTGTTGCCCCAACTTACTTCCGGCGAACCTAGCCGAAGGGGAGGGGCATCGAGGCAACTCCGCTTGCTCGGAGTTGCCTCTCTGTGTCGAGACCAACCCTACCGATGACGTGGAGGCGTACGCAGTTTCGGGATTGTCCCGCCACCCCCTCGGTGGGAGGCTGATGTGTAGTCGAAGAAGTACACCCAGGGCGAAATCGCAAACTCGCCGAAGATGGAGTCGATCCAACGGGGTTCTTCGAACGGATTCGGAATGACATAGGCAAGATAGTTGCCCATGACTCCCCAGTTCCCGAGGCCATTGGCATTATCCGCAATCAGCGCGTAACCAGTGCCATTCAGGAAGTTGCAGACCGCAATCGCATAACCTCCGGCCAAGCCCTTGGCTGAAGTCTGGCTCAGCAAGAAGGAATTGATTCCACCCGTGTACACTGGAGGTGTATTGAAGGTGGCGACCGGTGAGGCGTCGGCTGACGGTGTCAGTGATCCGCTGGTGGACGCATACACGGAGAAGGCGCAGGTGCCTGCCGTCGGGACAGCGCCACCGAAGTCTGGAGTATACGGATCAGAACTGGTGTTGGCGACCACGATTCCAGTATCCCAGTTGCCCAGCGCGCCGCTACCGGTGTAGTTGGTCACGTAGGGGAACAGGAGATTCGTCTGGCAGCCGATGAAGTCAACCACGGTTTGCGGTACCGGCTCCCAAGCCAAGCCGTTTTCCGGA
>Ga0209517_10002657_pt1 | contig 24907 bp, 20 predicted proteins | sample PeaSoiMetSII2010_FD_187695 | JGI IMG/M metagenome (GOLD analysis project Ga0209517, IMG submission 187695) | Peat soil microbial communities from Weissenstadt, Germany - SII-2010 (SPAdes) (version 2) | ecosystem: Environmental > Terrestrial > Soil > Wetlands > Peat | place: Germany... | reverse complement strand
AGACACTCTGTTGTGATATCGTGACCCAAGCAAAAGCCTCCTTTGGTGCTTCAAACATCGTCATCTGAACGTGTTTGTACCACAGGAGGCTTTTCTTGTCTCCAAAATCATGAATTATGCGGGCTAACGGGGCTCCGGAGAAGCGGCGCACTTCGCTATCGCCAGAATCGCAAATCCCACTATAATAACTATGAAGCTGCTTCACACGGCAAAACGATGAGACTCGGAATCGATTTCGGCACCACCCGGATCGTGGTGGCATTTGTGGACGCCGGCAATTATCCGGTGGTAACTTTCGAAACGCCTGACGGCGAGGCGCGCGACTGGTTTCCGCCGCTCGTCGCTGTCCAGGGCTCCCGCATGCTGTTCGGCTGGGACGCCTGGGCGGTTCAGGAAGAGCCCGGCTGGACGGTCATCCGCTCGCTCAAGCGCGTGCTGGGTTCGGCCAGCCTCTCGAGCGAGGTCGAAATTGCCGGCCAAGTCATGCCGCTGAAAACACTGCTGGTGGGATTGTGTTCGGCGCTTCGCCAGAGCCTGCTGAAACGATCCAACCTGCCCGCCCAGGAATCCGAACCCTTTGAAACGATGCTGGGGGTACCTGCGAACGCCAACAGCAACCAACGGTTCCTGACCACGGACATGTTTCGCAGCGCCGGCTTCGAGGTTCTTGGCCTCCTGAACGAACCCTCCGCCGCGAGCATTGAATTTGGCCACCGCCGCCGCGATTCTTCCACCGAAGAGGAAGAGCATATTCTCGTCTACGACCTGGGTGGCGGCACTTTCGACGCCTCCCTGGTGAAACTCCGCGGACGAGAGCACGCCGTGCTGGCCTCGGAAGGAATCGAATCTCTCGGCGGCGACGATTTTGACGAGTCCTTGGCCGAACTCGTCCTCGACTCGGCGGGCATCTCGGCGGCGGAGCGCGATTCGCTTACCCAGGCTGAGCTTTTCCGGTTGCACGAAGAGTGCCGGGAAAAAAAGGAGGCGCTGCATCCCAACACGCGCTTGATCCACGTGGACCTCGACAAGGTCCGCCCGGGATGGGGGTCCACCACCGTCGCCTCCGCCGATTTCTACCACAACTGCCGCCCCGCCGTTCAGGAGACCATTCACGCCGTCGAAAGCCTGATGGAATCGCAGGGGCTCGGCCCGCGCTCGTCGGGCAGCGAGGCCCACATCGATACGCTCTACGTCACCGGCGGCGCCAGCGAATTGCCGCTCGTCTCCCGCATGCTGCGCGAAGTCTTCGGGCGCTCCGTGCGCCGTTCCGCCTACACGCGCTTCGCCACCGCCATCGGGCTTGCCATTCAGGCGGACGCCGAGGCCGGTTACCAGCTCCGCGACCGCTTCACGCGCTACTTCGGTGTGTGGCGCGAGGGCGAGGCCGGGCGCACTGCCGTGTTCGACCCGATTTTCGAAAAAGGGGTCGTCCTTCCCGGACCGAACCAGCCGCCGCTCCGCGAGGTGCGCTGCTACGCGCCCGCCCATAACATCGGCCACTTCCGCTATCTCGAATGCGCACAACTTTCCGATGACGATCGCCCCGCCGGCGACATCGTGGCCTGGGGCGACATCCTCTTTCCCTTCGATCCGGCTCTCCGCGATGCCCCCTCGCTCACTGATTCGCAAGTGGCGCGCACCCTCGACGGGAACCAGGAGATCGAAGAGAGTTACTCCTGCGACTCGAACGGGGCTGTGGTGGTGCGCATCACGAATCTTTCCGAAAACTACCACCGCGAGTATCGCCTGGGCCGCTGGAACGTCCTCGAACGCCGTGTCGTCCCCGGCCGCCCCGCCAAGCGCCGCCGCGCGAAGCGTCCGTAGACGGAGAAGACTCACCACAGAGCACACAGCGCGGCAAATCCACGACCAAATGCAGATGCTTCGCTCAGAATGACATGTCATCCTGAGCGAAGCGAAGGATCTGCTTTTCTTCGCGCGCCGCGAAAACAGTCACCCTTAGCCGTGCAGAGGCCACAAAGAAGAGCTCCTCTGCGCTTCTCTTCGGACTCTGTGTGCTCTGTGGTGAAACGTTCTGTGATTCGATTCCTTGACACCCCTGAAATGGGCGTGCTAAATTTCCTGTCTTTGACGAGACTGCCGATAGATACATGTGAGGGTGCACTTCAATTATGGGCGGCATTTTGTCCATACTCGCGAGCCTTTTTATCTCGACTGTTCCAACGGTCATTTTTGTCTTCCTGCTTTTCGTCATCTTCAACCGATATCTGTTTAAGCCGCTGACGGCCGTGATGAAGAAGCGAGAAGAAGAAACCACGGGTGCGATGGCGCGCGCTCGCGACCAGGCAGCCGGGGCGGAGGAGAAAACGCGCCAGTACGAAGCTGCTTTCCAGGCGGCGCGTCAGGAAGTGTATCGCCAACGGGAGGCAGCCAGGCGAGCGATGCTCGAGGACCGGCAAGCGGCCATCGACAAAGCGCGTCAGCAGTCGGAGGCATTGGTCAAAGAAACCCAAGCCGGTCTGGCAGTTGAAGTGGCGAAAAGCCAAAAGGAACTTCTGGCTACTTGCCAGTCACTGGGCCAGGAGATCGCCTCGACCGTTCTGGGGGCGCCGCTGGGGGAGGGGTAAGACCTTGAGGGATTGGTCAAGTCGCGTGTTGGTGGGGGGGTTATTAGCGGCCTTTTCCCTGGGGTTGGCAAGCCTGCAGGCTACTGCGCGCACTCGTTCATTGAATGCCAGCCTCGCCTTCGCTCCCGGGGCCGAATCCGACGAGGAGGGGAAAAAAGAGGGGCGTGAGTTAATCTACAAGGTCATTAATCTCTCCATCCTGGTGGGCGCGCTCGCGTACTTGCTGCGGAAGCCCGCAGCTGATTTCTTTGCCCAGCGCTCTGCCTCCATTCGCACCGGGCTCGAGGAAGGCCGAAAGGCTCTGGAGGCGTCCCAGGCCCAACTCAAAACTGTAGAAGAGAAGTTGAAGCACCTGGAAGAAGAGATTGCGGAGTTCAAGGCGGCTGCGGCGCGCGAAATGGAGGCCGAACGCCAGCGGCTGAAACTGGCGGCGGCCGAGGCAGCCGAGAAGATCATCCAGTCTGCCCGTGCCCAGACCGAGGCGGCAGCGAGGGTCGCAAAACTGGAATTGAACACGTACGCTGCCCAAGAGGCCGTTAAACTGGCGGAAGAGATTATTCGTCAGCGCCTTGACGATGCGGGACGGAAGAAGTTGGTGGCTGATTTCGTAAGTGCAGTCGAGAGTCAAAAGTCGAGGAACTGAAAAGTCGACGAGTCGAGAAGTCGAGAAGTTAGAAGCGTGGCCTGAAGGCGGTAGACGGACGATGCAAAGATTTACGGAGCTGAAAGTATGGCGGCGAAGTCATGAGCTCACGTTAGAGGTGTATCGCGTCACTGCAGCTTTTCCTTCGGCCGAGCGCTATGGCTTGGTTTCGCAACTCCGACGCGCCGCGGCGTCTATTCCTACAAACATCGCTGAAGGATCCAAGCGTCAGGGTAATCATGAGTATGCTCGATTCTTGAATATTGCGGAAGCCTCGCTTGCTGAAACGGAGTACCTGCTGATGCTTACCCGCGATTTGGGATTCCTTAAGGATAATTTATCTGAGGTACTACTGAAGGAGGTTACGGAGGTCGCGCTGATGCTGTACGCCCTAAGAAAGAAAGTACAACTGGGTGCAGCGCCGATAAGGAAATCGAGGAATCAGGACGCCGAGGAGTTGAGAAGTTGAACCGCCATTTCGGACCGTATGATAACTCTGCCGCTCCTCGACTCCTTGACTCTTCGACTCGTAGACTGCTCGACTAGGTCGTCACAATGCCGATGGTCATAGCAAACCGATACGCCCGCGCGCTTGCCGACGTCCTGGCAGCCGGCGGCGATTACCGTAAGGTACTTACAGAGCTCGAGGATTTCGAAAAGACTTATCGCGAGAGCCCGGATTTACGGGAAGTGTTCGCTTCGCCCGCCGTGTCCCTGGCGGACAAGGTGAAAGTGCTGGAAGCGATTGGGGAGAGGTTGGGCGAATCTCCAGTAACGCTGAACTTTCTCCGCGTTCTTCTTGCCAACTACCGGATGCCTTTGCTCGAAGAAGCCGTCCAGGCCTACAGGAAGATCGCCAACGACCGGGAAGGAATTGTGCAGGTAACCATTACGTCGGCCTCGGAACTCTCCCAAAGCGAGCGCGAGAGCGTGGCGGCGCGATTCAGACAGTTGACGGGCAAGCAGGTTGAACTCGACTATCGAATCGATCGCCGGCTGCTGGGCGGAATGATGGCGCAAATCGGGAGTACGGTTTACGACGGGTCGGTACGAGGGAGTCTGGCGCGCCTCCGGGGGCAGTTGATGGCGCGGTGAGCAGTAGTCGAAAGTCGAGAGTCGAAAGTCAAAAGTCGAAGCGCTTGACTCTTGACTTTCGACTTTCGACTCTCGACTCTTTGGGAGAAGCAAGCAAATGCCACAGATTAGAACAGACGAAATTACCAAGATCATCCGCGAGCAGATTGAACACTTCGACCGCGGCGTCTCGGTCGCCGAAGTGGGCACCGTCATTTCCGTTGGCGACGGTGTAGCGCGCATCCATGGCCTGGACAACGTCATGGCGGGCGAACTGCTCGAGTTGCCCCACGAGGTAGCCGGACTGGCGCTGAACCTCGAAGAAGACCGTGTGAGCGCGGTGCTCTTCGGCGACTATGTGAAGATTCAGGAAGGCGACACGGTCAAGCGGACGAAGCGCATCATGTCCGTGCCGGTGGGCGAAGCGCTGGTGGGACGGGTAGTGGACGCGCTGGGCCGTCCGACCGATGACAAGGGACCCATCCTGACCGAGAAGTATCTCTCCATCGAGAGACTGGCCCCAGGCGTGATTGACAGGCAAAAGGTGCGCGAGCCAATGCAGACCGGAATCAAGGCCATTGACGCCATGATCCCCATCGGCCGCGGCCAGCGCGAATTGATTATCGGCGACCGGCAAACCGGCAAGACGGCCGTCATACTCGACACGATTCTGAACCAGCGCGGCGGGGACGTGATCTGTATTTACGTGGCCATCGGCCAGAAGCGCTCAACCATCGCGCAAGTGGTTAAAACTTTGGAAGAACATGACGCGATGAAATACAGCATTGTTGTGGAGGCAGGTTCCTCGGACCCCGCCCCCATGCAGTACATCGCGCCTTATGCGGGCTGCGCCATGGGCGAGTTCTTCCGTGACAGCGGCCGGCACGCGCTATGTCTCTACGATGACCTTTCCAAGCATGCCGTCGCTTATCGCGAAATCTCGCTGCTGCTGCGCCGGCCTCCCGGCCGCGAGGCCTATCCCGGCGACGTGTTCTATCTGCACTCGCGCCTGCTCGAACGCGCCGCAAAACTGAGCGATGCGCTGGGCGGCGGATCGCTGACGGCCCTGCCCATCATTGAGACGCAAGCCGGCGACATCTCCGCCTATATTCCGACCAACGTCATCTCGATTACCGACGGCCAGATCTACCTTCAGACCGACCTGTTCAATAGCGGCGTCCGGCCTGCCGTGGACGTGGGCCTCTCGGTATCGCGCGTGGGCGGCAACGCCCAGATCAAAGCCATGAAGCAAGTGGCCGGAACGCTGCGCCTGGACCTCGCGCAGTACAACAACGTGGCTGCCTTCGCCCAATTCGGCGGCGACCTCGATAAAGCCACGCAAGCCCAGCTCAACCGCGGGCAACGCTTGACCGAAATCCTGAAGCAGGTGCAGTACAGTCCCCTCCCCGTGGAAAAGCAAGTGCTCATCATTTTCGCGGGCACCAACGGTTACCTCGACGATCTGGCGGTCGAAGAGTGCCAGGCCTTCGAGCAGGGGCTCTATGACTTTATGGATAACTCTTACCCCTCGGTGGGAAGCCAACTCGTCCAGAAAAAGCAGATTGACGAACCGTTGCGGGCGGAGATTCGCAAGATGATGGACGAGTACAAGGCCAAATTCCGGGCAGACCGGAAGGAGAAGGAAAAGGTGGCGTGAAAAGGTGTCATTCCGCGCGGCCATGGGTCTTCGACCCACCCCCGTGGAATGCTAATCACATGCGTTGTCGCCCCCGCGAAAGCGGGGGCCCATTGTTGTCGGGAACACAATGGATTCCCGCTTTCGCGGGAATGACGTGCTGGACGATAGTTCGCGAAGGCCCACGAAGTTATGGCAACTTTACTTGATATTCGGCGCCGCATTAAGTCCGTGAAGAACACGCAGCAGATTACCCGCGCCATGAAGATGGTTGCGGCGGCTCGTTTGCGGCGCGCCCAGGATGCAATCTTCAACGCGCGGCCTTACGCCAACCAGATGATGACACTTCTCGAAAGCCTGGCCGCCCGCACCGAGCAGCGAGACCACCCTTTGCTCGCCGAGCGGCCGATCGAAAGGGTTCTGCTGGTGCTCATCACTGCCGACCGCGGCCTCTGCGGGGCGTTCAACGCCAACCTGATCCGCACCGCCCAGGAATACATCGAGACGCACGGTCAGAAGGAAGTCTCGACGATTGCCGTGGGTCGCAAAGGGCGCGATGGTTTCCGCAGGCGATCTCGCCAGATGATTGCGGAGCACATCAACCTGTTCGCGCACCTGGAGTTTTCGCACGCGCAACAGATTGCGAAGGAGATCGTCGATCTCTACACGCAAAAAAAGGTGGACGCGGTCGATTTCATTTACAACGAGTTCAAATCGATCATGACCCAACGCGTCCGGGTGGAGCGGTACTTGCCCATTAAGCCGGTTGTGCCGGCGTCGGGCGAGGTGTTGATCGATTACATTTACGAGCAGCCCCCGGCGGAGATATTCAACGCGCTGCTTCCGCGCTACGTGGAGATCGAGGTGTACCGCGCCCTGCTCGAATCGCGGGCGGCAGAACTGGCCGCTCAAATGACCGCCATGGACGCGGCCACGAACAACGCCGCCGAGCTAATCGACTCGCTCACGCTGCATATGAACCGAGTCCGCCAGGCGGCCATCACGCGAGAGATCATCGAAGTGGTGAGCGGAGCGGCGGCGACATAGAACCAGAAGATCGGGTGATCCGGTGATCGGGTGAGCAGGAAAACAATTGGTGATTGACTCTTTCTGACGGCCGCGTGAAAAGCCCGATCACAAATCAGAAATCACCAATCGCAAATTGTTCATCCGATCACCCGATCACCCGATGATAAGAGGATTTCTCATGGCAACAGAGCAGCACGTTGGAAAAGTGGTTGAAATCACGGGACCCGTCGTAGTGGCGGCGTTTGAAGGCGAGCATCTTCCGCCCATCTACAATGCCCTACGCATCGTTTCTGAAGGCTTCGATGTTCCGGAGCCCATTAACGTCACCGCGGAAGTCGAACAGCACTTGGGCGAAGGGCGCGTGAAATGCGTGGCCATGGAGCCCACGGACGGCATGGTTCGCGGCATGAAGGCCATCGACCTTGGGGAACCGATTACCATTCCCGTAGGCAAAGCGACCCTGGGCCGCGTGATGAACGTAATCGGTGAAGCGGTCGACAAGCTGGGGCCGATTGAGTCGGAAACACGTTACCCCATTCACCGCCACGCGCCTGAACTCGAGGAACAGAATACCACGCTCGAAATGTTTGAGACGGGCCTCAAAGTGGTGGACCTGCTCGAGCCCTATTTAAAAGGCGGCAAGACGGGTTTATTCGGCGGCGCCGGCGTGGGTAAGACCGTCATCATCATGGAGCTGATCAATAACGTCGCCCTGAAACACGGCGGCGTCTCGGTCTTTTGCGGCGTGGGTGAGCGTACCCGCGAAGGCAATGATCTGTGGCTGGAAATGCAGGAGTCGGGCGTGGTGGTGCCGGGAAACTCGGATAAATCCAAGGCCGCTTTGATTTACGGACAGATGACCGAGCCGCCCGGCGCCCGCCTGCGCGTCGGCTTGACGGGCCTCACCGTGGCGGAGTATTTCCGCGACGAAGCGGGACAGGATGTGCTGCTGTTCATCGACAACATCTTTCGCTTTACCCAGGCGGGCTCGGAAGTCTCGGCCCTGCTGGGGCGCATGCCGTCGGCGGTTGGTTACCAGCCTAACCTCTCAACCGAAATGGGCGAGCTCCAGGAGCGTATCACTTCCACAAAGAAGGGCTCTATCACTTCCGTGCAGGCCATTTATGTGCCGGCTGACGATCTTACCGATCCCGCTCCGGCCACGGCTTTCTCCCACCTCGATGCCACCACCGTCCTCTCCCGGCAACTGGTTGAAATCGGCATCTACCCGGCCGTCGATCCGCTGGCTTCATCTTCGCGCGTCTTGGACCCTCGCATCGTGGGCGAGGAGCATTACCGGGTGGCGCGCGCCGTAAAGGCCATCCTGCAAAAATACAAGGACCTTCAGGACATCATTGCCATCCTGGGCATCGACGAACTCTCCGAAGAGGATAAGTTGACAGTGGCGCGGGCGCGCAAGATCCAACGCTTCCTTTCTCAGCCCTTCTTTGTGGCCCAGCAGTTTACGGGGCTCGAGGGCCGTTACGTGAAGCTCGAGGACACCATCAAGGGCTTTAAAGAGCTCGTGGAAGGCAAGTACGATGATATTCCCGAGCAGGCGTTTTACATGATGGGGACTATCGAGGAGGCTCTCGAGAGAGCGGAAAAACTGAAGTCGGCAGCGTAGGGACAGTCGAGAGTCGAGAGTCGAAAGTCGAGAGTGGTAAGAACGGCGTCGACTCGAAAGGAAGGACCGTGCAGCGCTTTACGGATCTCAAAGTTTGGCAGCGAAGCCACCTGCTAACACTTGAGGTTTATCGCCTTACCGCCAATTTTCCTTCCGGGGAGCGTTTTGGTCTAATTTCCCAGTTGCGACGGGCGGCGGCTTCCGTGCCCACAAATATTGCAGAGGGATCGAAGCGTCAAAGCAACCAGGAGTATGCGCGATTTCTGAATATTGCTGAGGCGTCCCTCGTGGAGACAGAGTACCTTCTGATGCTTAGCCACGATTTGCATTTCCTAGCCAAGGATTGCTCGGAGGTACTGCTTAAGGAGGTCAGCGAAGTCGAGCGTATGCTCTCTGGCCTCAGAAAGAAGGTCGAGCTGGGTGCGGCTGCCTGAGCAGTCGTGAGTTGAAGTCAGCCTACATATTCTTGACCGTTGACTCTCGACTCTCGACTCTTGACTCTCGACTTCTGGACTGTGCTATGGCCGAAACACTTCCCACCGAACTGCAACTGAACATCGTAAGCCCGGATCGTCTGTTGGTGCGCGACGCCGTGAGCGGGGTGACGGTGCCGGGCAAAGGCGGATATATCGGGGTGTTGCCCGGCCACGCTCCCTTATTGACCGAACTCGTGCCCGGCGAGCTTAGCTACACTCGGGAAGGCTCCAAGCACTATTTGTGCGTCAATTGGGGGTTCGCTGAGGTGCTCCCCGACCGCGTCATCGTCCTGGTTCAAAGCGCCGAGCGAGCCGAGGAGATCGACATCGAGCGCGCCGGAAGAGCCAAGCTGCGAGCTGAGGAACGCCTGAAACGCTTCTCGGATCCGGAAATTGACATGGAGCGAGCCCGCGAATCCTTGCGCCGCGCCGTCGCCCGACTCGAGACCGCGCACCACCGCCAGGGGTAAGAGCGGAAACTGGGAATTCGAAACCGGAAAATGGAATCCTAAAACCCCGTTAAGCACGAAGGTCTTATTTCCGAGCTTCCATTTTTCCAATTTCCATTTTCCAGTTTCCTTTTCGGCCATCCATGAATATTCGCATCTACACCACAAGCTGGTGCCCCGACTGCCGCAAGGCGAAACAGTTTCTGGAGGAAAACAAGCTGGCTTTTGAAGAGATCGATATCGAAGAGGACCTTCGAGCGGCGAAGTTCGTCAAAGTCGCCAACAACGGCAAACGGAAAGTTCCCACCTTCGACGTGGATGGCCGCGTCTTCGCCTGTTCGCCGTTCAACGCTCAAGACCTGAAGCAAGAGTTGGGTTTGTAGGACGCCACAAGCTAAGTCCAACCTTCAGCCAAAGAACCAGAGTCCTTGCACACACGCGCTGGCCCGCCGCCAGCGCGAGGTTTTTCCACAAGTTGGTGATTGACCGGTCCGCGTGGAAGTTCTCGCTGCTGCCCCAAAAACCCCAGAGGCTGACGATGAGGGTGGAAAAAGAAACCGCCGACCGTCCGCACGCTCGCCGCCACTTGGGAACCAACAGATCGCTGCCTATTTGATCGGAGGCGGGGTCGTAATTCCGTGGTAGAACCAGAAACCCACAACTACGACCGCCATGACCACCCAAAGTACGCCGAGGGCGCGAATGGGGACGGTGATCTTGTGCGTCTTAATCTCGATAACCTTCTGCGTTTCAATGGCTTGGTCTTCCTTCGCGTCGTCACTCAGGGGGATCCAGTCCGTTTCTTTCTTGGTCAGTCGAGAACGGTAAACGACCAGGACCAGGAAGAGGAGGGTAATCACAGCCCAGATGGTAAAGAGCACAATCATAGTGTCCATAATGAAACCTCGCGTGGATCAGACATTGTGTCGCTGCGTGAAAGGCTGATCCCATTTCCTGCATAGCAAACCACGTTCCATCTCTGCGCAGATGTCAGGTGTCGGGTGTCAGGTGTCATGGAAAAAGCTCTCAGCCGTCAGTTCTTGGCTGTCGGCCGCTTCGAATCGGTCCCCTGAGAACCACCCCAGGACCGTCATTCCCGCGAAAGCGGGAATCCATCGGTCCCTGGAGTGACACTGGACCCCCGGCTTACGCGGGGGTGACGATCAGACGGCTTTTTAAGCACTCGGGTCACGTGTAAACACTTTGGGTGTTTTTCGTTAGCTGAGAGCCGAAAGCTGACGGCTGATAGCGTCTTCCCTTCCCGAATCGCCGCGGTTATACTTTCTGGACGTTTAAACTATGGATACCACACCACTTTCAGTTTTGTCCTTGAACCTTAGAGCTTGGTTGCTGTTGGCCACGGCAATGCAAGTTGGCCTGCTGATCCTGCCGCAGCAAAGCCTGGCCCAGGTCGAGTCGAAGGAGTACGGCGCCACACGATTCGACTTTGCCGTGCCTGGAGGCAGCGGGTTCGTTATCAAGCCGAATGGTCCTGAACGCGCGGGACTGAAACCGTGGGTATGGTACGCGCCCACGTTTGTGCATGCCAGACCTGAGATGGGGCGCTACCCGAATAAGTCTCTCGATTGGTTATTCACGCGGCTGCTTGACAAAGGTGTCTGGGTCGCAGGCGTCGACGTGGGAGAATCCTGGGGGAACGCTCAAGGGCGGAAAGCCTACACGCAGTTTTACAAGTACGTTCGAAAGGAATATGCGCTGTCGCCGCGGCCCTGCCTCGTAGGGCAGAGTCGCGGGGGCATAATGGTCTATAACTGGGCTGTGGAGCACGCGCACGATGTGGGCTGCATCGTAGGAATCTACCCTGTCACAAACCTCACAGGATGGCCCAACCTGGGTGGAGACCGGATCCTGAAAGCCTACGGGATGAGTGAAGCGGAACTGCGCAAGCGCCTCCGCAAGAATAATCCCATCGACCGCCTGGCGCCGCTGGCGCGAGCTAAGGTCCCCATTTTCCACATCCACGGCGATGCTGATAAGGTCGTCCCTCTCGAGCCGAACACGCTGGAACTCGAGCGCCGTTACAAGGCCATGGGGGGCAACGCAGAGGTCGACGTGGTCCCCGGCAAGGGTCACGAGGAAGTTCCCGAGTTTTTTCAGTCCGAGCGGTTGCTTGATTTCCTTCTCCGCTGCTTGAGCCCCAGCACATAGCGCACATCATCGCTGTTGACTTGTAGGGGGACGGCTTGCCCTCCCCGCATTTCCGCTGGCCCCGGCGAGTGTAGGGCAAGCCCTCCCCCTACAGGTTTTCAGAGCAGTTCCGGCCTTGAATCAATTCGGCAGCTTCACGGTGACGGTCTTGACCTCCGTGTATTGCTGCAGGCCGTACTCTCCCAGTTCCCTTCCTATTCCCGATTGTTTAAAGCCCCCGAACGGCGCCCCAGCGTCGAAGACGTCGTAGCAGTTCACCCACACCGTTCCAGCCCGCACGCTGTTGGCGACGGCGTAAGCCTTGCTGATATCGCGGGTCCAGACAGCGGCTGCTAAACCGTACTCCGTGCGGTTCGCTCGTTCCACAACCTCCTCGATGCCTTTGAATTTCATGATGCTCATAACGGGTCCGAAGATCTCTTCCTTGGCAATCTTCATGCCGTCGTCCACATCCGCAAAAACCGTAGGCTCGATAAAGAAGCCGCGATTGCCCACCCGGTTCCCGCCCGCGAGCAGGGACGCGCCCTCCTGTTTTCCCGACAGGATATAGCTCATGACCTTTTCGAATTGTACGTCGTCCACCTGCGGACCCTGTTCGGACGCAGGGTCGAACGGGTCGCCCACCTTGCGCGACTTGGCTCGCGCCACGCTCTTATCCACGAACTCATCATAAGCTTTGGCTTCCACATACAGGCGCGAGCCCGCACAGCAGCACTGCCCCTGATTGAAGAAGAGGGCGAAGTGGGCGCCTTCAATCGCCTGTTCCATGTCCGCATCCGCGAAAACGATGTTGGGGCTCTTGCCGCCCAGTTCGAGCGTCACGCGTTTCAGGTTGCTCCGGGCTGCCGCTTCCATAATCAAATGCCCCACTTCCGTCGACCCGGTGAAAGCCACTTTATCAACCCCGTTGTGCCAGGCAATCGCGGCCCCGGCGGTGGGCCCGTAACCCGGCAGGATATTGACCACGCCCGGCGGGAACCCTGCTTCAAGAATCAGTTCGCCCACGCGCAGTGCGGTGAGGGGAGTCTGCTCGGCCGGTTTCAGCACAACCGTATTCCCCGCCGCGAGCGCCGGGCCCAGTTTCCAGGCTTGCATGAGGAGCGGGAAATTCCAGGGGATGATCTGGCCCACGACTCCCACAGGTTCATGCCGGGTGTAACAAAAGTAGTTCCCTGCGATCGGAATGGTTTTACCTTGGATCTTGTCCGCCCAGCCCGCGTAATAGCGGTAGCAGGCGATGACCAGCGGCAGGTCGGCCGTTTTAGCAACCTGATAAGGCTTGCCGTTGTCGAGAGCCTCCAGGCGGGCCAGTTCGTCTGCATTCTTCTCGATCAAATCGGCGAGCTTGTTGAGTAACCTTCCGCGTTCGCTTGCTGCCATTCTGCGCCAGGGGCCTTTATCAAAGGCCTCCCGAGCAGCCTGGACAGCCTTGTCCACATCCGCCGCATCAGCTTCCGCCACGCGGCATATTTCCATGCCGGTTGCCGGATTGACAGTGGGGAATGTCTTGCCCGAAGCGCTTTCCACCCATTGATTGTTAATGAGAAGTTTCGTCGGACCGACGGAGACTTGCTTTTCCAAAGCAGTGCTGGTTGCCATAGGTGCCTCCTCGAGTCTTGAATTGAAAAAAGCCCGACCGTAGGAATGTTGGTTCTTGCCCCAGAAAGAAAGCAGAATTTTGCCGTTCTGACTTTTCGCCCCAACTGAATTATACGTCCAATTCCCTACCTGTACAATGCGGGCATGGGAAGTGTCTCGAAGCTGTTTCAAAACGCCCGGCAGAGTAGAGATTACTGACTGTCGCGCAGGGTTCCCTGCCACCGCTCGAGCGCTCAGCCCCGCAGGGGCGGGACGTGAGTAGCCGTAGGTGAAACCTATGGAAAATGAAGCGTCCGTCAACATTCCGGCCCTGGAGGGGTCGACCCGTCCGAGATCAACCCCGTTGGGGTTGGCCTGATTTGGGAACACTCCTGTCATCCGCAGGTTAAAACCTGCGGCTACTTACGGTTGACCCCATTCGGGGCCGCTCGGTCAAGCCGTATCTTAGCGCTTATGGGGGTTTCACCCCCGGCTACTCAATTTGCTCCCCTCCGGGGAGCACGGCTTCGAGCGCAGTCGACCATCTTCGCTGCAATCGGGTACAGAAGGTTTTGAAACAGCTTCTAGTTTCGGCGTAGCGCTGGCCGTTAGGCCGGCACTTGCCGACCCTTCGCTTCGCTCAGGGCAGGCTCTAAAGGTGGGTGCTACCAGTCAAATCAGGACAGCACCGGGGCATGATCACTCTTGACAAGCTATGCCCAATATAATAGCCTATCGCGTGGCCCGAAGGGGCCGAAGGAGCTGGTAAGCATGACTCGCACCGCACGCCGCCGTAGTGAGATGGCTGTTCTTCCGGATTTCTCCGCGAAAGGCCTTGCACTGGCATTATCGCTTTTAACCGTGATCGTTCCCGTTCGAGCAGCCCGGATGGCGCAAAACGCGGACACGAGTGCGGGCTCGCGACTGTCAGAACTGAATCAACAGCTACGTGTGGGGGCGGAGTTTTTCCTGAACCCAACCGAAACCCAGGAGAGCGTGCAACGACACTTTGAGCTGATGCACCAGAACGGACTGACGCTCGCCCGCATATTCATCATTTGGGACGATGTCGAACGAGCCCCGGGCGCCTGGGACTTTACCCGCTACGACTGGATCTACGATGCCGCGGCCCGGTCGGGAATCAAGATCGTGGCTACGCTCTGCGCCGAAGATCCGCCGGGTTGGGTCAGGAAGACCCCCTTCTATCACAACCGCACCAACCTGAACGATCCTGAAATCCGCCGGCACGCGTCGGCTTACATTTCGAAAGTCGTTAACCGCTACCGGGGCCACACCGCGCAAGGCGTGTGGCTGCTGATGAACGAGCCTGAGAAGTACGACACCGAGTACTCGACCATCGAGGCCTTCGGCAAGTGGCTCCAGGCGAAGTACGGGACGGTTGCGGAACTCAACCGGCACTGGTTTCAGCCCCTGGAATCGTTCACCGGCGCCGACATCACTCCCAAGCAGCTCTCCGAGTATTGGACCGACTACCACCGGGTGGTGGACTGGCGCGAGTTCAACATTGACAACCTGGTGGATCAACTCCTCTGGATCAAGGGTCAAATCGAATCGGTCGATCCTGCCCACCCCACTCACATCAACGTGACGGCGCCCACGGGCGGCGCCGACGGCCAGGACGTTTGGAAGGAAAAGCGCATTGTTGATATCCTCGGCGCCTCGATTCATCCTGCCTGGATTTTCCCGCCTGCTGCCGCCCACTCTGAATATGGCGAACGCTACGCTTACCGGATCGACCTGATCGGGACGCCCGCGGGCGACCAGCCGTGGTGGGTCACGGAATTGCAAAGCGGACCCACCGTCTTCACCGGCGGTTTTCCCTTGAATCCCACTCCGGACGACATGACCCGCTGGCTGTGGGACTCGTTCGGCGCCGGGAGCAAGGCGGTGATCTTCTGGTTGTGGCACCCGCGCGTGGGCGGAACGGAAGCCGGTGAGTGGGGCCTTGTGAGTCTGGACGGAAAGCCATCCGTAAGGCTACCCGCCGTCAAAGCTGTTATCGATGGCTTGAAGCGGAACCCTTACCTCGCCGAAGCCAAGCCTCAGCCCGCGAAGGTGGCCATACTCTATAACCGGGAATCCGCCATCCTCAACAGCCTGGATGAAAGGACCCAGCATCGGGGCGACGAAGTCGAGGAATCCCTGATGGGATGCTACCTGGCGCTGCACCGCGCCCATATCCCCATTCAGTTCGTGGATATCGATCAACTAAAGAGCACCTTGAATGATAATATCTCCGTGTTGTATGCGCCTTATTCTTACTCGATCGACGATCAGGGCGTCGCGGCGCTGCGCGATTTCGTAAGCCGGGGCGGCACGCTCTGGGCGGACGGTCTGACGGCTTGGAAGACCGAAATGGGTGAAATCCGCCCCACCATTCCCGGCGGGCTCGGCGACGTCTTCGGTGTAGAGGCTTCCGATATCTATCCTGTCAAGGCAGATGACCCCTACTCGATCACCAGCCAGAACGAGCGCGGTGGAGAACTGTGGAGGCTCCCTCTCGAACTGAAGGGCGCGGAGGTTGTGTTGCGCGACCGCGAAGGCAAACCGTTCGCTACACGGCATCGGCTCGGCAAAGGGCAGGCGCTCTACTTCGAGTCGGCAGTCACCCTCGCCTACTTCAAGCGCGGCAATCCATTTGTCCAACGACTCATCGTCAAGCCGGCGCTCGAGGCGCAGCGGGATGCGCCGGTGCAACTCGACAAAGGCTCCGATAAGGTCTGTTTCCGCGGCCTCACGCATCCCTCGGGGCCGGTCGCCGTCCTCTCGAATTGGGGCGATGCGGAGGCGGTCACAGTGAGCTTTCGCGGGGATTACGCAGTCTCCGGGGCGATGGCGGGAAAGCCCGTTCAGGTGACGCACGAGCAAGGCAGAACGCTCGCCACAGTGCAATTACCGGCAGGTGCGGTCGCGCTCCTGAAAGCCAGGAAGTAGTGGCGGCGCTGGTGGCCGTCTGATATCGTTCTTGTAGGCCCTGCGGCTTTGCCGCCCTGCCTTGCGGAAAGGCTTCGCCTTTCCGGGACAAGCCCCAAATCCCCATTCCAGGTTGAGGCTGCGCCTCAACCGGCGAGGCGCAGCCTCGCCGAAGAACTGAGATTCCGTGAGCGCGGGCCCGGAAAGGCGAAGCCTTTCCGCACGACAGAGCGGCAAAGCCGCCCATATCAATCAAGCACCGAGCGGTTTATAAGTACTTCCGCGCCGCGCGAACGAACCGCGCCGCGCGCTCGTCCACCGCAACGGACCCATCGCGTACCGTCACGCCGAACTCCGAGCCCAATCCAGGGTCGCGCACGCCGATGCCGATGTTGATCGCTCGCGCCAGCAGGGCGTCTGTCTGCGGCAGCATGCCTTTCCAGTAGCGTTGCTCGGGCCCCGTATACAGCGGGCAATGGAAAGGACAACCGGTTTCGATGGGCGTGCGTTTCTCGAGGATCTGCTCCATGTTCGAGTAGACGTGCCAGCCCGAATCCGCCACCACACGCGTGCCGAGGTCTTTGGCGAGGGCGCGTGCAATCTCCTCGCTGGGCAGGAACACCGTCAGCAGCGTGGCGCATTCGCCCTCGGCGTCAGTGATCTCGCGGAACTCCAAACCCGGTAATTCGCCGATCGCACGCTTGAAGCGCTGCTTGTTGGCATGCAAGCGATCCAAAATAGTCTCCAGCTTGTTCAACTGGGCCAGCAGCACGGCAGCCGTCAATTCGGTCATTCGGAAATCGAGGCCCACGAAAGGCCGCCGTCCGATCTCCACGCCCGCGCGCAGCGGTGAGTGCCCTTGATCGTGAAGGCCGAAGAAACGCCGGTAGGCGGACTCGTCGTGTGTCACTACCATGCCTCCATCGCCTGCCGTGATCGTCTTGTAGACGTTAAAGCTATACGTGCCCGCATCCCCAATCGACCCGACGCCGCAGTCCTTGTAGCGCGCCCCAAACGCCTGCGCGCAGTCCTCGATGAGAAGTAGTTTGTGCTCGTCCGCAATGGCCTTCAATTCATCGAGGCGCGCGGGATTGCCAAGCATATGGACGGCCATGATGGCCTTGGTGCGCGGCGTGATCTTTCGTTTGACGTCGGCAGGGTCCAGATTGAGCGTGCGGTCAACCTCCGCCAGAATAGGAACCGCCCGCGCGTAGATGATCGACGAGATGCTGGCGATGAAAGTGTATCCCGGCACGATGACCTCGTTGCCCGGACCCACCCCCAACCCGACCAGCGCCACGAGCAGCGCCGAGGTTCCGGAGTTCACCGCCACGGCGTGAGGCACGCCGACTCGTTGGGCTACCTCCTGCTCAAGTTTGACCACCTTGGCTTTGAACCGCGGATCATCGGTGCTGCCGTAGCGGTACAGGTATCCTGCTTCCAAAACCTCTAGTATTTCCTTCTTTTCCTCTTCCCCGATCAACTCCATACCTGGGCCTGGCATCGTCCCTCCTCATGTATTGATGGTATACTGCGAACTCACGCCTTACTTTCAGGGTGCCATGGAACAAGTCTTATCACAAGCGCCAACACGCGGCGCTGAGACGCCCCATTTGCGCCGCGTCCTCACGTTGTGGGACCTCGTATTCTACGGCATCGTGTTGACGCAGCCCATTGCCTCGGTGCCGCTCTTCGGAGTCGCCCAGAAACTCTCGAATGGCCACTACGCAACCACCCTTCTCCTCGCGATGGTTCCCATGCTGATCACGGCCTTCAGTTACGGCCGCATGGCGGCCATCTACCCTTCCGCAGGCTCCGCCTACACCTATGTGGGTAAGGGGTTGAATGCTTACCTGGGATTCCTGGTGGGCTGGGCGGTTCTGCTCGATTACGGTGTGACGCCGCTCGTTAATGGCGTCTGGGTTGCCATCGTCCTTCATGCGCGTTACCTGCCGCAGGTGCCTTTTGTGGCTGGAATGTTTCTCGTGGTATTGATCATGGTCGCTCCGAATCTCCGAGGGATCAAGACCTCGGCGCTTTCGGACAAGATCCTGTTGGCGGCCATGTCCTTCGTAGCGGTGATTTTCATTGGACTCGCGATCCGGTTCCTGTTTAATCACCAAAGTTGGAGAGGCCTGTTTTCGACCCAGCCCTTCTACAATCCCAGGACCTTCGCGATCCATACGGTGTGGACAGCGACTTCCTATTCGGTGCTCACCTACTTCGGCTTCGAAGGCGTCACCACACTGTCTGAGGATGCGCATAATCCGAAGCGCAACGTGCTGCTGGCCATCGTGCTGGTTTGCCTGTTCACCGGCGTCTTTGGTGGATTCCTGGCCTATCTTGGCCAGCGTGTGTGGCCCGATTGGCAGACTTTGCCGAACCTCGAAACGGCCTTCATGGACGTCTGCGCGCGCGTGGGCGGGCCGGGCTTGTTTCACGCCATGGGCTTCTGCATCCTGCTTGCCGATATCGGAGGCGGCCTCGCCGGCATCCTGGGCGCGGCGCGCCTGCTCTTTGGCATGGGACGCGACAACGTTCTGCCGCGCAGAATCTTTGCGCACCTCAGCCCCGGCTCCAGCACTCCGATCTATAACATCCTGATCGTCGGAGGGATTGTTTTTGTGGGCGCTATCGCCCTCGAGCACGTTGGCAACGCCTTCGAACATGCCGGGGAACTCCAAAACTATGGCGCCTTTTTCGCTTTCATGAATGTGAATCTGGCCGCCTTCTGGCAATTCGCCTTCGTGCGCCCTCACCGGAGCAAGCTAAGGACCTGCATTGATTCCGGCCTCTCGCTCTTCGGCGCTGTCTTTTGCGGAATCATGTGGTGGAACCTGGACAACGTCGCGAGAGTCGTGGGAGGCATCTGGTTCCTCATTGGGATTGGTTACCTTGCCCTCGCGACGCGAGGATTCACCGTGCGGCCGCGCATGATCGGCGCCGGTGATTCGTCTTAATTGCGCAGGCTGCTTCGCGGGCTTTGCGCACTTTGCGCCTTGGCGTGAAACCGGCTTTTTCCGGGATCATTCCCCGACCTTTCGCCCGCTCCTCCAACAGTTATCCGGCCTCATGAATTTGTTGCGCTATAGCAACTGCCTGCTGTTATACTCTTCGCCTTCGCGGGGCGGGCAAGCTGCGGCCCCGCGCTGCAAATTTTGGGTAAGACGGAGAGAACGGCAATGAACGAAAGTCAGGCATCACGTATTCTCTTAAGATTGGCGAGAATGCTAGGGATTTTGACCCTGTTTATACTATGTTTTCTTTTATCGGTTGCTTCGGCGCAGAATCCGAAGCATGCCGCCAAACAAGTCGTCAAAGGTCCGTGGCTGGACAAGAGCCTGTCGCCTGACAAGCGGGCCGATCTGGTGATCCACGAGATGTCGCTCGACGAGAAGATCACACTGGTTCACGGCGTAGAGGGGCCGCTCGCGAAACAGCATTCGCTGGGCGGCGCGGGCTACGTACCGGGAGTTCCGCGCCTCGGGATCCCTGATTTGCAGATGACGGACGGCAGGTCGGGCGTCGCGAACATCGGCTGGCGCGGAGTGTACGCGACCGCGTTGCCCTCTTCGCTGGCCAACGCCGCGAGTTGGGATTTGGAAGGCTCTTACGAGTATGGCGCGCAGCTCGGCAAAGAGGTACGAGACCTCGGCTTTAACGTTTCTCTGGGCGGAACCGCCAACATCATTCGCGAGGCGCGCAACGGGCGGAACTTCGAATGCCTGGGCGAGGACCCTCTCTTAATCGGCAAGATGCTTGGCCGGGAATTGAAGGGTACTCAGGACCAGCAGGTCATCGCCAACATCAACCGCTATGCCGTGAACGACCAGGAAACGGGGCGTTTCATCGGCAGCGCCATCATTGATAAACGCGCCATGCAGGAGACGGACCTGCTGGCCTTCGAAATTGCCATCGAGGAATCGAATGTCGGAACCGTCATGTGCGCCTATAACCGGCTCAACAGCGTCTATGCCTGTGAGAATCCCTACCTGCTGACCGACGTTCTGAAGAAAGCCTGGAATTACAAGGGGTGGGTTATGACGGACTGGGGGGCCGGGCACAGTGCGGTTCCATCGGCCAAGGCAGGCATGGATCAGGAAATGCCTACGGGCAAATACTTCGGCGACCCCTTGAAGGCGGCGGTCGAAAAAGGAGAGGTTCCCGTTTCGCGGCTGGACGATATGGTGCATCGAATTCTGCGCACGGAATTCGCCCTCGGGGTCATCGATAATCCCCCCGAACCCAAGCCGGTCAACCCGTTCACCGGTGCGGACGTTGCCCAACGAATTGAGGAACGTGCCATCGTGTTGCTGAAGAACCAAGACGCCCAGCTGCCCCTCAATGCTTCGGGGGTTAAGTCAATTGCGGTGATTGGCGCGCACGCGGACATCGCCGTGCTCTCGGGCGCGGGCTCCGACCAGGTCGACGCGGCGGGCGGCAACGCAGTGCCGGGCAACCCCAGGTTCGTCTGGCATCCCTCTTCTCCTTTGCGGGCGCTCAGGGGCCACGTACCGAATGCCCAGGTGACATATGATTCCGGAACTGACCCGGCCGCGGCGGCGAAACTGGCGGGCGCCTCTGAACTCGCGATCGTTTTCGTTTGGCAGCATACAACCGAAGGCGGCGACGTGGCGAGTCTCTCCCTGCCTGACAACCAGGATGAACTGGTGAATCAAGTGGCGGCGGCGAACCCGCACACGATTGTGGTGCTCGAGACCGGCGGCCCCGTCACCATGCCCTGGGTCGATAAAGTGAGCGCTGTCGTCGAGGCGTGGTATCCCGGGATTCGCGGCAGTGAGGCTGTGGCGCGCGCGTTGTTCGGCCACGTGAACCCTTCCGGCAAGCTGCCGGTTACTTTCCCCAAGAGCGAAGCGGACCTTCCTCACGCGCACATCGCAGGAATGTTGCCGGCGCCGGGACGCGGCGAGCCAATCCAGCAGAAGACACCTTTTGATATCAACTACACCGAAGGCTTGAAGGTTGGCTACAAGTGGTACGAAGCGGAAGGCAAAGAGCCTCTCTTCCCGTTCGGTTTCGGCTTATCCTACACAACCTTCTCTTATTCCTCTCTCGAAGTGACGCCAGGAGCGCAATTGCGTGTGAGCTTCACCGTCACCAACACAGGCTCGCGCGCCGGGACGGAGATTGCGCAGGTCTACGCGACGTTGCCTTCGAGCGCAGGCGAACCATTCAAGCGGCTGATTGGGTGGGAGAAAGTTTCCCTCGCGCCCGGCGAATCTAAGGCGGTGAGTTTGACGGTCGAACCCAAGTACCTGTCGATCTTCAATGTTGATAAGGAAACGTGGGAACTCACGCCTGGCGAGTACAGGGTACAAGTGGGCGGGAGTTCAGGGAGCACGCCGCTCAACCAGGCCGTAACCATCGCTGACCCTCGGTAGGCAAGGCGCGGCGCTACAAAACCAGAAGCCCTCTCCCCTGGGGAGAGGGTGGCCCACGACGGCGTCTTCGTCAGCCGTCGTGGGACGGGTGAGGGGTTGCTTCCGACGTGCAAGAAACCCCACGCCCTGGGCCGCCCGCGGGCAACCACAAGGGTTGCCCCTACAAATCAATTCCCCGACGCCAGCCGGCCCAATGCCTCTCGCGCCGCGCTCAATTGCGGGTCGATGGCCAGTGCCCGGCGAAACTCTTCGGCGGCATCGGCCGCGCGATGTTGTTGGCTAAGCACCAGCCCCAGATTGTAGTGGGCGGAGGCGGACTTCGGACGGAGCCGCAATGCCTCGCGAAACTCCGCCGCCGCCCTATCCAGATCGCCCTTGCGGAGATAAAGGCTACCCAGCGTGTTATGCGCGTCGGGATCGAGCGGGTCGATGCCAAGGGCCGCGCGCAAGTGCCGCTCACCCGCCTCCCATTGCCCCTGGAGCGCCGCGAGCACTCCCAGATTGTAGTGCGCGTTGTAGTCGTTGGGATCGACCGTCAAAACATGCTCGAAGCGGTCGCGCGCCCGCGCGTAGTCGTTCCGCTGAAGTGCCACGCTGCCCAGCATGTCCTCGGCCCGCGTGTAATTGGGCGCGATGGCGAGCGCCGCCTGGAATTCTCGCCCGGCTTCGTCCACCTTGCGCATTTCAAACAGGCTCAACCCCAGATCGAGATGCGCTTTGGCGTTAAGCGGGTCCGCCTTGAGAACCTGCTGGAACTGGCGCGCCGCCTCGTCATGCCGCCGCAGGCGCTGATCGTTCAGTCCTAAACTCATGCGCACATCGACGAGGTCCGGGTGGCCGCTGAGAAGCCTCTCGAGCAGCGCGTTCGATTCCTCGACGTGGCCTGTCGACGCCAGAACGATGGCGCGTCCGAATTCCTCGAAGTCGCCAATCCGGTCTTTGGGATCGGGCCCGCTCTCCGACGTATCCGGCTCGTGTGAGCTTCCCGCCACATATCCCAGCGAACCGAGGCGAGCAACCGTCTCCGGATCGAGCGTCCCTTGCCGGCGGGGACGCGGATTTCGAAACCGCGCTCGCAGAGCGGTGAGTCTCTGCTTCGAGGCCTGCGCCTGTGCGCCTTGCACCGCGAAGAGATCGCGCGTTTCGCCCGGGTCTCGGGCCAAATCGTAAAGTTCGGGTTTCGGGGCCTGGATGTACTTGTAATGTCCCATGCGGAGGCACCACAAGGGACTGCATCCGAAATGCCTCTCGGCGTAAACGCTTTCGCTTGCCACCTCCCGAGGGATTTTGGGATGGTCGGCGCGCACGAGATCCAGCAGACTGCGCCCCTGAAACTCCGGGGGCGGCGTAATGCCGGCGAACTGAAGGATGGTGGGGGCCACGTCCATCAGGCCGGCAGGTTCGTCGATCCTGGCAGGAAACTTGGCGCCGCCCGCCGGCCAGTGCGTGATGAGCGGGACCCAAATCGTGCTCTGATACCTGAATCCGGCGCATTTCGAGAGGTGGGAGGTTATCGCGATGCGGGAATGACGATGGTTTCATGTCATTTTCGTCGTTTCGGGATAACATAACCCTCGGTTAGGTAATCCCGAAATGCGCCATGCACCGCGGAATCTGCGTCTCGCCTGTGATCACAAGGGTCTGACCCACTTTGGCGGCATCTACTTCTTCCGCGAATTTCTACGAGTGCTGCAATTCCGAAACTTTTTTTCCCAACATCTCACCTATCTTCGTCGCAACCATCGCTATAGTTTGTCTCAAATGATCCTGGCCTTGGTCTATCCGATCGTACTGGGCCTGGATCGCTTGGAGACCGCGTCTTTCCTGCGTTCCAACAGCACCTTCCAATATTTGACGGGCCTGCCGAGTTTCCCCGATCCACAAACCTTGCGTCGCTTCTTACTCCACGCTCCCGACTCGTTCCGGGAGCAAATGCACCGCGTGAACGACCGACTGCTGCAGAAGTTCATCCATCTCCCCGGCCACCGATCGCGTTTGATCTTTGATCTCGACAGCAGTGTGGTCACGGTGTTTGGACGTCAGGAGAATGCGGCGGTCGGCTACAATCCCCGTTATCGCGGCAAGCGCTCTTATAACCCCCTGCTCTGCATCGAGGCTAACTCTTCCTACCTCTGGGATACCGAACTGCGTCCCGGCAACGCGGGCACCTGGGAGGGCAGCGTCGAATTGATGGCCACCTGTTTCGTGAACGTACCGCCGGATATCCGCGAGCTTCGAGTGCGCGCCGATGCCGGCTTTGCTTTTAATCCGGTCTTGGAAATCCTCGAAGCCCGACTTTCGCAATACGCCGTGGTGGCTCGCCTGACTCAGGCCTTCAAGCGATTGCTCCCGGGCTTGCGATATGAATCCGTCAACCGCCAGTGGGAAATGGCGGACTTCGAGCATCGTCCGCACGGTTGGCCGCAAGCCCGTCGTTTCGTCGTGGCGCGACGATTCATTCCCGAAGAGGAATCGCCAACTACCCTCTTCACTCTGGGACGCTACGTCTATCGTGCCTGGGTCACCAATCTGGAGCTGACGCCGGTCGGCGTCTGGCATTTCTACGACGGACGTGCCGGCATGGAACCGCGGATCGGCGAATTGCGCGAAGATTTTGCCCTCCGCAAGATCCCCACCGCCTCATTTGCGGCAAATGCGCTCTACTTGGAAATCATTCGGCTGGCGTACAATCTCGTCACCGCGTTCCAACGAAACTGCTTGCAAGAACCCTGGCACAACCTGACACTCCAAAAACTGCGTTACAAACTATTCCTGCTACCCGGTGAACTGACTCGCCCCCAAAACCGCCCAATCCTTCGCCTCAGAGAATCCCCGATCTTACGAGACCTGGCGCACGAAATACTCGAAAAGACCCACCGCCTGACGCCACTCTGCTCCTGATCATCGTTTCACGCCGGATTCAGGTATAACGCCCTACAAGCAATGCTTCAAAAGCGCTATGCAAACGGCACCACTCTTATTGCCGGTTACACTTGGTCACGGGCGATGTCTGACGTTAGCGATGGTTCATTCGTTGATGGGGGCAATGAATGGTGGAATTCGGGGTCGTCCAGCATCCGCAATATTTACTGCCTGAGCTGCGAGAAAGCGGTGAGCGCTTTCGACGTACCGCACCGTTTCACTCTCAGCGGTGTGGGCGAACTGCCATTCGGAAGGGGTAAGAGGTGGGGTTCGAGCGTGCCGAGCCTGATGAATCAATTCGTGGGAGGGTGGCAGGTGAACGGGATTCTGACACTGGCTTCGGGCATGCCACTGGTTCTCACGACTGCCGTGAACACCAG